>Ga0080006_1194072_pt1 | contig 76884 bp, 71 predicted proteins | sample RS3BMetagenome_FD_69209 | JGI IMG/M metagenome (GOLD analysis project Ga0080006, IMG submission 69209) | Ferric oxide microbial mat and aquatic microbial communities from Rainbow Spring, Yellowstone National Park, USA - RS3B (SPADES... ... | reverse complement strand
ATATCTACGCATTCCACCGCTACACCAGGAATTCCATGGCCCTCTACCGCACTCTAGCCATAGCAGTATCGGGTGGCCGCTCCAGGTTGAGCCTGGAGATTTCACACCCGACTTACTAAGCCGCCTACGAGCTCTTTACGCCCAATAAATCCGGACAACGCTAGCCCCCTACGTCTTACCGCGGCTGCTGGCACGTAGTTGGCCGGGGCTTTTTCTGCAGGTACCGTCACTTTCTTCCCTGCTAAAAGGAGTTTACAACCCGAAGGCCTTCTTCCTCCACGCGGCGTTGCTGCGTCAGGCTTTCGCCCATTGCGCAAGATTCCCTACTGCTGCCTCCCGTAGGAGTCTGGGCCGTGTCTCAGTCCCAGTGTGGCTGATCGTCCTCTCAGACCAGCTACCCGTCGTAGCCTTGGTAGGCCGTTACCCTACCAACTAGCTGATAGGCCGCGAGCTCCTCCCGAAGCGAAAATTCTTTCCTCACTGCGCCATGCGACGCTGTGAGCATATCCGGTATTAGCACCAGTTTCCCGGTGTTATCCCGAACTTCGGGGCAGATTGCTCACGTGTTACGCACCCGTTCGCCACTAGACCTTCCCCGGTGTTGCCACCAGTTGGGTCCCGTTCGACTTGCATGTATTAGGCACGCCGCCAGCGTTCGTCCTGAGCCAGGATCAAACTCTCCATTAAGATCGTGGCCATAACGGCGCGATCTTTAAAAGGCTATCCCGGCTAACCAACCGGTTGCCCGGATTTCACGTAAGTTTACCTCACGATAATTCCGCACTGGCTTTTGCTCTATTCCGTTCTCAAAAAGCAGATTAGGGCACATTTAATTTCAAAGCGGTGCCCGCTGTTTTTAAAAACAGCAAAATGAAATATTACCAAGTACTGAATGCTTAAGCAACAAAATTTTAAAGTTTTTGAAAAATTTTTAATTAATACTAATCAAGACTTAATTTTAACTTACATAATTTCAATATTGCAGCTAAGTAAGATGCTTTTTAACTAAGCAATAAATTATTATTTCTGCTTTTACTGGCTAAATATTTAACGTTATGATCCTAACAATTAATGCTTTTATTGAGTTGCTTAAAAAAACTTTAATTGAGTTTGAGTCTAAGGATCTAAATAAAAAAATTACAGGCAACTATCAGTTTTACAATGAATTGATTTATTTTAAACCCTGAAGTTTTAAATATTGGCCTATGACTTCACGGTCGCTAATGTAGAAATTGCCAAAGCTTACAAATTTTATTTAAAGTAGCAGTGTCAATGACCTCTAGTTCTAACAAGTATCAATCCTTTGTTATCCGCTACCGCTGGCTTATTATAATTTTTTGGCTTGTTGGATTATTTCTAAGTCATTTCTTGCCCGCAATATCATCTGTTGCCCAAACAAATAACTCCGATTTTCTTCCTGCTCAGGCCCCCAGCATCAAAGCCAGCAACGTGTCTTCACTAATTACAGGAATTCGCGCAGATTCAGCACAAGCTATTGTAGTTGCTTCAGTTAACCATGGAACCCTGAGTGATGCACAACTATCTATAATTAATCAAGCAGAACAAGCTTGTAAACACAGCAAGGATATAAAGAAAGTATTTGCCGTTGGAGAGTCAAAAGATCAGCAAGCCTTTGAAATTCTTGCCGTTGCCTCCGCAGGCTCATTAGGACCTTCTAGCACAGGACAAGTTGTTATTGATGATTTACGTGCCACGCTGAGAAAATTTAATATAAAGGGCTTAACCTTTCACGTAACCGGACCGTTAGCCGCCTTTATTGACTCACAAAAAGCCACAACAAATTCAGAAAATACCGCTGGGTTATTTTCAATAATTTTCATCCTGGGGCTTTTGTTGATAGTATTTCGTTCTCCACTAGCTCCTATTCTAACCTTGTTACCTGATTTAGTGTCTCTATTAATTTCACAACGGTTAATAGCTGAGTCAACTCACATTGGAGTATCGGTATCTGAAATAACCCAAATACTTTTAGTTGTTATTGTTCTTGGGGCTGGAACTGATTATGGGCTTTTTTTAATTTATCGACTAAGAGAAGAACTCAAAAAAGATTCTGATTTTTTTAATGCTTTAACACTTGCCACCCGAAGGATTCGCAAGACCATCTTTTTTTCTGCTCTAACTGTTATTACTGCATTACTGTGCTTGTTGTTATCAGCTTTTGGCTTATATAGAGGACTAGGACCAGGTCTTGCTATTGGTATTGCCACAGTTCTTATAGCTAATTTGACCCTTTTGCCAGCTTTACTTGCTGTCTTTAAAAAAGCTACTTTTTGGCCGCTTGTGCCTAAATTAGGTCAGGCAACCCAAGGGTTTTGGGGAAAAATAGCTGTTAAGGTTATAAAAAAGCCAGTGTTAACCCTAGTTGTTGCAATGATTGTATTTGCAACGCTGGGTTCATTCCTTTTTGAATTTAAAGCAGCTGGATTTGGCTCTCCAACTGTTTCAACTAAAACAGCTGACTCGTACCTTGGCCAGCAAGTATTAGAAAAGCATTTTTCAAATTTGAATTTTAATCCGACTTTTGTTGTCTTTGCTTTTCCTAAAAGCATTTATCAAGATCCTCAGATATTGCCTGAGCTTTACAAAGAACTTATAAAAACTAATTCCTTTAGTGCTATAGAGGGACCCCTTAACCCAAATGGCTACAGCCTAACTTTAGACCAACTTCTACAAATACATTCATTGCTTTCTGATCCAGTAAGGAATTCCTTTGAAGATTTAAAGATTTTGGGTTTAACAAAAGCGCTTTCTCAGTATATTTCACCAACAGGTAACTATGTACAATTTAACGTAGGAATTAAAGCTGGTTCACCAGGATCCACAGCTGCTTTAAATGCAGTGCCTAAACTACGCAATCAAATAACTCAAATTGCTGAAAAACTAGGAGCCACTTACGGTGGGCTTGCCGGTGAGGATCCAGCAATTTATGATGTAGCTCATTACTCAGCTCTTGATTTAGAACATATCATTCCAGTGGTATTAGCATTCTTATTTTTAGTTCTGATACTTCTCTTAGGCGCTTTAATTGCGCCGCTTTATCTGGTTATAACAGTTGGAATTTCTTATATTGCTTCGCTTGGTTTTGTAGTAGTTGTCTTTCAAATTCTAGGTCACCAAGGTGGCGTAAATTTTGTATTGCCATTTTTAATGTTTATATTCATCATGGCTTTAGGTCAAGACTACAACATTCTTGTAATTTCTAGGATAAGAGAAGAAGCAAGCCATAAAAACTTAGGAGATGCAATTAAAGATGCTTTATCTGCCACAGGGGCAACCGTTACCTCAGCTGGATTAATCTTGGCAGGTACATTTGGCGTATTAACACTTACTGGGCAAAGCCAAGTACAAGAAATTGGCTTAGGGCTGGCATTCGGCGTACTGCTTGATACTTTTGTGGTGCGTACGCTACTGGTGCCATCAATTGCAATTTTGTTAAATGAGATTAATTGGTGGCCACATTTTTACAATTTGTTTAAGAGACCCACTCACAGTCTTTAACACAAAACCTCCACGGTAAATCAGATGCTTTTTTAATACCGATTCGTCCTGTTTGAATAACGTCTTTTGGTTTAGTGCAGTCAGATGCTAATAAGAATTTGTTTTCATAGCCTTTTTTAACAGCTAAAAACTCACCATAGTGACTTTTGTCAATACCTAGTGCTTGGCATAACTTGCCTGGACCATTGGTTAAGCTTTTAATAGTCACTTTTGGATTATGTTTACGACGCGCCTGTCGCATCTGCTCTATGCCTATTAGCGGAATAGCTGCTCTTAGTAATACTGCTCCAGCTTCATTTTTTTCTTTATGGCAAACCACATTTGCAAGCCAATACATGCCGTAGTTGAAATAAACGTATAAATGACCAGGCTCTTGAAACATGATCTTGTTTCTTTTTGTGACACCTTTATATGCATGAGAAGCTGGATCCTTTTTACCTCTGTAGGCCTCAACTTCAACTAATCTCACAATTAAGGGATTTTGCCCTGTCTTTATTAAAAGCTTGCCTATTAAATCATAAGCAACATCAAGCGGATCTCTATAGAAAAACTCAGGCTTTAGCGGCTTAATCTTGTCTTCATTAAGCTGTAAATACTTTTGATCCATTAAGGTTTATACGTTGCTACTAAATTTTGTAGTTCCTTTATTTTTGTCTTAACTGAAGTTAGTTGATTTTTTACTGAAGCTAAGGAAGTGGAACCTCTTGATTGTTTTAATTCTGTTGATTTCTGTTGTTTTAGATAATTAAGGGCATCAACACCTAAATCAGGATGTGCTGAAATTAGCTCCTCAAATGAAACTTTACGTTCTAGGGCATCTTTAACCATCGCTGAAATTTCTTTGTAAGCTTTCCGAAACGGCATTCCTTTTTTAACTAGATATTCAGCTAAATCAGTTGCAAACAAGAACTCATTACTATTAACAGCTTGATTAAGGGAGTCTTGATTAAAGGACATAGTTTTAATTAATCCTTCTAAGGAGACAAGAGCTATCTTTAACTGTTTAACTGAGTCAAAAACAGGCTCTTTGTCTTCTTGTAAGTCCCTGTTATAAGCAAGGGGAAGTCCTTTTAATGTTGCTAAAAAGCCCGTAAGATTACCTATTGCCCTGCCTGCTTTGCCTCTAATTAATTCGCAAATGTCAGGGTTTTTTTTCTGTGGCATCATAGAAGACCCAGTTGAAAAGCTATCGTGAAGCAAAACAAAATTAAATTCTTGAGTTGAAAAAATTATAATTTCTTCACAAATTCTTGATAAGTGAATAAAGCATAAGCAAATGACAAAAAGCGCTTCAGCAACAAAGTCACGGTCAGAAACAGCATCAATTGAATTTTCAAAGGCATGCTCAAAACCTAGCTCAATTGCCTCTAGCTCCGTATCTATTTCAAGGGATGATCCTGCTAGTGCACCAGCTCCTAATGGGCTGATGTTTAAATTTTTAAGCGTATTTGTGATTTTGACACAGTCGCGCAAAAAAGCGTGAATGTGGGCAAGCAAATAATGACTAACTAAAACTGGCTGAGCTCGTTGCATATGGGTATAACCAGGCATTGTTACATCTAAATATTCATAGGCCTTTTGCTCAAGGGTTTTGATTAAATTAATCACTAAATTTCCAATTTGATATAGCTCATCTTTTAAATACAATCGAAATGCTACAGCTACTTGATCATTGCGCGAGCGTCCTGTGTGAAGCTTTTGACCGACCTCTGGGGCTATCTCAGTAACGCGACGCTCAATCGCAGTATGGATATCTTCATCGCTTTTATCAAACTTAAAGTTATCTGACTCAAGCTCACTTTTTACTTGATTTAGCGCACTTTGTAGGATATCAGCTTCCTCTTGACTGAGAATTCCTAGCTTTGCTAAAGCCTTTACATGCGCAACTGTTGCTTTAATGTCATAAGGAGCAAGAACTTTATCAAAACTTAACGATTTGCTAATTTCCATTAACTCATTAGCTGGAGGATCTGAAAAGCGCGACTGCCACAGCGTCATACTTTTTTTGCCCTTTTTTGAACCTCAGCCCAAGTTTTAACACTCAGGCTTAACAAATTAACAAAACCCTTAGCATCCTCGTGACTAAATTCATCCCCTTTATCATATGTTGCAAGCTCAAGTCGATACAAAGACTCATTAGATCGTCTGCCTAGGACTTCTAAATAAAACGGCTGAACTTTTAATCTAACCTCGCCATTTACTGATTTTTGGCTAGTTTGAATGAATGCCTCTACAGCTTCAAACAGTGGTGAAAACCACATTCCGTCATAAGCAAGTTCGGCCCAAAGTGGCTCTAAGCGTAGTTTTTCATGGCAAAGAGCTCTTTCTAAAGTTAAGCCTTCTAAATCTCTATGGGCCATAATTAATGCAAGTGCTCCTGGAGCTTCATAAACTTCGCGGCTTTTAATACCCACTTTTCGATTTTCAATCATGTCAATTCTGCCAAAGCCATATGAACCAACTACTTTATTTAAATGCCCAATAATTCCATGGGGCTCCATTGGAATTTGATCAATTGCAACAGGACAACCATTAAAAAATTCAATAGTTATTTCTCTTGAGGTATCCTTAGTTTTTTTTGTTAGTTGCCAAACGTCTTGCGGCGGGCTTGCAAATGGATCTTCTAACTCACCGCACTCAATCGCGCGTCCAAATACGTTTTCATCTATTGAATATAATTTATTTTTTTTATATGTAAGATTTATGTTTAATTTCTTTAAGTATTCCAAAGACTCCGCACGAGTCATATTCCAGCTCCTAACAGGCGCTAGCACTTCAATATCAGGCGCTAAAGCATTAATTGCGAGTTCAAATCTAATTTGATCATTGCCTTTTGCACTACAACCATGAGCAATTAAGTCTGCCTTTTGTTTTTTTGCAACATCTACTAGCTTTTTTGCAATCAACGGCCGTGACAATGATGATACTAGCGGATAACGCCCTTCATATAATGCATTAGCCTTAATTGCTTTAAAACAGTAATCTTGAGCAAATTCTTTTTTTGCATCAATAACAAATACCTTCGAAGCTCCCGCTTGATAGGCGCGTTCAGTTGCGTTTTTAAAGTCGCCGCCTTGCCCAACATCAACTAAAACAGCAATAACTTCTTTGTTGAGCTCACGTGTCATCCAAGCAACCAAAACTGAAGTATCCAGCCCACCAGAGTATGCAAGAATTACCTTTTGTTTTTTCATTACTCTTCCTTTCTGTTAATTAAATTAAGCAAAAATTTAGCAACTTGAGCAGATTGGTATCCTTCTTTTAGGATCACAAGCAAAGTATCATCACCAGCAACTGTTCCTAAGATTTCTTTTAAATTTGCCCTATCAAGAGCTGATCCCACCACATGCGCTGACCCAGGTGCGGTTTTAATAACTACTAAGTTTGCCGAGCTGCCAACTGTTATTACCCATTCAGTTAAGATTTTTTTAACACTATCTAAAGCTTTAGTACTTTTTTCCGTTATTTCTGTCAAGACATATCCACTTTTACCATTTATATCTTTTAATTTAGAAATTTTTAGCTCATCTAAATCACGCGACACCGTAGCCTGGGTAACGTTAAATCCTTGCTTTTTTAACAAAGACACTAGTTGAAATTGACTCTTAATTTGACCCGTTGAAATTAATTGTTTAATTTTTTCCTGACGGGCTATCTTAGTTTTTGCAGAAAATACCCTTGATTCCATTTACCTTCACCAGATTGCTTTGGTTATTAAATGATACAACAAGCTTCTAGTAGTTAATTCGCGATTTTTCGCTTGCTTAAACACTAATGACTTTGGTGATTCAATCACGCTATCTTCGATCTCATAACCTCTATGAGCAGGCAAGCAATGCATAACAAAGGGTTCTTTTTTTGCGCTTCGTAATAACTGATTTGTAACACTATAGCCTGAGAATTGCTTTAATTTTTCATCTGCGCCATCTTCTTGCCCCATTGAAATCCAAGTATCTGTGTATATAAAATCAACATCAGCTATTGCCTCAAGAGGATCAGTGATTAAACGAATGCAACTTGGGTTTTTAAGCTCATTAAGAAAACTATCACTTAGGCCATATTCTTTAGGGCTAGCTATAGTTAATGAAACCTCAAAATAGGCACTTATTTCAGCTAAGGAACGAGCTACATTATTACCATCACCAATAAAAAGGACTTTTACTTTGTTAAGCTCATCAAAGCTTAAATTACTCACTTGCTTAATTGTTAGTAAATCAGCTAAGGCTTGCAAAGGATGGTGCATATCTGAAAGCAAATTTATTATAGAGAGTTCTAGATTAAACTCATTCACATAATAAACAAACTCATCTAATAAGTTATGGTCAAAAACCCGTAAAGCCATTATATTGGCATAACAAGAAATAGTTCTAACGACATCTTTTACAGGTTCTCTAGAACCTATATTTATGTCTTCTTGTCTTAAAATAACGGGGTGACCCCCTAAGGAATATATTGCTTTTTCCATTGAAAGCCTAGTACGTAAAGATGGCTTTTGAAAAACAAGTGGCACTATTTGATTATTTAATACTTTAGGTAGGCTTTTTTGTGCATTTTCAAGAACTGACTGAATTGTACTTTTAGGCAAATCCATTACACGCAAAAAATGAAGCACTATAGTTCTCCTAATACTTTGTTTAAAATTTCTATGCCTAGGTCGATTTCCTCTTTTGTAATTATTAATGGAGGGGCTATCCTAATGACGTCATCCCTTAAACTGTTAATAAGTAAGCCTTCATTTAAAGCCTTTAATGAAACCTCTTTCGAAATAGGATCATTTAAGATAAGTCCGATTAGCATGGCTCTGCCTCGCACCTTTTTAACCTTAGGAACTTTAGACAAGCCATTAATTAAGTAATTACCCATTTGTTGGGCCCTTAAAGGTGCATTTAACTCAATAAGGGCCTCTAAGGTAGCCTTCGCTGCTGCTAGGGCTAAAGGCTGACCTGCAAAGGTTGAACCATGATCACCAACAGAAAAATTTAAAGCGACTTCTTTTTTTGCCCAACAAGCTCCAGCTGGATAACCATTTGCCAAAGGTTTTGCTATCATCACTAAATCAGGTGCTACATCTTCGTATTGAAAACAAAACCATTTACCGCTACGTCCAAGACCTGTTTGAATTTCATCAACAGCCATAAGAGCATTATTTGCCTTACAAAGTTCATAAACAGCTTTTAAGTATCCATTAGGTGGCTCTATTATGCCGCCCTCTCCTTGGATGGGCTCAAGAAAAACACCAGCAACACCATCATAAAATTCCTTTTCTAAAGCATTAATATCCCCATAGGGCACTTTTGAAATGTTTTGTAATAATGGTTCAAATTTAGCTGCTTTTTTGTCCTGCCCAGTTAAAGACAATGCGCCATAGCTTCGACCATGAAAGGAATTAATACAAGATACAACTTTTAAAGGGCCTTTTGTTGCCCTTACTAATTTTAAGGCACACTCTACAGCTTCAGTACCTGAATTTGTAAAAAACACCATTCCATTTTCATCTACTGCAATTAAAGCATTTAAAATCTCAGCAACCTTCTCAGAGTATTCATTTTTATAGATATTTGAAACATGAATTAATTTAGCCGCCTGCTCAGATATTGCCTTAACAACTAATGGATGGCTGTGCCCTAATGAGTTAACTGCAATACCTGAAAAAAAATCAAGGTATTTTTTATTGTTAGAATCATAAACCCAGCAGCCCTCACCACGAATTAAAGTTACATCAAACGGGCTATATGTCGGCATTAAATGATTCATTAAAGCTTCACCATGGTGCCAATTCCGCCATCTGTAAAAAACTCAACCAAAACAGAGTGGGCAACATTACCGTTAATAATGTGGGCTCTTTTTACTCCATTTGAAAGTGCATCTATTAAGCTACTAACTTTTGGAATCATGCCTTGAGAAAAACACCCTTTTTGTAATAACTGTTTTAATTCTAGTAAGGAAATTTCAGAAACTAATGAATTAGGATCATCTTTGTTTTCATAAATTCCTTCTACATCAGTTAAATAAACAAGCTTTTCAGCCTTAAGAGCAGCTGCAATTTTTCCAGCAGAAATATCTGCATTTATGTTATAAGCTTGGCCAGATAAATCACTTCCAATCGTGGCAACAACAGGTACAAGGCCTTGATTTAATAAACGATGAATTATACTTGGGTTTACTTCAGTAATTTCACCAACATAGCCTAAGTTTGGTGATTTTTTTTGGGCTGTAATTAATCCAGCATCTTCACCAGAAAGGCCAACAGCTACTGGCTCCATTGAATTTATAATTCCTACAATGTCTCTGTTAATTTTGCCCACTAAGACCATCCTTGCTAAATCAAGTGATTCAGCATCAGTAACACGCTGGCCATCAATGAATTCTGGAGTCTTTCCAAGTTTTTTCATTAAGCGCCCAATTTGAGGACCGCCCCCGTGAATAACAACAGGCTTCATACCAACGTTTTTTAACACAAGTACATCCTGGCAAAAACTAATTAAAATTTCTTTACTTTCTGAACCTTCAAGGGCAGAACCGCCTAACTTTAACACTACAATTTTTTCTCTCCACTTTGTTATATAAGAAAGTGCTTCAATTAACACATCTGCTTTTTCTTGTGCACTTTTAATACTCATGATCGCCCCATATTTTCCTTTATATATTCAAAACCTAAATCAGTAGTTACAAAAGTGCTACTAAAGTTCCCTGAATTTAAAGAGCAACGTAGCTGAATTTCTTTTTTCTTGATATATAAATTAAGTTCTTTCAAATTCACTTGAACCCCATTAAGGTTTTTAAAAACTAAATAATTGCCATAATAAATTTCAACTTTTTTTGGGTCAATAGCTGGCTCTGCTTGACCAATTTGTGCGGCAATCCTTCCCCAGTAAGGATCTGACCCAAAAAGTGAGGTTTTGACCAACAAGGAATTAGCAATTGAGCGAGCAATTTTTTCAGCCTGCTTTTGTGTTTTGGCTTTGTCTACTTTAATTGTTATTACCTTGGTAGCACCTTCGGCATCTGCAGCAATTTCATAACAAAGATCACTCAGTAGTTCTTTAAAAGATTTTGAAAACTCTTGATAATTAGAAAGCTCTTTTTGATTAGAAGCAAAGGCTAAAATAGTATCATTAGTTGAGGTAACCCCATCTACGCTTAGTAAGTTAAATGTTTCATTTACTGCATTTTTTAAAATACTTTGTAACATAATTGGGCTGACTTTGGCATCAGTTGTAATAAAACAAAGCATTGTAGCCATATTTGGGCTAATCATTCCTGCACCTTTACAGGCTGCACCAATAGAGTAATTTTTACCCTTAAATAAAATCTCCTTTGTTTTTTTATCGGTTGTTAAAATAGCCTTAGCAAAGCGATCACCTTTTTTTGAATCAGCTAAGGATATTAAAGTATTTAACTTTGACAGAGCTTTCTCATAGGGATAATGTTGCCCTATTAAACCTGTGGAGCATATTGCTAAATCTACTGGCTTTATCTTTATTAGTTTTGCAGCACTTTGAAGTATTGACTTAGCACCATAAAACCCCGACTGGCCGTTTAGTGCATTTGCATTTCCAGAATTTACAATTACTCCTTTAATTTTACCCTTAGTAACTTTCAAATTTTCATTAGTTATAACAACAGGGTGAGCTTTAAAAGCATTTTTTGTAAAAACACCGGCAGATGAAACATTTGTAACACAATATAAAAAAGCCAAATCCAGTATTCCTTTAGCCTTAAAACCGCAGTTAACACCATTAGCAATAAATCCCTCCGGATGAGTAATTGCACCGTTTTTATATTTTTTTAAAGTTAGGGCCATGGTCCAACCTCTAAAAGCCCAGCTTCTTCTTTAAAGCCAGCCATTAAGTTAAAACATTGAAGCGCTTGACCAGCCGCTCCTTTGATTAAATTATCGATAACACTAAAAATGATTATAAATTTGGATGACTCAACTAATGAAACATTAATCATGCAATTATTTGTGTACAGTACGTCTTTTGTAGAAACTTCTTTATCAACAAGCTTTATAAATGGCTCATTTAAGTATGCATTTTTAAAAACATCAATAACACTGTCTTTAAAACCTTCTTTTAATGCTACATAACAGCTTATTAAAATACCACGGGTCATCGGAATCAAATGAGGGCAAAACACTAATGGAATTTTCAGCTCTTGAGTCATTTCAGCGATATGCCTGTGGTTATTTTTAATTGAATAAGGCTTTAGCCCTTCATTAACCACAGAAAAAAGATAGCTCGAATCTAATTTTAAGCCCGCTCCAGAAACTCCACTCAGTCCATTTATAAAAGCTGGACCTTCTACTAGGTTATTTCTTGCAAGAGGATAAAGAGCTAAAATTACCGCCGTAGAATAACATCCAGGCACAGCAATGTATTTAGCCAACTTTATTTCTTCACGATAAATTTCAGGTAACCCATATGAAAATTGGTTAACTAGTTCAAAGCACTTATGCTCTTTACCATAATAATAGCTATATTGATTGTGATCTTTAATGCGAAAATCAGCGCTTAAATCAATTATCTTGCCAACATTAGTTATTAATTGCGGCATAATTTCCTGTGATACGCCATGAGGTGTGGCTAAAAAAACAAAGTCATAGTTTTTGAGCACCTCAGGACTAAAAAGCTTTAGCTTTTTACCTTTAAGTGCTTTTAAATGAGGATATAAATCAGCAATTTCGATGCCATCATTACCCTCTGATGAGCTAAACAAATCAAAATCTTCAATATAAGGATGGGAATAAAACAAACGAGTAAGCTCTACTCCTGTAAGGCCTGTTGCTCCAACTAATCCAAGTTTCATTGTATATTTATACATTAAATCGCATATTTTAAAAAGTCAAAATCTTAAAACAAAAACTTAATTTGTTCCTTTAGTGACTTTTATGCAACGTAAATGTTATTTAAACTCTTGAACAACAAAATCAAGTGTTGTCAAAAATAAAAATAAAGTTTTTTTGTGCTTTAATTAGCACTTTAAGAAGTCAATCATGTTCAAAGAATGCTAACATTTTGACCTAAGATAAAGCTAACGGGATGAAAAATACTAAAGAGTTAGGAGAATAACGTTATGTACGCTGTAGTTATAGAAAACGGACATCTTTATTACAAAGAGCGCCCTGACCCACTGCCAACAGCAAATGAAATTTTAGTTCAAGTAGTAACAGCTTCAATTAACGGAGCTGATTTATTGCAACTCAAAGGGCTCTATCCGGCTCCGGATGGACCAAAGGACATTCCTGGATTAGATCTAGCAGGAACTGTAATTGCCGTAGGGTCAAATGTGCGTGAATTTTTAGTCGGTGATAGAATCATGGCATTAGTACCAGCAGGCGCACAAGCTGAGTTAGCCTTAGTTGATCAAGCTCATTGTATAAAACTTGCTGATTCTATTGGTTTTGACCAAGCCGGTGGATTTATGGAAGTTTTTATGACAGCCTATGATGCTTTAGAAGTGTCGGGAGCTTTTCAAGAACCTAAATCAATCCTTATAACAGGAGCAGCAGGCGGCGTTGGTACTGCCTTAGTTCAAATAAGCCACCTACTTGGTTCTAACCGCGTCGTTGCCTCTACACGCAATTTAGAATTTACAAATCAATTAATGGAGTTAGGTGCTGAAACTGTGTGTGGCCCTGAGAGTGAAGAGAATTACGGACCTTATGATATAATAATTGAATTAATTGGGGGCGATAAAATTAGCTCGCATTTGGAAATGCTTTCAAATGAAGGATCCTTAGTATTAATTGGTGTTTCAGCAGGCTCAAAAGTTCAGCTTAACGTGCTTACCTTAATGAATAAACGTACAAAAATGATAGGGCGAACCCTACGTGCCAGAAGCCGCTCTGAAAAAGCCGCAATCGTAAAACAAGTACAAGAGACTTTAATTCCTCACTTTCAAACAGGAAAAATTAAAGTTCCAATTGCAGGCATTTATCCAATGGATCGTCCGGATCGCGCTTATGGGGCATTTGCAGAAGGTAAAAAATTCGGGAAAATACTTCTGACAACTGAAGCAAGTTTAGTTAGTGTAAGTAGTTAGTTGTTAAAGGGTCGCTTGCCTTAAAGATCTTATAAACTTAGCAATATCTCTTATGGACTGCCCTTCTAAGACCCTGCGCATTATTGCAGAGCCAATAATAAACCCATCTGCCATCTCACAAGCATTTATAGCTTGTTGTTCATTAGAGATACCAATACCAATAAGCCTAGGCTTTTCAGTAAGCATTTTTACTCTATTACTTAACTCATAAACTGATGACTGCAATCTTTGTCTTTCACCCGTAACGCCCATGACTGAGACCAAATAAATAAAACCGTCACTTGCTTCACAAATCATTTTTAGGCGCTCATCAGTTGTAGTTGGTGCTACTAAAAGCACATTGGCTAAATTTAAATCTTTTGAAATATGACGCCAATCAAAAGATTCCTCAAATGCTAAATCAGCAATAATTGAGCCTACAATAAATGATTCTTTTAACCAAGAACCAAATCGTTTTAAACCACTTCTAAAAACAATGTTGTAATAAGTCATTACGATTGTGGGTCCAATCTCAGCTAATTCTTTTGAATTACTAATAGCACCAAAAGGTAAAATGTTGTTATCTAAGGCAATTTTGTTTGCCTTTTGAATAACTGGACCATCAATCATAGGATCAGAAAAGGGAATCCCAATCTCTAAAATATCCACTCCTTGATCAAAGAGCATTTTTCCTATATCAATCCAATCAACACGAGCACCTGCAGTTAAAAAAGCAACAAAAATTTTGTGATTTATTTTTTTAAAACTTCTTAAATGCTTAATAAATTCATCAGATGTCAAATTGGGCCTCCATAAATTTTTTTACAATTTCAATATCTTTATCGCCTCGCCCTGACATGTTAACCACAACATTTGCTCCAGGCTTAATGATTCCTTCATTCACAGCTTTTATAACCCAGGCAACTGCGTGTGTTGACTCTAGAGCTGGTAAAATGCCTTCTTTAGCACAAATTTCTTTAAAGGCATTTAATACCTCTTTGTCCGTAGCAGTAAAGTACCTTACCCGCCCTGAGTCTTTTAAAAAGGCATGTTCAGGACCAACTCCTGGGTAATCCAGCCCTGCTGAGATTGAATGGGCTTCTAGAATCTGACCGCCTTCATCTTGTAATAACAATGAGGCCATTCCATGAACAACCCCTGGAATCCCATGTGTTAAAGCAGCTCCTCCTTCAGCTTCTACCCCAACTAAAGCTGCCTCTGTATTTAAAAAATCATAAAAGATTCCAATAGCATTAGAACCACCACCAACACAGGCAACAATATAATCAGGACAACCACCAACTAATTTTTCAAACTGAGCCTTAGTTTCTTTCCCAATGATTCGTTGGAATTCACGTACCATTGTGGGATAAGGATGCGGACCCATAACTGAACCAATTAAATAATGTGTTGTATCTACTTGGGCAACCCAAGCTCTTAGAGCTTCATTTATGGCATCTTTTAAGGTTTTTGAACCACTCGTTACAGCATTAACCTTCGCACCTAAAAGCTTCATCCGAAATACATTTAACGCTTGTCTATTTACATCAAGCTCACCCATATAAACAACAGTTTCAAATCCAAAATAAGCTCCAGCAGTTGCTGTGGCCACTCCATGCTGTCCAGCACCTGTTTCTGCAATTAACTGTGTTTTGCCCATAGCTTTTGCTAGCAGGGCTTGTCCGACAACATTATTTATCTTGTGAGATCCAGTGTGAGCTAAATCCTCTCGTTTAAAGTAAAGATTAATTCCTAAGTGTTCTGATAAGTTCCTTGCAAAACTTAAAGGCGTAGGTCGACCTGCATAATCTTTAAGTATTTTTTGATAGCGGCTTTTAAAATCCTTTCTTGACCACCAGTAATTAAAAGCCTCTTCAAGCTCCTGACATGGTCCATATAGTGATTCTGGTACAAAGCGACCTCCATAAGGACCAAACCTCCCGAGAGCTTCTTTGAAACTAACCTCACAAACCATCGCTCATCCAATCATAAATTGCTAGGTTTTGCGGATCTTCTTTAATTTCACTAAAAGCTTTTTGAGCATTAACTATAAATTTTCTTAGTTTTTCCGGATCTTTTTTACCCGGTGAGCTCTCAACAGAACTAGCTACATCAACACCAAATGGTTTAATTTTTTTAATGGCAGCTTCAACGTTATCTGGTGTTAAACCACCCGAAACTATTAATCTCGATAAGTCCTTAACACCTTGCGTTAAGGACCAATCAAAAACTTTGCCAGAACCAGGAGAAGGTGAGTCTAAAAGTAACAAGTCAGCACCATATTCATCAAAGTCGCTAACTTCGGGCTGTCCAGCTACAAAAGCTTTTATAACTAAAGCTACGCGTTGTTTTATGTATCTAGTTTGCTGAGGGCTTTCATTACCGTGAAGCTGAACCCCGCTCAGGCCTAATGTATTTGCAATTTTACAAACTCTTTCAGGTAATTCATTTCGAAAAACGCCAATTGTAATTATTTCAGGTGGCAAGCTTTTTATTGTTAAAACAACGTCTTCTTGATATACCTGTCTTGGCGAAGTAGCAAAAATGAAACCAAGTGCGTTAGCCCCTAAAGCTGTAGCTAATAAAGCATCTTCTTTAGAAGTAATCCCACAAATTTTAATAAACATTAAGATATCACCTTTCTAATTTGTTTTATAACGTTTTGCTTATCGCTACTTTTCATCAAAAACTCTCCTATTAATATAGCGTCATAACCTAAATCCTTAACCATTGCAATTTCTTGAATGCTATTAAACCCACTTTCAACAATTTTAAAAACGCCTAAAGGAATTTCTTTAATCAAATCCAAGGCAACTTCAGGTTTAATTTCAAAAGTATTGAGATCTCTTCTGTTTACACCAATTATTTGAGCACCCAGGTTTAATGCCGTCTCAAGTTCGTCATGTCCATGAACCTCAACAATGCATTCAATATCAGCTTCTTTAGCACATGCAAAAATATCCTCTAATTGAGTCTTTGCTAATGCCTTTACTATCAGCAAAATCGCCGATGCTCCAATAATCTTTGCATCAAGAACATCTTTTACATCAACGGTAAAATCTTTCCTTAAAATAGGAAGCTTGCTAATTGATCTTGCTGCAACTAAATCATCCTTGCTGCCTTTGAAAAACTTTTCATTAGTTAAAATTGAAAGACCAGAGACACCGCTTTTTTCATAAATTTGAACCACCGTTTCAATAGCATCATTAGCTATATCCCCTTTTGAGGGCGAACGCCTTTTAAACTCAGCAATAATGTGTAGCTTGTCACGAGCTAAATCTAAAAAACCTGCAAATTTCGGTGCAATTTTAGCTTGAAACATTAAATCATCTACAGATCTACGATCGTTTTGTCTTTGAGTAACCTCATAAGAAATTATTTCTTCTAAGTAAGTGGCCATTTTTATAAAGTTTAATACTAACTGCAACCTTACCCAAGATAGCTTCCTGGTTTTAGCTACTCAGATATAGTTGCATTAAAAGCTATTAAGGTTGGCTCTGCTGTTACAATTTTAGAATTTTTAAATGCTTAAGGCTTAGATACCACCCTTGGCTATCGCTACCTTCTAGCTCGTCTTATAATTATAACAGCAACTAAAATTAACGCAAGTATAACAACAAAACCAACTAAGCTACTTGCAATAACAATTGCTTGATCAGAAGAGGTTTTTTCTAGGACTAGTTTTAATAGATAAACGCTTTCTGATGGCAGGTCAACTTTAATTTTAGCTGAAGTTGAATTTAATGACCCTAAGTATTTAAATTTAGGCACAACAGTTGAGTATGTAACCTTTTGCTCATATATGCCGTAAGAAGAATTGGGAAGATCTTTAAGGTTAATTGTTACAAATTGGGAATACAGCGCTTTATTTGCCCCGTAATTACCAGTTGGATCATAGGGTTCAAAGTTAGTTAATTCAACAAAGTAATTTTTTCCACTCTTTGTAGCAGTAACAGCAACTTGGGAGTTAACCTTAATTGATCCTGAATTAGGCGTAGTCAGATTATAAGAAGGGCTTTGATCTTTAATATAAACTTTTAACATTTTACCTTGCATCAAATGCCAAAAATAAAAGGACCAATAAACGGGCTTAGGTTTTTCAGCTGGGTAACTAACCATACCCCAATTCCCATCAGGGTCATTAGGGGTGTCCACCTCGTTATAAAAACACATTCGTAAATTATTTTGCGCACTAACTGAGCTTAAGACAGCGGCGCTAAAGGCTGCATCATAAGAAGTATTCATACGCTCATCAAATCCAGCATTTGCATTCCATTCATCAATCCAAAGGATTGGATGAAGATTAGGATAAGGCTTTAAATAACTCCTAACAAAGCCCACCTCTGAGTTGTAAATTTGAGCTGACAAGTTTGGGTTGTAATAACAAGGCGCCTTTGCACCATTTATTAGCGGTGTTTTAAACAAACAAAGACCGTTGAGGATATCTGGTGGGAACGGTCCAACGTCTGGATCATCGGCATACCAATGCCAAGAAACAAAATTAAGTGCTAAATTGTTATCCGCTACATACTTTAAAAACGGTTGCATCCATCCAGGATCCCACCATGATAAACCGGGTCCCCCAACCATAATTTGACTATTTAATTTTTTTGCTGCAGCTTCTAAAGCATTAACACTATTTGAATATAACTCTAAGTACCCTTTAACACCTCCTGTAAAAAAAATTCCGTCTGGTTCATTCCAAATTTCATAAATTTTTACCCCATTAGGTATTTCTTTTAGGGCCATCTGATAAACAAGGTCATCCCATTTAGTCCATCCACTTTTATCAGGCAAAGCGTAATTTAAATTACCAGAGGCACTATTAGCTAAACAATCAGGCGTATAATCAACTATTGCAAGAGGTGTTGCTCCTTCTTTTTTTACAGCACTTACCGCTTGGTTAAAGTAACTCGGATTCCACTGGCCGTTTTGGCAGTTATAAACTGGATTACCATGATAAACATCTTCAAAACCTACATCTAGTCGCACAAACTTAAGGCCAATAGCACGCATTTGCGCTATTGGATAATGGCCATAGGGACCTGGGCCGTCAGCTCCAATCAGGTTAGAATTTAAAATACCTGTAGTTGAATTAGTGTAAAGAGTAACTTGATTTATACCTGTTAGCCCACTAAAAGAATTCCCTGAGGCTTTTGCGTTGCCAGGTAATAACCCCAACAAAATTAATACAGCAAAAGAAACAAAACTAATTTTTTTAACATTCATAAATTATCATCACTATAGCACTTTAAAAATTTGATACAATGTTACTAAGGGTTATAGATGTTATCTACTGTTGGAGACATTATAAAAGTATAAGTATTATCAGCGGCTTACTCAATGGATAAGGATTATATATTAGTTTTAGAAGATGACCAAAGTATTTCTAATTTAATCAAAACTTATTTAGAGCAAGCTGGTTTTAAAACTAAGATCTTTACAAGCGCTGAAGATGGCTTAAATATGCTAAATGCCTCCAGTCCTAAGTTAGTTATATTAGATTTGTCGCTTTCTGGACATTTAGATGGCCTTGAATTTTTAAAGAAGGCCAGAAGCATTTCTGATGTGCCGGTTATCATAGTGACTGCAAGAGGAGATGAGATTGATAGAATCTTAGGTCTTGAACTGGGCTCTGATGACTATATAACTAAACCATTTTCCCCAAAAGAACTAGTTGCCCGAATAAAAGCAATTTTACGACGCTACAGTTCCTTACCTGAACCCGAAGAGGAGCTAACCTATGGTTCTATCACTCTTAAAGTAAAATCGCATGAAGCTTATTTAAATAATGAACCAATAGAACTAACAGTCAAAGAATTTGCAATACTGCAATACCTTCTTCAGCACAAAGGGCAAGTACTTTCGCGTCAGCAATTACTTGATGCCCTTTGGGGCCCAGGCTGGTTTGGGGATCCAAGAACTGTCGATGTGCACATTAGAGGTCTACGAAAAAAATTTAAAGGAAGCCTTAATCTCACTACAATTTGGGGGGTAGGCTATCGACTTAACCGTTTATGAGACGCAATTTAGTTATTAGCTTTATACTAATTGCCTTTTTCAGCGTCTTAATATCTACTATTGCTAGTCTCATCATTTATCAACGCGCTCTTGATAGCGCTACTGAAAGTCAAACTGAAGCAATTGCCAAAAGCTTAGTCAATATCATTCAAAACGCTCAAGCAGGCATCAAACGGTTACCCGAATGCCAAGCTCCAAATGCTAACGTAATTGCTTGCCAAAGACGTTTTTTAGTCTTATTAAAACGAGTTGCAAATACTGGCGTTGACCTAATAGCTGTTAATCAAGCCGGTATTAAAGTTGCAGGCAACTTGCCATCGGCTTTATCTAACGTAAACTTAGAACCTCTTAACTTAGGCCAACCAGTAACAGGAACTGCAGGCTCACTGGTTTATGCATTTGTGCCGTTAAATTCTGAGATATATCAGCCTCAAGACTCCTCATTAACAGCTGCAGTTTTAATGACTGCTCCATTTAGCCCAATTAAAAGCAAGACTTTGTTTTTTTTAGTTTTTGGCTTAATAGTTATAACTATTGCTTCAATTGTTGGCCTTTACCTTGCTGCAAGATTCACTCAACCTTTAAAAAGAGCTGTTGAAGCAACCAATGCACTAGCAACCGGCAATCTAGATACAAAGCTCGAGGTTAACAAAGGTCAACCAAAGGAATTTCAATTGCTATCTAATTCAATAAATGAGCTAGCAACTTCTTTAAAAAATGCAAAAGAACTTGATCGAGCTTTTTTTATGTCAATTTCTCATGAACTGAGAACCCCGCTAACCTCAATTGCGGGATACGCAGAGGCAATAGTAGATAATGCGATTTCACCCAATGAAGCTGCCTTAATCATAAAAGAACAAGCGCTAAAACTTAACCGAATGGTTCAAGACATTTTAGATCTAGGCAAACTCGAAACACGCCAACTTACACTAAATCTTAAAAAAGTGCCCTTTATAGAAATTATTTCCTCTACTCTGTTAACAGTAAAGCCCTTATTTGAACGAGCTAATTTAAATTTAAAGCTTTCAAATTCTATACCGGAAGACATTGAAGTAATTACAGACGCTGATCGTTTAAAACAAATACTTGTCAATCTTTTAGAAAACGGTTATAAGTTTGCCTTTAACGAGGTCTCAATTAATATCTCTAAAGAGGACGATTTAATAACAATATCAGTTTCAGATGATGGTCCTGGTATAAAGGCTGAACAAAAAGATCGAATTTTTAGCAGGTATTATTCACATAATGCAGTAACTCAACGCCAAGCTGGGACAGGATTAGGGCTCGCTATTGTTAAAGAGCTCTGCAATTTACTTGGTTATAAGATTGAAGTTATAACTAACAACATTGCATCAGATAATCATAAAACTACATTTAAAGTAATGATTCCTAGCACTTAAATCACAACTAAACTAATTATTTTCCTAAGATTACATTTTCAAAGATTCATTTTGGTTTTATTTAATTAAAGATCGCAATTGCCTATAAACACCTTTTGGATTATGTATTGAATTTAAAAGCTCCTCCCCATAAGGATCCATGCCTGCTGATTGAATCACAACGGAACCAACATTAAATATTCGTCCAAGCAGTGATTGATGATAACTAATTGCTTGAATTTTGTTTAACGAAATATCTTTTAAGTTATGAGAGATAATCCCTGAAATACTAATTACTCTTTCATTTGTTATAAGGTACTTAACAGAGCGCAGCTTAATAGCTACCGTAATTAACCAGATTGCACTAATTACAAACGGTATTACTAAGAGCAATCCCACCCAAACAGGAGCAGATCTTGGCAAATAATTAATTAAAGCTAAGCCACCGATGAGACAAATTAAGGTCGCGATAGTCGGAACAATGAGAGGACCCTTAAAAGGGTGCACTTCCATCAGTACCTCTTCTGAATCAAGTAATAATTCGTCAAATTTTTTCACTACTAGCCTAGCTTACTAGCAATTGAACTTACTGTCTTTAATAAAGAACCGTCAGCTCCCATCGTTAAATATTTAAAGTTATTACTTTTTTTGGCCTCATCAATCATATCAACTAACAACTCCTTAAAATCTCTTTTTGGATTAATGAATAAATATCTAGCTAATGAACCGGGTATCGTATTTATTTCATTTAAGTATAACAAATCTCTTGCATCACTTAGGTAATCAACTCTAATAATTCCCTTAATGTTAAAAATGGATCTTAATGAATTAGTTACATCTAAGATCTTAGATTTTAGCTCATCAGGAATTTTGGCCGGAAGCTCTCTTTTTGCTCCAGCCATGCCTTCTTGAGCAACATATTTATCAGAGTAATTCAAATAACTACCCTCTGTCTGTTTCAAGGGCCTTTCTATTTCAGATATTTCAAATTCAGGATAGTTTCTTACTGCAACCTGTAAATCAATTAATTCAGCATTATAAGTTTCTACAACAGCACCTTGCCTGTAGTAGGGCACTCTTTGAACTAAATCAATCACAGTATCAACATCGGCTACAATCTCAATTCCAAGAGAAGATCCACCAAAGCGAGGTTTTAATATAAAAGGTGGATTTAAGTCAATCTCACCCTTAAAGCCAGGCATTATCAACCTACGCTCTAAACAGGCAAAACCTGAATTTTTAATCAATAAATAAAACAGCCATTTATCCATACCAATTTGAGCAAGCGAACTATCAGGGCCTGTTAAGGGAATTTGAGCTAGCTCAAAGATGCTCTGGATTGTGCCATCTTCTCCAGGACCGCCATGGCAGCAATTTATTACAGTCTCAATTGGAATTCTTTTAACGCCAGTAATTGATTTTTGATAAAAACCGGGATCTTTACCTAATTTAAAAAAAACTTCTTCAAATCCTTTAACTTTGGCGGTTAAAAAATCAGATGCTTCTAAGTTAGCATTACGGCCAAAATAAAACTCGTTAGTTTTGCTCCAATAGATCCCATAACAGTTCTGCCCTAAAACCCTTAAGGCTTGTAAGCCGGTTAGAATTGATACATCATGCTCAGGTGAAGGTCCACCAAATAACACTGCTACCTGTGAAAAGTCATCGCTCATCCAAAGAAAGAATAATTCAAAGAGCAGCGCCTTCTCAAGCTCTATAACTTATCTGCTTTGTAACAGTTGAGCTTAAAAAGCTTTTGCTGTTTAAATGACAGTAATACCTGCCACGTCTCAAGTTTTAACTGTCCAGATCTTAAATTACAATAAATACTTCCCTAGTGATATCATGTTTTATGTAGAGGTTTCAAAAGTGCGCCAATCAACTTACTATGAATGTCGCATTTCTAAATACTTAATTTGTACCTAATCATTGCTTGTTATCTAGTGCACCAGTACGCAGTTTTGGAATTGCACTTCTAACACATGCCATTGTATCTCCACTAAAACAACCTGACACATATGATGCTGCAGTAAGGACACCTAAACTACAGAGATAATTCGCAATTGCTCTGCTTGTTATCTTAAAATGCTGACACCAAGTAAAGCTCCAACTTCGCCCAAGGGTAGCAACTACCCCTACCACAACCCATAGAATCTGTAAAATACTTCTCTGATGGCTTGTAAGCTCAATGGTTGCATTATCAATTAAATGTGCTGTTAAATGTCAAGCTGAATCTACAGTGTGGATTATCTAATGACCTTTCGAACCAAAATATATTGCTCAACATAGCCCAAGTTGATCACTTTTATTAACTGGATCTTATCCTGTAAATAAGTAAGCCTGCAGTGTTATGTCAAACACGGTATCTATAGTTAAAAATTGCCCAGCAGATGAATCATATACTCTGTGTATAAATACACTAAGCCTGTAGGAAGGTTATAGCCTCCTTTAAAACCAAAAGGTGTAAAAGCTAAGTTTCCTTCTGAGCTTTCTACTTTATGTGGGCTATATATAGATAGCTTCTGACCTGAATAAGTATTTGAATATGCTATTGCCACCCCTGCATAATCTAAAACTAGATACTCTGCGGTATTATTTGATGCTGAGATTTCTATTAATGGAGTATTTCCCAGCCAAATAAGTCTGGTCCATATATGTAGTAATTATTGGAATCTTGTATTATCCTTGCCACAGATGAAAATACATTATCCCAGGTTAAAAAATAATTAGCAGTAGAATTTGCTAAAGTTTCTTTCATTAATTCCCCATTACCATTTATAAATAAAATTGCTAGTATATGAACTATTTGGGTTACGACAGCAATAATTTGAAGTATTTGGCTGGGTAATACAATTTAGTTCATTTCCAAATGCCACATATGAATTATTCCCATATGAGAGGTATCCATAGTAATAATCAGTACCTGAGTTTGACTGAGTGCTACCTTGAGTAATCTGGTTTGCAACATTATAGCTTACAGGCTGGGGGTTTCCGTTATTTACCTGTACAGATGAGATCGGCTCCTCTAAGTTTCTCTGTGTTAAAATATTACCAGATGAGGATCCATTAATTTCTTCAGAAGTTAAAAAGCCCATAGTATCATAACCAAGTGAAACTGATAAAGAATATGTCCCATTAGTTGGATAAGTTACATTTGTTATCTTTGAATCGTTATTATAAGTAAAACTAATTGAATTAGAGAGCCAGTCAGTTAGCTGAGTTATTTTATCATCAGCATTATAAGAATAATCAACCACGTAGTTACTTAAACTAGGGGAATTATTACAATTTGACTGACCTGAGGGCATTTGATAAGCAATGCAGGTAACATTGCCATTTGCATCATAGAGATAGCTAGTGGTTCTATTGTTATAATCTGTAGTTGAAATTACTTCATTTAAATTGTTATATTTAGTGGTTGTAACTTTGCTGTAATCTGTCATTAAAGTCTGATAACCATCTAAGTTATATGCAAATGTCTCAGGGGTTAGCCCTGGGACTAAATTGCAGTTTGAGCCTGAATCTGTAGTTATATTTATAGCTGCGCCACCAGCATCAGATTCACCTGAGGCATAACAAACAGATGATGAAACACAAGAAATTGAATTTAAGACGTTATTTATAGAAAAATCTATATCTCCTGATTGTGGATCAATATTATAAGGAATTAACTGAGTGTTCCATACCGGATAGCTACCAGATAAGTTAGTATTTAATATCACAGGGACACACTGGGTATAAAAACACTGAGATGCACTCACTGATTCTGATGCAGTTGCATAACAAGAATTTGAGCTTAGACAAGATACTGAAGACACAGACAAGACACTACTTCTTTGTAAGTACTTAGCAATGTCAGTATTTGATTGACCATCCTTGAAGCGTTTTTTGAGATTCCTTTTCTCTCGCTAGCTGATATAGCATTTCTAAACCTTTAATCTGGGTTTTTGATTATGCTAGGGTTACGTCGAAGGGTTTAGACCACCATTAAAAACTTTAAAATTACGGATAATGATCAGGTAAATCATTTTCAAATAGCACTACGAGTTTGCTTATCTCTGGATAATCTTTAAGTAATTTAATTGCATCTTTTCTTTTTGGAACCCATTTAGCATCTGGATAACCAGCCTTTAAAGCTTTTTTATTGACGTGACCCACTATAACAAGATCAGCGTTGTTGTGCTTTATAAACTCAGCTAGTTTTTTGTTTTCTTCAAATTGAATAGGGCCTAGCTCTACCATACCGGGTGTAACCACCACAAGAGTCCCATTAGGAGCTAGTAAATCAAGCCCAAAGCGAAGGGCTTTTTTTGCCCCGCTTGGATTTGAGTTATACGTATCATCAATTATTAAATATCCCGAATTTGATGTATATGTATTTAGCCGATGCTCAACGCTTGAGAGCTTACTACAAGCACTTATGATTTCTTGGATACTTAACTCACATAAGCTGGCAAGCCCGATTGCAATTGCTAAATTAATTGCACTAACTGATGAATCAACCCTTAAAAAAGCTGGCTCATTTTGAAATGCAGTTATTTCAAGTATTTGAGTAGCACCAGATACGCTAACTACACAAGCCTTAACATCAGCCTCAACATCTTTATTTTCAGAGACCTTAATTACCTTCTTGCCCTGATCTTCAAAGACTTGACAAAGAGGCATTAAATAAGGATTATCCACATTAAGGACTACAGCTTTTGCACTTTGTGCTATTTCTGCCTTGGCCTTAACGGTATTTTCTAATTTTTTAAAGCGCTCTAAATGGACAGGTGCAATTTGAGAGATTGCTGAAAATTCAGGCTTAATCCACGAACACATTTGAGCAATTTCACCTATTTTGTAAGTACCCATCTCCGCAATAAAGAACTTCGTTGATAACGTAAGACCTTCATTTATTGCTCTTGCTAAACCAAGCTCATTATTATAAGAGGCTGGCGATGCATATACCTCATACCTACTAGATAGTATTAAAGCCAGCATGTTCTTTATGGTGGTTTTGCCATATGATCCAGTTATTGCAATGACTGTCGGGTTAACTTTTTTAAGCTTTTCTTGAGCTGATTTAACGTATTTATATGATAGTTTTTTCTCAACTGGGTTTAAGATAAAAAGGCTAAAGTCAAATATCCCTGGCGCAACCATATTTGCAAAATAATCTGATTGAGCTTTTAGCTTATAAAGCAATAAAGCAACGATTAAAAACACTACCAAGCTAACAGCAAATGTAAAAGTTGCTCGTCTCGTAAATTTCAATAAGGAGCTCTCACCAAAAAAGCTCATACCCAGTGGCATAAATGCAATAAGTACTAAAGCCGCTATTACTAATGGTCTATAAAAAAAAGACCCTGCCGTTAATAAAACACTTAATAGGAAAAACATAAAATTTTCAGGCAATTTAAGCCATCTAATGTAAAACCTACTGACATAACCTGGTATATAGTGTTCTCTTTGAGCAATTCGCAGTAGTTTAAACCCGCTTAAGACAAAAGCCGCCACACTCAGAGCAAAGATTGCTATATTAAAAACCATTTTGCTTTCCAATAGCTAAAATATTGCTAACAATTAAATCAGGGTTTTCTAGCAAAATTAGATGAGAACTGTTTTTATCTATTACGAAATGATAATTATTTGCGTCATTTAATACCTTGATCATTTCAATAGGAGTTTGATTATCTTTTTCTCCCCAGATAAAATAAATTGGCTTAGGAATTTTTTTAATAAGCTCAAGATAAAAACCGGTGCGCTCTTCATTTAGTACATTAATCATTACTTTTCTCATTAGCTCTGAAGCTTGCAAATAATCACTAGAGGAATATCTTTCAAAAGCTTTTTGGTAAAAAGGCTCTGGTATCAGCTTGTGGGCTTTTAGCCATTTAATGAAAGAATAAGCCTTATTTACCGACGGGTAATTAGCCCTATAAATTGGGGTTGCTATTAGCACTAACGCTACGATTTTCTCTGGTATTTGACTAGCTAGCGCAACTGCAACTCTGCCTCCAAAAGAGTGACCAACTAAAATAAAAGGTACTGAGATATTCTCAGCAATTGGTCTAATTAACTGAGCATACCCAATTGAATCAAGAGGAGATTGCGGCTCTTTAGATAAGCCAAAGCCTGGTAAATCCAAAGCTAATGAAGGCCACGGGATCTTAGTTAAGATGTTATCGTAATCCTTATGTGTTCTTTGCCAGCCATGAAAAGCTAAAATCCGTACGTCTTTTAATGAGACATTATTACTTTTTTCTTCAAAAAAAGCACCAAAAATGGTACCATTTTCAAAGCTTTTAATTATCACTATCTAAGCCTAGCACTAAATGACTCCTCAACAGCTTTTATGAGCTCTTGACGAATGCTAGCAATTTCTTGTTCATCTAATGTTTTTTCTTTTGAAGCAAGCCTGATAGAAAAGGCTAGATTTTTCTCATGTTCTAATAGTGGGCTACCAGTAAAAACATCAAACAAATATACGTTTTCAATTAAATCACCACCTGCTTCTATTAATTTCAATCTAATTGGTTCCGCATCTTGAAATTTATCTACAACAAAGGCTAAGTCAATTTCAGAAGATGGATATTTAGAAGGTATAAACACAGGATTTTCTTGAGTTTTTTCTAAGAGCTTTTTAATATCTAATTCCAAATAAATTAAGTCACCTGTTAAATCAAATTCTTTTACTATTTGACCTTTAGCAATACCACAAAGCCCCAAGGCAGAGTCCCCTGACTTAATAACAAAGCTACACCCTTTTGAAAAACAGCTTATTAGTGATCTTTCTAAATTAAGCTTAACTGAAAGCACTTTAGATATTGAATTAATTACTTGGGCAACTTTTTTTAAAGAGTCATCTTTGCTCTTATAATAAAGAGCTACACCTAAGAGTTGTATTTCTTCCCAAGAGTTGCTGTCTTTTTTAATAAATACATCACCTATTTCATATAGCCTTACAGGAATAAGGTTTTTATTTATATTATCTACGACAGATTTGATCAACCCTGGCAAAAGTGAAACCCTTAAAGCTGATTCTTGCGCACTAAGGGGATTACTTAAAAGTATTTCTTCAGATGTTAATTCGAGCTTAATTTGCAATCCTTTTGGCAAAAGGGCTGAGTTAATAACCTGAGCAAACTTATTTGAATTAAGAACAAAATGAAGTAGTCTTAATGCTTTATTTTGCTCTGATGGCTTGCCAACAAAGGGTGAAAGAGGTCGTTTTGATTTTATGTTGTTATATCCATAAAGTCTTCCAACTTCTTCAGCTAAGTCATTTCTGCCAAAAATATCATTGCGCCATGTCGGTACAGCAATGTCATAGGTATCACCTTTTAAATTAATTTCAAAACCTAAAGAAGTCAGTAAGCTTATTATCTGCCGATCAGCAATTTCAGTACCTAAAATGCGAGTTATCTTAGCTTTGTCAACCTTAAGACGATAGTTCTCTCTGGGATGTTTAACCTGTGCAATTGCAATAGGCCCAACTTTTGCTTGTTGATCATAGTGTTTTATTAAATAAGCTACTCTTTGTGAAGCCTTTTTAACCATAGCTGGATCAGTACCTCGTTCAAATCGCACAGATGCTTCACTGCGGAGCGATAGCCTTCGAGAGGTTCTAGCAATAGCTAACGGATCAAAATGGGCAACCTCTAGCAAGACCTCTTTTGTAGAATTACTAATCTCACTAGCTTGCCCGCCCATTACACCCCCAACGCCTAAAACATTATCTAAATTATCAGCAATTACCACATCAGGTGTTAAATCTGAAACACCGGCAACAGATTTGCCTAAAAACCTAGTTACTCCATCAAGGGTTGTTATTTTCTCATTAGACTTAGCAGCCCGAATTTTAATGAATGAACTCTTTAGCTTGTTTAAATCATAAGCATGTGACGGTTGGCCTAGCTCTAACATGACATAATTTGTAAAATCAACCACGTTATTAATTGGTCTAAATCCGCAAGTAATTAACCGAACCTTTATAAAATCAACAGAATCTTTAACAGTTAAATTTTTAATAATTCGACCTGAAAGTATATAACCAAGTGAAGGATCTTCGATCTCTACATTTGGAATATCGTCAATATCGTTATTTATCTCAGTTTCTGGTTCGTAATACGTTAAATTAGCTTTAGCAGCTAAATCTCTTGCAATGCCCAATAGTGACATCGCATCACCCCTATTAGGCGTAATCTCTACTTCAAAAATAAAATCATTTTCAACTTTGCACAGCTCAAAAATATTTTGGCCAATATTTTGTGTTGTTAGTTCAAATAAACCACTTGCATCTTGTGCAAAACCCAACTCTTTTAAAGACAACAGCATTCCATCTGACTCAACACCTTTAAAACGTCTTTTTTCAATTAACATAGAATCCGCCGTTTGAGTCCCTGGCGGCCCATATGGATAAACACCACCTTTTACAAGGTTAGGAGCACCTGAGACTACCTGCGTTTGTCCTTTACCAAAATCAATCTCAGCAAGCTTAATTCTGTCAGCACCTTTTATTGGTTGAACATCTAATACTCTGGCTGCAACTATATTGGGTTGATATTTAATTGGTTGAATTTTTTCAACAACTAAACCCAAATCATTTAAATAGTCTGCAACAACTTGAGCATTAAGTGAACTCGGAACAAACTCTTTAAGCCAATTTAATAAAAACTTCATTTTAAAAATTAGCTAAAAATCTCATGTCTGATTCAGTTAAAATTCTTAAATCTGGTATCTGGTATTTCATTTGAATTAAACGCTCTATTCCAAAACCAAATGCAAATCCTTGATACTCATCTGGATTTATATTGCAGTTAACTAACACATTTTCATTAACAACGCCGCATCCACCTAGCTCAAGCCACCCCGTGTTTGAACAAGTGCGACATCCTTTTCCAAAACAAATCCTGCAGCTAATTTCAAATTCAGCAGAAGGCTCAGTAAAAGGAAAGTATGACGGTCGTAATCTAACTAAGGTCTCAACACCAAAGTAAGCTTGCGTGAATGTTTCAATTGTGCCTTTTAAATCAGCAAAAGAAATATTTTTGTCAACAACAAGACCTTCTAATTGATGAAAGCTGGATAAATGAGATGCATCCGGCGTGTCACGTCTAAAACACTTCCCATGAGCAATCATATAAACTGGTGGCTTTTGTGAACTTAAAACTCTTATTTGCACAGGAGAGGTATGAGTCCTTAGCAAAGTAGATTCTGGTTGCCCCAGATCTACATAAAGAGTGTCCCACATTCCTCTAGCAGGATGATCCTTTGGAATATTAAGTGCTTCAAAGTTATACCAATCTGTTTCAAGCTCTGGTCCTGTTTCAATTGAAAAACCCATTCCTATAAAAAGATCCTCAAGCTCATAAAGAGTCTTGGTTATAATGTGCATGTGGCCCAGACTTTTAAGTGGATCCTGGTTTAATTTAGCAATATATGCGGTTAAATCAATTAACTCATCCTCAAGATTTTGCTCTAAAGTTTCTCTTTTTTCTTTATATAGCGCTTCTATTTCCTCAAAAGCCTTATTAAGAACCTGACCAGCTTGCTTTTTCTCATCTGGGGTCATTAACCCTATTTGCTTTCTTAACAAAGAAAGACTTCCTTTTTTGCCGCAATAACTCTTAAAGAGCTCCTCTAACCCTTGAATTGTGTTCACTTCTTTTACCTGCTCAACAAAATTTTTTTCTGAATACTTAACAGCTGTTAGAAACTCATTAAATGTCATATTTAGTCTCCGAAAATGATTTTTTATAAATTATATAAGCAATTATTGTAGCTACCATTGATACATTTAGCGAATCCACACTACTTGCCTTCATAGGGATAGTTACTATGTGATTTGCAGCTTTTAAAAAATGACAGGCCCCTTTTGACTCATTTCCAAGCACAATTGCTGATTTTTTTAAAAGTTGCAACTCACAAGGGTCTTTACCACCAACTGGCGCCGTTAAAACAATGTCAAATCCTTTGGCCTTTAAAAACGATTCAAGTTTCTCAAGCTTACTTATGACGATTTTGCTTTCAAAAATAGCTCCGGCTGAAGAACGCACTACCTTAGGATTAAACGGATCCACACCTTTGTAAAACACAATCACAGGGGTTTCGGGGCTAAATAAAGAAATTGACCGAATTATCGTTCCTGCATTTGCTGGATCAGCCACATCATCAAGCACCCAGATAAGCTCAGAATTTAGCATTTCATCTTCTAGGTATTTCTTAATTAAACACAACCCCAAAACCGGCTGAGGATTTTTAGCATTTGAGATATAGGCAAGTTGAGTTGAATTTATCTCAAAAACATCACCATTAAATGACCCATACTTTTTAATAAAGGATCTAGCAGCACTATCAGTAGGTAAATAAAAAAGCTCTTTTAAGGCGTTGGCTCTAATAGCAGCCTGAATAACTTTAAAGCCTTCTGCTAAAAACAAACCCTTTTCATGACGAAAGGAGGAGTTTCTACCTATCTTTCTAACAAATGAAAGATGTGCCTTAGTTACCAAGTGGTGAACTGGCTTGAACGTGGGCGATTAACTGATTAAAGGCCTCAGGATCTTTAACCGCAAGATCGGCTAACATTTTCCGGTTTATTTCAATCCCTAACTTATTAAGCTGACCAATAAATTTAGAATAGCTAAGACCTCTTTCACGCAATGCTGCATTAATGCGTAAAATCCATAGCTTTCTAAAGTCACCCTTTCTTGCTCGCCTGTCGCGATAGGCATATTTAAGGGCGTGCATGACTGCCTCATTTGCAGAGCGAAAATTGCGATGATGCCTTCCCCAGTAACCGGAAGCACGCGAAATTACCTTTTTATGAGCTTTTCTGGTTGTTATAGATGTTTTAACTCTTGCCATTTTAAATCCCTAAAAGTCTCTTAATCTCTCTTGTGTCCTTTGGTGAGACTCCGACAGTTTTTTCAAGCCTTCTGGTTCTTTTTGAAGGCTTTTTTTCCAGAAGATGCGACCTGTTTGCCTGGCGCCTTAATAATTTGCCACGAGCTGTAACTTTAATGCGCTTTTTAGCACCAGTATCCGTTTTTATTTTAGGCATGTAATTAATTTTTATCTTTAACTTATAGACTCATCAAGTTGGGGTTTAATTTGTTTTAAATTCAATCCTTCTTTTGAGTTTTTACTTCCCTTCTTTAAAGGAGCTAGCACCATTACAAGGTTTTTACCATCTAGTTTCGGGGCTACTTCAACTTTTGCAATTGGTTGAGTTATCTCTGCAACTTTTTCTAAAACCTTGTAACCAAATTCAGGATGAAATACCTCTCTGCCCCTGAACATCATTGTCACCTTCACCTTGTGGCCTTGCTCTAAAAACTTAGATACTTGCTTAGTCTTATTTTCAAAATCACTGCTACCAATTTTTGGACGATACTTCATTTCTTTTAATGCATTAGCTGCTGATTTTTTCCTTGCTTCGCGAGCCTTATGGTTTTCATCAAACTTAAATTTAGAGTAATCCATTAACTTACAAACTGGAGGCTTGGCAAAAGGGGAAACTTCAACTAAATCAAGCTCGGCCCCTTGGGCAATTTTCAGGGCTTCTTCAATTGATTTAATTCCTAATTGTTTGCCTTGCGAATCAACAAGGCGAACTTCTTTTGCCTTAATTTGATCATTAACTCTCAAATTGTTTTTAACCGACGTAACGATACTTACCTCCTTAGAACTTGTTAAACACAGATTTGTAAAAGACTAAGAACACAGACAAACTTTTAAACAACTCCACTGTATATATAAAACGCTCATCTATAAAAAGCATAAGATATAGTCACCTTATTTTCAACAGTTTTACTAAATTTCATTTAACTTTATTATCTCACTGGCAGTCATAATATCTTCAGGTCCGGGCTTTAGCTTAAAGCAAACAGGACTACCTATCTCAATTGACCTTGAGGCATCCTTAATGCACACTGCATGGAATTTAAACTTTTGATTAATCTCTTTAGCTGTGATTTCCCCTAGACCAGTTTTTTCATCAAAACTACTTACAAAACCAATTAAAACTGAGTCAAGGTTATAAATGAAATCCCCTTGTAATCCTTTGATCATAGTATTATTTTTGAGAGCGGAATTTCCAAAATATCTGTAGCACCTAAGTCCTTTAAACTCGGAATTAACTTATTTATATAGCGCTTTTCAACCACCGTTTCAACTGCAAATCCCTCACTTAAAGCCAGTTCAGATACTGTAGGGGACTTTAAAGCAGGGAGCATTGCTAAGATCTTTTCTAATTTATCTTTCTCAACGTTTAGTTTTACTAACACTCTTTCTCTAGCGCGCAATGTACCATCAAGCAACGTAAAAATTTGGTTCATTAAATGACGCTTTTGTAAATCCTTAAAAGACTCTGGATTAGCAATTAACTTAGTAGTTGACACCATCAGCTCTGCAATAATTTTAAGTCCTGCTGCTTTTAAAGCTCTTCCTGTTTCTGTTATTTCAACAACAGCATCTGCAATTTCAGGGACCTTAGCCTCTGTTGCACCATAAGAAACAAAAACCTCTGCATCAACACCGTGATCTTTTAAAAATCTACTGGTTATATTGGGGTATTCTGTTGATACCCTTATTTTATTTTTTAAGTCCTGAACTTTTTGAGCAGGATTATCTTGAGCAACAGCTAAGACCATCCTTATTGGATTAGATGTGTTTTTAGAATAAGAAAGCTCCCCAACAGTTTCAACGTGAGCCGAGGTTTCTTCAATCCAGTCTTGACCTGTGATTCCTAGATCAAAAAGTCCTTCTGCAACATAAATTGGAATCTCCTGAGGGCGCAATATTCGAACCTCAGATATTCGTTCGTCTTCTATGTTAGCTCGATAATCAATATCAGAAGCTCTTTTTACCTCTAAATCCGCTTCTTTAAAAAGCTCTAAAGTAGCTTTTTCTAAAGATCCCTTAGGTATTACTAGTTTAAGCATCAACCCTTAATTGTTTCTTTAAATTTGCCATCCAAAGCGCTGCTTTAGCAGCCTCAACTCCTTTGTTTGATGAAGGAGAGCAACGGTCTTTAGCTTGAGCCAAATTTTTACATGTTAAAACTCCAAATATTACAGGAACTCCTAAATTAACTGAAAGATCCATTAGTGATCTTGAGACCTCATTTGCAATATAGTGATAATGATCCGTATCACCTTTTATAAGGCACCCCAAAGCAATAATTGCATCATATTGTCCAGACTCAGATAATGCTTTAATTGTTGATGGTAATTCAAAAGATCCTGGCACCCAGGCAACTTTAATAAAATCTCTAGGAACAGAGTGGTTAACTAGCTCTTTAATTGCGCCGTCTAATAAAGACGAGGTTATTTCAAAGTTAAAGCTTGATATTGCTATTGCTATCTTAAAATTACCTGATAAGTCCCCGATTAAATCCCCTTCTTTAAACAAATTAAGATCAATTAGTTCTTTTTTTGACGGAATTTTAAACTCAGAGCTCTTAGTTAACATCATCAATTGCACCCAATAAGTGACCTAATTTTTCTTTTTTTGTCTTTAAATACTTAACATTTTCTGGATTGGGCCTTGTCACTAATGGAACACGCTCAACGATCTTGAGACCAAAACCTTCAAGCCCTCCATATTTGGCTGGATTATTAGTCATTAATCTCATAGTGGTTATGCCTAAATCTACAAGAATTTGAGCTCCAATACCATATTCGCGCGAATCAACGGGTAATCCTAGCTCAAGGTTGGCATCAACTGTATCGCGACCTTGTTCCTGAAGGGAATATGCCCTGATTTTATGACCAAGACCAATGCCTCTTCCTTCATGTCCCCTGAGATAAACGATTACCCCACGGTTTTCCTCAGCAATTTTTTCCATAGCTAGATTTAGTTGCGCTCCACAGTCGCATCTACGAGATCCAAACACATCACCAGTCAAGCACTCTGAATGCACCCGAACCAGCACATTAGAGCGCCCCTTTACATCACCTTTGACAAGAGCTAAATGCTGCTCACTATCTAAAATTGACTCATATACAATTGCTTTAAATTCCCCATAGTCAGTCGGCAGAGTTGCCTCAGAAACTTGTCTCACAAGGCGCTCATGTTGTCTTCTATATCGGATCAAATCAGCAATTGAAACAATGGGTAAATTGTGTTGTTTTGAAAATTCCATTAGTTCATCTAAGCGAGCCATCGTAGTTTTATCTTTGCTGACAATCTCACACAACACAGCTGCTGGTCTTAAACCAGCAAGTAAAACTAAATCTATTGAAGCTTCAGTATGTCCAGCCCTTTTTAACACCCCACCTGGCCTATAGCGAAGAGGCAATACATGTCCAGGTCTAGCTAAATCCTCTGGTTTTGTAGTTGGATCAACTAAGGCTTTTATAGTTGCTGCGCGATCATGAGCCGATATTCCAGTTGTCGTGCCATGTTTAAAATCAACCGTTACCGTAAAGGCAGTTCTTTGACTTTCTGTATTGTTAGTTACCATCAATGGGATGTCTAGTTCTGCTAAACGCTCTGGTAATAGCGGTACGCAGATAACTCCAGAGGTGTGTTTTAAGAAAAAAGCTATTGCCTCTGGGGTTGCAAATTCAGCGGCCATGATCAGATCACCTTCATTTTCGCGATCCTCATCATCTACTACTACCACCATCCCGCCTTTGGCGATCTGCTCAACCGCTTGCTCAATTGTTGAAAAGGTCATTACTTAAATCATTGCTTAAATAGGACGTTCCATGACAATTTTGACGTCATTTCCTAGCTTTTTTAGCTCTACAAGCTCTAGCTTAAGAGCTTTTTTTAACTCAGTAGGTCCCTTGCCTGCAAATGCTGGTAACCCATCTTGGCCTAAAACAATAGGTGCGAAGTAAAAGATATAGCGATCAATTAAGTTAGCCTTATAAAAACTATAAGCGACTTTGGCTCCACCTTCTACTAATAACATCATCACACCGCGGTTTTTAAGCTCCTTCATTAAAGAATTTAAATCACCTGAAAAAAAATAAAACCTTTTATCTTCCTTTAAAGGGGCACCTAAAACAATACGAAAGGGCTCTTTTAATATTTTTCCAGATTTAGACCTAGCACTTAATGAGGGATTATCTGTTAAATAAGTATTTTTGCCAACTAAAATTGCATCTGTTTTAAAGCGTAATTTTTGCACATCAAATCTGGATAATTCATTAGTTATCCACTTACTTTGCCCGGTTGATGTTGCAATTTTGCCATCGATAGAGCATCCAAGCTTAAGTGTTACAAAAGGCCTACCAAATTTTTTAAAAAATAAATATTCCTTAAGACAATTGGTCACCTGATGACTGTTTTGACCAACTACAACATTTATGCCAGCTTCTTTAAGGCTTTTAATTCCATTACCATTTACTCTTTTATCTGGATCAGAAATTCCAATAACCACTGTTTTAATGCCTGCAGAAATAATTGCATCACAGCAAGGTGGAGTTCGGCCCCAATGACTGCAGGGTTCAAGCGTGACAACTAAAGTGGCACCTTTTGCAAGTCTGCCTGCTTTTTTAATTGCTTCAACCTCTGCATGATTTGATCCTGGCGGTTGAGTCAAGCCTAAAAAAGTTTCCTTAATAGTCTTTGCACCTTTTGGTATTAATACCGCACCTACCCAAGGATTTGGAGAGGTGAAACCCTTTTTCGCCAGAGATTTTTTAATTGCTAAGCTCATTGCCTGATTAATCAGCTCTTTAGTTGCCATTGCTTTTTATTTCTTTACAAAGATCTGCTAAGAGCTTTAATGTTTCACTTCTTAAAATAAATGGTTCTGGCAAGGCTATAATAAAACAGTTTTTATACGTTCCAGCTATTAACCTAAACAACTTTAAATCGTCTTGGATACTATACAAAGAATGCTCAATTCCGTAAGCTCTTTTTGAGATTACTTTTAAAACAGCCTCTGGCACTAAATCTCTTGACTTAAATCCTACTGCACCAAAGCTTAGAATCACCCCGTCAAATGAAAAAGCCATTTCTTTAAGTATCCTGGTAAGATTGCTAACTCTTAATTTGGAACGCAACTGCTGAGTAATTTGAAGATTAAATTTAAAAAGCTCATTAACTACTTTATCCTCATCAGCCATAGCTACACCTTGCGGTGATGCCCATAAAATCTTTAGTTTAATTTGATTTGGCATCTGCTTAGCTACCATTAACAGCCCCTTGTAACATCGCTACAGCAGTAGCTGGATCTACAAACTTATCAGTGTCAGTTGTCTTTAGACTAAAAACTGCTGATCCAGCCACAAAAACATCAGCGCCTGCAGCTGAACACAATTTAGCTGTTTTAAGGTTAACACCGCCATCAACTTCAACTAAGATAGGTTTTTGAGTTTCATTAAGAATTCTTCTAACCTCCTTAATTTTTTCAAGGGAGTCCATGATAAAGCTTTGACCTCCAAAACCAGGATTAACACTCATAACTAAAACTAAATCAACCAAAGCTAAATATTGGTTAATCACATCAGCAGGGCTTTCGGGAGATAACGCAACACCTGCTTTTAGGCCGACTTCTTTAATTTGCTTTAAGGCACCCATAGGGTCTTGCGCTTCTACATGGACAGTGATTAACTGACCGCCAGCATCTTTAAAGGGCTTGATAAATTTAGATGGATTTTGAACCATTAAATGTAAATCAAAAAACATTTGAGTTTTTTGTCTTAATGATTTAACAACAGGGGGGCCGATAGTAAGGTTATCAACGAAATGACCATCCATCACGTCAAGATGTAGCCAATTTGTAACACTCTCAACAGAGCGGACTGCTTTTTCTAAATTTGAAAAATCAGCTGAAAGAATTGAAGGTGCAATTATTTTCATGAAACATTTCTTTTTGTTGGAATCTCATTGTCAATATAAAAAGATTTTGTTCTTAAACCTGCAAGAAACTGCTTTATATCTTGAGGCTTTGAGCCTTCTGGAGTAACTTCAATTAATTTTAAGACGCTACCAAATCCACATTTAACAAAAACATCATTAGAAATTAAAACAGCTTTTCCACAAGGTAAATCATCTAATGACTCCTGCGTTACCACAGTTGCTTTATTTAGCTTAACTAAGCGACCGTTTAAATAAAAAAATGCACCGCCAAGCCGAACTTGTCTCATAATTGTTTCTGCTGAGTTATTAAAATTAATAAACAAGTCCTCTTTTGTAATTTTTTTAGCATATGTCGGATCACCTTTTTGCTCCATAGGAAAGCCAAGTCCGATAGGTCCGCCTCTGTTAAATCCTTTTTTAAACTCTTTTAATATAATCTTAACTGCAAGATCACTTAGCTTCGTATATAAAGTTTCTTTTGTATCATCTTTTTTGACTTCAACTTGCACACAACAATAAACCGGTCCAGCATCTAGCTCAGATGTGATTTGCATCAAACACACACCAGTTATGGTTTCGCCGTTTAAAATAGCGCGTTCAACAGGAGCTGCTCCCCGCAATTTAGGCAACAGTGAAAAGTGCACGTTTAACATTGGTAACTTTTCTAAAAGATCTGCTTTTAAAATCTTGCCATATGCAACCACTAACCCAAAATCTAGATTAAGTGCTAACAAATCCTCAGGTTGATAAAAAACTTCAGTATTAAATTTCCTTGCTACTTTTTCAACTTCGGTCGGCTGTGCTTTTGTATTTCTAGCACGTCTTTTTGGCTCAGCCGTAACTACAGCTTTAAAATAGAGCCCAGCACTAAATAGCTCCTCTAAGATCTTGCCTGAGTAAAAGCTGGATCCCAGGTAAGCGATTTTTGGGTCTTGATTTTTATTTAAATCCATCCGCTTTTTAACTCCTAGTCACCTTTTAGAATTAAAAATTTTTAGGTTAATAAAGTCAAGCAATTAAATAACACCTTATACTGATTTAATTATATTTTCCAACGTATTAGTTGACAACGCTAAACTAACACAGCTAGCTAAAACCAATTTAGTAATTCTTTATTTTTATAGCCTTTGTTAGTTAATAATATGACACTTTAATTAACAACTTGACTGCTAGGATGTCTGGCTATCTGAACTCAAATCATTTGCTTGTTTGACACTTTGCTGCTGGTTTATCCCAAGGACATAAGATGAATAAAACTCCCGTCTTTGTTCATCACTTACCTTAGTCAACAATAACTTTCCATTTAAATGATCCACCTCATGCTGAAACAGTCTTGCAAGCAACTCATCGGCTTGTCTTTCAAAGGGATTCCCATTTAGATCTATGCCTTTAAGCAACACCGTCTTTGGTCTTACAATTGGAAAGTGGAACCCCGGTACTGACAAGCAACCTTCCTGATAAAGCCACTCTCCCTCAGACTGAACTATTTCAGGATTAATGACAACACCCTCTTCGTCAAGATCCTCGATGTGATAGACAAAGATCCGTTTTAATACCCCTATTTGATTTGCAGCTAGTCCTATACCTCTTTCTGATTTAGCTAATGTATCTTTAAGGTTTTGAACTAGTTTAATTATCTTCCCGTCAATTTCTTTAACCTCCTCAGCAGGAGTATTAAGCAACGGACTTCCAAAAGTTACGATTTCTTTTTCTGCCATAGGTCAATTTTATAATCTAAATTTCTAACCTCTTGCACATCGGTGACCATTTGAACTAATAAATCTTCAACAGTTTTAAATTTTATCTCATTCCTAAGCTTTTTAAAAAAGCTTAAAAACACTTCTTTGTCATATAAATTACCTGAAAAATCAAGTAAATATGCTTCTAAAGCCCTCGGGCCTTCATCGTAAAAAGTCGGTCTGTTACCTATTGAAACAGCTGTTTTAAAATTACCCACCCCTGGAACCTCTATGGCACCTGCATAAATGCCATTTGGCGGCCAAAGTATTTCAGGTGAAGTGGCGATATTTGCCGTTGGATACCCTAGCTGCAATCCTCGACCATCACCTTTTACAACGACTCCTTCAATTTGATAGGGCCTACCTAAGAATTCCTGGGCACTTTGAATATCACCCTGATTAACTAATGACCTTACTAAAGTGGATGACACGACATTTCCTTTGTGCTCAAATGGTCCAAAAATCTCTAGCTGATACCCAAAGGGTTTACTAAGGCGTTCTAACAAGGCAGTGTCACCTAAACGCTTGTATCCAAATTTAAAGTTCTTCCCAACTACAATTAACTTTGTCTTAAGTTTTTTTAATAGAATTTCTTTTATAAAATCTTCTGCCTTTATCGAGGCAAATTCCTTGTTGAACTCGATAACTAAGACCTTTTTAACCCCCAGCTGATTAAACCATCTTAAGCGCTGATTTAATGAAGAAAGCATCTTTGGAGCCTTCCGTGGGTTTAAATAATAATCTGGATGGCGATTAAATGTAATAACCGTAGGTGTTACAAGCAAAGCTTTAGATTCTTTAATTAACGCACCAATGAGTTCTTGATGTCCAACGTGGACACCGTCAAAAACCCCAATAGTTGCACCAGTATTTTCTAAAAACCCATCAAAGGTTTCTGAGTAATAAATAACATCCATTGTAACTTAATCTAGGTTAGCCAACACTACTGATGGCTTTAAACTTATCTGGCTACGTTTTTCATATATTGCTAATAAGTTACCGTTATTATCAGCAGCAGTCCATGGACCTTCACCTTGAGCACCTAATTCTGTTTTTAAAAAGGGTGCACCATTTTTTATTTTCTCTATCTGCTCTTTCTTTACAAATACAACTGGCATGAACCGTGAAAATATTTCAAGGGCACTATGCAGATCACTAAGATTTAAATCTTGGATAGATACTGCCTCCTCCCACGAAAATGGGCCAATAAAAGTTCGCTTTAAGCGCTTTAAATACGCATAGCAACCTAATTTTAGGCCTAAATCATGAATTAAAGATCTCACGTAGGTCCCAGATGAGCAGGTAATCTCAAAGTTATAGCAATTAGCTTCAGTACCTTTATCTACTTTAAAGCTCTCCACAAAGATTTGTCTCGGTTTTCTTTGAACATCTAATCCCAATCTGGCATACTCATAAAGTTTCTTGCCTTGATATTTAACAGCTGAATACATAGGGGGCATCTGTAAAGAGGTTCCCTGAAACTTTTGAGCTTCGTTTGTAACGTGATCTAGGGTAATGTTTCTCACCTCAGCTTCATTAGTAATGTTTCCTGTCAAATCGTAAGTGTCAGTGGCCTTACCTAGCTCAAACTCACCAGTGTATTGCTTCGGTAATCCAGTTAAATACTTTAACAACCTAGTAGTCTTACCCACTGCTACAATGAGAAGCCCTGTAGCAAAAGGATCCAACGTACCGCTATGCCCACATTTTTGGTGCGAAAAAATCCTACGCACCTTTAGAACCACGTCATGAGATGTGAGCCCAGCTTCTTTGTCAATTAACAAAAAGGCACCGAATCTTAATAAATATTGCTTATCTATTACTTGAGACACCTGACTGATTTTTTATTCGGTTAAGAGCGTTTTCAATAGCAATAGAGCTTTTAACAGCAGGGTCATCTAAAAATGTTAACATGGGAGTATATTTCCAGTGCACTTGCTTTGAGACAACGCGTTGAAGATAACCCTTTTTGCTCTCTAATGCCTCAAGTTGTTCTTGTTTTAAAGAGTCAAAATAAACCTTAGCAGTTTTAAAATCCTTAGAAATTTCTGCTCCTGTAATCGTTAAATTATCAAAGGCATCGTCGCAGTCTCTTAGGCGTTCCACTTCTTCTGCAAGAATTTCAACAAGCAACCTTGAAGCTCTTTGAGTGCGCTCGTAAGGCTTATTTGTCCGCTGTATCATTTTTGCTCCTTTTTATTTTTATTTTAGCCTCAATAAGGCGCCTTAGATTTTGATTATCTTGCGGGTTTACCCTGGCCACCATAACAGCGGCCTTATCTAAAGAAATTAGTTCCTTTAGAGATGCACTGAACTCTTTTGGAGTTCTAACCTCTACAACGGTGTCAAAAAAATTTTGGGCCAATGTTTTGATATCAGTTTTATAAGGCGTAAAAAAATAACGGTTAAAAATTTCTGAGGACAGGTATTTCTTTTGATCTAAATAATTAAAAATCTCACCACCAGAGTTTTGCAACACTATGTATAAACACTTAGGAATTTCTTGATCCCGCAAAGTCACATTACCAGATAAATCATGCAAAAAAGCAAGATCTCCTAAAAGTGCCACACAGGAAATCCCTTGTCTTTTTGACATTACACTCGATACCCCAATTGCTGTAGAGACATTACCATCTATTCCATTAACTCCGCGATTTGCAAAAACAAAATAAGGCTGACAAGATTTTGGTGCAAAATTTTCAACTTCACGTATTGGCATTGAAGATGACACAAATAAAGAAATTCCCCTTAATTCAGTTAACCTTCTTGCTATAAATCCTGATGTTAAAGGCTTAAATTCCTCAAGGCTTTCCTGTATTGCTTTTTGAACTAATTCGCTTTGTTCAAGCCATGATTTAGTCCAGGTTAATTTCCTATTAACGCTTAGATTCTCATTTAAATACCTAAAAAAACTAGATTCCTCACAATCAATAAAATGATCAATACAGAAATCAGGATCAACAATCTTGCCATATTTAACAAGACCTGCTTGAAATGCTGATTTTGCACTAGCTAAATATTTAGCCACTGATTTAAGCGTTGGATAACCCCCTGCCCTAATAATGAAATCTGGCTTTTGAGTAATTGATCCTAAGAGAAAATCATTTAAACTTACCACTTCTAAATCTTTAAGACGCAGCAAACTTCTATATTCTGTTAAAACCGCAATATTACAAGCAGCTAAAGATTCAATTAAGCTTTTCTCAACATTAAGCTCACCCCCTAAAAAAACTAATGGCCTCTTTGAGGACTGAATTTTACTTATTAGCTCAGGGTCAGAAAATACTTCCTCTGATTTAGAAAAGCTAGGGTATTTGTTTATAACTTTAAACTGTTTTTGGGCAGATCTTTGTTTTACATCTGATGTTACTAAAGGTTCTTTTAGTTTAATATCAACATGAACAGGACCAGGGCCGCCACAGTGAAACATTGAGGCAAAATAAATCCGAGCAATTATTTGATTTAAGCTTTTTGGATCAAGGTCACAAGACAGTGAAAAAAATTCATTTACGCAACTGCCATATAAGTAATCTTGATCAATAGTTTGAGGTGCCCCTGTTTTTTTAAGCTCATAAGGTCTATTAGCAGTTACTGCGATTAACGGAACCCTACTATAGCTAGCCTCAGTTAAGGCCGGGTAAAACTCTGTAGCTGCTGTTCCAGAAGTACATACAAGCACCGTTGGAACCTTACTAGCCTTAGAAATTCCTAACGCAACAAATCCTGCTGAGCGCTCGTCTAAAATGACTCTAACATTGCAATTCCTTAAAGATGATATCGCTATAACCAAAGGTGTGGATCTAGAACCAGGTGAAATCACAAAATCTTTTACACCGCTTGCCACTAAGGTTTGGATAAAATAGTTGCAAAATTCTTGCTGTAAATTCATTTATATATGTTTAAAACTAGTCTGCATTACAAAACCTTTGGAAATAAAAGACAAACATTGTTAATGCTGCATGGTTTTTCCCAAACGCTACAATCCTTTGAAAAGCTAGGCAACTTGTTATGCAAAGAATTTCAGGTAATTGCTGTGGATTTGCCTGGACATGGAAAAAGCACAAAAGTTGGTAGCCTTAATAACTGTCTTAATCAGTTAAAGGCTTTTAAGCCAGATTACTTGCTTGGATATTCAATGGGGGCTCGAATCGCACTTCATTATGTTAGCAAGTTCCCAGTTAAAAAGCTAGTGCTTATTTCGGCAACCCCCGGAATAAAAGATCAATCTGAAGCAAAAAAAAGACTAGCTGCTGATAAAGAACTCGCTAAAAGACTAAGAGCTATGTCTTTAAAGGATCTCAACGTTTTTTATCAAGAATGGATGAAACAAGAGATTTTCAAAGGTTTAACAGAAAAACAATTTGATATAAATTACCGCTCCAAAGATCCAAAAGCCCTTTCAGAAGCCTTAATCACTTTCTCACAAGGAAAACTTAAACCTTTATGGCAAAATCTTGACAAAATTACAATACCAACATTACTCCTTGCTGGTAAAGAGGATATCAAATATTTAGAGATAGCTAAAAGTATGGCTAACTTATTAAGTCAAGCAGAATTAGTAATATTTAAAAATGCCTCTCATGCCTTGCACCTACAATATCCAGAAAAAACTGCCAAGGTTATTATTAACTTTTTAAAGCAAAGTTCCTACTGATGCCAATATAGAAAATATTAATTCTGAAATAGACATTAACTTCAAAGCCCTAACCAGATAAGGACCTTTAGTGTCAAATACATATAAAACAGCTCTGTAAAAGCCAACGTAGGCAATCAGTCCTAGTAATACATAAGGCTTTTTTAATATAGCTGCCAATAAGATTGTTATTATCATTGAAATAACAACCAAGAACGCTAATAACACTTCAGATCTTCTTTTACCAAGTCGCACACAAAGCGTTATCTTGTTATTTTTTTTATCTGACTCGATATCCCTTATGTTATTAGTAAGTAGTACCCCTACTGCCTGAATCCCTAAAATAACCCCGCAGTATAGCTCGGCTATATCAATATTTGGATTTTGCACATAAGCTGATCCCAAAGTTGCCGCCAGTCCAAAGAATAAAAATACAAAAAGCTCCCCTAACCCAATATAGCCATATGGTTTTGGGCCACCTGTATAAAGAACGCCTGCTATAACACACAATCCTCCTAGAATCAACAAGTAAGGATTTACCAATATTGAAATTATTGCTCCAAATAAACAAGCAATTAAAAATGAGCTAATTGCTAACACTTTAACATGTTCTTTTTTCATTAAATTATCCCCTACTAGCCTCGGTGGGCCTTGCCTGTTTAAATCCACCCCCCGTATTCCATCTGAATAATCATTTGCAAAATTTGTACCAATTTGAATAAATACAGCCACAATTAAGGCAAGTAAGAGATGTGCTATGTTTAAATGCGATAGCGAATCTTTTTGGCCTGAAACAGCAACGAAAGAACCCAAAATCACAGGGGCTATAGAAACAAATAGCGTCCTTAGACGCGCACCTAGAAGAACTAGTTTAACAGTTTTAATACTCAAATTAGGGCCGCCTAGGGAATTTTGAAAAATCTGGTGATCGCTTTTCCAAATAAGCGTTCCTGCCTTCTTGACCTTCCTCGGTCATATAAAACAACATTGTAGAATCCCCTGCAAGCTGCTGGATTCCAACTAATCCATCATCAGCGGCATTAAAACCTGCTTTTAACATCCTAAGTGCAATTGGAGATAGTTTTAGCATTTCTTTTGCCCATTTAACCGTTTCAACTTCAAGCTCCTCAAGAGGCACGACTTTATTAACTAAACCCCATTCGTAAGCCTGTTGTGCGCCATATTGCCTGCATAAAAACCAAATTTCTTTGGCACGCTTTAAACCAATTGTTCTGGCTAGCAAAGACGATCCATATCCAGCGTCAAAGCTACCGACCCTTGGTCCTGTTTGACCGAATTTCGCATTATCTGCAGCTATTGTTAAATCACAAACAACATGTAATACGTGACCACCCCCTATTGCGTAACCAGCAACCATTGCTATTACTGGTTTAGGCAATCGTCTTATTTGTACTTGAAGATCTAAAACATTAAGCCTGCCAATTCCAACTTTGCTTAAATTATCTTGTCCTAAATACCCATCATTTCCTCTAATTCGCTGATCCCCCCCAGAACAAAAGGCTAAATCTCCTTGACCCGTTAAAATGATTACTCCTATTTCTGGATCATCTCGAGCATCATTAAAGGCATCTGAGAGCTCAAATAAGGTAGTTGGACGAAAAGCGTTTCGAACTTCCGGACGATTAATGGTTAGCTTAGCAATCCCATCTTTTTTTTCATAAATAATGTCTGTATACTCTTTTGCAATTTGCCAATCAAGCGCTTTTTTAATAGGCATTAAACCTCCTTTTAATCTGTAGATTCATTTTTTAGTAATCTTAATATGGATGTACAACTTAGTTGCACTTGAAATAAATGAACCCAAAGAATTAGCAAACCAAATACTAACAGCGTGGGAAAACTCCGATGCGCCATTAATCTTAGATCCTCGCTTGCCTAAAAAGCTCCGTGAAAAGATAATAACTAATCTCAGGCCGCATCTTTATATAAAACAAAACCAAGAACCCATCAAATTGCCGGGAGGCATTCCAGTTAGTGAAAATGATGCTTTAATAATACCAACCTCTGGAACAACCGGAGATCCCAAGGGCGTTATTCTTACTCATCAAGCAATTAAGAGCTCTGTTAAACTTACCCATAAATATTTAAGCTTTGATCCGGCCTCGGATAAGTGGTTACTAATTTTACCCCCTTATCACATAGGCGGATTAATGGTAATTTTACGATCGCTACTGTGCAATACTTCATTTGAAGCCCTAGAGCAAGTATCAGAAAATTCACTAAATACTAAACTAATACAAGGCTATAACTTAACTGCAGCAGTTGGGTCACAAATAAATTTTTTTAGAGAGCTTGAATTTAAGGCGGTCTTATTTGGTGCAATGCCAACAGAGACAAAAAATCAACCTAATTTCATCCAAACTTACGGACTAACTGAAACTTGTTCAGGAGTTGTCTATAACGGTGTATGCCTAGAAGGTGTAACAACTAAGATTGAGCCTGAAACTGGTCAAATATTTCTAAAGAGTCCCACGCTTTTAAGAGCTTATCGCAATAACTTAAATGATCCATTAGCTGTGACTCCTGAGGGTTGGGATCCAAAGACAACTGATGGCTTTTTCCCAACAAAAGACGTGGGTTTTATTAACCAATTTGGAAAGCTTGAGGTTCTAGGACGAATAGATGATGTAATAATCACAGGTGGTGAAAAAGTATGGCCACAAAAGGTAGAAACAACCTTAAAGAGCTTACCTGGAGTAAAAGACGTAGCTTTAACGGGATTACCCCACCCAAAATGGGGCAGCATTGTTTGTGCTTTAATTGTTTATAAAGATCAACGTTACAAATACAGTTACCAAGATCTAAAAGCTCTTCTTTTAAACGAGCTAGCCTTTTATGAAATACCTAAGCTTATTACAAGCGTGCCTGAGCTACCTAAAACACCACTTGGAAAACTAAAGCGCAAAGAAGTAAATAACTTAGCTAAAAAAATGTTTAATACTTAGCTCTAATTGCTCAAGAATCATTCAAATATGGGCCACCATTGTGGCGAGACAACGTCATTAACCTCAGATAAAGCAACCCTGCGACCTTCATTGGAGGATTTATAAACTGCAAAACAAACTTTAAGGGCTTCTCTGGCATCTTCTAATTTCATCATAGGGCTTTCGTTGTTTTTTATACAGCGTGCAAAATGCTCTGCTGAATTTAAAAAAGCACTGTAATAATCTGAATTAATATCCCAAAACTCATGACGATTAGCATCTTTATCATAAAAAATTAATGGAGCAAGTTTGAGTAAATCCCCGCTCATTTTAGTTATCCAGATTAAACCTTCTTCCCCTTGAATTTCAATGAATTCATCTGCACCGTAGTATTGACTAGGGATATAAAAATTAGGAGCATTAGCCACATCAATTGTCGTTAATAAGTCTTTTCTATCATACTCAAAGACGGCACCCGCCGGAGATTCAAAAAAGAACTGACCCTGCCTAACAATCGCAGTTACTGCTGTAATTTTTTGGTTAACCAACCAAAAAGCAAGCCCATATTTATGTATAAAATCATCAAATAAATGACCACCAGGACTTAACTTGTTAAACCTCCAAATAAAGCCTCTTACGTCAAGTTTAGATTGGAACGGTGAATCAGTGTGACCGACAACAGTCTTAATCCTCATAGTTATTGGCTTGCCAATTGCACCACTATCAATAAGTTCTTTGGCTTTAACAACGGGTGGATAAAACATTATAAATTCATTGACTCTAAAGAGCACTTGATTTTTCTCAACAGCATGTTGCATGTCGTATGTATCAAGTATTGAGTTAGCAATAGGCTTTTGGCAACTAACGTGTTTTTGAGCCTCACAAGCTGCAATAACATGGTCTTTATGTAAATAAGTTGGAGTTAATATCTCTACGGCTTGAATTTCATCATCTTTCAAAAATGATTCAACATCGTTATAAATCCTTTTAATAGCATATTTATCTGAAGCCATTTTCAATTTTTCCTCATCTATATCACATAGCGCAACGACTTTACAGTTGGAGGCTTCATGAAGTGCCTTTAAATTAAGCCGCGATATATTTCCAAGGCCTAATACACCAAATTTAACGAGATCACACTGAGCCATACACCGCATTAGATTAACCAAAACAACACAAATTTAAAAATTAAGGATTAACTAAAAAACCAAATTCGAAAGCAGAATTTATACAAAACTAGCACTAACTTTTCAAAACATGCATAATGAATTTACTTCGCCCTAGTTTATGCTGAGAATTTTTTCAACGATTAAATCTTTTCTAAAACGTTACAAAAAGCACTTCAGTAGCATCTATGTTACCCACCAACGCAATTAGCAATTTTTATTTAAATCAATCTTGATATCAACGCCAGTTAAACTCTAATTTTTTTAAATATTGTTTTTAGATAAGATTTTTTGGGTTTTAACTACTGTACCTTTATAAAATCTAAAAAGTGCGCCCCCCGGGACTCGAACCCGGAACCTGCGGATTAAGAGTCCGTTGCTCTGCCAATTGAGCTAGAGGCGCATCACGATTTTAATACGAACCTAGCCTAGTGCGAAATTCAAGGGCTTAATTGTATTAACCCAGCATCTTTTTTACACAAGATCCATTAAACACCTTTGTTATTAAGTTGTCTCGTTAATTACTAAGCTGACTGAATTGCTAAGTTGTTATCCAAGATTAACAAAGGTTTAACTTGAGTTTTTAAAATCACACTGTTTTATTTGCTTTATTGTTCAAAAATTAAACTAACAAAAAATAGGATTCAATCTGCTTTAGCCTAAAATTGTCTCACTAACTCCTTTTGTAAAATAAGTTGTGCTTTAAACCAATTACGGGATTAAAGACACCACAAAACCAATAAAATAGGCGCTCATAGGTTATTTTTCATTGCCAATGCTTGGTCCAAATTAATGACAATGCCCTATTAAATTTCAGAAGATTTGAAAATACTTTTATAGGTGAAAGGGTTGCAACAGTTGATCAAGTTAGCAACTATACTTATTTATAATGAACCTTCGTGAGTGGGCACTCTCCCAGGGCATCCACCCCCAGACCGCCTACCGCTGGTACCGCCAGGGCAAGATTGCGGTTCTGAGCCCGTAAGATGGGCAAGCTCATCTTGGTTGGCGATCTGGAACGGCCTTTATAACACGAGAGGGTCCATACAGTGATCTACGCCCGCGTCTCTTCTGTGGATCAAAAGGGGGACTTGGATCGTCAAGTAGCTCGCGTGCTTGCATGGGCCACCGAACACGGCTACTTAGTGGATGCGGTCGTGACCGAGGTTGGCTCGGCACTCAATGGCCATCGACGCAAGTTCCTCGCGATGCTGAGGGACCAGACGATCACCACGATCTTGGTAGAGCACCGGGATCGGTTTTGTCGGTTCGGTGCCGAATACGTGGAAGCAGCACTCGAAGCTCAGGGACGCACACTGGTGGTTATCGACCCATCTGAGGTGGATAGTGATCTGGTCCGGGACGCAACTGAGTTACTGACATCACTGTGTGCGCGGCTATATGGCAGGCGTTCGGCAGCCAATCGTGCAAAGAAAGCCGTCGAGGTCGCCTGCGGGGAGCCAGTCGCATGATCGTGGCTATGCCTACCAAAGCCCAAGCACAGCGGGTGGTCGAGGCGACCGGTGGGAGCGTGGTGCTGGACGAGAACGGCCAACCAACGTCCAAGGTGCTGATTGTGGACTTTGAGTACCACAGAGCAACTGTGGAAGCAGTCTCGGTACTGTTTCGGCTGTTTGATGACAGCGGGACAGAGATACCGTCTGGGTGGGTGACGAAAGGGGCGGTCTTCGAGGTCGAGTGGCCGAGCAAGCCCGAGCAGCGTTCGGTGATTTGGTCACATTTTGGGGGGAGACGGTTCGCGAAGAACTGGGCACTCGCACGCGTCAAGGCCGACCTGGATGCAAAGCAGACCGCTCCGAATCACGTAGCAGTTCCGTGGACGCTCAAAGATCTGCGCAAGTGCTGGAACGAAGAGAAACACAAGGTAGCTCCCTGGTGGGCCGAGAACTCCAAGGAATGCTACGCAGCAGGGATCAGCGATGCCGTCGCAGGACTCGACAACTGGTCGAAGTCCAAGCGGGGCAAGCGCAAGGGGCGACGAGTCGGGTTTCCACGTTTCGAGTCCAAGCGCCGGGCGAAAAACCGCGTGCGCTTCACGACCGGGGCGATGCGCCTGGAGGCCGACCGGCGTCACATCACGCTTCCGGTGATCGGGACGCTCCGCTCGAAGGAGAACACGAGACGCGTACAACGTCACGTTGCCAAAGCCAATGCACACATCCTCTCGATGACCCTCTCCGAGAGGTGGGGGCGGTTGTTTGTCTCTGTGCAGTACGCCATAAGAACCAAGGTTGTCTCCCCAACTGGAGCAGGTCCCACCAAGCCCGACGCCCGGGCAGGTGTCGATCTTGGTCTGCGTGTCCTTGCAACCGTTGCCGACACGGATGACAATATCGAAACAGTTCCGAATCTTGCGCCACTTCAGGCAACGCTTGTCGAGCGGCGCAAGATCGGACGACAGCTTTCTCGACGCATTCCCGGTTCATCTGGCCACCAGCGAGCGAAAGCCAAGCTCGCCAAGTTGGATCGCAGAGCGGTATATCTGCGCCGGGAAGCTGTTCACCAGCTCACACGAAAGCTGGTGAATACCTATGGCGAGGTCGTGATGGAAGACCTCGACATTGCAGCAATGAAGCGGTCAATGGGCAGGCGAGCCTTTCGACGCTCGGTTTCGGATGCTGGACTCTGGGCCATCAGGCCTACGATGGCGTACAAAGCCGAATGGGAAAGGACGCGTCTTACCATTGCTGACCGCTTCTTTGCATCGTCCAAGATCCACCACGGTTGCGGTGGAACCCTCACAGGTCCGAAGCTCGCCAAACAACTTACCTGCGAAATCTGCGGTGAGACGGTGGATCGGGACGTCAATGCCGCGAAGAACCTTCGCGACTGGCCGGAAAGAAATGCCAATCCTGGTTCAGTTGGAGCCAGCGCCCCGCCCGATCCCGGGCCACGTTCAGGTGGTACAGACGGCGGGTCCGACGACCGATCGATCGGTTGCCGGACGAGACGGCGTAAGACCAACCTCGGGTTGGCCGCTGTCGGTGAGGCGAGAACCAAAGCTCGCAAGAGCGAGCAGAGGAACCCAGCAATGGGTGCATCTGGGAGAGATCACTAATGCTCACTCGGATGCAACGGTCCTTAACACTAATGAAAATTGCTTTCTTATTAAAAAAGTTTAAAAATTATTAAACCCCGTTCCTAAAGCGCCAAAGCCTTCATTATTTTTAACACTGCACAATTGGGTGGCCGAGGGGACTCGAACCCCCGACCCTCAGGGCCACAACCTGACGCTCTACCAACTGAGCTACGGCCACCATCGTGACAAGCGATATTATAGACTATAGACTCTTTTTCTAACAAACCTTTGCCCCCGTAGCTCAGGTGGACAGAGCAGCTGACTTCTAATCAGCGTGTCGCAGGTTCGAGTCCTGCCGGGGGTGCTTTTTTCAATTAAATAAAGTCCTAAGATTAACTGAAGTATTTCACTAGCGTAAGCTTAAACTATCTTTTTCACGAAAGCTCATTGGCGCCTTTGTTAATAAATTATTTATTCAAAGGGCAACCTTTAATCAGTTCCTATATTTATAGCTAGTTCCAGAGCTAAGCTTCCTAAATAACTTAAAATTTAACAACTCGTAGTTATCCAAAAAAACCTTCATCAAGATTTAACCAAAACAATAAGTGCTTTACTTAATGCAGTTATCCAAGTAAAACACTTTAAAATTAAGACATTGACCCAGTTTTGATTATTTAAAGCCCAACAATGCACTTTAATGCCTTTTTTAACATAAAACCGAGTTCATAAATACAAAGGACTTTGCTAGTTTTTTAAGCAATTACTAAAAATCAAGCGCCATTTTCTTTTAATTTAATCGTTAAATACAGATAGACAATAATCAGCGCTTAAAACCTTTATTTATCAACTAATGTAACTTAATTACATATCTTGTGAAACTTAGAACCGTATGGTTATTAGCTCTATAAGTAAAAACTCATTTGATGTTTAGCTCCTTTATATCCTAAAAAACAATTTCACCTTTTAGTGCTATCATCTAAACATGCTGGGTTTATTAAATCTTTTAGCCAACATAAACAATCATTCAACCTATGGTTTTGCGGGAGTTTTTTTCTTTGTTACGCTCGAAGCAATTGGTATCCCTTTACCCGGAGAAATCGCACTAGTTTCAGCTTGTTTATACCTATCAAACTCTCATGATTTTAAATCACTGATTATAAACATAGTTTTAGCAATATTAGGTGTCTTGCTAGGATCAACTGTCGGCTACATGATCGGTCGTTATGGAGGATTTCGTTTGATTTCTGCGTATGGCAAATACGTTAGAATTACACCTTCTCGCTTAAAAATCGTTCATTATTTATTTGATAAATACGGATTTCGTATCATCATAATAGGGCGCTTTCTAGCAGTACTGCGAGCCTACATGGCGCTAATAGCAGGCACATTAAGAATGACAAAAAAACCTTTTTTTTCTGCTGTCCTAATTGGTTCTACACTTTGGGCCTGTTTTTATGGTTTTGGTGCGTACTTTTTCTACTCATATCTTAAGACTTTTAACAAAACGCTCACGTACTACGTGTTGCCAGCAGCAATAGTTTTATTGATCATCGGTATTTTTATTGCCAAAAAACACGAAGCTAACTTAGCTAAAAAAGCTGATCAGGCTTTTCCGGGTGACCTAAAAAACTACTTAAACTAAGGTAGTTTGTGACTAGTTTTGTCACCAAGACTTACTTAAAGTAAGTTAAACTTTAAGTAAATAATGAACATCTTACTCACTAATGACGATGGCATTTCCTCAGAAGGTATTATTGAGCTTGCAAAAACTCTAACTCATAATGATCATAAAGTCATTGTAGCGGCACCTAGCTCAGAAGCCTCAGGATCATCTGCTGGAGTTGGACCGGTTTATAACTTTGACAAGATTCGGTGCAAGAAGGTAGTACTTTCTAGCTGTCCAGAAATCGAGGCTTATGAAGCTGATGCCTTGCCAGCACTGCTTGTTTTAATCGGATGTATGGGTTCATTTGGAATTAATCCTGACTTAGTAGTAGCAGGGATAAACAGAGGTGTTAATGCAGGTCGTTCTGTTATGCACTCTGGCACTGTTGGCGCAGCTATTACAGCTTCACATTTTAAAATCCCTTCACTTGCTGTTTCTCTTGAATGGTCAGATAAAGGCCAGCATTGGTATTCAGCCTCTCAGCTCGCCACAAAAGTAGTACAGAAACTACCATTCTTAACCAAAGTGGATCCACCTCCGATTTTAAATTTGAACGTCCCAAACCTTCCCTTAAAGGAAATACGCGGCATTAGAAAAGCCAGGTTGTGCAATTCGGGATTAATTAAGGGGGCTAACTTAAAAGCTGAATCAGGTGATATAATCCTTAACCTAGGAGGTAAAAGGGCTGATATATTGCCAGATGCCGATGTAAATCTGTTGAGGCAGGGTTATGCTACCTTAACAATGCTTTCACCAGTTAAAGAAGATGACAGAGACGAGCTTCACACTTTAGTTACAAATCACCTAGTCAATGGGTCTGAACAGCTAATTTAGTTAAGATTTGCCAAAAGAAACTTAAAATCTTAATATATTGTCAATGCCCGTAGCATTAAGGAGTTCCCCGAGGAGGTACCTTATCGATAAATAGCTGAGGGTTAATCGTCAGCACCTCGTAAGGATTTAAATCTGATCCAGAAACGCAGTTCCTAAACGGAAGCGTTTCGCGAGATGAATGCAACCGACGAGTGCCCACACTGTAAAGCCAAAAATTATCCAGTTTTGAGATACAAAAAGGAGGCATTACGTGAGGCATCGTCGTATTGTTGCATTTATTGTTTTATTGTTACTTTTAGTTTTTACAATTTTAAGCTTAAATAACCAAATCGCTATGTCTAAGAAATCTTCTGTTTTAAAAGGTTTCTCTAGGCAAGCTACAACAGCTTATAAGTTGCATTTAATCCCAGGTTTAGATGACGCATTTAGTAGCTCTTATATCACAACTGGGCTAAATGCAGTCTCAAATTCCTCATCACTTAACCCGGAACCCCAACCATCAAGCGCTCAAAATCACATCGTTTCAAGCAGCTTATCTAAGCCCAGTTATACAAACACGAATGACAAAAGCACAACCTCTAGTGCGTCATCTGCAAATACGCCATCTCCAAGCCCGGCTATCAGCCAAACAACGTATAATGGCGCTTACAACCCTTTAGGCGGTTATTTTTATGAAATACGGTTATGTGAATCAGGTGATAATTATTATTTAAATACTGGTAACGGCTATTATGGGGCTTATCAATTCTCTTTATCAACTTGGTACTCATTAGGCTTTAGTGGTCTTCCGTCTTTTGCTGCCCCATCTTTACAGGACGAAGCAGCCCAATTATTATTTCAAAGGTCAGGATGGTCTGCCTGGCCAGCTTGTTCTTATAGATTAGGTTTACAGTAAAACCTTTTAGCTAACGGATTAAAATGCCTAAGCCCTAACCCGATTAGTTAAAGCAACCTCATCAGCTTAAAATTTAAAGCATGTATGGTTATGCTGTGTCGCCTCCGGTGAAGCTCAGCACTCTTTTAACTGGTTGGCAAAATGACATAAGCGCTTATTTGATTTGCTCTGTAATCGCAGCAGTTTTTGTGCTTTATCTAATTAGCATTTCAATCGTTAAAAAGAAGGGGCGACGCTGGCCTGTTCTAAGAACCTTATTTTTTTTATTCGGGCTTATTGTAGTAATTGTTGCAGTTGAATCTGGTCTTGCATATTATGATGACTCTGTATTCTCCTTACATGTAATACAACATCTTTTGTTAATGAACTTAGCACCGATATGCTTTGCTTTATCTGCTCCTATAACTTTATTTTTACAAGCCCTACCTAGAACGATTCGTAGTAAAGTAATCAAGTTGTTGCATAATAAAATCGTTGCAATAACTCATCATCCGGCTATTGCAACGGCATTAACAATTATCATCATGTACGGTTACTTCTTAACAGGAATTTATAATTACTCGTTAAATCATCCCCTTCTGCACGATTTAACTCATGTCATATTCTTAGTAGCAGGAATAATGTATTGGTGGCCAATTGTTGGACTAGATCCAATTAAATGGAGACTTTCATTTGCGGAAAAGCTTTTATACTTACTTGTCTTAATACCGTTAAACTCTTTCTTAGGAATTGCCTTAATGTCAGAAAGGCACACTATTTCAGTGCATCACACAATATCAGATGTTCACGCCGGAGGGGCAATACTTTGGATCTCAACTGAAGTTTTTGATGTATCAGCAATTGCCATAATACTGATTCAGTGGCTTAATTATCACCAACGCGAAACTGAAAGAATTGAAAGACGTCAAGACGAACTAGAAGCAATACAGCTTGAACAATTGCAAAAGCTCTCCAGTGAGTGAAATAATTAAGCCCATGGAACAGCAAGATTTAATTCTAGAAACCCATGGTTGGGTTACCCACATTATTATAAACAGACCTCCCCATAATTACACAGACATTAAACTAATGAAAAGTCTCGCTGAAGTATTTAGCGAGTTAGAAAAAGATTTGACCAAAACACGCACTATTGTGCTGAGTTCTAATGGTAAGTCCTTTTCAGCAGGAGCTAATTTTTCCCAGGGCGGCGTTGGAGGCACTGGTGATTTTGAAAAAGATACAAGAGAGTTTTACAACTATGCTGCACAAGTAATTAAGTGCAAACTACCAATTGTATGTGCCGTGCAAGGAGCCGCAATTGGTGCTGGCTTAGGGCTCGTCATGTCTTGTGATTTTCGCATTTGTTCACAAAGAGCTTATTTTTGGGCTCCTTTTGTACATCTTGGTATTCACCCCGGGTTTGCTTTAACCTCATTACTTCCTAATTTGTTGGGATTAAATAATGCTGCTGAAATTCTTTTAACAGGAGAGAAAATCAATGCTCAAAAAGCACTCAGCCTAGGAATTGTAAAAGAAATCGTTGATGAAGCTAATTTATTAAATCACTGCTTAGAATTCGGGCAAAAAATAGCAAGTGGTGCCCCATTGGCATTAGTTGAAACTAAAGCAACACTGAGAAAAAAGATATTTGACGAACTTGATAACACCTTAAATCACGAGCTTACAAAACAAGCAGCCTTGTTTAAAACAAAAGACGCCCTAATTGGTATTACAGCTTCACTAAAGAAAGAAAAACCCACATTTAGTGCAAGTTAAGCTCACTCAAGCACCACACATACTGCAAAAGCAACAGTATAAAATCCTTTACCAGGGACATCTGTAGATAAGTTAATAGGTATTAAATCACCTGAATCTCTATCTAAAACATAAAGCGTATTTGAGCTACCTATTACAAAACCATCATCAAGATACAAATTTGTGTTTGGCTCTACTTCAATCGGTGTGCCGCCCGTGGGTTGAGGTGCATTGTAGTTCGGATTTATATTTACTGGTACTATTAAATTACCGTTTCCAGTAGCTCCATTTATGCTATATGCTGTTTGATTATTGGGATCTATTACGATATCTAATGGTCCTCCACCAACTGAAATGGGCTGATTAACTACCCCACTAGGCAACTCAATACTTTGAGTAAACCCATTTCCATAGCCCCCGTTTAAAACCCAAGCATATTTTCCATCTGGTGTAATTGCTACTGCATCTAAAAACGCACCGGGATCATTCGTTAAAATTACTTGATAGTATGCACTTAATGTACTCATCTTAACTAAGATTGCAATATTGCCAGCGCTCTCACCACCATTATCTAACACAACCCCAATCTGACCATCAGGCGTAATTGCTATTGCGTCTAAATACGCAAAGGGATTATTCACTAGCTGGATTTCCTTTACAAGGGTGCCTGAACTTATGTTAAGCAAGGCTAATTGGCCACCTGCACCTGTTACATAAGCAAAATTCCCATTTATAGGATCAGACGCTGACGCCACTGGAGCAAAAGGCAAAGTTACAACATGGGTGATTTTCATAATAGAAGTGTTTACAATTACTGCAGCATTACCCATATTTGCACCCAAACTTAATACAACTGCTAGCTTGGAAAGATTGTTAAAAGACAAAGCATAAGGATTTTGCGGCGGTGCAGCTCCGGTTGCAATCTGAGAAATTACTTTCTGAGTACCTAAATTAACCTGTACTAACTGACCAAATGATCCTAATATTAAAGCGGTTTGACCCACAGCAATATTTACTTGCCCAACTGGATTGCCATTAATTAAATGCAAAATGTTATTTGTTGTTGGCAACGATGTATTTTGTTGACCTATGCCTGGATAAAGTTTTGGAATAACTGAATTAAATACTGTGATTTTAATTTTAGGTCTTGAGGTCGACAAATAACCGACTAAAACCCCGGTTACAACCAGCAACAAAAGAGCCAGATAAGGCAAAGCAATTTGATAAAAAGGCCTTTTCACAAAAGATTTAGTTTACCGCAAGATCATCAGGATAATTAGCCAAGGCAGCAAGCTTTCCACCTTTTCTCTTAAGAAGCCGCCTCCAGAGATCTTCTTGGCCATCCCAAAATATATCTTGAACACCTTCTGGTTCAAGCACTATCCAGCCTCCAATAACTAGCTCTGATTGAAGCTGACCAGCATCCCAACCTGCATAACCACAGTAAATCCGTAGCTCAAATTGTGAAACGATATCAGGTGATAAATTAGCATCTAACCCCAGGCCGTATACACCCTCTGAAATTTCAATAATTCCCTCACCGTTTAGGGAAAATGGACCCTTTGCTAATACTATGTAGTGATCCTCAACTGCCACAGGGCCACCTATCATACATTTCACAGCATCAATTTCTCCGTAAGGTACAACTTCCATCACGACTGACTCCAGATCTCGCTTCAACTCCTCAGGGGCGGGTCTATTTAAGATAATCCCTAAAGATCCTTCATGAGAATGCTCTAAAAGATAAACAACCGTTCGGTCAAAATTCGGGTCCTTTATCACTGGCGTTGAAACCAGTAACTGCCCTTTTTTCAAATCAAATAAGGAAAAATTTTTTTTAGACATCGCCCTTCTACCCTGTAGCTTGACCCGAATCTAGAGTTAGCGTTAAAACATGACAACTCATAAAAGATCCATTTCACTTTAGCAAATATAAAGCACATTCTAAAATAAATCATAACCGTGGATATTTTAGTGACATGTGTCAGCTTAATTGGCATTTTAGTGTTGTTAGCTATTACAGTTAACTTGCTCACAAAAGAGTAGAATCTTCTAACCTTAACTAACCTTTTCAAAAAGTTAACCAAAATACAATGAATTTTAGCCTAAAACTAATAGTTTTGGTGGGGACGGAGGGATTCGAACCCTCACTGGAGGCGGTTTAAGCGCCCTGCCTCTACCGGTTGGGCTACGTCCCCTAATCTAATACCAGATTTGCACTAATTCGTCTTGCCCAAAGTTAGCCAACTGTAATTCATCATTTAACAACATTGTTGGTTTTGTCAAACTTTCGTATTTTTCCCAATGTGGCTTTTTTGTATTATTCACATCGCAGCTACTTGCAAATGAGCTCCAGTAGGTCTGAATATGATCAGATAAGCTTTGAGCACCAGGCTTGATTCCTCCGGCAAAAAGTGAAACGAAGCTATCAGAAAAAGAACCAAATACAAACGGTAATTCTAAAGCATGACAAGCTTTTAACACTCCACCTAAAAGTGGTGTTTCCCAATCGAACCGATAGAGGTAACTAGGACTGATTTTGGCATGCAAATCAGCCATTTTAATTGACGGTATCCTAAAGACCCAATCGGACATAATTGCTGACCATAGCTCTAGTGGAGAAGCATTTTGATATTTTTCTCTATAAATTTGATAGACATCCATCGGGTTTTTAATTATGCCATCAGAGGGCACACGACTAAGTATTGATTTCAGCTGATCCTCAGTGACCTTATCAAGATTTGGAATTCCCATAGCAAAGAGCATCATTTCATCCTTGTTAGTACCAATAATCATTGGAACAGGAAACTCTTTAGATTCCATCCAGGCTTGCCTTGGATGCAGCTTTAAAAACTGGCCATCAATAACTGGCTGAAAAGCTAGACCCACTGTCCCAATTTCTGAAATTAAAGAACCTTGAGCATCTACTAATAACTTGGCGTCTATTTCTTCTAACCAAGACCTAGAAGGCTCATCATAACCTAAAGACTTTGAGAATTTTTTTGCTATCCGTTGAGCGTGCTCCATGTCCATTGCCATGGCTGGTCCGCTTTCTAAAATCATTGCATTAAAACAATTTTGTGCATAATCTGAGGTGGCCAAATCAGCTATTGAGATAGACCCAGCAGATTCACCAAAAACACAAATTTTTTCAGCATCCCCGCCAAAGGCTTCGATGTTAGATTTCACCCACTTTAAAGCTGCAATTTGATCAAGCAATCCCCAGTTACCACAGACTCCCGTATCAGGATCAGGCAAGTTAGGATGCGCCAAAAAGCCCAAAGCCCCAAGTCGATAATTAATCGTCACCAATATAACATCACGTTTGGCAAGCTCCACTCCCCAATAAAGCTTGGACGATGAGGCACCTGAAACAAAGCCTCCTCCGTGTATAAAAACCATCACTGGTTGCTTTTTATTCTCAAGAGATCGTGCAAATATATTAAGGGTTAAACAATTTTCATCCCATTCTGTTGGATCACCTGGTATGGCTGTAGCAGGGGTCGGGGGCGGCTGAGGGGCAATTTTAGAGTACTCAAAGGCTTCAAAGACTTTATCAAAAGGCTTAAGAGGTTGAGGAGCTCTAAATCTTAGCTTACCTAACGGAGCTTCACAATAAGGGATTCCTAAATAACCGTAAATTCCATCTTGAAGTTCTCTTCCTTTAATCTTCCCAGCTGGACAATCAATTACAGACATAACCACCTGCCTTTTTTAAACTAACTAGCAATAAAGGCTAATATAGCAAATACTTAAAATGCTTAGTAATAAGATATCAATAACTTAAGGAAAGCTTCTCCATAAAGTCCTTAAGCTTTTAATAATTTTTTTGGGGATTTTCTGACCTGCTTATTTAGGCGATCTTTACACTCTGCTTGGGGAAAACCCTGCTTTGGTAATTTGCTTGAGTCATCAGCCTTTTAATCAAAATTCAAAATAAAAATGTTTTTTAAAGGGCCAATCCGTTAAAACAACTAACTATTAGCTAATTTAGGGCTTTTATTTAGTGTCCAGAGCTGGTTATTAAACACGTTAAAAGTTCAATCCGTTAATTTTTAAATACAGTTAACAAAAAGGGCCCTTTAAAAATTTTTTGCTTTTAAGCTTATTTAAATCCATTTAGACCCCTTAAGCACCGCACTGTTCCATATTTCCTATGCACATGTGTCCATCATGCCTCGGATTTTTTCTACCGTGGTTTTCCCGCTGTCGGGACACGTCCTATCCAGTGAGTCATTAGATAGGCAGCGGATTTCCACAGCCGTTTCGCTCTCCGGTTGACCAGGGTGGTCTATGACGGCAACGGGCCGGACCACGCCCCGTCGCCTCCCACTTGCGTCTTTCGCTCCCACGGGATGTCCACCCGTGGTCACCTGGTACCTGGAGTCCACCCCGGAACAGTCACCTTGCGGCTTCCAATCGGGTGTCTCGCCAGTTTGTTGCGAGAACCTGTTAAGCAGGATGGTCCGAACCTGACCCTTCGGCATCCAAAGGGTGATCTCAGGATCATCCATCCTGTTTCGCAGGTTGTGCGCTCCAACCCAGTCACTATTGCCCACCCACCCGCAGAAGAGGCAGACGAACCGATCCCCGTTGCGATTCTTTGGATGGACATAACCACAACGAGGACATTGTTGTGAGCTATAGGCTGGGTTGACTCGCTGTCGGCAAGCACCGGCTGCCGATGCCTTGAATTGAGATCGTTCGTTGATGATCGTATTACGCATCTCTACGGTACGCCTGGACATTTCCTTGGACTTTCCTTTACCACGGAAGTCGAGGCGTTCCTGGGCAAATCGACGTGGTTTGCGATGGCGCAGGAACTGGTTGTATGCAGTGTTGACCAATCGAGCACACTCTGCTTGATGCTTGCTGTGTCTGTTGTCCAGTTTGTTATATCCAAGATTGTTTGTCTTGATGCGCCTGGCCTTGGCTTTGTCTCCACGAGCTAGGACCTTTTTTCTAACAGCGTGGAGCTTGCCACGCTTGCGTCCCTTGTCCAGATCGATCTTCGATGCACGGGCGAGGAACTCACCGAAGGGCTTTCCGTAGCGCTTGCCGTGATCGTCGGTGAAGACCTCGCTCTGGCTAATGTCTACGGCGGCGTCATTACCGGTGGGGGTATCTTTAGGAGCCTTCAGCGCGAAGGTGGTGTGAACCTTCCAGATTCGTGCCCTTGGTTCCATCACGACCCTGATGTTTGCTGAGATCGGACCGGTCCCAAGTAAGCGGGATCGTGATGCGCTTACGCGGTGTGAATCCCATGACCGCGATCTGCTGACGACCGGTAGCAGATGCTGTAGCTGTGTACATCTTTTCATCTAAGGCCATGTTTCTGGCTGTCTTGACGCCAGGAAGGCGCACGACACGATTGCGTAGCTCATAAGCGATGATATTTACCACCGCACTGCGCTCGGCCTTGGGTATCTCGAACTTCGTAGGTATTGGCGTTGCTCGCCTATATAGCGCCGCGACCCGCTTTGGATCAACAAGCAGCCAGAATGCATAATGGCGCATCGCGTCGGTCCAGTTGCGCTTCCGGTAAACCAGTGGTCGTATGTCCTGCGCGATAGACGCCCAGTACTTGACCATCGTCTCGTAAGCGTCCTTCATTGCCATCTTCCACATGCGCGCCTGGAGTCCATAAGGGCTCTTGTAGTTGCGTGCCACTAGATGGTCACGATAGGCCCTGTCATTTGGGGTGCCCGCAAACACCGCTGGTGTGAGTGCCTTCAAGTGGGCGTCCTTCTCCTTGGCGTAGGCACCTATGACTGAACCGAGTTCGTCGGCCTTACCCCTGTTTAAGCAAACGGATTGCCTGCGCAGGCAGCGACGTGGCAGTTGCTCGTTATGTGCTTTGACCCTCATGACTTCACCATCGCCTCGATGTCTGCTTCCTTCCCTGCTGCAGTACAGAACTGCGCAACAGCCGCGCGTTGATTGGCAAGATCTGGTCTTTGTGCGTGAGACGAGACGCGCAAGTAGGCATAAGCATGTCGCTTTCTTGGTTCCCTGCCAAGCACACGCAAGTAGTCCTCGTAGGTGTAATAGCGTTGATTGGTAGAGGTTCGCTTTGCAAAAAGCCTACCTTCCCGATCCCAGCGCTAAAGTGTGTGGACTGTTCGACCGACCATGCGGGCGAACTCTCTAGGTGGATAGGCCCTATCCATACATGTATTGTATCCATAGTAATGGGCATGGAATCAAGCATCTGGTCTAACTCCTTTAGATTTAATTTCTGCCACGCAAAACTCCTGTAATTAATGCCATGGTTTAATCCAAAAAGTCCTAGAGAACCCCCAACTCTAAGCTAAAAGCATTTGCAAAATTGCCAATCATACTTAAAATGATAAGAATATCAAAATTTCATGCCAGAGTGCAAGAGCTACACATCCAGCACTTAACACTGAATTTGCTATTCAAGACACACTTTTAGAACCCATTGAGACAACCCGGCACTTCTGATGCGCCGGCAATCAAACTTAAAGCTATTGAGATAATTGCCAACGCCCCTGCCTCTAATACTAAAGTACTCAGGCTAGCAAGAGCTCTGAATCCGCTAGAAATAGCTACTACCGCTGCTACAATCACTGCAGTCTGTAAAATACTTATCTAATGGCTTTTAAGCCAGTGGTTGCATTATCAACCAAAGGTGCTGTTAAATGTCAAATTAAATTTGCAAACTGAAGTATCTAATGACCTATAGAACTAAAACATAATGCCAAATATCACTTAAGTTGACCCTTTCATTAACTGGATGTCCTCCTTTATATAAGTAAGCCCGAAGTGTTGTAGCAAACATGAGCAATAGGGGCTATATTTAAATAACTCTTAACCTGAATAGGTATCTGAATATATTATTGATACCATGTATAATCTGAGAGTAGACAGTAAAAGGTGTTATTTGAAACTGATATTTATATTGATAAAGTACTACCCTAGCTAAACGAGTCTAGTCCGTAGATAGGTAGTAATAGTATCTTGTATTATCCTTCCCACAGATTAAAATACATTGTCCTAGGTTAAATAATTTGCAGTAAAATTTATTGGAGCTTTTTTCATTAATTTGCAACTAACGCAATAGGTGGAATTGTTAGATAGGGATTATTTGAGTTACTAAGGCTAAGTTAAGTACGTTATTTCGTCGAGGCGTTGTAAAAACTAAATTAATCGTTAAAAATTACCCGGCTCTTCCCATCTTCCAAACACCTCAGCTAATACGTTTATAATTTCGCCAACTGTTGCATAGGTTTTAACGGCTCTGATAATAGGGGTCATCAGGTCAGAAGTAGGATCTTTTGCGGCTTCCTTTAATTGATTAAGAGACTCGGTAACTTCAGTAAAACTACGTTGACTTTTAACTTCTTTTAAGCTTTTAATTTGTTTTTCTTCTACCTGCTTATCTATATAAAGAATATCTTGAAGTTTTTCTTCATTACCCTCAAAAAAGTCATTAACGCTAACTATTATTCTTTTACGATCAGCAATATTTTTTTCTTGGCGATAGGCTTCTTCGAGTATTTCAGACTGAAACCATCCGGCTTCAATTGCACTTATTACCCCTTCTAAAATAGACCCGTGCCCAAATTCAATCAGCTTATCAAATATCTCATTGGCCCTTTTTTCAAGTTCATCGGTAAGCCATTCCAGATAATAAGAACCACCAAGAGGGTCAGCTACATTTGCAACGTTTGTTTCATAAGCAATTACCTGTTGTGTGCGCAGGGCAATTCTTACTGCTTTTTGAGAAGGAAGCGCCAAGGCTTCATCTAGTGAATTAGTGTGAAGGCTTTGTGCTCCACCTAATACTCCTGCAAGGGCTTCTATGGCTGTTCTTACAATATTTACCTCTGGCTGAAATGCGGTTAAGGAACATCCTGCAGTTTGGACATGAAACCTCATAGCTAAAGCCTTTTCTTCATTAATTCCAAATACATTCTTTAACCACTTTGCCCAAATACGTCTTGCAGCTCTTAATTTGGCTATTTCCTCGAAAAAGTCAATATGGGCATTAAAAAAGAAGGAAAACTTCTCGGCTAATTTTGAAATATCAAGGCCGGAACGTTTTGCATATTCAAGGTAAGCAAAACCATTAGCTAAGGTAAAGGCTAACTCCTGAACAGCACTCGATCCAGCCTCCCTAATGTGATAGCCAGAAACTGAGATTGGATGATATTTTGGCATTTCATTAAACGTAAAACGCATGACATCATTTACAAGCCTTAATGATGGCCGCGGTGGAAATATATACTCTTTCTGAGCTTGATATTCTTTTAAAATATCGTTTTGGAGGGTTCCACCTAGCTCAGAACGCTTAACCTTAGTTAAATCACCAACAGCTACATACATCGCTAACAAAATTGCAGCAGGTGAATTAATTGTCATAGAAGTTGTAATTGCTGAAAGGTTAATTCCTTCAAAAAGATCTTGCATATCCTTTAAAGTGTCAACAGCTACTCCACATTTACCAACTTCTCCTAACGAACGTGGATCATCTGAGTCCCGCCCCATTAGAGTTGGCAAATCAAACGCTACGGAAAGTCCTGTTCCGCCCGCACTTAGTATTTCTTTGAAGCGTAAATTAGTGTCCTTAGGTGTTCCAAACCCAGCAAACATTCTCATTGTCCATAATTTTGAGCGATACATCGAAGCATAAGGGCCTCTTGTAAAGGGGTAAACTCCCGGCAACTCCTCATTAAAACTAGCTAAGTCTTGATCGCAACTAACTGGCCCTTGAGATGAAAAAACTGGAGCTATCTCAATTCCTGAAAGGCTTTCTGAATGCTTTGTTGCTTTAGATTCTTTAAATTTTTCCTGCCAAATCTTATAAGGATTCATAATTTCAGATTAGTACAAATGACCTAATTAAACATTAAGCATTAGCAAAGTCAGCTGAATTTGTTTTTAAATTGGTTAAGAAAAAAAACATTTACTACATTTGCTTTAGTCCATATGTTAGTAGTTGCCCTTAAAGAAACCAGGCCGTATGAAAAGCGAGTTGCAATTTCGCCTGACTCAGTAGCGAGATTAAAAAAATTAGGTTATGACGTTGGCTTAGAAAAGGGCGCTGGTGAAAATGCTGGGTATTCAAATTTTAACTATAGCGACTCTGGTGCAATGGTCTTAGAGCAATCTGAGCTTCTTAAAGAGGCCGCAGTTATATTATGTGCTCAAATGCCTGAAAAAAATGTAATAAATGCAATTGCGCAAGGCTCAACAATCATTGGAATGCTTTCGCCTTTAACCATGACTGAGGAAGTTAAATTATTATGCGAAAAAAAAGTAACTGCCTTTTCCCTTGAATTTTTACCCAGAATTTCAAGAGCACAATCTATGGATGTTCTTAGCTCTCAAGCAACCGTAAGTGGATATATTGCAGCATTAGATGCTGCAATCTCTTTACCAAAGTTTTTCCCTATGTTTATGACAGCTGCAGGAACCATTCCGCCGGCAAAGGTCTTTATAATTGGCGCTGGAGTTGCAGGACTTCAAGCTATAGCAACTGCAAGAAGATTAGGTGCAAACGTAAAAGCATATGACGTAAGGAGTGCTGCCAAAGAAGAAGTTCAATCATTAGGGGCCACATTTGTAGATTTAAACTTAGAGACTCAAGAAGGTGAAGGTGGCTATGCTAAGGAGCAGTCTGAAGAATTCATAAAAAAACAACAGGCTTTAATGAAAGATCAAATTGCTAGCTCTGATGCTGTTATTACAACAGCTCAAATACCTCAACGTAAAGCCCCAACCATTGTTACTCAAGAAATGGTTGAGGCAATGGCACCCGGTACAGTAATTGTGGATTTAGCAGCTGAATCAGGAGGTAATTGTGAACTCTCAAAGCCTGGAGAGGTCATTATGCATAATTCAGTTAAAATAATTGGAGCGCAGAATTACCCATCGCGTTTACCAACACATGCAAGCTTTTTACTGGCAAGAAATTATTATGAATTTCTCAATCTTGCCACAAAAGATGGCAATTTCCAACCTGATTTTAATGATGAAATAATTGCCCAAACTTGTGTCATTAAAGAAGGATCTGTTGTTAATCAAACCCTAAAAGAGATGCTTAAGGAAGGTTAAATTTGATAGCAATAACTCAAGTTCATATTGACATAGTTGGCTTAATAACAACATTTATCTTGGCTGCATTCGTAGGTTACGAAGTAATATCAAAAGTACCAAGTATTTTACATACACCGTTAATGAGTGGCACTAATGCCATTCACGGGATTATTTTAGTGGGATCCATTCTCATTTTAGGATCAGCACAAAGTACCTTAGTTGAGGTGCTTGGCTTTATAGCAGTTATACTGGCAACTCTTAATGTAGTTGGTGGATTCGTTGTAACTGACAGGATGCTTGAAATGTTTAGTTCGCGTCAGCAGAAAAACAAAGAAGAAAAAGTTTCATGAAGTTAGATACATTAATTCGAATTGCATATCTAATAACAGCTGTTGCATTTATTTTGGCATTAAAAGCTCTGTCATCGCCCAAAACTGCAAGATTGGGAAACATGATTGGTGCTATCGGCATGTTAATTGGCGTAGGGATGACATTTGCAACAAGAGGCCTTTCTCACATTGGGCTGATATTAATTGCCATGGCAATCGGGCTTGTCATAGGGGTTCCCGCGGCAAGACTGGTGAAAATGACTGCAATGCCTCAGATGGTTGCAGCGTTTAACGGAGTTGGTGGAGCTGCAGCAGCATTAGTTGGACTGTCTGAGTTTTTATCTCGCTCGGACTTAAAAACATTTGCTGTTTATCAAATCGTTGAAGTTATCTTAGGTCTTGTCATTGGCTTTGTTTCTTTTTCTGGTTCAGTTATTTCTTTTGCAAAGCTGCAAGAATTAATTACTGGGCGTCCCATAACTTATAAAGGACAACAGCTCATTAATGGGCTAATAGGACTAGCCATTTTGGCTTTAGCTGTGACCCTAGCAGTAAATCCAACAAAGCCAGTTGCTTTAGCTTTATTAGTTTTGTCTTTAATTTTTGGTGTGGCATTTGTGTTGCCCATTGGTGGAGCTGACGTTCCCGTGTTGATTTCACTTTTAAACTCATTTACAGGATTAGCAGTTGCAGCATCCGGTTTTGCCATAAATTCAACTCTTTTAATTGTAGCTGGTACGTTAGTGGGGGCATCTGGAACCTTACTAACTAGAATGATGAGTCAGGCAATGGGACGCTCCCTTCCAAACATTTTATTTTCAGCTTTTGGCTCAAAAATTACAGCTGGAACCAGTCAGGGCACTTCAGATAAAACTGTGCGTTCTTCAACACCAGAGGACTTAGCAATACTGCTTGCATATTCTAAAAAAGTAGTAATTGTACCTGGATATGGTTTAGCTGTGGCCCAAGCTCAGCACGTAGCTCACGAACTAGCCGAAGTGCTTGAGGCTAAAGGAGTTGAGGTTATCTATGGTATTCACCCAGTTGCAGGTAGAATGCCGGGACACATGAACGTATTGTTAGCAGAAGCAAACGTTCCTTATGAAAAACTTAAGGAAATGGATGAAGCAAATCAGGAATTGCAAAATGCAGATGTAGCGTTAGTCGTTGGAGCAAATGATGTGGTGAACCCTGCTGCAAGGGATTTGCCTGGTTCACCTATTTACGGCATGCCAATAATTAATGTAGATCAAGCTCAGCATGTAATCTTTTTAAAGCGCTCAATGAGACCTGGCTTTGCTGGAATCGACAACGAGTTACTTTATAACCCAAAAACTGTATTGCTCTTTGGAGATGCTAAAGATTCCCTTACAAAACTAGTCCAAGCTGTCAAAGCAGTTTAATTTAATAATTGCTAAAAATTAACATTAACAAAGGCAAACTAGTCTTCTAACAATGCTTTAATAACTTCAATAATTACAATCAATTAATAATTTGCAATCTTTGCAAATATTAAAACTCCCTGGCTGGTTCTCCTGGATCCTATAACTTCGACCATGACAGACCCCTTGCCAATCATATGGCTCGCATCATTTACAACCACCATGTCACCATCGCTTAAATAACCAATAGCCTGTCCAGGCTGTGATCCATCTTTAACTAATTCAATTTCAAAACACTCTCCTACAGGATGCTCAGGAACAATTTCTCCTGCAAGTTTACGCAGATCAACTACCTTAAGGCCCTTTAATCCTGCTTGTGAGGCAATTTTATTTGAGCAAGTCGCTATTCTTCCTTTAAGCTTTTGAGCAAGTATTAATACTTTTTCATCAACACTATCAGCTTGGGGCACTACTTCTTCAGCAATTACTAATTTGCCAAAATCCTGCCTAAGTAAATCTAAAACCTCTAGCCCTGCACGCGCACGTTTAGAAATAACTGGATCAGACACATCTAAAAAAGATTTGACTTCCTCAATTACAAAGTTTGGCACCACAACATCACCTGGTAAAAGATTGTTGCGAGCAAGCACCCAAAATGATCGATCCATAATAGCTGAAGAATCAACTATTAATGCCTCTTGGTCCAAAACTTCTGTTCCCGGAGCAAGCGAACGCGGTAGCCCTAAGACAGCTATGATTTGTTGAGCTTTTGCTGATCCAACCCTTATGCCAATATAAGCAAAGACCCATGCCAGAATTAAAACTACTGGATAAGCAATTTCTGGCTTGACAAAAATTAAAATAGGCAGACCAGCGACAGCTGCAACCACAATAAATGCTGTTGATAGAACCGCTGAGGAGATCACTTCTGCAGGAGATATATCCTTTAAACGACGAGTTACCTTACCAACACTTCGCTCAATTAAGCGCCCTACCACACCCCCTAATACATAGCCAACAAGAACACCAATAATAATTGAAACATCATGCCCGAGGTTTGTTGTGGCAACTCTGTTGCCAATATCAATACCTAGCGCTATCCCTAAGGCAACTAAAAAAAGCCTAAGACCTTCAACAAAATACATTTAATAGAATCCTAATCTAGGTATAACAATTAACACTAGTTCCTATCCGAACCTCGCTACCCGGAGCCGGGCTTGTATAAATTACAACATCACCAGGGCCATAAGCTCCTCCGAATGTTAATCCAGCTTGAGTTATTAATTGGTATGCCAAATCTATTTTGTCTCCAATCACATCTGGAACTTTTACAAGCTGGGGACCTAATGAAACATTAATAACAACTGCTGACCCCGGGACCAGGTAAGTTCCCGGTAAAGGATTAACTGAAATTATTTGCCCATTTTGGACACTATTTGAATAGCTATAAGTTAGCTGAGTTTTAAACCCTAGTTCATTAAGCTCCCCAGAGTACTGTGATAAAGTTAAATTTCCAAATGCAGGAACTTGAATTGGTTGTGGACCTTTTGAAATCACAATTGCTATACCGTTTCCTGGCTGAAGCATTGACCCAACTTTAGGATTAATTGAAATTATTTGCCCATTTGGTATCGTACTTGAATAGCTGTAATTAAGTGACGTATTAAACCCTTCAGACTTTAAAAGACTTATATAATTTTGGACAGTTAAATTAACAAAAGATGGAATTTTAATCGGAAATTTACCGTTTGAGATTATGACTTTAACTATTGAACCTGGTTTTTCTTTAACACCGGCTTTAGGAGAAAATGAAACAACATAACCTCTTGGTATCTTATTAGAATAAGAAGTTTTATAAACCGCCTTTAAATCTTCAGAGGATAGCTCATAACTAGCTTGTTTTTGACTAAGGCCAGCTAAGTTCGGCACCACTTTTGAATACTCAATATAGTTTCTGTAAAAATAAAAACCAAACGAAGCAATAGCTGTGAATAAAATCAAAAAAACAATTAATAAAATCCGGAATAATTTCTTAGAACCTTTAACTTTTGGATTTTCGTAATTGAATTCAGGCTGAATCTTATTTCTTAAATTTATTTCAATTGGAACCAGCTTAAAATTAACGTTGTAAGGGTGTCTGGGGGCAACAGAATCAATCTCATAAAGAAATTCATCAAGCCCCAACCTATTCTCTGGCTCTCCTTCAGTAGCTTTTTGCAATACTGGATAAATATCAGAAATTCTTTCATCTTTGGGCAACTGTGATTCAAGACGAGCCATTAGAGTGCCAACAGAGGTGTCTTTTAAAAATGGAACATACCCACATACAGCTTCAAAAAGCACCAATGCCAAAGAATAAACATCTGATTTAAAAGTAAGATCAGAGCCTTTTGCTACTTCCGGAGAGCAATATAAAAATGTTGCTGCATTAAGCCCAGCTTGCTCTGTAACTGTAGCTTGCGCAATTGTTTTAGAAAGCCCAAAATCTGTCACTGCTGCCACAGACGATTCATCAAATAATATGTTTGAGGGTTTAATATCTGCATGAATGATTCCTTGCTTATGCAAAGCAAGCACCCCGTGGCCAACTTGGTTAACTACCATTAAGGCATCTGAAAGCTTAAGCGGTGACCTATCTAAAACCTGACGTAGGGATCCACCCTTTTTAAGCTCCATAACCAAAAAGCACCGATTTTCAGATTCCCAATCAAGGATTGAAACAACATTTGCATGCCTGATTTTAACCAATTTAGCAGCTTCTTGATTAAAGCTTTTTACAAAAAGTTTTTCTTGGGACAAAGACTCATCAAAAACTTTAACTGCCACAAGTTCAGTTGTCTCTAAATTACGCGCTAGATATATTACGCTATAGCGTCCTTTTGCAATTTGAGACAAGATCTCAAAATTATTTGAAAGCATTACACTGCTAGCTTTTGCTCGTATTAAAGCCATTTATATCAAACTTACTAAGCTAGTTAAAAGATTAAAAGCATCTTTAATTAATTGCTCCAGTTTCAAGTAGCTTTAAAAACTGCTCTTCATTAATTTGTTTGATGTTGTATTTTAAAGCACCCTTTAACTTATTTTCACCTGGATTTTCCCCAACTACTACTGCAAAGGTTTTAGAAGAAACAGAAGATGATACATTACCGCCACGCTTTTTAACCTCAGCTTCGGCCTGTTGGCGACTAAAGCTTTTTAAGGTTCCAGTTATTACAATTGTTTTTCCTGTAAGTAAATTATTAGCTAAGTTCTCACTTGTTAAATCAGTGTCAAGCCTAATGCCTGCTTGTATTAGCTTATCTATAACACGCTTATTGTGCTCTAACAAAAAAAATTTAACTACACTTTCGGCAATAATTGGACCAATACCTTCAATGGTTAAAATTTCATCTACTGAGGCTTTCATTACATTGTTTAAGGTCTTAAATTTTTTAGCTAGTAACTCTGCCATAGTGGGCCCAACATGCCTTATAGCTAGTGCTACTAAAAGCCTCTCTAATGGCCTCGATCTTGCATTATTAATTGCTGTTAAGAGGTTAGACGCTGATAATCTTCCGAATCCTTCAAGATTTTCAAGATCTGACGCTTTTAAGCTAAAAATGTCTCCTACATCTTTAAGTAAACCTTTTTCTACAAATAAAGTAACTCGCTGCTCACCAAGTCCTTCTATATCCATGGCATCCCTTGAGGCAAAATGTGAAATTCTTTGAATGACCTGCCCCTTACAATCAATGTTTGTGCAGTAAGTATCTGCTTCACCTTCTAAACGTATTAAGGGACCCCCACAAATAGGACAAGTTTTAGGAAAACTCCACTTTTTTAAATTTTTAGGTCTTAGCTCTAGTACAGGACCAACAACTTCAGGAATAACATCCCCTGCTTTTCTTACCCTCACATAATCACCTGGGCGCAAATCTTTTAACTTTACTTGATCTTCATTGTGCAATGAAGCCAAAGAAACCGTTGAACCAGCAACAACTACAGGCTCAAGACGCGCAAATGGAGTTGCTCTTCCCGTTTTACCTATTGAGACCTCTATTGAAATAAGCTTCGTTATTTTTTCTTCAGCTGCGAACTTAAAAGCTATTGCCCACCGAGGGGCATGCGAGGTGGCACCAAGGCGCTGTTGGATATTTAAATCATTTACTTTAATAACTGCTCCGTCAATTTCATAATTTAAATCATGGCGAAGTTTTTCAATGTGAGCTATATATTGTTCTACTTGTTCCTCTGAGCTCACCACCACACGCTCAGGATTAACTGGAAAGCCTAATTGCTCTAAATAATTAAGGGCCTCTGAATGCTTACCAAACAAAGAAGTGTCAGATGTCTCACCAACTTGATATGCCCAAAAGGCAAGAGGCCTAGTTGCTGTTACTTTAGGGTCTTTTTGGCGTAATGATCCAGATGCTGCATTTCTAGGATTGGCAAAAACTCTTTCGCCTTTGCTTTTGGCTATTTCATTTAATTCATTAAAAGCATCAATAGGCATGTAAATTTCACCGCGCACTTCTAACAAGGGCAAAGTTTTAGAATTTTTAAAGTCCAATCTTTTTGGAATACTTTTTATTGTATAGACATTTTCGGTAACGTCTTCACCAACTTCACCATCTCCCCGGGTGGCGGCTTTAGTTAATATTGAATTTTCATAAATTAAGCTCATTGCCAACCCATCTATTTTTGGTTCACAAACTAATTCAGGAAGCTCTCCTATTGCTTTTTTTATTCTTGAAAACCATCCATTTAGCTCCTCTAGTGAAAACACATTATCCAGTGACAACATTGGTATCCTGTGCACCACCGGTGCAAACAAACTAGATGGTCTACTACCAACTGTTTGGGTCGGGGAATCAGGCGTAACAAATTGGGGGTACTTAGCCTCTAGTTCTTTTAACTCATTAAATAAAGCATCATATTCTTGATCAGTTATAGCAGGAGAATCTTGTTCATAATATAACCGAGCGTGATACCTAATTAACTGTCGCAATTGTTCAATGCGGGCTTGGATCTGAGTTAAATCTGCATTTTTTTGTACCACATTTTTAAAGCTAACATAGCCTGAATGGAATTTGTTAAACTTGCTTTGCTACTAGCTTCAGTATTAGGAGCGATTAAGCCACCGAAAGGATTTTCTAACTGGGTAATACCTTCAGTATTTGTGTCGGCAGGAATGCTTAGTAACTTAATAACTTATACACAGTTTAAAACCTCAACATTAGATTTAGGCCCTGCTATCTTGTTTTTATTAACAGTAGTGCCACTTGCAGTCCTTTTAGATACAATAGGCTTTTTTAAAGCAGCTGCAAACTTTGCACTTAACAGAAAAAGGCTACTTTTTTGGCTTTGGTTGTTAGCTGCTACAACAACTGCGTTGATTAACTTAGATGCTTCAGTAGTGCTACTTACCCCACTTTATATAACTCTTGCAAGAGAGCAAATGATTGATGAAAAAAACATAGTAATAATACCGGCTTTGCTAGCTTCTTTAGCTTCAGGGCTCTTACCAATTTCGAATTTGACAAACTTAATACTAGTAGATCGGTTTAACTTAGGATCTTTATATTTTCTTGAAAGAATGGGAGTTCCAGTAATTTGTGCAGCTACAGTTGGTTTTTTTCTTTATCGAAGAAAAGTCACTAGCCCGAGACAAACAAAACAGCCTGTGCAAAAAAAACATATTAAGCCCCTAATTGTAGGTCTTGTTACTGTAGTGATATTAGTTATTGGATTTTTAGTAGGGCCTTATTTTTCAATAAAAGAATGGCAGGTAGCTCTAGGGGCAGATATCATTTTAGCTTTTCTATGTAGGAAAATCCCTTTAAAAGAAATTCCTGTAAATACTGCACTTTTAGTTCTATGTCTTGGTCCTCTAACTTTAAGTACAATTAGTAGCTTAAAATCAACAAGTTATTTTAACAATAAAAGTTTCATAGGACTCTTTGCCCTTGGAATAATAAGCGTTATTGGAGCTAATTTGTTTAATAATTTGCCAACTACCTTGGTTGCAGTCTCTTCGCTAAAACCCCCTTTGCCTAAAGGAGTCTGGCCGTTTTTATTAGGAGTTGACATGGGTCCATCTTTGCTCATCACTGGTTCGTTAGCTGCTATGTTGTGGCTAGAAATAGCTAGAAATTTCAATGTGAAATACCAGCCAATTGAATATGCAAAATGGGGCTTTACAGTGACAATTCCAGCATTTGTAATCTCATTGTTAATTATTTGCCTTGAGCTTGTTTTATTTTAACGATGTAATTTTCATTGAACTTACAGATGAAACTTCGGCTGCTGAATTTAGGGCAATCAACTTTACAAACAATTAAAAAGCAGAATCTATATTTATATTTTTAAAATAAGGCTTTTAAAAGCATCGTTGATACCCGTAAAAATATTTTGATTTGAAATAACTTAGCACTAGTAATCAAAACAATTAAAGGAGGCGCAGCGTTGCGATGCTATACCTTACTCAAGTCATTAAATCACAACTACGGTTTGCCAAAATTTTTAAAACAAAGAACAATTCACAGTTTTTTATTAGTAAAACAAATTAAATCAAACGATATTTACTAAGCATTATTTCAAAGGCCTAGATTCTAGGGGGCATTGCTGCCTTTTTGAATAAATTTTAGACTGATATATTTTTTTTAGTGAAGAAAAGCGATGTTCCTAAACTAAGTTATGTTAAGGGCCTTGATGGCATAAGGGGAATTGGTATCATTGCAGTTATATTATATCACGCAGGCGTACCTGGTTCTGGAGGAAATCTTTTAGCTGTCGACGTATTTTTTGTTCTTTCAGGTTATTTAATTACTTCTCTTTTGCTAACAAACTGGGAAAAAGCCCACACGATCTCTTTTGGTTCGTTTTATTCTCGAAGAGCCAGACGATTATTTCCCGCTCTTTTCAGCATGATCGTTATAGTGTTAGCTGCTGAGGCCATCTGGGGCAACCGAGGAGCACTTAATCAAATAGGTGGAGCTGCCTTGGCAACTCTTTTCTATAGTGCGAACTGGTACTACATATTTACGCATAACGGTTATTTTGGAATGACTGCACTGCAGACTCCTTTTAAAGCGACGTGGACTTTAGCAATTGAAGAACAGTACTACATTATTTGGCCTCTAATAGTATTCTTAGTCTTAAGAAAGGCAAAGAGCTACAGGCCACTTCTTTTTGTGTCAATAGCTGGCGCTTTAATGTCAGCAGTAGCAATGCCCATAGTTTACGGCTCCGGCCATGAAAATCTCGCTTATTATTCTACAGAAACCAGAATTCAAGCATTGATGATTGGTTCAGCAGCTGCAATTTTTCTTAAATATGGCAACAATCTATCTAGATTTGTTAAATCACGTTTAGCTTATGCTTACGGATTTATCGGACTAATCGGAGTTTGCATAATAATTTCTCAAGCTGCAGGACCCGCTCCGTTTTTGTTTAGAGGAGGTTTTACATTAAGTGAAATCTTAGACCTTGGTTTTATCACATCCTGTGCAGTATTTCCTGAAGGATTAATCTCTAGATTTTTTTCTTTTGAACCCTTTGTTGCTCTAGGCAAGATTTCTTATGCAATGTATATTTGGATGCTTCCGGTTATGCAGTTTATGACTGAAGAAAGCACACACCTAAGTGGCGCCTGGCTTCAGCTGGCAAGGATATTGGCAATCATTGCAATTTCGACTGCTTCTTATTTTGTTGTTGAAAACCCCATCAGAACTGGAAAGCGTATTAAAAACAAAACTCCATTTTTGTTAACGCCTACTGCAGTTCTAAGCGCAATTGCATTAGTACTAACTGTTGATCAATTAGGCGCACCACCAGCTGTTCCAGCCCAGAGCGTAATGGAAACTCACTATAGCCATACAATTTCAGTTTTCTTAGCTGGCGATTCCATGCCTTACACACTAGGAGTGGGGTTAACTCAGCGAGAAAAGGAATTCGGTGTAAAGATCGAGGATGAAGCCGTCTTAGGATGCGGCGCTCTTGTAACTGGCTGGATCGACCCAGATGGCATTAAAGGGCCCCAAACAGGTGGATATCCAGTCCCGTGCGACAAAATTTATCCACGTTACAAACGACTTATGGCAGAATTAAGACCCGATGTAACAGTACTGTTAATTGGTTTTTGGGACTCGATGAGCCGTAGTTTTAACGATGGAAAAACATGGTTGAGTCTTGGTAATCCAATTTTAGATGACAAACTCATTAGCGCAATCAAATATTTAACCTCAATATTGCACGAATATAATACACCAGTAGTTTATCTGACAATGCCATATACTGATCTTGCACCACAGCCGAACGGTGAGCCTGTGCCACAGAACAATCCTAAGTTAATTAATCTTTTCAATTCTATATTAAGAAAAGTGGCCAAAGAGGAAGGGAGTTATGTCACGGTCATTGACCTGAATAAAAAAGTTGATCCAAATAATCGCTATGCAGAATATATAGATGGAGTTCAAATTCGTTCGTCAGATGGGTTACATTTTACTACACCACCTAGATGGCCTGACCCAAATTATCCCGATGGAGGCTGGTGGTTGGCCCCTTGGCTACTGCCTAAACTTTGGCAAGTAGGAAACCCTCATTATATGCTTACACACTAAATGTGAACCTCCCCGCCCTCACGGACGGGGCTTCTGCCCTGCCGCTTTGGTTGGGATTACCTAGCATTGCTCCCCTCATGACACCACGGCCAAAGGGCCTGGACCCCAAGG
>Ga0080006_1155360_pt1 | contig 77134 bp, 72 predicted proteins | sample RS3BMetagenome_FD_69209 | JGI IMG/M metagenome (GOLD analysis project Ga0080006, IMG submission 69209) | Ferric oxide microbial mat and aquatic microbial communities from Rainbow Spring, Yellowstone National Park, USA - RS3B (SPADES... ... | reverse complement strand
CAGACCTTGAGCCGTCTTGAGTCGCGAGCGTCAGCTGTGCTGCATCACGAGGGTTTCATCGAAACACTGCACAGAACTGAGGACCGCTCGCAACTCAGGTACCGTAACGCTTATGAGCAACTGCTAGGCAAGAAGTGTCAAGACTAAAGAAGCTACGTAACCAATCATGGCATCCTGCATCTTTCGGTGCCAAGCTTGTGATCGACTTGTGCTCTGACCTCTGAACGTAAATGGTTTTTGATGACAGCGTACATGAAATTGACTGGATTAAACTTGGGAGCGTAGACCGACACGAAGAGCCGCTCAACATCAATCTCCGCAGCGCACTCCTTGACAGCATCTTAAATACAGAAGGCGACGTTGTCGCGGAGCAGAAGAGACGAATACGGGAAGTGAAAGCCACGACGTGCTTCTACGACGGATGAGATATTGAGCGTTCGTATTCTACTTGGGATTCTTAGGCTACAACACGAGTTGTGTACATGCACAGGTCTCCCATACCAACCAAATGAACGCTGATAGAATCAGATGAAACCCGTCCCTTTTGCAACTCGCGGTCGCGTTCAAGTGTGAAATCGAGAGTGTGTTGAACAGCGAACAGACTTCTCGCACAGAAGCGTACATATTTCTTTTCCCGTCTGTGTCGCTTCATAATCGTTCATATCAATGGTATGGAATATCACGTCCTGTTGCTTGTATGATGGCATTTCTTTGCGCACGTACAGAGTGGAAGGGATAGACGAGGGTATCATGGGTACATAGCGTTTGACCTTTTCTGGTTTGGGTGCTCGACGTTCAGAACAGGAACAAGCGCACGGATTGCTCAACCACCCGCTGACTATAGAATGAATGACGCGACGAGTACTGTCGTTTCTCGACAAGCTAGCATTGGCGTCACAGACAGCTCTACGCGACCATTTTCCAATCTACAGGATATACTCCTTTTGTTGGATACTTGCCGAAAAACAGACAACGACAAAGAGAGCGTTGCTGTAATGATGTACGAGATTTCACTGCTCTGAGTATAACTGCATTTGAGTAGCATTCTGTAGGAAAAAGCGTTCAATAGTGCTCACCTACCAGCTTCAAACGGTGTGCGATGAGCGCCTAAATGCGCTCTCCCTCTTGAGCCTACCTGGAGCAAAGGACTCTCCACAGGACTGGAAATATACGCATGTACACGTCCAATAGAGATATTGAAATGCTTCCGAGCTATGACCAGCCAGCATCTCTGAAGAACACAGGAAAAGTGCGCATACGTACGACCAAGATCGACGTGTCACTGTATTCGCGCAGTTGAGCTGCGACGTTCTCTCTAAATGAACAACAACGACGCGCATTTCGTTGTCCAAATATAAAGCGTTGACATTTTTGAACGTTTGCATTCCTTGAAGACTCACGAATTTGGTCCAGTCTTCCGCTGCACATGATGCGGCCCGAGTCGCCATCCAGGGCGCTCTTGTCCCATGAAATCAGGCAGCGACAGCCAAAGCCGTCATTCTGAGAACCCAGAGCGACCCAACCCCTGCCCAAGTCTGGAATACATGATCTTTTATCGGTTTCGTCAAAAGAAAACCCCAGCTTTGTATGAATTGCGCAAACAGGTCCTCCTCGGGTCAAGCATGAACACGGCCTTTGCGCACTGGCACCGCGTGCGGAATACCATCACAATAGCGATATTGCAGTATCCAACTGTTTGCTTCTTCAACAGCTCCGGTTCACATGGCCGTGACTTTTTATATACTGCACTGCTTGTAGAGCGGGTTTTGTCTGCCATTGCATACCCGTCTCCATACTCACCGAGAGCGAAGAAATTGTCAAGGTTGACGGAGCACTGCCTCATGCAGGGTCTGCGGCGAACGCTGCTCCACCTACGAGGCGCACTCCAGCGGTCGAGACGCTTGCCCTGCTCTTGCTATCCTGCTGGAGCGGTCTCGCTCTTTGCTCTGCCTGAGCGAGAGACGGTCACGGGTGCTCACAGAGGGAACACTTCAGGACGACAGGCCCTAGCGAGTTGTACGTCACGCTTGATGACGAGCTTGCGTGCTCGTCTGCGGGAGCGGATCGACTGGCAGTCGAGCCTGCCACTTCTGGACGCGTTGGTGGACGCTCGCCGGACAATGTTGTCCCCGGCTTACTTAGCTCAATATGCTGCTGCATCAGCAGCAGCTGCCGGACTCTATGGAGCAACTGCTTGGACTGGCGATGCAACGGATGATTCCAGAACCGGTGCTAGAAACGACACATCAACTAACGGTGAACGAAAGTTGGCTACTTCGTCACTCCCGACTATTACAGAAGCGAGCACCGCTAACGGAACCCGATCCGACGGGCCGTACCGAGCACCACCTATCACCGCTCGAGTGGTGGAACGAGCCGGACGTCGGGTTGCGTCTCGGGAGGGACCTCATCACATAGGACTCGGCTGGTTAACGACTGTCGCTTCAGCTGGTGCGAAGGCACTAGCTCTGATTCTAGTGCAGACGCTTATTGCCGGTGCAGTGATGTATGTTTGGACGCATCCACAGGCACTGTTGACCGCCTCGCTGATCGCCATGATTGCGTACGCTTCGAATCCGACAGAAACGAGCTTCCTCGAATGGAGTCGTCGAAAGGCACCGGTTATTGCCGCTCAGAAACAGGGATTTGACGCCTTTCGAACTCGTCTGGCGCCCTACCTCCTTCGCTTTCAGGACTGGGAGTACTTTGATTTTGGTTTGTTCAGTGTTGTTCGAGTCCGTGATTTTGCCGACTACGTCTACCTTTACATCGGTGTGCTGAATCGATGGTATTTGACGGGTTGGTACCTGGATGCCCCCGAAACAGATATCCGATGGGAGGAAGTGCGACAAGCCAATGGTAGCCGCTCATAGGTCACCCCTGATCATGAGTGCCGCCACTGGTGCAACGCAAGTTGGTTTCGTCCCTGATGCGCGTAATCGAATACTTTTTCGCAGTGTAGAGCCGGAGATTGAAATCCCGATGCAGTGTACCGTATAGATCGCAGACGAACTGCCTGTAAGGTGTATTCCTTACTGAGCCGTGTAACGATGACTGCGTTCCTCATCCAGGTCAGTCATACCATAGTAATCTAATGGTTGAGGAACACTGAAAGAAACAAGCACATGCGCACGGCGCCAAAAACAGATATTCGCATAGCGTGTTTGCGATCAACGGTAGAAAAAGACCCATCGATCACCTTACGGAACGAGAAACTGACGGTGATGGCCACCATGGGCCTCTACATCGCTCAACAGCTTGTTCGTGTGGCCCTGAAAGCACTGGGGCACAGTTACGTAAAAAGAGTCCTAGTTCACGCACAGTCATCTTCCACTGAAATCGGAACTCTAGTGTTCCTGGACGTCGCGATCCGTATAAAGCAGAGGAGCGTCGATTTGTTTCTTCAGTCGATGAGGCTTGCGTTGGACGAACCGTACAGAGCTGATATAAGTATTGGCAGAGAGAGAGCCCATTGTATGGATGATTGAACTCGAAGAGAACGACAACATCATCTATTCTAGCTGCAGAGGATTCATCTGGCTGCCTCAGTTTTGCTCGCAAAGAAGGCTCATACAACAGAGCCCACTTTTTCGAGTCATTGAAGACTTTTTCCTTTACGTCTGGCGACGTCCTTCTATTGCACAATGTGGCGTTTCACCATTCCCCTTGCGTTCGAGCTTTTGCCAATTCTACCAGGGGGTAGAGCTGTTTTACATTCCTCTCTACGCTCCGTGATTCAACCGCCTCGAACAAGTGTTTTCTATCGTAAAACGTAATGATCGCTCCACTTGGCGAATCGCTGCGTGGCTCAGCACGGTGACACTGGGGCGCATGTCGTCCTTCTTCCGCAAGTCTTGTTCGCTCCCGGTAGGTCGTCACCTACGGGCATGAAAAAGTGCGTTCATGTTCAAGGAAAAAATCCAACGGAAATTTAAGGACATGAAAGGCAAGGATCCCGGAGAGCTGTCATCACCGGGTGTCGGAAATTCAAAAAATCCCCTGCTCGCCGACTATGGAGCGAATGAGAGGAGGGAGAAGAGGAGAGGTCGACGAGAAAAAGTGTCTGCCGTACCGGGCGATGTCGAGCCTATAGTGGCACTGAGAGCACGGGCTCTAGCAATCCTTGCATTGGTGAGTTCAACCAGTGTCAACAAACGCAAGGAGTTCATGAACAGAGACTTCAACGCTGTTATCAATATCAGATGATGTGCGGTGCTGAAGACGAGACCCGAGGAGCTGACGCGAACGAACTTGATGGGGCAGCCTCCCAGGCTCGAAGCGTACAGCCAAACACTGAAACTGAGAAAAAGCAGCCGGTAAAATAGGCTGGGAGGCATCCGCGAGAGGGCATCTATTTACCCTGCATCGTCGTAAAACATTTATCGTTCCATGCGAAGAGAGCGCGATCTCCATGGACCGCCTCGAGCACCAGGCGTCGCACTGATGGATCATGGTCGTGATACCTCGCAGCTGGGCAAAACCACGTCTAGTCCGGTGAACAACCGGTTTCGTACGATTTGTTCGGACCCGAGTAGATCACACGTGGCCGGCAATGAAACGGGCTGTGTCACGTCTAGTCGTGTCGGTGGCTATCGGCATCGGCCTCGTCGACTTTGTTCTGCTGGTGCTGGTTGTCGTTCGCAGGCCGTACACCGAGATCGACTGGATCGCATACATGGAACAAGTGAAACAAGCATTTGAAAACAACGAACGGGACTATGCACGAATTCATGGTCGCACGGGACCACTTGTATACCCAGCTGGCTTTCTCTGGATCTATTACCTGCTTTACCGCTGGACCAATGGAGGAACTTTGCGCACTCGAGCGCAGGTCGCGTTTGCTGCGCTGCACGCACTCGGAGTAGCCCTGACTTGCGCAGTGTACCAGATAGCTACGCTGGACTTGGACATGGAGAGAGACCGCCCGTCAGGCGCGAAACCTCAGCGGAGTGCTCGCTTCCTGGCGCCAACAAGCATCGGCCTGATCGCTGCGCTTCTTGTCGCGCTGAGCTCCCGCCGAGTGGCCTCGATTTTCGTGCTTCGTCTGTTTAATGATGGTGTAGAGAGCGTTCTCATGCAGGCTAGTGTGCTGTTCTTCGTTATTGCGCGTTCGCGCTCGCACAGCGGCCAACACATACGCCACCAATGGCTCATGGATGTGATCGCCTGCCTTCTCTACTCTATGGCCGTGAGTGTGAAAATGAACGCCCTTCTCTATGCCCCTGCAGTGCTTGTGCTGCTCTGGGAAGCACACGGTTTCCTTCAAACACTTATCTACCTAGTTGGGGTCTGCGGCTCATGGCAGCTGGTAATTGGGTGGCGTTTCTTACGCCAACATCCCTGGAGTTATCTCCGCAAGGCATTCGAGTTTGGACGCGTGTTCGACCAGCGCTGGAGTGTAAATTTTGCCTGCCTGCCAGAACATGTATTCGTTCATCCGTGTTGGGCGGCCCTGTTATTGACGCTTCATGTGCTAGCATTGGCTCTCTTCGGTGTTCGCGCTGGTGTACCGCTGTGGTTGCGATGTCGTCCATCAGAGAATGCTGAATCTCGGGTGAACGCGTTTCGCACAGCGCTACTGCTGTGGTCAAGCAATTTGATCGGCATGGCTTTTGCTCGATCGCTGCATTACCAGTTCCTTGCATGGGTCTGGTGGTCGTCGCCCTTTCTCGCTCTCGCCGATTGGATGATGGCAGTAGAGCTGTTTCGACCGCGAGTCGACTTGATGGCTATAGGCTGGCGCCTGGTGCCGGTCTTGCTCATCGAACTCGTGTTCAACCGATACCCGCCAAAGTGCTGGGCTAGCGTCGTGCTGCATATCGCGCACGCCTGTCTCCTGGTTCGCGTGTGGGCCACCGTGGCACGCTGGCGCAGGCGTGACGAGCAAACCCTGCAGCGTCGCCCAGTCTATGGACAGCCGAGGCCGGGCATGGACGATGAACGGCAATCAATGTACGTTCCCGAGCGAGCCGCAGCAGAACGGAGGCAGCGACTTGGAGTTGCAGCCACCAAGTAGGGAATGATGTAACATCCAGATTGGAGTTGTCTGTGCTGTGATAGCGTTCAACGAGCGAAATCGATAGGCACGGGCTTGAATTCGCTGGAATAGGAGCGTATCCGGCGGAAAGAATTGGATGCATGCAACCAGCGTTTCTCGCATGCAACGCGAACGCTCTCATGGGAATAAAACAACCGGTATTCTCCAGTGATATTGCCGTGTAGATGAAGTCACCTGGAAGAATGTTCCGATGAGGTCACTGGTCGTTATCGCCGAGCCTGTGGAAACGAGCTCCTTGGGCAGGACAATCGGGCGACTGTTTCCGTCACATTCCCGAGAGCTTTCGAACTTGCAGCCGCTGACTGACATCTGTAGCTCTCACTTGACTCGCACTGCTGCGATCGCAACCATAACGGAGCCATAAGCTTTTCTGCTGCGCCATCGTTTACACCAATCAGTTATCATGTGCAAGCTGCGTTAACTGGTGCATTCGCGCTGCTCGCCTGGGTCGAGGTATCCTGTCAAGCACGGAAGTGCGCCTTCACCGACTGCTTCGGTCATTGCTGAATCAGTGTGTTTTATAAGGTTCCCGCCCGTGAGCATCGCTTGCAGCGTAAGCCAAAGCGAGCGGCGCCAGTTACACTACATTTTTACGCCAGCACTGCAGCCCAGGGTTGGATATTTAGAGTCATATGCTTGGGAGGGTATGGTGTAATGAGTAGTATCGCTTCCTAGAACACCATTATCGTCTACAAATTGCCAAGGAAGCATGTTCCCGGAATATACATACGACGCTCCAGCCGTTCGACATGACTGATCCGTAAAATACGACTGCCTTTCTGCATGTGATCATCCGATGTGCTGCCTTCTGGACACTGATTTCTTTCATTGCAAGTCCGCAGCGTTTCCACATAATACCTACGCTGAGTGCTAAGCGATTCAATCGAAAGATCGCCAGACACAAAGCATCTGGGCACACTCCGAAGGCACGAGACTTTTTCAGAAGTTTGATGTAAGCGTGTACGTTTCGCTGCAGAACGTGCTTGCGTACATTGCAGCTGGTGGAGTCGCACAGCAGCAGGCCTCTCGCTTTCGATTCCCTGGCCATCTGACGATCGGTCAGCTTGCCGTACACCATCTCGTGGATCGGTCTCTGGTTCACTCCGTGATTCTCTACTAGTTTGCGCATGCATATCTGCTTTGGATGCGTTTACGTCGCCCCGACACATCGATAGGGATCTTTCAGCATCGGTTCCTGCCCTCGCTGCACGCTCTGGTGGAAGGAGCGTGAGAGCAGACTCGAAGCGCTAGAGCAGATTCAGCTCCGTAGGCTACCCACAAACAATGCCCGTTATCGTTCTTCTCCTTTTCGCACTCAACAAACAAGTTGGCCAATGCACGACACGTCCCTCCGGAGAACGGGAAACTTTCGAAACCCCAGCGCTATCTCAAATTCTTTTGAAAGCGAACGTGCGCTTGAGCCACTTGGACGCTCGTATTCTCTCTAAATGAAGCGTCGAAAGCGTCATCCGCTGCTCGGTACGGGCCCTAGAGCCACCAGATACGTCTTAACTCCGCTAGTTAATTTTCTGATATGCTACCTGACGTTCATTGAGCCGTCTTCCAATCATCCTCTGCCTTGGAAAACCTGAGCAGCCTCGGATGCTCTTCGTTCGAGTCTTTGGTCCCGCCCTCTTGAGACAGAGCGAAGGCGACGGCTATGGCGCCCTCCAATGCGGGATGCCCGATCACCATCAACGCTTTCTGCACATCTACCGAAAACGCCTGAAAATTCGTCTGGTTCCGAGACTCAGGCCTAGGTATCACAGAGAGCATACAGAATGATACTCCTTCGACCTAAATCGCACGTGAATCATTCCCTCGTTTTCCTCCTTGGAAACGAGAAATCTTGACCGGGCGCCGCCAATACTCCTCGACAAGTTTTTTGAACGCTCCAATCATGCTCGCAGAGACCTGCTCACTCTTTGCGTTCTCATTTCCCTGACGGGATGGCATGGATGCCGCCATTATACTCAAAATCCGTTTTTCCTCGAGTCTCGTAAGCAATGGGTGAAGGCTGACGCTGAAGCTCGTCTTTTTCTATGTGTTTACATTAGCTCAAATACCTCTTCAAGACCTCCTCCGTAGCGAATGCGCCCATGCAACATAGCGCGAATCTCCACTCCCTCTATTATACAATTCGAACAGCAAGAGAGCAGACTAAGGCTGGTAAAGATCGACACCGATTTGCTAACGAACAACGGAACGAGTGCAAACGACTCGTCCATGGATCCGGGGGCGTAAACCTGGCGTTTGACCCCAGGCAAGACGCGACCGACTGGATTGCACTGAGCAGAATACGCTGGTACAACGAGCAGCTGAGCGCTAGACTGAGCAGCATACTACTTGATCGCACATGAGTAACGTAAAGCGAAGTTGTCTAAAAACAGGATGAAATGATGTGCGACAAAGAAGTCATGAAATGCTTGGATCAAGAATGAGATGTTGAAAGATGCTGTTCGGTCAGCGACCTGTAGGCGACCACACCACTGAACCGCCACAAGGCCTGCTACGCTCGCCATGGTCGCTTGCCTGCTCTTTACAAGTAGCGGCCTCGTCCTTTTTGAGCTACGGTATATGTATATACAGGTCTAGCGTTTCTCCCGAATAAACGCTCATCGAGTTAGAGGGGTACGCTTGCTTCCTGAAAAAGCCGTACGCGCCTCAGTCCAATATCAACAGGGTGTTGTCCAAAGCACGGCGGTATCCCACAGAATCGCCCTTTTTCCATATCCGCATCTGGTCATCACCGTTCGTATACACGCTACGATACTTCATATCCTGTGGCTTCTTTGGTGGGTTTTCATCGGCAAACACATGCAATCGAATGCTATGACGAGAAGACAGTGATGTAGATAGCGTTTCAAGAGCTCTGTTTCAGCTGTACGACGTCGAGGATATGAAGGAAAAGTAGGACCTGGGATCCATCTGCTGATCGCAGAATGACCGACTTGTACGGAGAAGGACTTTACGCGCAAGCTAGCAGTGACGGCATCACGTTTTCCACGACTTTTCGCCATTCTCAAGAATGCATCCCGTCGCTGAGCACCTGCGAGAAAAAGACAAATAACAGCGAAAAGGACGTGCTGTTCCACGTAATCCAGCATTTACTACTCTGGGGATAACGTTCCCGTGGTGCATAGATGCTTCGCCTGCGATGATGACTCCCGAGTATTCACGTTCGCCAGAGACGGCCCACGAAGGCTGTTTGATTTGCAAGCGACCCAGGGAGCACAGCGGCGACTGCCGTGCATAGGAACGTCATCAATTGACACGCTTCGCGCCATTCACAAACATCTCCAGTGCAATGCAAACGGTACACCAGCATTGGCAATAAAAGCAGCAACGCTACCATTGGCTGATATTATGCCACTGAGTGCAATCGCTATTCTCGGCGCTTTAGAAGATCCAAACAAGTCTATCTCATACACAATCGGCTCTAAGCGACCTTTAAGTCGTCAACGTCAGTCTCACGCAACCGTGCCCATATGCCTGGACCGCCTGTTTACCGCAGATGCCTCGATCCTCTGCGTCTAGGACGGATGCTGCATGCGGGTGTGCGTGCGTGCGTGCATACGTGTGTGTGTGTGCGTGTGTGCGTGCGTGCGTGTGTGCGTGCGTGCATGCGGGTGTGTGTGCGTGCGTGCGTGCACGTCTACACGACATATGCAACCCACATCTCGTGGGTTCCTTGCTGATCGCCGCGCCCGTATATACGCTTGCGTCCTTCGAGGTTGTGGCGGCAACCGAAGTATGCCCATGGCTTCGGCGCAAGACCCCATCGCTCACTAATACGCAAGGTCAATACATTCAGTTGGTGCTGTGGATACGCAGGACGCTCATGCACGTATCCAATTCGACGGTAGATGCTGAGATGCCTTCTGAAACCCTGCGACAAGGGATAATGCCGCAAGCTTTTACGTCGAAGCATATCATGGGGCGGAGTCATCGCTGTTTAGAGCGCATTCTGCATACCGTTGCATGAATCGGTGAACGGTTCGCCAATACGGTTCCTGCTATAACTTTGGGACGGCCGAGGGGAGCGCCCGTGGACCTTCGTTGTCGTCGACGTCTCGCCATCGCTGCAGTGCAAATGAAGGGCCTGCCGCAGTGCCCCGAGCGTGCATTTCCAAGGTACCAGTGAAAACAGGGCCAGCAATTCGTTCGACGTCTTTGACGAGCAAGCACACCCCGTACGTTCCGCGGCCCGTGGCCCTTTCACAAGCTCGAGATCGCAAGAGAACAGCGTACCCAGAATCGGAATGCATCGCCGAAGCAGCCCCGACAACGGTCTCCAATGCTATTATGGTTCCGCGATCAAGAACGCTGTACTTGTCCGAGGCAGAGCCAACGACTGGTTTCTCCCTCACCTCTGCTGTTTTGAACCCCGCGTCTCGTAGTAATTTTTCACGAGAGAATAGAGCAGGACACCCCCGATTGCAATCGCACTGCCGAGCCATCCGCGCCAGTCAATGGGATTCTTGAAAACGATCACGCTAGCAATGATGATGACCACTCGTTTCACCGTATTCCCAACAGCATGAGTAATTGGGTGGACCGAATCCAAAGCCATGAAAGCGATTTCATTGTACAGGTAGAAAAAGAGGCCGCTAACGCCTACCCATACCAGAAGCTTCGGTAAGGTCATTGCGGCGACGGCCGCTCGCCAGGCCGCGGGAAACACCCGCCATTCAGCGATGAGAGCGAATGGCAGCAGAAGAAAAGTCGATAAGATTGTTAGAACAGCGTACAGGTTCATGGGCGTCATATTCTTCCCCTTTGGTGTCGTCATGTTGATCTTGCTGAAAATATTCCGCGCTGTGAACGCAAAATTCGAGCCCATTGCAGTCAGGAATCCCATCCAGTTAAAGGTGGCCTCTGAGACGGACGCCATAATGACGCCAGCAACGACAGGGATCAGTGACGCATAGACCGGCAGCGGGAATACGCTCCGCAGAAAGATGGCGGAACCCACCACATTCACGAAAGGTTCAAGCGCTTTGACCACATGCGTGAAACTTATCGCGACGGCACCAAACGACAGCACCGTGCACAGGTGACCCAGCGTATGCGCCGCCGCCACCGGCAATAGCTTCTGCACATCGTTCAGAGAAATAGTAGGTGCTTTGCGTATTCCCAGCGTCCACACCAGCAAGATGTACGGAATACCTAGCGCGAGTTGCAACCAGGCGACAATCCAGCCACCGCCGCCCATCGCGTTCAGTACAGTCTTGTTGCTGATATTGTAAACGATGTTGAACAGGTACCATAGGAGAAAATAAGACCCGATTTTCAACCGCCGGGCGATACCCAGCTCGCTCACTGGTTTTGGCACACCACCTGAAGCGGCATCCTCGGCTGCAGCCGCCATGCGTACAGCCGCGACGGCCAGCTTACCCGTGCGTGCCTGGACGCCACGCCACTGGTACTCGGGTCGCCGCGGGAAACCCCATCTCCGCGGAGCCCAGGAAGTTGCACTGCGCACAAGTACCGACGTCACAGGCAGCGCAGATGTTTTTGAACAAACCGGCCCCCTGCTGCTCCGTCCGGCTACGCCCCGAAGCGACGCACAAATCCGGAACGGCGTGAAGCCTCCAACGAACGCCAATGTTTTCGTATATGCCCGGTTGTAGTCTGTGGTCATTTTCTGAGGCACCAGATGGAGTCCAGCGCTTATTTCAAACTGGAGACTCTCGCCGCTACGATACCAGCAGCCAATGCTCTGCCTGATGCGCACCCACGAAGCAAATCGTGCCCAGCGCAGCGACCTCGACCCGGTGGAGCACAGGGCGCACCGCCGGCGGTCGCGGCGACGGCGACGGTGGCGGCGGATCGGATCCCAGGCGCATCGCATCGGCGGCGATGCACAAAAAAAGGAAGAAAAGAACAATGCGCATCATCGGAGAACGCTGGCCTAAGTAAACGTTTTGTCAATGGAAAAAAACCGGCTGCGATGATTGCGGAGAGAGCTGTCGCCTGCCGGGGCGTTTTGCTGCAGTGAAAGTTGGATGCATCGAAGCTGATTCCGAGTGCATGTGCGTATGCGTGTTACAAGAGAAAACGAATGCGTTCTTGGTCTCTGTGGATACGCGTTCGCGTACCATAAACTTTAGCGACTTTTTGTCAGAGAAGCTAGATTCAGCGGCTTCTGGATGAAGCGTTGCTAGTCCCAAAACATTGGGGCGAAGCTGCAGGTGCTGTCGACGCGGTTGCTCTGATGAGGCGGGACGGCGTTGCAGTGCCTTTGTGGGCGTCGGCTCGCTGCGTTGTTCACTTGGTACGGGCACAGGTCTCACTATCGGTCTGGGAGCTAGCAGGCCGCTCAGACGGACCTGATGCCGATGGTGGCGCGACAAGACACGCTGGGAGACCACAGCGTCCAAGGCGGTGCCTCGGCGCAGGCGATGCACTGATCGCCCGGGCAACGTCTGCCTCGAGGGCGATTTGCGCATATCTCGCAACGGCACGAGCCATTGAGAAGGGCGGTGCGCGGAGCACTTGCCCCACAGCAAAGGTCGATGCGCGGGTCGTTCCGCATAGACGGTAAACTGTGAAAGAAACGGAAACCTTTCCACCTAATACTGTTTGCCATGGACAGGGAGCCAAGCAGTAAACTAGTCGCTCTTCAGTGGTTAGATCCTGTTGGCTCTCTATGGTGCGCAATCGATCTCTGTCTCTGATCTGGAGCCTACGGCCGCGTCAACGCTGTCCGTCCACAAGGAATGCACCGCGACGCTTCCATGAAAGCGTCCAAGTTCCATATGCTCTGGTCTATGTATTCTCCAATGAACAATGGATGGTGGAATCGGGCGACCTTCTGCACGCCGATTCTGCGGCAAACGCCTGTAGGAACACCGGACGCGTCTCTACGCTCGCCATATGAAGACCGACATTTTTTCACTGGAGCAACCTCAATGAACCTAACCAGGTCACGGATATTGGATACCATTGTCATGCCTTGAAGAACATTGACGGGTGGTTTTGTCGCCTCTTGTTTTCGGTAACGGAGGTGTGCGCTTTGCGCTGCTGCGATGCAACCTCAGTACGGATGCGCGACGGATACCACAACAGCGTCCAGGATTCGGTTTCGTGCACGTCTGCAATCACTCATTTATCTGATCAAGTAAATGAAGCTCTAGGAACGTCCTTCGATCGAGACACGCGGCTCATCTTTCCAGCGTGCGAGGAAAGCCGCACGGTCGACTCAGAGACGCGGGAATCGCCAACCCGCCTTGGTCTGGCTCGCAATCTCAGTGTCTCTGTTCAGCGTGGCCTGATTACAGACCGGAAAGCCAGGAACGTGCTGCTGTGTGCTGTTTCGATCCGGAACTCGCGGAGGCGCCTGTAAAGCACTCGCATCCGAGTGCGATGAGACGCGTTGCCGCTCCCCGTATTTGTGAATGTGGGCGCGGGCGTTTCGAGTTATCCAGTCAAAAGCGATCGGGGCAAGTAGCATCGGGGGTATCGAAAATGCATCCACTAGCGCGAGGGCGTTTGGTCGCAGGAGGCTGCTCAGGTACTCCACCTGCTGGTGAATGCGTTCCAGTGTGTTCGGTGCATCCGCATAAACATTCATGCGCGTCAACAGCGCTCCGTACTTATCCAGCATGTGCAGACCGTAAAGCGCACAACAGTATCCGAGAATCTGCTTGAGAACTGGATCATCGATCTGACGGACCTCATCACAGGCGATACGATAGGCAAGCAGGCATGTGTAAACCTTTCCTACATCGACCGCCAAATCCAGGCACATCTTGTTCCAAGCAAAGAATGGTTTCATTGAATTCTGTTTCGTAGCGTACGCGAGCCGCTCTGCGAGTCGACGCACAAGCGCATCATGCAGCCTCGCCAGCGATGCTGTGATGAACGCGGGCTCCGCCAGCTCGCGATCCGAGGTAATCGCTGGGACTGCGGGCGGTGGCGGCAGCTTCCCTGCTGCGTACGCCGCGAGCTGTGCTCGCGCTACCTGCTGAACAAGCACAATATTCGTGCCCTCGTACGTAAGATAGACGTCAAAATCACATTTCAAGACGCCAATGCGATTCTCTGCTAGATAGCCCATACCACCGCACGACTCGCGACATTCCTGCAGGACGTCCGACATTGTCCAGGTCGCAAACGCTTTGAGTCCAGAGCTCCACAGGTGAATCTCTTTGGGATTTGGATCCTCTAACCGATGATGCCATCGATACTTAAGGCGGTTCGTTGCCAGCGCCAGCACGTAGGTCGTCGCCAACATGGGCAGCAAGCGCATCTGGTGCGACTGGTAATCCATGAGTAGCATCTCCTCGGGTGCGGTCTTACCATCATGTGTCTCATTTGCGGTGGCATCGGCCTCTTCGTCATCGCCAGAGGGCGCAAACGCTCGCCGGGAGAGCGCGTACCGTATCGCTATGCACAGCCCAGTTTTCATGCGATTCACAGCACCAACACTGATACTGACGCGTCCACCAGTGAGAGCCGCGAGCTGCGCAGCGAACTGCTCGTCACCAGTCTTGAAGGAAGAGCGGTACGATCCATCGGGTAGCACCTGGGAGTATCTGGCAAGCATTTGCTCGCGTGGAATGCGCACGTTGTCAAACCAGATGCGGCCATTGTCGACCCCGTTGAGGCCTTGCTTCACGCCGACGTCGGCAATGGTAATCCCGTGGCAGACCTCGCCGGCGTCGGTGCGCAGGCGCACCAGAAAAGGGTGGATACCACGATGGACGCCGTCCGGTGTGAGGAGTTTGGCAAACACCACTGCCCAGCGCGCAGTTTCCGCTGCACCACCAATCCAATATTTTTGTGCCGTCTCCGTCGGTGTATGGATGATAAATTCCCCGCGACCTGGGTCGTAGGTTGCCAGGGTCTCAATGCCACGAACATTGGACCCATGCCCAAGCTCCGTTAACGCAAAGCAGCCCAGCATGCGCGCGTCCTCGATGTCTTGCAGCCAGCGCCGGCATTGCTGCTCGTCACCGAGCAGCGCCACGCTACTACCAAACAGACCGTAGTGAACGCCCATTTTCACTTCCAGGGAATGATCAACGTAGCCGCACGACTCCATTACTGCGTCGTATCGGCCTCTCGCTTCCGGCGAGTAGTTCAGTGTTCCCTTCAGGAGCTGGGCTTCGCGAATAACTGCCCAACGCGCCATAACCAGTTCGCGCTCCTCGGGAACCGTTAGACCGTAGCGAGGTGTGAACAAGTCCGCATGTTGTTCAAACATGGCATATATGCGGTCCCGAAACGCAATGTCGTGAGCGTCCAGGAGGGCGCGCATACGCTGTCGACAGAAAGTAAGCTGCAGCGGTACACCTAGGGTACCCGGCGCTTCCGCAGGCGAACGACACAGACGAAACGTTGCCGATTTCTCGCTATCCATCTCTTGCAGAGCGTCGCTTCTCGCGGGATTTCGAGGCATCTGCCGAACCCCAGCGAACGCTTGAACGACACCGGTGGCGGCTGCTTCACGCACAGCTCCGCCAGTCACCCTGACGCTGTTGCGCGCATCGTCCGTCGAGATCGGTAAATGTTTTTCCATGTTGTCGAGATTAGAGTTTCTCAAAACAAGACGGTTTCTTTTGAGTCCTTGTTTCTAAGGAAGCAGCCCCAAGTCACAGCCACAATGCCCCTAATACCGCTGAACGTTATCGAGGGTGTGTGTGTGTGTCGCGCTCGACAACGTATCCTTCTGGAGCGAGGCGGAGATTGCCGTGATCGCGATACCGGGGTGTGCATCCGCAGGACGCGAATTCGGATAATACATAAGTGTCTCAAATCAACTAGTTTTGGGCTTTGAATGGTATGCCTGGCATATCCGAGTCTGTGTCCGCCACCTGGCCCTGTAGAGGATCGGGGATTTGATTCCGGTGATTTCTGCACAGGCAGCAAGATGGCCCATGCTGCAGTCTGCCTGCGTTCGGGTCCCTCCAGGCAGGCATTCTTTCATCTGCACTATAGGTTGCACAAGCGATTCAACGCGAGCAGAGCGACGCGCGGGCTGCAGCAGAAACTGCTCTATCTGGAGCCTTTCGTGACACACCCCAGTCCCGGTGGCTGCGGGGTTTTCGCGAACAGCGCCGTTGCCTACCACAAAGAAATTCAGTTTTGAGTGCTTAAACTTTCTAGACGCAGATGCACGACAATGCTCGTGGAGAATCCTGGATAAAAGGTGTCGAGGTGATCGAACGGCGCGCGCGCCAGGCGGCAGCTCCTCGCCGGCATCCGTGCGTACGCGCACGTGTACGGATACAGGCGCTCGCTGTGCTGCCAACGCTCCGGTCAAGCGTAGTGTCGACGAAGGATTAGATTTCGGAGGAGATCAGTCTTCCAGAGAATCAAGACGCACTTTCGTAACGACTGAAAAATCAGCTCGATTTCTGGTGCTTACAGTGCAGAACGCGGAGGCGTTCTACGGCACCGATGGCTTCTAAAAACGGGATATGGGGCGCATGAATACTATTTCTGGTACAAACGGCACTGTTCCTGATTTTACGTCCATGCGTGAATCCCGGGACTCGCAGCTACGCGGCACCGGACAATGCGAACGTCGACGATGTCCGCGTGTGCGTGCGCGTGCCGGTGAACTCAGTTCTAACACTGCTTTGTTGTTCGTCGTGCACACTGGTGTTCAGAAAAGCTTCCGTTGCAGTTTGATCGTTTTCATAACGCTCCTCGCAGAAACATCCTCCAGTCGGGCAATGCCAAGGAGCGCTGAGCAAGCTCACATATCGAAACAAATGGGGATTCATTTGCTTTCTGATCTAGGCCACGGAAGCGCGCTCTTGACGACACAGATGCGGCCGCCGTATCTAAGCATCGGTCTGGTCTCCGGAACAGCCTCCTTTGCTGTATGCATCACGAATGCCATACGCTGTACCCTGACGAGGCGGAATGCATATTCCGTTCGATTTTTGCGCGATGTAGCCACACGTAACTGCAACGCCACGCAAATGCTCACGAGAAAGAGCGCTCTCAGCAACCGTGACAACGTACCGTTCGCAAGACTCTGGAAAACCACCGGAACAGCGTATCACAGCAGCCCAATTTAGGATCAAACAGCGGACAGAGTTCCGTTGCAGACCACGATAAGGTGCTCTGTGACTTTGGCAAACACTCCGCGGTTCTTTCTCTGCTGTGACTCTGAGTATGAGACAAGTGCAATCGCAGCATATGGGTACCGAGGTTGCTAGTCTTGCTGGCGGCGTCGCGCGCGTTCAGTCTCTTGTCACCAGTGTACTGCACTTTTATCTAAGCTTGAGTGCTCAGGTTTCTCAGAGAACTGCATTTCGTTCGTCCCGCTGCAGTCCTGCACTGACTCGATACCCTATTCCATATAGTTAGAGCCGCAAAATCCCCCAGTGTCGACATTTTTGCCTGAACGGCTCTGAAAGACCTCACCACGTGCAACGAAAAAGCACCGCGCTTTCGATGTATGGATACGTGGGCAATCGTTTGCTGCCCGCACGATTGCGCTACAGCGCGTGCTGCCGCCCGAACAGCTCCACAACAGCGTCGCGCGAGATCGCCGAGCGCACGGCAGCGGGTAGCGTGCGCGTCCACGCGATCATCTCAATGTCCGGTATGTACATGAAAGGATAGCATCCAAATCATGACGTCATGCGATTCAACGGAAATGGACGCGCTCCAGCGATGAGATGATACCAACGACGGCGGCGAGTCCGTTGAGCCACGACCATCTGCTGTGTACAGCCGCCGTCTATCGTGCAAATAGACACATCTGTAGAGCACCCTCATCGACGTCGTACCAACGCAGGTTCTGCAGCACCGTAGCACAAACGAGCTCGTATCCGCTCTACGGTCACAAGGCCGAAACTCTGAGCGCTATTCTTAGCGAGCCGAGTTTTTTGTTGCTGCGCGGACTCCGGGAGCTTCACGCACACATGCCGAGCGCGAGTGGAGAACGTTTGGACGTGTCGAACGACGCGTTGCAACGCTTGTCCACGTCGAGCTTCTCCACTGTCTCCGTAGACTCTGCTGAAAGGCTCTCTGCGGAGCAGTTCAAAGCCATCAAGGAGCCGCTCGCTGCCAGGGCAAGAGTTGAGACTCGCGAAATGTCGGGTGTTCCAATACCCAAAACAAACAAAAGTCGTGCGAGCGCTGAAGGCACGTCCTTGGGTTCTTCGCTGCGGCGTGCGGCTTCGCGTCTGTTCCAGCCACTGCGGCGCAGTGAGTCGGGACGCAGTCTTTCGAGTCGCCTCAGAGGGCGAGATTCAGTTGCCGATTCTGCGGCTTCGCGGAGGCGACTGCTCCCTTTCTCGCAGGTTTACGCCCATGGTGTCGTCGAGGAGCAGGGCCGGCGACCAACCATGGAAGATCGGTGTTGCACGCTAGTCATTGGCGACGGGGCGGATGCGATCGGCATATTCGGCGTTTTCGATGGCCACGGTGGAAAACTTGCAAGCAACTATTGTCACGATCATTTTCTCGAGCGATTACTGGCACATGATGCTTTTATAACGGACACGGAACGAGCCCTCACTGAGACTTGTCATCTTATTGACCAGGAAATTCTCGCGGAATCCGTGCGGAAGCGGACGTACGCGGGTACAACCGTTGCACTTGCAGTACTGAAAGACGGGAAAATATACTGCTGCAATGTTGGCGACTCGCGAACCGTGCTCTGCGCTGCAGGCGGTGTCGCGGTACCGCTCAGCGTGGACCACAGTCCCATGGTGCCCCAGGAGGTACGCCGCATCAAGGCCGCCGGCGGGTTTATCAATTCCCGCGGTGTCAACGGGTACATATCACTGACGAGGGCGCTCGGTGATCTGGATCTCAAGGCGCACGCTCGCCGACTCTTCCCACATTTGGATATTACTGGAAATCTTCTGATTCCCGACCCGGATATCACAATCCGTGAGCTTCATCCTCAAGACGAGTTCCTTATCGTAGCATGTGATGGGGTGTGGTGTCGCCTCACGAACGAGGAAGCTGTTCGAATCACACGAGCGGCGCTACGTCGCTACGGCGGTGATCCGCAAGCAGCGGCGACAACGCTGGTGCACGCCGCGCTTGCTGCCGGCTCCGGCGATAACGTCACCGTCATTGTGATTGTCTTGTCGCGACCCGACCTCATGCGCGACGTCACGGTGCACGGTGGAAGAGCGTTTCAGCACCTCAGCTCTATGGCTCTGAACGAAACAACGTCCTCATCTGCGTCGACCGGCGAGCATGATCCGGAAATGCCCTCGCGAGATTCGAGCCAATCGAATCTCTCACTGGCTTCCGAGGATAATTCTCTGTATAATGAACAAGAGGACGTTTCCGCATATACCACGGAACTGGGTCCTACTGGGCTCGGTGGGGAACCCGCGGAAGTCGTCCTTGGCGACGCACCCGAGGAGCAGTTGAACACCCTGTCCCTTGGGGATCATATGCGAGCCGCAAGCGCCGACGTTCAAGACCGCCAGCGCTCTACGTCGAAATTCGGCCTGTTTCAGCGCAGACCTCGGTAGTGCTGCTGAAAAGCCTCTGAGGAGCCAGCGTTCTGAAATACCTTTTGGGCTACGAGGTGCCGGCGGCTGCTCGCCGGCTCGCAACCAACGGTTCACCATGAGTTCACGCTTCGAAGACATAATCTTATGCCTTGTAAACTGTATCTGCTGAGAATCGGTCGAGCTACAAGGCCCTCGGATGCGGCCAACGGTTTGCTTGGAATACAGACCAACCAGAGCCAGCCAGCCAGCTAGCAGAGCGAGCATCGCGCACCCTTCACTGCTGTTCGTGTGCTCGCTTTCGCTGCATACGGTGTTGGACTCGTGCAATCCAAACAGACAAGCGGCTTTGCGCGACAGTGAAGCCTGCATGCATGGAGACTGGAAACTGGTCAATGCGCTATGCGGTACATGCATCGTCAGCTTTAAAATCATGACTGCTCTTTCAGGTAGTTTTCCAAAAAGGTAAGTCCTTTGCTCGGCTCACCAAAGTCCTTCACAACGACACAGGAACACGACACGACTTTCCGCGGCGTTCCGTCAGCGTCCAGCTTGCAGAGGCCGGCCCACTCGCCAAGTTCCTTTCCATCGGGAACACAGATGAGGTTGATCCCGTGTTCAGCACAGAGTGCTTGCACGAGCTTTACCATCGCAGGCTCGTCGCAGCTCATTGCCAAAACACATAAACGTGCTTTGCGGCTATCCAACGCACGCACAGACTCGCGCAGACCGCGAGACAGACCACCGTGAGCAAGCGCTTTTCGCAGCACGATCCGCAGTGCGGTGTTCACGTCCGTGACTTCCTCCTCGGGAACCACTACCGGTAGTGCGGGCACACTAGGCGCTTCTGGAACAGACTCTGCGACTTCCGTCATGATTGAAGTTGTGCAGGCGTCGAAACGAGTCCTCGACGACACCAGGTCGCCTCCGTTGCGTTGACACAGCTCCTGAAGAAGTAGCAAGTACGTGGTGGCAAGTGGCGGCCGCGGCGAGCAGCGCCCAGAGGGCTGTTGCACGATGCTATACTTTATTATATCTTTAGGAATATAAATATATATAAAGGACAAGCGTATGGGAGCGCCTACGGACGCTCGAGTCCTCACAACCGCTCTCCATTTCATTACTTGTCCAGCGTCGACGAAGGAGCTACTAAGGACCTCCTGCAGACCTTCTGCATACCTGGTGGGGTCTACTGCATGCCACATCCATGGTGCAGCGCGCTGGACGCCCTGATCCTGATCCTTTCGAGTTCAACGCGCTGGTACCCGTGTAGATTTGTCGCCCATGCTCCCCGAACGCGACCCGACTCGTCTCGTTTCGTTGCACACTCGGGTCGCAGAAGCGCAGCGCTTAGCTCGGTCTTGGTTCCAGGAGGTGTCGGGAAGCCAGAGATATGGCCAGCAACGCGCTGTCTCGGGCGCAACCGCGGTACGTGTACACTCGAATGAACCAATACCAGAACAAGTGCAGCGGCTGTTGACGCAGGGTAGCCTGCGGGAGATCGACGTCGTCCTTGAAACGCTGCTTTCGGAGTGGGCGCGCGCGTCTGAGCAAACCTGCACTTCCATAGCACGTGCTTTGCGCAGCTGTCTGCCTCAAGTGCGAAATGGAGCCGAGTGTTTCGTAGCGCGCTTTGCTTGGCGACTAGTGGCGCTCGATGAAACGAGTGCTCGCGTCATGTTGCTCGCAGCCGCTCACAGCGACCGAGAGGAACTGGCTTGTGCTGTCGCTGCACTTGCAGATCGCGCGTATCTGGAACGCTCCGCGGTAGCGCTGCCAGCGATGCCTGAATATGAACTTGTCAGGCAAACTACCAACATCGCCGCGGCGTACTTGCAAGCGGTTATGACCCCGAGTACGGCTTCGCGAGCGCGGAGAATCTTCCTCCGCTATGCACTGCCCAGCAACCTTGCACAGGCAGCGCTGTACCTCCTGCTTCAGTATCGAGGAGATCAATTTCCATCTGAAGAGTTCAGTCTGATTTTGGAAAGATTTCCTCAACCCGACGTTTCTATGCTGTTGTGGTATCTGGTTCGCATGGAGGCCTTCCTGTCTGGGACAGCATCAGTGCCTGATCCCAGCGTTATCGCCGGTGTGGGCCAGACTCGGTCGATGCTATCGAGGAGGGATGCTTTTCGGGAGCATCGGGACTCTGCGGCAGTGCTCCTTCTGCTGCACGACTGGCATGCACTTGACCGCTATGGGTCCGTCTGGTTTTCTTCGATGGGACCCAGCAAAGAGCAACTGACCGATCTCTACGATTGGAAGCGAGTCGATGTGCGACTCTTCTGGACGGTCCGTATACTGGGTTCTTCGACAAACAGCGAGCACTTGTCGCATGTCGCGGATCTATCGGATGCACTCGAGGCACTTCTAGAGCGAACCCAAAGTCTTTTTCCGCGAACGCGTGCCCTCTGCCAGACGATTGGGCATGTGCTTGCACTTGAGTCAAATCTGGAGAAGCTCGCCGAATGGCTGTGGAGCCAAGAATCCGAACGCATTCCACTGCCGTTGTTTGTCAGCTACTTGTTCGCTGTACACCAGCCACAGGTGCAGGGTGCGGTTATTCTGAAGCTGGCGCACAGGAATCGCCTGTCGCATGGCAAAACGCAGTACCCCATCGAGGTTCTTTATGTTGTGATAGCGGCGCTACTTGTAACGTTGCGTACCGGAGAACTCGTCACCGGTCTGAACATTTGTCTCTTCATTGACTGCATGCAGAGCTTCGTGCAGAACAATGAGGTATTCCTGAAAACGTTTCTGCCCTGTATTCAGCTGGTATTCGGTGAAGCGCTGCGCGAAGCGCGTGAGCAGCACCGACTAGCCTGGGAGCGGCTATGGGTCACGATTCTCGGGCGACTCGCGCTTCGTCTGCCTCGAGCGCAGCGTCTTCTCGAACAGGGGCTATCAAGGGCTCTCAACAGAGACCACCAATATGCAACCTCAGTATTATCGCTTTACATGAAAAGCGTGAGAGATCTCTGCTCGTCTGTGCCTGCTCGCGGCATGCAGTTGCTCGCTTTGATCCAGGCAGTGGTGCTCCGCATGCGCGAGACAAACGCGGGACACGACGCTATAGCCTATGCACTTGAAGCGCTCGATCATCTGGTTCAGGCTCAACTGATGGATCCGGCGAAAACGCTTCGATTTCTGCTTCAGCAAATGCCACTTTCCGCATATAAGAGCAATAGATGGCCAGCGTTGTTAGCGAATGCCTGGTTCGGCTTGCTGACGAGCATCCTCAGAGAGTATCCGTGGCAGCCAACCCGGCGCGCTCATCGACTCCTTCGGGTGCTTCTCTGGCTGTTGCACGATTGCGAGTCGGATCCGAGAGCTGCCCTAGCGCTCACCCGCCTCGGTTATCGAGTCTGGTATGCAGCGCAGTGGTGGGAGCACCAGCAGGCACCGCGCCACACGGCAGGCGCCCTGCCCAGCAATGACGCAGACCTGTCGGGCGAGGCGGAGCTACTGGAATCCCTGCCTCACCTGATGCCGAATGATCAGTGGACACCACGCTCCATCGAGCGGCTCGCTCGTTACATCCAGTTTGCCGTAGACCCGGCGCTGACGGAGCAGGTGCCGCTGCTCCCCGTCCTGGAAGCGTCTGACGCATTCTACGGCCTTGCCCGCATGTTGATCCACGGGGCATGGGCGCATCGTTCTCGAGCCGCGTACCACGCCCGACGCCTGCGTCTGAGTCGCTCCCGTGACTCGCAGGCGTACCTGCAGCGGGAGCTGACCTCTCTGCGCGAGTACGCTGACAGTCTGCCGACGCTGAGTCCTATCCGACTCGTCATGAACCTGGTTCTGGATATGGAGCAAAACGCGCCCCTGGCGCTGGTCAGCGCCCAGCTCATGGCTACTTGTGGCGCAACGCTTCGCTCGGGCCTCTCCTACGAAGCTCTCTACGCGATGTGCGGTGCCTCTGGGAACACCAGCGAGTCAGGCGGTGCTGCACGCCTCGCCCGCCTGCTGTGCGTATGGCTCCTGGCCCCGTCATCGAACAGCTCCGAGACGCCCTCGGAATCCTTCTGGAGACTGCTGGATTTTGACCTCCGACCTTACCAAATCGTCTTGCAACCAGACGAAGACGCGCTTCTTGAGCAAATGCTCAGACGCTTCTGGATGGCGCCTCTATGGAGCTGCGTTTCCCAGGGCGTTGAAGGAGCAACTGGTGCCGCTACGGCCGCTGCACCTACGGATCCTGCGGATGACCTTCTCGAGGTCATGCAACAATCGTGGGCTTGCTTCGGGGCAACCGTTTGGCCCTGGCTTGTGCAGCGTTCAGCGCTTGCGTATCGGATGCGCTGGCAACCGTGGCTCGTTCAGCAACGACGCATCGGAGCCTGGCTTGAACGTATTTGCGGGCGACGCCTGATCATTCCAGAGGCAGCTCCGCTGTTTATCGAGGCGCGCTTGCCCTTTTTCCGACCGGTTTCACTGGCGGAATCGCTCCTACGATTAGAGGGCGCGGGAGCATCACTGGAACACGTGCTCCGCTCCGCAGGCAGACACGTCTGGAGCGCGCTTCTCGATATGGATTCCATGGCGACGACAACGACGACGTCAGATGTCACTGCTGCGGTCGATGAAATGAAACAAAGCGACGAGCAGCGTCGTCAGCGCCTCGTAGCCTACTGGCGAGCCCTTTTATGCAACGAATATGCGGCTTCATGTACGGAGGTTGTCGCACCGGGAGCATTGCGTGCTGATCACGCGACATCCTTGAATCGTGCGGAAAGCGCGTTCCCCGACGATGACCCGCTCATGGAAACGAGCTCGCCCTTGTCATCGTTCGAGGAGAGCATCGCGTATGCGGATCCTCTGTGCCTTGTGATTCTCGAACGAATCCAACGGCAATATTCGTCACGGACGCAACGCCTCATAGCGCTACACCAAGCACTTGATGAGGGATCACCGCACACACATTCGAAGCGTTCGCTCCGCTGGTACACTCGCTGTATCGGACTCGTGCAGGGTGCATTCGGTGGTATAATGTTGGCGCTGTTGCCACTGATCCCGCTGGAGCAGGCAACGTTGTGCTTGGATCGGCTCCATACGATCACGTCGCTTGCCAGACAAGAGTCCAGCGATCAGCGCATAACCGGTGCCTTCGTAAGCAGCCAAGATCGCCAGCGAGACCTGACGCTTCTGAACGAGCTCTGTGAGCGCATACGCCTGGAGCTCTTGTGCTTTCCTGCATAGGGCGTTGCATATGCGTCCATTGGCACCTGGCAGCATGCCCGTTGAACAGCGGCAGCAGCGCTGGTCGCCCGGCGGGCGAGGCACTTACGAACACGGATATTCACTGGAAATGAATCGGTTGTATGTGGGTACAAGGCTCCAGGTGGACTTGTCGTACGCACGCCAGCCGTCTCTAAACACGCACAGCACGGACTTGGTCTCTGCTGGAACAGGGCATCACCAGACTTGTACCTATTCCGTAGAACGTGCACAACCCGCGCTACCTCGAACGTGCTAGGCCTCGAAGGAGGCCCACGCTTTGAACGACTCGTGCAGGGTCACTCGGAGTCTGCCCTGGAACGAGAGGAGCGTCCGCAAACGGCTATGGATGTGCCGCGCCATAAACTCGGTGGTCGTGTTCTGTCCACGAAACTCCTCGAGGTCGTCCAAGTTGCGGCACTGATACGGTTCAAGAGCAGTGGCTAGCGCCTTGGACGCTGCCCCGATATCGATGACCCAGTTCGTGTCTGGCTGGAGTGCATCGGCGAAGAACTCCGCCTCCACTGTATACGTTGCACCGTGTAGGTTCTGGGCGCACCCGAAAGCTTCACCTCGAAAGGAGTGCGCAATCATAACGGAGTCGCGTACGCCCACACAGAAAGGCATTGCTCGACAGCAGGGAGTACCGGCTACCAGTAGCAGCAGTAGCAGCAGTAGCAGCAGTAGCAGCAGTAGCAGTGTGACGTCGTAACTCGCGCAGACCTGGTGTCGACGAAGAGAATATGGCTACTCAAAAGTGCATCGCGCTTGCGCGTGAGCGACTAGACTAGAACGCGCTCTACAGGAATGGTGAATGCGTCCGGTTCCTGGAGGCTCGTACCAGTACCCCCCGGAACAACGACAAGACCAACGACATCTCGGTTCGAAAAAGGGAGCGCTCCCAATGCACCGGTTGCCTTTACGGAATGCCGTTGGTGGCGGCACAACGGAAGCTGTTCGCGGAAACGCGTCGAGGGCATACGGGCATCGTCAGGTGCTACGGCAAGCGCCCTGACGTCCTCAGTGTATTCGAGGTATCAGCGGGAATCATTTGGTGTAGGCGTAATGCTCCGTCGATGCTGCTAGCGCCGAGTCAAGGACAGTTCTCGGGTGGCTGCAGTGAACCCGTGAGCGTCCGCTTTGTATGGGCGGCATTCATCCATACGAGAATCGTTTCCTGGAAACATTCGACACTGCCTCAAGTTCATTGGGCTCCCTAATGGACATGCAGCATCGGCAATGACACGATACGCTCGGTGATCCAAGCATGTATTCAAGGTTCATATGGAATGTATGTGTGCACATAGTGGAAAGCATGTACTTGTCGAACGCGATGCTTCACGACGCGCTGTGTATACCCGATTCCTGGCCAAGCTACAAAGCTCCGTGCATGAAGCAGCGTCGTTACACCCGAAAAAAGCGTCCATTATCGACATTCGCATCATCGCATCATTGATTCGAGTCCATCTGGGAGCGTGTTCACGGACCAGAGACACTCCGTCGGTGCTGAAGTATACAATTCTGGTGCGATAGGCGCCTCGCCTGGGACGATGTGCCGGACATCCGTTCAGAGTCGCTCGCAGTGTGGACAAACGCCCAGTTTTGATGAAAGTCTGCATGATCATGCGCCCGAGGCAACTGCGCAACACCACACGAAACGCCACGGGGTCATTACCGATACGGCACGCGACTCAGCGACGCTAATACGAGGTTCGGCAATCCTAGAGGCAGAGCGCCTCACCGAAAACTGCCTGAGGTCGTACGTTGCCTCCATTTCTGGCAAACGCTGCGTACCCATGAAGCGTAGCGCACCATGAAGCCGGTGTCGCATTGCTCTACCTCGTCTTGGCGAGATTCAGCAACACGGTTATCCAAAAACAAAGCCGCACATTTGCTTCCGGTTGACAGGCTTCCGTGTTGCGTTCCAAGCACGTCAAACGCTGCACGTCGTGTTGACGTTGCCGGCAGTGCAGCGCGCTGCAACATCGAACGCACGAAGCACCCGATCTCTACGCTGACTTTCCGCGCTGCTCGGGGTATTCTCGTTTCCATTGCTGGTATCAGCAGGTTCACCTGCACGTTGTCAATGGAAGCGTGATTGCGCTCTGCAATCATAGCGACTGTCGTTCATTCGCCGCAGCTGCAGCCGTTCTCGCCGACCATGACAAAGTCGTCCGCGGATTCGACGCACCCACATGGTGCGATTCCTCGCTATCCGTATCGGAGAACGAATCCGTGTCTGAATCATTCTCTATAGGCTGTTGCTCCCTCGGTACCAGTCCGAGAAAGCGCAGAACGGCCGCAACAGGCGGCAATCGGAGCGAGAATGGTGTCAGAGCAAGCAGTAACAAGAGACGCCAGAGGCCCAGGATTCGCTGCAGCCACTCTGTGAACCAGGACTTGGGTCGAAAGTGTTGCAGAGCACCCCGCAACTCCTCTCTTAAAAATGTTAGATTATAAACGAGTCCAAACACGCTGTCAAAGAGAATATGGATGGTGCGCATATTCTCCTCCAGAATACCGGTTACTCGTGCGATTGCGTGCATAACGTTCTGCAGGGTCACCATTGCCGACTGACCGGGAGCCATGACGGACTGGAGCACCCCCAGCGCCTGAGATGTTGTCGAGTGCCCGTCACCCACGACACCATTGGTGAAACGGCTCGCTAGTGCTGCGTACCCGCCATAGAGCCCAGAACCGAGACCTCCGTAGTACGTCCCCGGGCCGTAAAAGTTCCCCAGATAACCGCCACCCATACCGTAGCCTCCGTAGTAGCCCCCGGTATAACCAGCACCACCGTAGCCACCACCGTAGCCACCTCCGTAGGCTCCGTAGCCTGGCAGCATTGTGGTCGCTTGTCGAGGCGTGCTCGTTGCACCTTGGCTAGTCTCTGGTGCAGTTCCTTGGTTGCCCGAAACACCGGCGTGATTCGCCTCAGACGACGCCATGAACGCTGTGTGCTGTCCTGCTCAATTCAAAGGCACACACGATGCCCACGCAGTCTCGCTACCATGTACACAGAACACCCACTTTTTTAGGAACACGTCACAGCGTGCAAAGCTCGAGACGCGTTCCCAGAAATGTCGAGGCCAGGGCGCTGCGCACGACACCGCCTTGCGACGTGCCGCCTCTCGTCGTCGTGAAACCCTCGAAAAGCGGTACGTTTGCCGCGTTCGTGTTGCTTGGGAGGAGGCGTCTCGTCTTTGGCGTGAGCAAGAGCTGTAGATGCACGACGGTGAGCGTGTGAATGTATGAGCGTGGTTCAGGTGTTTGAATACGGTAATCAGCGAAACGCTTTAGCACCACAGGGCAATGGACTCGCTTTTCGTTCTGTAGTTCTCTTGCTTGGCGAACAGTTTTGAATATACGAACAGTTTCACTAAAACTGTCTTAAGACGAAAAGATGCACCGAAAAAAACCAGGAATGATGGCCATTGCGTTCTGAACAGAAGCGGGACACCTTCACCTGCACCTGCTCCTGTCCGGTACTCGAACGCCACCTCGTCGTGAAGCGCAGGCATAAGCTTGCGTATCCAACGCGATAACCTGTCGCTATCGGGTGCTCGCACTATCTTGTATCGGGCTAGCTCACATCGAGCGCACACATACACACAAACTCGCCACGTTTACAACACGCTCAGGATGCAGGTTGATCTCAGAGACTTGCGGCGACGGGCTCATGACGCCACCACTCGACCAAGCTGCGGCGTACGCAGACACATGTTGTACCATCGGGCACTGGAGCGCGTGATTCACCACCCCGTATTGGAAATGGGCGCTCTCGACTGCCCTAGCTCCAACCGTGACACCGTAAACGCTCATGACGACTGCTCGAGGGCGGCGGCGATCGCCTCCAAGTTATCCTGATTCATATCCTCGGCCATGGCGAGGATGTCAAGTCGATTCATTGCGATTGCAGCGGTTCGCAAATATGACCAAATGTGCAATGCTCTAGGATTGCGCTGCAGCGCCTGAATATAATATCGAATGGCCTGCGGGTACGAGCCCTGGTTCGCATACGAGGTACCCACATTGACCCAGGCTCGTACAAAGTTCGGTCGCCGATCAATGGCGCTGCGGTAGGCTCTGAGCGCCTCCATACTCCGAAAATGGTTGGCTAGCGTCGCCCCCAGACGGTTCCATAGGCGGTAGTCATCGGGGCGGAGCTTCACAGAACGGCGGAAAGCTAAAACCGCTGCGTCGTAATCGCGCATCAACGAGTGCACCACACCGAGCACCGAGTAGAGGTCGGCATCGCGCTGAGCATCGTTATGACGACTGAGAAGATCCTGGACTCTCTCCAGCAGCGCCCGTTGTCGTGCATACAACTCGTCGACTTGACTGGTGGGCGTGGGATACGTTTCGTCCGCAGTTGACGCAGAGGAAACCGGTGCAGCCCGGGCAGAGGCAGGTTGCACCTGCGCACTAGGATGCAGATCCAACCATTGCTGCAGATATCTTAACGCTTGGGATGGATTCAGCTCATTGGTATACGAAACCCCGAGACATAAAAGCGTATCTGCGATCATGTCGTCGCCCTGTGCTTCATTGTGTTCACATTCCAGGGCTCGTTTCAAGCTGGCGATGGCCTGTGGATCCTGGTCAGACTCCGCATGGGCGACGCCCAGAAAATACCATGCGCGTGAAAGTTCTCGGTCGAGTTTGACGGCCGCCTCGAAGGCCATAATCGCCTCGGCAAGTCGACCTTCTGCGTACAAGCGCTCGCCTTCCGCAAGCGCTGCCAGTGCTGCAGCCCTGTTGTCAGCGGTCTGCGATTCGCGTCCCTCGTCTGTGAGGTAGCGATTCTCCTCGGCGGTGTACTGAAAACGATAAGCTGTATCGTTCATCGCTCTCCCGTACGCATGTAAATAGTCGTCGTCGAATGTGTCGTCTAGATCGACGCGTGCTTGACGGAGCAGTTCCTCGAAAGACAGACTCGAAGGCGTCTCAGCGTCAACGCTCGCAGCAGGTGCATCTGTCGAGACCTGCGTATGCGCTGTGGCTTGTACATCGCGCTGCTCTGCTTGTCCTAAACTTGCAGAAGTCGCACTCTGTTCCAGCTCGTCGCGTTGCTGGTCGGTTTGGTGCACCTGTTCAGTCTGCGTTTCTGGAGCCCGGCTCACATTACTCCAGTTCGAGGCAAAATTCTGCGGGCCGTAAAATGATGTGTAGCGCGGAGCGTACGCTGACCTGTATGGACCGCTCCAGGCCATAGGACGCATGCCTGGCTCCAGGTGCTGCTGCGCTCTACCCGAAGCAGTGCTCGCCCAAGCACGGTCAAGCGGTGGCGCTGCCGACATCCCACCGTGGTGCTTCGGTGCAGCACCAAACTGGGATGTGTTCCAGGCAGCTTGCATGGAATGAAACGAATTCGGTAGATGCATCTGTGCAGCCTGGCCGTGTGCGGGCACTGGTCCAGCGCCGTGTACCTGAAGTCTCCCAAACTCCGCTACAAGTGCAGGCGGTGGCGCTAGTGCGCCTGCACCCTGCAAAGGCACGCCCCGCGCGGCAAGCTCCGCAGCGAGCTCAGGCGGAAGCGGCAGTTCTAGAGCCGCTTCGCCAGGTCTCGGACCCACGAACACAGGACCCTGGTTCGTTGGTGCTGGCCCCCAGGCACGCTCGCGGGTCCCAGCCGCGGCACCGAGTTGCCCGAGCCAGGCACCCGCGCCATCTGGCACAGCACTGCCTCCGCTCGCTGAGCGACCTTCAACTCTGGCCGCAGAGACGTCATCTGGAGCGCAGACTTGTGACGGGGCCGCAGCCGGGTGCCACGAACTAGCCATGCTGCGTAGGCTTCAACCCTGTGCACCAACGACAGTACCAACGCTCTGAAACGGTCGAGTCAACCAGGTGAACGTTACGGAACCGCAGTCTTCCAGGAGGAAAACTCCCTGAGGTGAATTGAAAGGGTAAACAAGCTTGAAGTTTAGGCTGTGCAAGTCTCCAGCGCTGATATGCACCAACGCACAAGTCAGTTGTGAAGAATGGCAAGAACTAGTGCGTCAGGAATGCGCTGAGGATGAACGAGGCGTGGCAACGCCCTGCTAATCGATAGTTGCTTTTTATGACGTATGATCTAGTATCCTAGTTTGTACCCTGGAAGATCGATTCCTATCGACTACGAAAGAAAATCTGAACTTGTCTATCAAAAAACGAACACAATCCACGAATAGAAGGCTAGGACTGCTTTCGGGGTTCAGTGCTGCTGGGTCGAGAAGGCGACCCGCGGGATACTGGACTTTTCGGTGGGCGCTCGCCTTGCCACCAAACGCACCACGATGAACGGCGTACGGAGACACAATGGCACTGCCGTACCCGTCCGAAAGTCGGCTCGAGGCATCGTTCACCCGAAGCGGTGACGTCTTTCGTGGCAGTTTCGCTCTCCGCAAGTTGGTGCAAGCAGGCTAGCTGGCGCGGAACGACGCACTTGGGGAACGCAACGACCTGGATGTAATCTGGGTGCCAGGCGCCCTGCTCCTAGTCGCGTGAAGCAGGCTTTAAAATCAAACTGTGCGGGCTTTGAAAAGGCAACCACCACTGTGGGAGCGCGTCGAGCGCTGGCCCAGCGTGCTTGACTCTTGACTATGAAACGGTTCGTTCCGTTCATCGAGCTAAACATGCTGTTGACCACTTTTGGGCGTCGTCTTTTCCAGCATGCGACAGAAGCGAATCTCTGTGCAGTGTAGTGCGGGAAAGGCACGAGTGCTCCGTTCAGTTACTGGGCATCTTCAGCAAAACGAAAAGGGCTCTTCTACGAATAAACTTGTAGGCGTCGCATGGTGATCATGAGCACCGTCGAATGTACCGTAATCACCGCTAGGCAGACAAATGATGACGTGGATGATAGGGATGGAGACCTGCTCCAATCCCTAGACGGCAATGCGCTCTTCAGCAGGAGAGCCAGAGCTGGACGCTTTCTGAACCACCTTCTGTGAGGTTTGGTAGCTTCGCAGCATTGCAAGATCCTCCTCAAGGCCAACGTCGTCCTCTGGATAAGCAGGGCCACCATGATGCGAGGTATCATTCCCAAGAATTCCCACCTCCGGCGGGACGCGTAGCAGGCCGAGAAACCTGAGGATCAAGAAGTAGCCGCCGATAATCATTCCCACAAACGACCAAACGTAGAGAATCTCCGTCAGCTGAGCAGCGAGCTGCTTTCCATAGCCATAGAATACACCCCCCTGAACCATCGTACGAGCCATAAACCATGGCGACGGTATCAGGCTTTGCGAAAAAGCCGGGAATGAGGACGCACCGTGTGCCTCCGAACCCGTGGACGGTAACGGCGCCGAGCGGGTCATCGATACGCAGCCGCTGGATGAGCTTATCGCCGAAAACCCAAATCCATCCCGCAATAACCCCGCAACACAGCGCCGAGTACGTCGGAATGGTCGAACAGGGAGATGTAACCGCCACCGTGTCGCTGATAGAGCCATTCACCATGGAGGCGCAGTCAAAGTACTTGTCCACGAATCGCGCGATAATCAGCGTCGTGATCCCAGCAGATGCAGATAAAACGAGTGTGTTCACAGCAGCGAGCGCTACCTGACCTGCATTCGAGTACACGGTCGGTACGCCGTTCTTATTGAAGCCACCGCGCACTGCGCTACCAACCTTACCACCATCCGCGTATGATAACACACCCAGCTGCGAACCCGGATTGAAACCGAACCATCCGAACCACAGCAGGAGGCCACCGAGAACAATCAACGAGATATTATGCCCGGGAATGGGACGGATCTTCCCATTTTCATCGAAACGGCCAATTCGGGGGCCGATGATCAAAGCGCCAACAAACGCTCCAGCACCGCCAGTGATATGCACTACGCCGCTGCCAGCAAAGTCAATGGAGCCCGCGGAACCGTAGATGCCAAAGCTGCCGGTGATATGACCGGTCGTTGGATCTGTGACTTTGTTGTAGAACACATTCAGCCATCCGTTGACGTCCCACATGGCATGAGAGATCACTGGGTAGACAAAACCCATCATGAGTGAAACGAACCCGATGTAGGCGAACACGCGAACCCGCTCACAGATCGCTCCGGCAACAATGGACGCGGCTGTCAGGCAGAAAGTGAACTGGAACCACCACAGGAAGAGAGTAGCTCCATTATCTGTACCAGATGGAACCGATAAGCCGGAGAGATACGTGAACGCATCTTTCGTCAGCGGCGACTGCATGTGTGCCAACGCAAAATGCTGAAAAGCAATAAAGCCATTCGACTTTGTCTTGTATATAGGACTGAGGGGTAACTCCGTAACAAAATTGTCGTAGGTGAGCAGTGCCTGATTGATAGGGGCGAACGCAAAACCGAAACCAAGCACATAGTAGGCGACACCGCCGACGCACGCATCACAGAGATTGAGAACGAGCGCATTCTTCGCGTTCTTGTTTCTTACGGAGCCCACTGTCAGCATAGCGAAACCAGCTTGCATACAAAACACAAGAGCTGCAGTCAGCAGGAGGAAAGCAGAGTTCACACCATCGACTATATTCGCCAACGCAAAGTACAAGCTCTGGTTTGCGGCGGATAGCGTAGGCGCGTCCGCGTTGAGCCTGAAGCGGTCAGCTAAGTAGTGCATGATGAGTACACACCTCTCGTTTCCGAACACAAGGTAAACGCCAGCGCAAGTTGAAACTGAGGTCCAGTTGCAGCCCGCAACTGGTTGTAAAACGATTGAGCCGAACAATGCTAAAGCGCAATACGTAACAGTGCTCCCGTCTACTTGCGATCGGATGCACGCGCATTGCTCGCGTACCCGCGACGCTGGAAGACGTTCAACGGCAACGCCCAGATCCAACGGGTGAAATGGGATGATACTGTATGAATATGCACTCAACGGACAAAATGTCCAAGACCACCGTCGGACCTCTTCTCCACCTTTCGATCCCGTTTTCGAGCCTGTGAAATTCTGAAGGTTATGCACCATGGCAAACGAAAGAAAGCCTTTGCAACCGGTGCCCAGACCGAGCGTCAACGGAGCACCAGCGACGGCAACGTTCTTGGTGCTCGGGCTCATCGGAACGCTTTCCATCTATCTCCTGGGATTGCGCCACTGGGACACGGAAGTGTTCCTGCCGCCGGGTTTAAGTAGCGTCGTTCCAGCCGTGTTTCGGCTCTTCCTCTCTGTTTTTGCGTTTCGGTACCCGGGGGAGGCAATCTTTGCATGGCTCATGCTATACTATTTTCAGACGGTCGAGAAACAAATGGGTACACGCAAGTTTCTACCGTTCGCCGTGTTCGTAACGCTGGTCCAACAGGTGCTCCAGTACACCTATGGCCACTGGGTGCGCTCGTTGCCGTTGACCAAGTCGGGGCTGTATGGAGTGGCGTTTGCTGCGCTGGCTATAAAGGTACACTTGGAGCCGACGGTGAAACATCGATTGGTTGGTTGCACGTTGAGCCAGAAGCAAATGTCGTTGTTGATGGCTGCGTTTCTGGTGTTGAACGACTTTCTATTTGATCTGCTCTTCAACCACAAACCCGATGTATATTTGTTCGGTCGAAGCAAGTTCAGTGTATCTGGCCTCATGGCGGCCGTTTTTGGGTACACAGCAGGGTTGTTGTATTTGCTTCCGGCACTGGGCCCAGTAGAGCGCTGGCTGGTGCTTCCGTCGTCGCGGAATCCCTTGGTCGTCTGGCTGACGCTCATAGCGCATCAGGAACTGGAGACTGTGCCTTATCATCTGCAGTCTGAACACATGCGGCTCCTTGAAGCGGCGTACAATCCAGTGAACTGGTGAAAGGTTTGCAGCGGGATTCCCAGCTACCATCGGGGACGGCTCGCGCTGGAATCCGAGTCGGCGTTAGGCGTGCTCGCTGATCGAGACTTTTAGGCCCATTCTCGTGCTGTTTCATGATCATACAAGGCAACAGCGTCTGTGCGAGGAAGTTTTTCCGCAGTCTGGTGGGATGTGTCGCTACAGCGACGAAGAGTCAGTAGCCTGTCCAGTGCACATAAACGGATGCATTGTCTAATTCTGCGTACTTGGCCGGGTGTTTTTTTCATTTGTCTGGCACGGACTCCTGCAGCTACCATGATAAGAAGGCATCCCCTGCGTCTGGGTAGAGCAGCGTACGTATAGAGGACTTTGACGGACCTGCACAATGACATCGCGGACGCACGCAGCACGTTAGCCGCGTGCATGGCGCGGCAGCGCAGCGTGAGCGCGTAGCGGATGCGTAGGTGCACCTGCGCGTAAACAATTATGGACATATTTGTTCTGAAATCTCTAAAGGCGCATCATCACCTGGCAACGCCGGTGCACGCATTCATCCGTTCGATGTGAGATCGCATGGGCAGGGGATGCGTGCGTGCGTGCGTGCGTGCGTGCGTGCGTGCGTGCGTGCTTGCGTGCGTGCTTGCGTGCAGCCTTGCATCTCCCCGTTTGTCATGAGGCCTTGCCAACGACGCTTCCGTGTGGTGCCGAGATCAAGCGTTGAGTGCTGATCAAACTACATGAATAGAGGGTGGAGAGCGCAGCATTGTGGTGCATGGCCTAATCGCAGGTCTGGGAAGCATAAAACCCTGGTTATGCGTTTCAGTGTTCTCGACTTGGCCTGAGCTGGCATAGCGGTGGTCGCTACCTATTCAGGTCCACGAGACGCCGTGGGTTGCAAGTAGGCGCGCTCCGCGAAGAGACTTGCTTTCAAATACACGGCGCATCTGCCGCACGAAATGGCGCACGCGACTACTCAACATCACCGTGCCGAAGAATATCGCCTTGCGAATATTTGCCCGCCGCCGCGAAATCGCAAACGCTGAACCGAAACGCTCGAGCGGAATGCTGAACGCTGCAGCGTACACGACGCTACGAATCACCGTGCGCGTGCCTTGGACAAACGAAATATACCGAGGCCACTGCCGGATGCGAAAGAGATCGCTGAGAATCTCGGCCCGGAAAAAAGAGAGCACGAGCGCCAACAAGGTCGCGAGGCGATAGAGCGGCGTCCCGAACTTGAGAAAAAATCGATAAATAACCGCTAGACGGAGCATGCGATATGTGACAGTGAATGCGGCGGATCGCCACGTACGCAAGTGGGTCCAATGGAAGCGCGGTAGCTGATAGAGTGCCGGCTTGCCGGCGACAATGCGACGACGTTGCAAGTACCAAAGCACATAGCTGCCGCAACCACACGGAACAAGGTACTCGAGAACTTTGCGACGACAACTGAGCTTCCCCGGCGGCAGCAGTTCATCAAGGCATGTCTCGAGGGCGAGCTTCAGCGTGCGACCCAAATCGCGATGACCCCAGAAACATAACGATTCATAGAGACAGTAGACCATGCTTCGAACGATGGTGCGAACGGTAACCGTCGGGCGCGATGCTTGGTCGTACCACAACAGTGCCCAGCGTTTCCGCCACGGCACCACGAGAGCCGCGGAAGACGAACCGGTTTTCGCGTGAGAAGCAGCGCTGGGTACATCTCTGGCAGATAACCCCATGACATGCCGTTCCCGTCGAAGTGATGCAGCAGAACGATCCACACTCTGTGCAAGCGCTTCAGTAGCGCGTCCGGCACACTGAGGTCGCACGATCGCTGGCTCTGCTGGCGAAGCGCTCTCCACACGAAGAGACACTGCGGGACTCGGCTCCGCTCTATCGTCCGGTGCCACACTCAGGGCCGCTCCATGCATAACGATCTCGTCGTCTTCGACAGCTGCATCAGGTATATTCTCGGTTGTCTCTCGTGGTGTGCTCAGCGGGGAATCCTCATGCTGTTCAAGTTTCTGTAACATAAGGAGATGGCGGAAACGGCGTAGAGCCTCTCTACGGGCACTTTGCGCTTGCGACGCCTCGTGCTGGCAGCCACGAAGTGAATCAATGGAATTGCTTCTCTTCAGGTGACCATCTGGCACCATCTTCGGACGCTGCGGTGGAGCCCAGTGATGTGCTGGTAGTACTCGCGCAGGTCCTGGTAACGAACCGCGGCCGGTCATCGACGGCGCGCAAACGGCAGCAGTGGCAAGTGCATCAGAGCGCATCATGTGCGCTCCGGCCGTCCAGGCAGGTTGCAACACGGCCACTCTGCCGAACTCCTGTGCAACTTCGTCTAAAAGTACATGGGAGAATGTTTCGCTCACATGCACCGGCATATCAAGGAGGAAAGTCGCGTGCATGGTTGCCTCGCTTCGAGTCCGCTTGAACAGAAACTCATTCGAACCCGATCGTCGTTCTCGCAACTGTCCATTTATATCGGGAGCTGAGGACAGCAACACTGCGAGTTCTCGCCAGCAGAGCCGCCTTGGCAAGCCCTCGAGACAACTCAACGAGACACTTCTTCGGAGGTGAGACTTTTCATTCAAAGTTTCACCCGAACTTTGAAAGCTAGGAAACGCCTCCGGCTCTGATGAACGCAGAAGCACACCCCGAGTTTCGAGACTCTCAGGGTTACGCTCGCTCGAGGCGTCACCACCGAGGGTACCACACCGAGTGCGCCCGTCGTCGCCTGCGATGGGGCCGTTCAGCCCCCTAATATCAGCAGCATCCGTAACGCGACAAGACGCTGGGAGCACACGGGCAGCCTTAGCGTCCATGATGATGCAGCCCGTCTCGCACACCAAGGTGCGGAGTGCACGTACCTGACCAAAGCGTCCACGCACGACAACCCAGGCACGCTATCCACGCACGCGCTTCGCTTCGCGCGACGCTTTGCTCGATCGCGGCGCCTTGCCGGTTGCGATCCCGAGGGCGCTGCTGCCGCTCGTCGCTTACAGGTAACACACAGCGATGATTTTTCCGACGACAACGCGTTTGTATGGACCATAGATTCCAGATTGCGGGACAGATGGGTATTCATAATCGAAAATGCGTCGACGGTGATGCACTTTACCTCCAAGTTCGATTAATTATACTTCCTATCGGATGAACTGGTCGTGTCGTACCTTGTATCGTGCGGCGATTGCCCGCCTTGCTGCACTCGTCGTAGCGCTTGAACCGTTGGAGTAGATGCATCACAGAGACAGAACGGCTTTGGCATACCTCGGCGGGCGTCGGTTCGAGGAATGCTTGAACTGACACGGGGTCAGAGTTTATCACCATGCTGGGAGCCTGGAAGCCGCGTAGACAGCCCTACTGCTTGCGGCAGCGCAAAGCGATATTATGGGAGTCCACTGCGACCATATCGACGCCCAGACGCAACCCTGAGCGCCCCCGATCCGGGAATAAACTGTGTTTCGGACGAGCTGCTCGGATCTCAGTAAAGCACTCGGCGCTGGGTGGAGCATGAAGCACGAGTCTGGCAGACTCGTCCGACTCGCGGGACCTTCCGCCTCGAAGGTCAACTTTCGACAATACAGAAACCTTTTCCTCTTTTTAACCCTAACCGTAAAGGGGCAAAGATATTGTTATGTCGTTGCTAGTTAGTGCTTCGTTTCTCTGCTTTTTTCTGCAGCGCGCTTGGTACTTTGCACCGAATCGATGGCGTTTGCGCCGCCTGTGCCAATCGCGGGAAGCGCCTCAGGCCAGACGTGGCTTGCGCTAGGACTTCAGCTCAGGAGCTAGAGCGACCCCGGAGCGGAATGCTCGTCTCATACGCATGAACTGCAGACGTCAGCTTACAATTAGAGCGCTCCATGGTGATGTAAAAGCTGAAACCTCGGATAAAAGACGCTGGAAACGACGTCTGCGGAGAGACGAGTGGTCGATGCCGCCGACAGCGTCCGGCTGGACCCGCGGCAGCCGCTTGGACGCTGCTGGTGTCGCAGGCGTTGGCGGTGCGCAGCCTTCGGACCAGGACGCTACCTGCCTTCTCTGGTGCGAACGATTCCGGCCGAAGTGCGTTGAGGAGTTGGCTGTGGCGCCAAAGAAACGAGTTGAGATCGAGACTTGGCTCTGTCACGCTTGGGAGACGTGTTCGAACAGCCAGTTCGAAGCTGCGCCCTGTGCGCCGCAAGTGGCACTCATTTGGGGCCCTAGCGGTGCCGGGGCGTCAGCGACTTTGGACGTTCTGGCCACCCAGCGATTTCGAGCGACGGTTGTACGATGGACTTGTACCGATCGCTACTTTGACACCGAGCTGGGAAGCGCCTCAGTACTGGAGAGCTTTCTAGAGTTTCTGTTGATGGTAAGCAACACGCCCGCGGATGAGTGGCGTGGCAACGCTAGCTTCACTCAACGGAGTTCGGTGACGCATCTACGCCGGCAGAACCAGCCTGGTGCGGAACGGCTTGGGGCTAATGCCTCCGCCGGACACCACCACGACCGATATCTCGCCGTCGTCGAGGACTTTCCTGTGGGCATCCAAGAGCGCGACCACGCAGTTTACAGTTCGTTCCAGAGTCGTTTGCTTGCGCTGCTTGCCGGACTGCGACTGCCTTTGGCCTGGATCTTGCCCAGCGACCCGCACTGGCGTGCTCGCCAGATTCGCTTCTTGTTCGGAGGCCAGGCAAAGCTGCCGGATCAGTTGCCGCCGTGGGTGCGACACATTGAGTTTCTCCCGGTGACTGAGAGGCGCATTCAAACAGTTTTGCTTCAAATTGCTGCGAGACTGGCTGATGCGCGCGATGCCGATAGGTTTGGACGTTCCTCGGCACTGGAGCAGATTACGGCAGAGTTAGCTCGACGATGTGCTGGCGACATCCGTCGGGCCATTCAATGGATGCAGTTCTGTTTCGTGGGCCAGGCGATGGAGCCTATTGCTGCGCCTGGTACGAAACCAACCAAGAGGGGACGCTTTCTTGAAAATTGGAAATGCTTGTCTGAACTGATGCAGCATTTCGAGGGAAATGCGCGGATCGGTCTCAGCCATATGATCGCGAGAATTCTCTACGATAAGCACCAAGCAGAAGAATGGCAGATCGATGATGAATACTGCATCGATGACATTGGACGCTCGTGCAATGCTGATGGAGATATCGGCAACATCACCTTGCCGACAACGGCTACAGAGTGCTCTATGTTTCTCAGTGCTTTGCACGAGAATTTCGTCGAGCATTTCGTACGAATAGAGGACGTCGCTTTAGCGCTAGCGGATTTTAGTTACGCTGATATGATGCAGCGCAATAAGCTCGATGTCGAAGCGGTGATCGCGCTCCAAGTTGCTGTTTGCGGTGTACGCTGCGCCAACCGGTGCCACGCTCCTGCAAGGTTTCGGCCAATTCGTCTGCAGCCACGTCGGTATGGAACGCACGCCATCCGACCGAGTTCGACGTTGTATGATGAAAACGTGAACGATTATCGTGATGCGACAGGGCTTGGGCGTCGTCCATGGGAGCCGGCTGCGTTTACCATGCGGAGCAAAGCGACACAATTACCGTGTTGGACATCCCCGGCGAATGACACGCTGGAGTCGGCTGAGTCCACGGCTCTGTTCCTGGATCCCATCGAGGATGCGGATAGCCGCCCGAGCAGGGCATCAGAAAACATAGGTCAACCTCTCCGTAACGAGTGCACAAGGTCGGCAACACTACTAGAGACCACTCACGTATCGACAATCTGTGCACCCTGGTCTTCCAATCGTAGGAGGCGCTACAGCGTGCGAGTGATCAACGACAATGCGCTGCCGATGCACAGCGTTTCTGCAAATGCATCACGCATCTCAGCGGAAGCGGGACGCGCTCCTGGACCCTGGAGCGACCACGAGCCGGCAGCAGCATTTGCGTTGGGTCTCGCGAGCGATGAGTTCGGTCTGAGCGGCGAAGCGCACTTACCGAGCAGCCGGAGACAACGCACATCCGCATCGGGGACGTCACCCTCGCCAGCATACGAATCTTCAGTCGGAGAGGACACTGTGAGACGAGCCCGTGTTTCAGAGGCCCTTTCGCCCGACATTGAGCCTCGGGATCAAGTCCTGCATTGTCTCTTGGATATGTATGAGAAACGCACTGACCATTTGTGTGCATCATGAGTCAGCGTTCGATCTGCGGATATTTGCGGATACCTGATCAACCGCTGACGAAAAAGTGCATGCGCAATGACGCGCAACTAGCAATAAGAGACGGTAAAGTCGTACCGTTAGCTGGCCCTTGCCATTGGGTATATCGAATACGACCCCGCTCTGCCCAGGGCGCGGATGTATTCAGCAAAGGCCCGCGCTCGCTAAGCAGCATTGTATATCGGCAACCGTGAGGCTGCTGCTGCTGCTGCTGCTGCTGTGAGCGTACTTCTGCCCCTGGTATGCTTCGAGTCCAAGCCCGAGCATATTCCAGCGCATACCAGGGCGCCTGATTACGGTAACGTATCGTTGATGATGCTAGCCGCAGCTCGCGGGTTACCAGGTTGTGTTGGTATGCGCTTCAGAAGAGCGCTTGTCCGTTTGCTTGCATACGTGCATGCACGACGCAGCTCTGAACCCATTTGCGCTGCGCAGGCATGCTGCTGCAGTGAACACGAGTTTGAGCGCGGCGCGTTCAGCCAGTTGCAGTCTCTAGAAGATAAACAGACTTTACGTTGAGCTTACGGGAACCAGTTTCCGTCATGGATGACAGGAGCGTTTGTTGCGCTGGATACAGCCCCACTTCGCCACGCTTCTGGGACAGGATGCCCACATATCGATATCTCACGTCCGAGATGCTCTTGAAACGCTCCACCTACCAAAACGCTCGACTGGAAACTGCGGAAACCTTCTCCGTGAGCACCTGCATTCGCGCCTCCCGCACTCGCCTCGAAAACCAACCTGCATGCAGGTTGGTGAACGAGCAGGGGCCAATCCAGCACACCTCTCCGCAAACAAACGCAGCAGAACGTACGCGCTTCCACGACACATGGTCACAGTGCACATGCGCCAGAACACATCGGTGACTATACCAGATGCTTGACGAAACCGAAGCCGATAACAACAACGGCGTACAGTGCCAGCATTGACCAGATCACGAGCATCTCGGTCCTGCCCGGTACCATGTCCGTTCGCCGGTGGCTCTTGCTTCGATCACATGCATCCAGCAGCACTCCGAACGACTCGATAAGCAAGATGAGCGGGATCACAATCCATAAAACGTTGGCAAAAAAGAGGTAGACCCACTTGTGGACCCAGCTATTCGCCGGGTTCAGCTCGCGACTGCCGGTGAGCCACTCCGGACCGAACGTCATCCAGTTGCCGTAAATTTCACCTGTTGCACAAATCACTTGCCAAAAATGTCGCCAAGGCCGTCGTCGGTATGTCCCATAGGCGAGAACGAGCGCTAACGGACCCCAGAGAAGCGCCGTCGGCACCTCAAGTGCCGCGGTGCAGTCGTGAAGACGACCCCAACGCGGATCCGCCTTTGCGTACTCTTTCCACGGAAGAGCCATGAAGTGATTTGAGCGCTCAACTGTCACGGTGAGGGTAAGGATGAGCCACGGCAGCTCGAGCCCCAAGTGCGTGATCGCGTCCAGCAGGTACCAGACGATCACCGCTTTCTCGCCGGGAGTCAGCGGGTCGTCTGCCTTGAGGACTCGCGGAGCACTGCCCGAGCTGCTACTTTTATTCATCGCCACGTTCGCCATATTCTAGGTTTTCAAACGAAGCGACAGCTCTCTGGACGTAAACGAACGAATTCAGCATCGAGAGACGCTGTACGTCGATTTGGACAAAGCAAGATCAGCTGTGCATCACTAGTCTGCCGAGCGCAGGGCGATGATTGGCAGGGCGCCACCTCCGTGCGCCGCGCATGGAAACGGTGGCGATCGCGCGCATTCACCCTGTGGCGATGCGCGGCACGACTGAGACTGCAGCATGCGCCACCATTGATTCGCGCACGTCTGGTCGTTTCAATCTGCGTTGTGCGAACGCCACGTGTTCGCGCGGCGTCGTCAAGCGCGAATGCCTACGCGGGATGGAATCGCTTTGTACAAAATTAGCGGAGGTGCAGCACTTGCCCAGGGAAACGTTTCCTGTGCCAGATCGAAGACGTTGCTGGACGCTTGCACCGTTCCATATCCAGGCGTTGATCGAGGTGGCGTTCGCGTACCGCTCTTTCCTGGATACTGATTTGTCTCATCAACATTGCCCGCATTTCAGCACGTTGCTTGCACAGCGTACGAGACAATTTCTTCGATCGTTCATCCGCCGCACAGCCGCTGGGCGCTCCGGCCGCACGAGATGGTATACAGCGACCAGATCGGAATTTAAAACGGCGAGGGAATCGAACGCATGAGGGCAAGAACGAATTCATCCCACCAGTAACAAAGCGTGCATGCACCATCTACGCCCAGCGTTGGATGCCTCGATCAACAACCCGATATGTCTGACGCTTCCGAAGCGCGCCAGCGGCGTTGTTCTGCGTGAACTTTCGAGATGATGTGTGTCGTACGCAATAGGGGCATTGTGTTGGAAAGCGGAACATTTTTCATGAGGAACATCGTTGTCCAGTAGAGAGAGGGCATCGGATCTCTGCAACGACGATGGCACTGCTGCGGTGCAGGTCAGTGAGCGAGCAACGCTGAAGCGCCGCACATATATAGACCCAGAACCTGTTTCCTGGACACCTGGTGAAGAGTGCGTGTTTTCCATGATTCGAGGTGAATGGCCATAGAATGGTGTCACGTCAGTTTACCCCGTGACGCCGCCATGTCTTCACTCTGTGCGCACGCAGCCGGTAGCAAACGTAGCACAGCTTTTTAGGTGACGGTGCACGAGGTCCGATCCAGCGACAAGATGCCTGCCAGGCACCTGAGATAAATCATCAGCCTGCGGCCCGCGTGTTCCTTGTTCGTTCGGCGCGCGTGCAGCCCGACCCGAGACTCTCGCAGGTATGCAGGGCGGTGCCTGCCTGCTTGTCTGTATGTCTGTATGTCTGTCTGACCAGCTGCTGATATGCGTTCCACGCGCGTATCGTTGCGCCTGGAATGGCCTCGCACTCAGCAGCACGTGCAAAAATGGGAGTGACTGGTTCAGGCCCAAGTTCTGATACGGATCGATGGACGCTTTCCCGGATGCCGAGAGCACTCTAGCCACCGGGGATCGCCAGTTCACGTACACGAGACTACGCTCAGAAAACTTATGATCATTAATGCCGTGCGTTGGCGACTCCAAGGTTGCTTGCCGAACCTGGAGGTCGAACCAATTATGATAGGTACCTGGGGACCGTCGCATGCAATTTCAGCGATGTGCATGGTGAGACGAGGACGTTTCATGCTTGCCTTTCGAGGCTTGGCATGGGTGGCTCCGTACCTGCAACTTACATACAATTTTAGATGGAATAGAATCGGTCCACTCACATGATGCGGGCGTACGATCCAAAGCTTTGGGCTCTTCACATTATCATGCGCACTAGTCATTGCCGACTGTTTATGCGATTGCTTCTTCTGGTCTCTTCCACCTCCGGCTTGAAATACACCGGTGTTTCCTTCTCTCAATCTCGATTTTCAGTCGTCGACGGATGTTGATGGTAGCGTTAACGTCCCGATTTCGCTGCTTGCGGCTGCTGTCGACGCACATTATCGTATACAGACGGTCGTTAGGATCGTCGCTTCTCTTGCGAGTTTCACCTGCTTCGTATGCAGCCTCAGTGCACCCCTGGGCAGCGGTGAAATTCGACTGTGGTCTGATGCTCCGCCAATGTCCATCTAAGGAACACCACCACCTCCACCTCCTACTCCATGTACCCTGAAGGCTGGCCTGTGGCACGTAAACGCTTGCTTCAGCACACGGTTGATGCCCTTGGCGGATACAGAAGCTTGCTGTCGATGGGCTCCTCTATCTCGTTCTCAAATGCCGTACCCGACAATCGCCGGCTTCGTCTTAGCGATTCCCCCAGCGAGGACTCTATCCGCTGAACGCACTAGCGCACTGCGTCGTATACCATTCAGAATTTGTGGTGCTCGATTCTGTCCATAATGTAAAGAGAACCGGAACGAATACCCCAGGTTAGAGAACAAGTCGACAAATTTCGATCCACTTACGTTGACTTCATACCAAGCGATGAAACACCCTGCACTGGAAGAGATCGCGACGGTGACTGCAGTCCAATTGCATACACGTTTGCCGTGGAAGGACAAGTGACGCTGAGCCTCTCGGATCGTATCTCGTGACAGGTACAATGCTGGTGGGGTCGTAGCCGGCTTCGTCGATGGCCACCAAGCAAATGCATTTGTTTTTCGGCCAGAATGGATCATTTGACGTGACAAGTTCAGTGACCGCTCGAGACGAGCGCGTGAGCAGCGCGTCAACAGTCGCCGTCGAGTTGTTTTCGTTGTTAATCCATTTGGGCGGCGAGCTGCGCCTACGAGTTGCCTTCAACCAGAGGAAAAGCCTTGGAGAATGCGTGCTCTGAGCGTGCAGCGCGGAACTAGAGGAGATGAAGGGATACCACCACGCATGCGTTTGATACTAATACCGTTTATTTTACGAATTGTCGTTCGATGGCGTCGCGACTCATCGTGATGGCAGTGACGAATCGAAACCCAGTAGCAGAGCGTCAAACGAGCCACTCGTCAAGGCCGATCAAGAATCCTAAAACTTTGCATGAACCGGTGAGCGCCTTTCTGCTGCACTTTTGAATGTCGATGATTTAGAACTAGGAAAAAGCTCGGAAAAATCAAAACCAGGAGCAGGGCGGGCACTGCATTTTTCCATTCAAATCTGACACCGGTATAGAGGGAATCGAAACCAAAAGCGTGCCACCACAGGCGCATTCATCTACCCGAGAACCTCCGCGAGGCAAGTAAATGCAACAGCATTGGCAGGCAAGCACTTTTAAATGAGCGCGACTCGCTTTCGGTTTGGCGTCGTATTTCAGACGCGAAGCACCCGGATGCTGGGCACTCGCGACACACCCGACCCGAGTCCCGATTGACGGAGGCTCACACGGTCCTCGCAAACTTGCATGCTTTTCGCTGTATCGACCAACAGGTATAACAAAGCGCGATGCCAAGAAAGCATCGCGTCCGAGTCTCGACGACGAGAGCTCGACCGGCATTCGCCAGGCCCCTCTGTAATGCTTGCAAGGCAGGACGCTGAAGCTGTATCGAAAGCAATGGCGAATGAACACGTGAGCTTCGGATCGCCCGTTGCAACCACGACGTGCATTCAGCAGCACCGAAGGCATTGTTTCCGCGCAAACCAAAACTCAGTGACGCGGTTACCGCCGTTGCACATGGCGGACGATCAGGATCCGCTCTCGAGTTGAGGTCGTCGGCTGGTTCGTGGGAGCCCAGCGCGCCAACACGCCTGCGAGGTACAAGCGGGTACAGCACGATTCGCCTCGATGATCGTTGGCAGCTACCAGTCGTCCGCTTCTTCCAGGGAACGATACACTGTCGAGCGATCGTTATTGTGTCGGTCTGGTTTCCGAGATCGATGTTGGTAAACGTTCGGTGCGTTTCGCATGCACCGACCCTAGTTGGAAACCAAGACCAGTGATTTGTTCCACTGTAGCTGCATGTGCACTTGCAGCGCGCGAATGTGTACACGCTTGTCTCTACCCGACACGGGAAGGCTTCGCGCGTTTCGGTGCGAGCAGCGTCCATCTTTGTGCTGCGTCCAATGGCATAAAGCCTTGTTCACGAGAGTGCCGAGGCGTGCTCGCCGGGCCGCCAGACGACAGCCACCAATAACTCGTACCACACTCGCCACTGGTCTGTAACATGCGTGGAACGGGGTTTCACTCGCGAAACGCGGGCTGAACCCAGACAGTGCCATTGAATGCACTTTCCGCGTCGTAGAGAACCACCATCCGGGGCCATACTCGCGGCACACGTGAGACAACTATGCGGCGGTTTCCGTTCTACGCACAACGAGCGTGCCAGACCGCTTCAGGACGCCGGGCGGAAAAGCGTTTCTGGGACACAGCCGCATTGCTGTCTTATGTCTGTCCTGGCACGTTGCTCCGCGTTATATCCGAGAAAGGGGTGCTCCGCCCAGCGTGTGCGGCAGTCTGCGGGAAGTATGTACAAAACGAGTACGTAACTTGCCCCCGGATACCTCGGTACCATGCAGCAGCAGCAGCTTTTCCACCTGGGTATCCTTCCCAAGCGGTAGACAACGATGCAAAAAATGACGCTTCCAGTGTACCGCTGACGCCATCGTTACAACGTCTGGAGGGACAAGAGCAAGCCTTGGAATTGCCTCCGGTGGCGTCAGGTGACGAACGTCGATTCGATAGAAATCCCAGAGTTTGTACTCGGTTTCCAAGAACGCTATCCGCTCATCAACAGCCGCATGCAGCGGCATATGATCCGCAAAGCGGTGCCCACAAACGCAGTTATCGGCGGGAAACCAGTGCGGCCCTGTGTCCGCAAACAGCGAATCGTGGGGCTGTCTCCAAGCCTGCATCGCAAGCGCCCTTGCCAGCCGGTAAACGCCTTGCCCCAGCGCAATCAGTACCCCCAAGATATTCAGATGGAAGACGGCACATCGGCACTGACGGAACTCGTAATCCGGATGAAAGAGTATCACACCGCCGCCGGTTCGCGGTTCAGTAGTGACAGCTTGTCTGCGGCGAGGTAACTTGGTGCGCAACCAGCGGCGGAAACGTGCTCGCGAGGTCCACGGCTCGCCACTCAGGGCTTCGAAGCTGGGAACCGAGCGACAACCCATAGCGTGCGTTCTGCAGCAACCACGAACGCTTCAGCACGTCATATCGGTACACGGGCGCACCTGGAACGGAGCACCGGTGTCGGGAACGCCACTGGAAGAGTTCCCAAAGCCAGAACAACCTCAATGCAGCGTGAAAATTATCAGTTACGCTGTGCTACGGTACGTAGCGCAGGGCACTTCCAGTGCCTACGAAATGTAGCGGTTGCCGCGTTGCTGCCTGCACGCAACCTCCCAAAGAATACCCAGAGCGTTGCACGAAGACCCTGAGGTGCTTTCGATGAAGTCCTACTGAACACACGCAAGAGCTCCCGCGTCACTGGCCGTGCCTCGGAGTTCCGGCGACTTGTGAATCAACGATTGACGGAGGGCGCTCGGTTCTCGGCGGTATTGCAAAGTCGCCAGCCACACATATCCAAATATAGGTGCCTTTTGAAAATGATGATAGAAGCAATACGTTCGATTTTCGAGTGAGTGAACGCATTCGCTGCTTGCAGGTTCAATTCATAGTCAGCAAACCGTAAAACGTTCTATGACCGTGGTGGGTATACATATACATACCCAGTCGCAGACGCCTCCCAGGCTTGTTTGCCCAGACGACTGCTATCGGCTTCAGTTTCTCCTCGCACACTTTGACCATGAGAGTCTGCACCACAGAGTCGGATCGTGTAAGCTCCTCGGGTATCGTCTTCAGCACTGCACATCTTCTGATATTGACGGCGGCGTTAAGGTCTCGGTTCACGAATTGCTTGCGTTTCTTGCCTCAGGTGCAACTCACCGATGCAAGGATTCCTCGGACGCGTGCCCTCTGTGGTACCACAGTATTGCCACCGTCCTGTCGAGCAAACACCATTCTCGTCCATCGCCCTTCCTATGCTCCTTAGTGATTTGCTCTTCTTTGCTTGGTGGACGACGAGAAGCGGATTTTTCGCTTATTTTTCCCCGCAGCCGGAGATGGTGGTCCTCCGGCATCCTTGACTCGCAAGTCTATACCTTGGCCCATGATTTTTTATTTCTTCAAATGGACGCACTTTAGTATACTCTCAGAAAAGAACCCTCCCAGAGGGAGAAGGACTTGTGCGAGAAAGACAGCATATGTCCCGGTATCAATTTGAGCTGAACGCTTCAGTGATTCGCTCTGTAGAGCGATCATTCCTTTTCAGGATAGAGAACATTCCTTTCATGGGCGTCAATCACGGAGTATACGTAGGAATGAAAAGCACCGCTGCCAAGACAGAATCGGCAAAAGCTCGAAAGAAATCGAAATGGTGAAATATCACGTTGTCCAGTAGAAAGACGTCACCAAACGTGAGGGAAAAGTCCGCTATGAATCGACAAAATGAGTGCTGTTGGATGAGCCCTCTGAATGAGCGAAACTGATGCCGCCAACTGTATCCACTGCAGCTAGAACAGATGATGACGCCTTAGTTCTCTTCGCGTTCGATCGTGCGTACAATGGGCTCCCTGCTCCGCGAATACCCATATCCATCCCGAACGTCTCGCCCAAGGGAACTCTCATCGACTGGAAAAACAAAGTCCTCGTGTTTCTCACCGATCGCGACGTTTCAGGAACGCTTTCGCTGCGATTTCGGTGCAAGATGGCCATGGTTGAACTAGGACTTTTGTTGGCGAGTGTATCTCAGTGTATTCAGGACCGCACGAACAAGCTGTTGTGAAACAGAGACTCCCCTGGTGGCGACTATTATCGCTTTTTTCTTTCCGTAAGGTGATCAACGGGTCTTTTTATAGCACTGACCGCAAGCAGTCTTCGAGAACATCGGTTTTTGGCGCGGAGTGCATCTACGTGCTTCTTTCATTGTTCCTCAATCATCAGAGTCCAGTGTAGTGACTACCCTGAATGAGAAATGCAATCCTCCGATCACTCTTCAGTAAAGCATATATCCTGCATGCAATTCATCTACGATCTATCGGCCACATTGCAGCCTGACCTCGATCCCCTTTTATACGCCGCATCGAGCGCGGAACAGACTTGAAAAACGAAAAGCTTCACAAGATCAGGTCGGCGCAGGAGGCGGCCGTGCAAACCCAGTGCTTCATCGTGTTCGAGATTCCCCCAAATAAAACGGCTGCAATAGACCCGTTGTCTTCAGCACTTTTATAGGACCACACGAAAGCGTTGGAAACACTGCACAAAGGTTTCAATATTGCTCGAAAGCGCGTTTGACGCTGCAGTTGTCGCTGCGTCCGCGTTCGGTATAACTCCGTGAGAGGCGTTTTCCAGTGCTAGCTCGACCAAAACTATACAGCCGATAGAGAGTGACTATCAACTGGAAACTTGAAAGGACAAGTTTACAGGTCAATTCTCGCAAGGATTCGTCAGGCCGCACCTGAGCAACCTGCGCAGCACTCGAGTTTCTGCTTGAGCGCACGTTTTGCGAGATCACGACCACAAGCACCCTTGCAAGCACAACCAAGTTCCTGGAGAAACTTAACGAGTCCGCAGCACTCTCTCAACTAGTTTCTACGTCTCCACAGAGCAGTGTGCGCGGCTTTCAGTAACGTGCGTCTGCAGCGGGTTTCCATATGCGCCGCTGTCAACCTGTGGGCGCTGCTTTCGCCAGCGCACCGTCTCGTAGCGAGGCGCTGTCGACTTCGAGTTTCGTGGCTTACTGGGCACGCTCGGGAGCCCCGGAGCCAGCAAACCGACGACGCCTGTTACGGATACGTTGCATGCCCGATGCAGCTCCGTTCGTGGTGCTGCGGACGAAACACTGGCGACTCCGCCACTGCACAGGTCGCTCTCGTATCGAGGCTCTCAACGCCGATGTTACCGAATTGCATCAACTCAAAACGCCTACGACATGCTCTCCTGAAATGCCTGAATATCCAGTCGACTGGTCTGCTGCGGATGAGGATGACGCTCACGGGCACCTACATGGAAGCAGGACTGCTGCTCAGCGTGGAACGAAGCAGTGCGTAGGCGCCGGACTGGAGACGACTCATCCTGCATCTTGTCAGCAGCGCATCAGAGCGCAAGACGCTCCATGCGCAACCACAAGCCCCCGAGCAGCAGCGCTCGTGATGCGAATGATCAGGACACACTTGGCAGCTATGTTGGCTATACTGGGCATTGCGCAGCAGCGGAAGCAGCAGCATGAACGCCAGTCCATTCGGGACTGCGTATCTAGGATGAGTACCGCCTATGCGAAGTATCAAGCGGCGTCGATTCTTGGCTTTGCGCAGCGCCCACCAGTTCTTACAACATCCGGGGAGCACCGTCCCTGCTGCCTGGGATCGTGCAGCGATTCAATCCTCGGGTCAGACGCGGTGGCGGACAGCACGAACGACTCACTGCCGCAGTGGCTACGCGCATGGCGCGGCGGGCGCTCGTGGAGGGCCAACCTACACGTTCCAACAACGGCAGCGAACCTGCAGGATACCGGAAAGCAATCCGGGCTATCTCGGGAACTTGTCGTTATCTCGGAACGGCTGCTAGAGCGAGGCCTAGCCACGGGACGCTCAACCGCACTCGAAATCGAGTCGAAACGAAGGGCAATCTCTTCGCTGTTGCAGCGCTACACCGAGACTGCAAACTCGCCGCAGGGCTCGGAAACCTCAACTGGGTGCGTACCGAGTTTTCGCATGGAGGCAGGTATCACCAGGAGCGAGCAAGACGCGTTCGACGAGCGCACCAGCCGCAGTGGTACCGCCAGACGCCGCGACGACTGGTATGTGCCGGCTTCAGCGCGTGCAACACGAACCCGGAACCCCATCCGCGAACTCGTCCAGGGATGGAAACGCTCACCAAACCCGTCACGCGAACTCATTGACCTTTCCATTGGCGATCCAACCGCTTACCGGAACCTTGAGCCTCCATCGCATCTCTTGGAATATTTCGAAGGTGTGTTGCGGAGTGGGCGCTACCACGGTTATACGCACTCCACAGGCATGGAGGATGCCCGCTCAGCGGTAGCGGAACATTTTAACCGCCGACTCGGTCGAAAAGCTCTAAGCTCGCGTGATATCTTCCTGACAAGTGGCGTCTCAGGGGCGTTGGAACTCGCTCTAGCCGGCCTCCTGAACGAGGGCGATAATATCCTGGTGCCGTGTCCGGGATTCCCGCTCCTGCGCACCATAGCCGAAAACCTGGGCGCTTTCGTCCGAGAGTATCCACTGCTTCCTGAACAAGGTTGGAAGATTCATCTGAGCCGTCTGGAAGCATTGGTCGATCATCGAACACGCGCCCTGGTGGTGAATAACCCAAGCAACCCCTGCGGCTCGGTCTGGGATGCCGCGCATATCACTGAGATCCTCGCTGTCGCTGCCCGGCTGCGTCTACCGATTCTAAGCGATGAAGTCTACGCGGACATGGTGTTCCCGTCAGTTTCCTTTCATTCATTCGCTGCGCTCAGTCGAGATGTACCCATTGTGACCGTCGGGGGTCTCTCGAAACAATTCATTGTGCCTGGATGGCGACTGGGATGGGTTGTTCTCCATGATCCAGTGGGCGCTCTAGACCGCGGCGGCTACCGTGATGGGTTACAGCGACTCACCACGCGGATGCTGCTCCCGAACGCACTCGCTCAGGCGGTGGTCCCGTATGCGTTGGGCGAAGAAGCCCTGCGGAAGGCTTTTCTCGACGATTTGATGCTGCACTTGGCAAGCAATGCTTCGCTGTTCACGGAAAAGCTGCGAGCGGTGCCTGGATTACGCTGTATCATGCCCCAAGGTGCGATGTATATGATGATTCAAGTAGACTGTTCTCGATTTTCATCCATCGAGAATACTATGGAATTCTGTCAACAGCTCTACGATGCAGAGAGCGTACTAGCGTTGCCAGGCGAGTGCTTTGGTGCTGAGGGCTTTATCCGTGTGGTCACGTTCCCGCCACAGCGCATCATCATCGAGGCCTGTGAACGGATCAAGCGCTTCTGCACCAGTCGATGTGAAAAGTAGGGTTGCTGATGCGGCGAGAGCGGTTCCTGTCTGCCGTGAAAGACCAATGGAGCGAAACAGGGATCCTTTGGGATGCGCGTCGGTTATCGGCTGTCGCGGAAGCGGTTACATCCGGAACGCTCCAGTGCCGCCAAGCGGTTGCTGCCCCGGCTTGAGGCTCTTGGAAACAGCGGATACTCGTTTTCGTGCACCAAGGAGCGGTTGCGCGCCGCCATGCCGCACAGCGACGACACCATAGTATCCTTGCAACCAGAAAGGAGAAGCGTGCTGCTCCCGGCTGGCCGAGGTGTTCTTACAAACACTACGGTACGAGTTTAACTTGGGTACGTTCAGCGTGAACGTTTCTAAAACCCAGAAGGGATCGTAACTGGCGTCTTTGCGTATACTCTTGCCGAGCGTATGCAGCGACTTGCAGTGTTTGTGCCTGGCGCGATGCACGGAAGCGGCGTATATTTTCTGTCGCAAAAGCGCTCTATAAAAATCATGCCTGCGACCGAGGAATTGCATTGAGAACACAAAAACTCGCCACAGGACGTTGTCTCTGGCGGTAGACAACGGCTTCGAAAGGATCCTGGAACCATGATTCTCGGCTTGCTCCAGATGATGAACTGAAACGTCATCTATACCCGTGTCAGGATGGAATGGAACGGGAAAGTTTTCGTTTTGTTCCTGCCTTTCGATTAGGCATGTTTTCGATAACCAACTGCGGTATTCGAAGTGCTGGAATAAGACACAGGAAGACATGGGTAGTTCTGGGGTTCTCGGTCGTCGTTTTTCTCTCTCTCTCTCTCGGAATGACGCCTTCGACGCTTTGCCGCTGGAGTTTTCCACTTCACTAAAATCAAGATGACTCACGATGTCCACGAACAAGGCTTCGTTAAAGAACCGGTATCGTTATCCAATGCGCACCTACAACCCTCTTCGCCTACCCGTTCGCTACATCTAGGGTACCCAAATCACGCATCCTTCAAAATTTCCATGTTTCTAGTTCGAGGCACATCGTGAGCGGAGCAGTTTGCTCTTCTGGGGTGACGTGAAATAAAAACGCGATATCGTAATTTGACGACTTTCTCATAAGCTCTGGTCGTGGGTGCCATGATCTTCTTACTTTAAATGATTGAAATCCCCGAACGACAAAGCCTCCTCCTTTGTAATCATCGACGAAACTTTACTCGATAACAACATGATACCTCGAATGGAAGATGTGCCCAGAGGCTCCCATTAATTCTCTTTGTATAGGGATGAGTCTTGGACTTGTGTCATTTCAGCGATCGCCTCCCGTGGTACATGCGTCATCGCTTGATACGTCGACGGATCGAAATGCCTCGACTTTTCTCCGTTAGGAAAAATGTTTCCTTCCAGTACTTGATGCACTATGGACAGTACCGCGTTTCAAGAATGCTCAGTAGAACAGAGCATTGCGGACCTGCGCGTGCAGCGGACAGAGTACTCATCAAGAGTCTCGCCGCGGTGTATCCCACGATCCTAGGGTACAACTCTTGGCGCGGAAACCGAGCGCCGCATCTAGAGTAGCCCTCTGTACCCGTCAAGTGCATCTACTGGGCGTTGAAGCAAGCCTGCACGCGCCGCACCGGAGCTCTCGGAGATGGAGGAGGATGCAAAGCAGACAGATGGAAACGCCCGATCAGCGTCAGGTTTCATCTCTGAGAGGGGCGCATCGACGCTGCATCGAAGGAAGCTGCAGACGGCCAGCGATGCGTAGATCGCAACTTGGGTCTGTGGAAGAAATGTGTCGACAAGAGCCGGCCACTATAAATTCAGGACTTGAATGCTGCCATTAATAACTGGAGGCTGTTGATAACACAGTAGGAGAGAAGGGAGAAACCGGTGTGTGGAAAGTCACAGAAAGCGTAGAGGAGCATGAGGCAGTTACGGAAAAATCTCGCCAATGCTGGTGCTTTTGACATTTTGAAACAACCAAAACATTAGACTGGAGGCTCGAGTGTGTCATTTGGACCCGTTCCATTTTATTCTAACGAGAATATAGAAGATGCCGGGTGTACGGAAGCTCTCGTGTCCGAGGTCTTCAACCGAGCGCCTCCTTTGCACGTTTACCGCGGAGGCAGGGTTCAGGGAGCGCCCGCCGCGTGCAGAGAACGCCGCTCTTTGGGCCGCCTGCCTCATGTGCTCGAAGCGTGCCGCCCTGCTCCTAGTGTGAGCAACCGTAATCAGAACCTGGCTACCCTACATGTAAACCAGAGGTCGAGCAGCCACATTCCCGGGAAATGCGTTACATTGGCGTTATCTGCTATCAACGGCGAACTGGAAACGGTGTCCATGATAAAACCCTGGAATTTTTTACTCGCTACACAGAGTCTGAGCCTCGGTGACACTTGTAACCAAGCGAGAGTAGATTTCATGGATGGATACTTGCCAACGCATTGGAGCACGGTGGTATCTGCATGGTACTCACCAGGGAACTCATTCACATGTCCATGTACCACGCGACAGTTACCGAAAAACCGTACAGTCGCCAATCTTCACAGCCGTGGCATCCTTGGAGTGCAACCATGAGCAGTGAGGCAAAACCCTTGCATCTTTTCGTTCCAAAGTTGCTGCCAAGCATCCTTCTGGTCGCATTACGATGCGTTCTGTTGCACGTTCTAGTGCGGACGCCCAAATCACGCTATGTAGCACAGTGCTCACTGATGTTTGCGAGCACAACCACGGGTCATGATGCCCTTATTCTACGTATTTTTCTAAAGCGCTTCTCCGAATTTCTGCCTACCAGGCTGGCAACCGGTGATGATCCCTATACATGGTACGCGTTTGATGTATGCCGCTGCGGGTGCACGCGCTCTCTCATGCTGGGAAGCGCTCGACGAGGCGGGAAACAACTCTCCTGCCCTTGGCACCAGATGCGCTTTTCACCAATATCCCATAGACGAGCGTACTCTGTGACGATGACTCATCCTGCAGTGCGGGCTGCTCTGAGCGTTTGTACGAAAACGAGAGAACTTGATGCAGCGTTCGCAATACTGCAAGCATGACAGGCGTAGGCGTATTCGGTAGGTTTCCGTCCGCCCGGGGGTAGCTATCGGATGGATGTCGAGACTCGAGAGAGCCGGCTCGTAGAGACTTACGCCCATCTGCTCATCAACTTGCAGCTGCAGATTCATCCCGAAAATACACCAAAACTGGCTCTCGAACTTGTCTATCACCACGTATGGCCGCATATCCTTGCAGATGACACTGGGCGAACCCCTGAAAAGAGCTGTTCAGTTCACGCACCACCCCTTTCGCATGAACATTCACGCGGATGGGTCTCCAGAAACTTTAGCAGAACTTCTCTTGCCCGCGACAGGCGAATAAACGCCTCCGTACGCTGCTCCTCCTCCCAGGTCTCGCCGGCCTTATCGCCAGCGGTTCGACGCCAGTCTGGGTGCAGCGGTGCACATTTGCTGCGGAAAGTTCGATTGACAACGTGCGAGCACCAGTCACCCTCAAGACCGAGTACTCGAGCCGCGTCGGTTACAGTCAGATCCAGATTACCTCGCTTGGCGTTGAAGGCCTGCAGCCGCTCTTCCTGTTCCCGGGTGTAGTCCTTCACCCACTCAATCGCGCCGTCAATCGCGTAGCGTTTGCAGAAGCCGCAACGAACCCCGTCTTTGTTATAGATGATCTCACTCTGAATATTACCGTTTTCGTAGTAAGTACGCCAGTGACCCACTTTGCGAGCGCGCATGGTCTCTTCGTCCTCGACAAAGAAGACTTTCTCCGACTTGAGACGATTATTCGGGTAGTAGTGTTTGCGGTAAAGGTACGGCTGGCCAAGTGCAAAGTGCATGTCAACCCTACATATCCCACTTGGATCGTAGTGCTTCTCTTCAACTACGCGGTCGTAGTAGGATGACTCAGCGGTGGGGTCTGTGGCGTCCCGACGAAGGCGTCGCACGAAGGTCCGCATCAGCTTCAGCATGCCGTTCTCGTGGTACTCACGAACTGTCTGCAGCCGTCCATCCTCTTCGTCCGGTTCGGTGTCCTCGTCATCCGATCGGTAGCCGTGGTACAGGTCGAGGACACAACTTTGACGTGTGTAGACGCCAGCAAGACGCAGTGCCTCTGCCGAGGACTGGTGCAAGTCTAACTTGTGATTAACTTCGGTGCTCAGCGCGAAAACCGCATCATCGTCCTGTGCTTTGTTCGTTGGTTTCATGTTCGAGACTAGCGGTGTCAAGTTCGGAGACAACGCCAGGAAACTGGTCCTGGACACGCTTTTTGAAGCACTCTTCAAGCGACAAGTCGTATGTACGAAGCGGCGGTGGCGGGTGTTGGGAGCGCCCTGCCCCCGCCAGGCCGCCACCGGGTGCATTCCTGTCCGCACGTTCCAGGCGAGGATCCTAGGGCACAAGCGCTGCACCTCTGATGAAGCCTATTGGTTGGGGGTTTTCGCACCTGGACTTATGCAAGCTTTTGTAACTTTCGCTTTTATGGGCGTAGACGTGGAGCATAGGTAGTTCTATAAACGGTAAGATTGGTTACCTTTAGTGTTCTTGGCGAGTTTTCGCTAGTAGCGTTCATTACCCGCTCAGAGGGGGAGCGCGTGGTGATGTATGGTAGGATGCGGGTTATTCGTTCCTCGAGCGTTTCTCGTGGAGTTCGAATCGTGCAGTTACGACTGTAAACGAGCAGAGGAGAAGCCCGTAAGCTCAACTGTTCAATTGCTTGTGGGGCACTCTGTTCCATTGATGCGCGATGCGGCACGCTCATAGCCGAAGTACTTGATGCTTGCGCTGGTCAGCAGCAGCAGCAGCAATAGCACCAGTGTCCAGATTGAAGACGCGGCATCCAACTTGCAGAGCAGATCCCGCGGGCTACTGCTGCCGCGAACAAGAAGGCTCCCAACGGGCGTCCCTCTCTAAACCCGAGAAGGCACTGCTTCGTGCCGGGCTCAGGGGCATTGTCGCCCGCCGCTGCTGCCCTGTCCTGCGACCGGTGCGCCGAGTGAACAACGCTATTCGCAGTGACGCATGAGAAACACCGACCCGAGCGCTGCACGGCCTTTCTATGGGACAACGACAGATGACTCAACCGTGTTGGTTTCCGATCGTAAAGCGCAGCTCATATGACGGAACCACAGCACTGCTCAAAGTATCCGCTCGCACACATTCTATATACGCAGCGGAAGCAAGAAAACTCGATGGACGTGCGCGAGGTGCTCGGTACATGCATGTTAGAATAGAATGGAAAGAAACAACGTACTTAAGACGGGCGTATGCTCCAAGTATGGGATCTCTTCGCACGGTCATCGACAACAGCCTCTGCGAGCTTGCTCTGACACTGATTCCTATTAAACTTTCCTGTATGCGGCTTGATATAAGCGGGTCTCTCCTTCCCCTGTAGCGCCGTTGTGAGCCGTCGAACGATGTGCATGGCAGTGCCCAAGTCCCGATTCCGCCGATTCCAGCTGTCGTCAACACAATCATGCAGAGACGCAAGATGCGATATACGCCTCGTTTGCGATGTCCATCTTCTTTGTAGACACCCTCGATGCGCCCTTCTCAGATCTGCGACTTGACTGAACTCAGGTGCGTTCATATGACCGTCATACAATATCTTCCATCTCAGAGGGCAACCCTGTGGCACGTGAACACTTGCCTCATCGTTTCGGTACGTGCTCTTGACAGGTGCAGAAGGCTCTTTTTGATGCCGTCCACTATTTCCGCATCCGGTGTCGTACTCTCTGATCACGGGCTTTTTCCGGGAGCTGCCCTTCGGCGATTACTTTGTCCGCAGCCAAAGCACGCGTACGCTGTCTCATGCGATCGAGAATTTACTGTGCACGATGCTGCCCGTAATGCAACAACTAACGGAACAAGAATCTAGGCTGGAAGTCAAGTCCAAAAATTTCCACCCATCTACCTTCCCTTCCTGCCGAACAGTGGTCACGCACGCTGCACTGGAAGCGATCACTGCAATGACCCGAGTCCGCGTCCAAGACCATTTCCATGCAAACAGAAGAAACGGGCGCCTCTGAGCACATATCCCATGACAGGTATCATGTTGGTGTGGAATGCGGTTTCGTCAAAGGCCAGAGAGCGTGAGATTTGTCGTTCGAGCGAACTCAATCGTTCGATTTGACAAGTTCAGTGAACGCTCGATGTCAGCGTGTGGGCAAGTCAGCAGACGACATCGAGTACCTCTTCGGTCAATGCAGGTACGCGACTGCGCGGAAACGAGAAGAACCCCAGAATGGAACGCGCTGCGCGCAAGGAGAAACGCAGAGGCTTGTACATATGAACTCGATGATGATATCGATTATTTTACGAACCCCAGGTTCAGGGCAACGCGAAACGTCTTCATTCCAGTAACGTTACGTATTCCAGTGGCAACGAGTCGAAACAGATACTCCGAAAGCACCACCACCAAGCATCCTAAAATGACGCATACAACAGTGCGCCCTTCGTGCTGCACACTGAATCTCCAGGCTGCACATCAAAGCAACTTCGGAAAAAGTCGAAACCCAGGAACCGACCAAGCTGTTCAGGATTCCTGTTGAATATGATGCGGGTCTAAGAGACGCACGTCTCCGCGGCAAAGACACCGTGGGTACGCATGGATCGCCGACCTCGCATCACCGACACGAGACTTTGTCGACAAGCGTCGCTTCTAGACACAGCGTCAACGCTTTGAACTGCCTGGAGAGATCCATGGCGCGTAAACGTCGGTACCTAGCCAGTTCAACACAGGGATTAAGGCGCCGCTGCGAGAATGCCGCGGACTTGGCTGGTACGATCACCAGCCTGCGAGCGATGCATCCACCGACCGCAGTCCGGTCTCTGAATCTCCACGAATACTTCGGTTCGTGGACCAACTCGCTCAAGTACGACGTGTTGACACCAGCTTCGTATTGTCTCGGGACGACAACACGCATCCGTCTCGAGAAGCAGTGTTACCAAAGCCCTATCCCAGGTCACAAAACAGATACGCAGGGAACGCATTACCGTGTGCCCATCGCTCAGGAGTGGATGCTGGAACAGCTCTGCAGTGAGCTTCCTCTGCTGGCGCTCCGCGTAGACACCCGCCAGCAATTCGTAGCACTGACGGACGCACGGCATCGTCGTCACGAGGATGAGGCTGGCAATTAGCATCGAACAGACCGGATCACTCCAGGCGAGTCCCTGGTAGCGCACTAGAATACTGGTGATGATCACCCCGATGCTACCGAGGGTGTCGGCAAGCAGATGAAGGTACGCTGCCCCCATGTTTTGGGCACCGGCACAACAAGATTCTCTCAGGTGATGATGATGATCATGATGGTGATGGTGATGATGATGATGATCATGATGATCATGGAGCAACCACAGTCCCAGGATGTTCACTGCCAAACCTATACAAGCTACCGGCAAAAGCGGCTCCACCTGGAGCGGCAATGGTTCCACGAGCCTCCACAGCGCCTCTAACCCAATGTTGAGCGCAACCAGGCTGAGCACCAGAGCGTTGGTATAGCCGGCAAGCACTTGCATCCGCTGAAGACCGAACGGAAAGCGGCGACTTGGCGGAAGTGCCGCTCCGTAGGAAGCCAGCAACGCCAGGAGCAGCGCGGAAGCATCCAGCAGCATATGTGCCGCGTCCGACACCAGGCTCAACGAGTGCGACCAGCTCCCACAGACAAACTCTATCGATGCATATGATAGGTTCAAAAGCAAGGCGAAGAGCATTTTCCGTGCCTCTCGATGGTGTCGCACATGAGCCAAAAAGCGATACCAGTGGTGCCGCCAACGTGATCCCGGAGCGTCAAACGACGTCTCGACGTCGTATTCGCGGAAAAACTCGGAATCGAATACGTCGCGTCCTTTATCGAGGCACTGGTTAGGCATCCACGGATCCAGAGCACATCGGTGCGCAGCAATCGTTCGCATACCCGAAAGTTGTGAAGCGTTTTCACCAGGTTCCGGGAGTTGATGGTTCCGCTCTTCACCCGCAATGCTCGTCAGTCGCTGCGGAGCGGCATCGGATTTTTGGCGGAGGCGCTGCACCAGCCACGATAGGATGCTTGCACTCGGCACCGTCAACCAGTACAGATGAAGTTCATAGCAACAGGCGGAAGCCTCGGTTTCCGGCAAACCCAAGTTAAACAAGAACAATAACAAAAACACGAGCGCTGCAAACAAAACCGGCGTCATGGTCTGAAGCTGCTCCAGGGGCTCACCGGGCGCGCTTCTCGTGAACCACGCCAGACACCAATCCGCGGTGATGAGCACGCCCAAACGAAAAAAGAATACACTAAAATGAGCGATGCTTCGAGATTGTAAATGATCAACGAGGTAATCTTTGGGTACGCGTCTGGTCGGCAGCATCGCAAACAGGAAATGGAAGAGTCCATAGAGAACTAGCGCTGCGGTGGTAGCGATGAGGCGTCGGTGTGCTCGTTCCCCTCGCCGCAACAGCAGCGCGTATTCACCGGGCTCTCCTGCCATGTCCTGTTCGTGGCGCTGCTCTAGAAAGTGAGCGAGGGCAATATACAGAAGACCGATACCCAGGAGCGCTTTGTCGGTGACATCTCCCCAGAGCGTACTGTTGCCCGTGGCCTTGCTGGCAATGTAATCGCACGGCTCCCGGAAGCATTCCCAGAGCATCAGCGCCATCAGCACCACAGCTGACACCAAAGCAGCAATTGCGTCATGAAGGAGGATGGAGCGTTGTCTGTATCGCCAGCAGAGCGTCAGCGCCCGGAGCAAGGCGAGACCAGTTTGATCACAGAGGAGCACCAGCTGGGTGCCCTCTACTGCAGATCCGCAAAGTGCTAGTTTTGACGCCGCCAACGTTACGCCTATGATATATAAAAGCCGAAACCGAAGCACGTTGCTCAAGTCCAAAAGCCGGGTAAACCGTCTGGGTGCCGCCCGCTGAGCTCCTTCGCGGCGTTGCAGCAGCAGCAGCAGCCGTCTGTGCTGCTGCTGCTGCTGCTGCTGCTGCAAGTCATGAACCCCAAAATCGGCATCTTCGCCAAGATCCATGACAACAGCAGCACCGTTTTCTATTCCCGTTCGGTTTACCCAGAGGCTTTGTGGCCGTATCCTTTTCACCAACACCAACAGGGGAGCGAGTCCGCAGGCTCCGACGAGACCCACCAGCCCGAGCGCTGCAAAGAGCAGGCCCACTGCGCCCGAGTCTGCTGGGTGCACCAGCGCGCTTAGGCCACAGGCTTCGGCGATCCGACCAACTTGAAACAGCAGACCGAGTTTGAAAAGCTGAACATCCATCAAAGGCGGTCAGACTGTTGCCATAGCCAGCTGCAAGCGGAGGCTCGAGGAGAGCGGCGCCAGCACCTCCTGGGGTAAACCTAATGGAGGCGCGCCAGGCACCAGGTCAAATTCCTGGTACTGTGGTTGCGGTAACGAGCGCGGGGTACACAACGATGCTGCATAGATATTTTGTTTCCTTTACTGCTTCTTCGGAGGCTGGTTCCTAAATGGAGTGCAGCCAACAACGCCCATGACGCGTTGCGACTGGAATAGCGCTCTCCTTGGGCCTCTGAGCAGGTCTCCGGGTGGAACGGTGGCATGTGCACTTGTGCAAGTATATACATAATTGCTCATGTATGTACAGATTGGTGGACACGGTGGTTCCTCGGCTGCAGAACAGTACCCTATTGTATTGTTGCTCTTGCGCTTCCCTGGAACGCACCCAGCAGTATCGTCTGGTCCAGAAGCAGCTGTAGAAGCGCTCAAGAGCTCTATAGGCGCTCAGTGCCTGCTAGGCAACGAATCGGAGTAGGCGCTGACGCCTAGCGCTGAGCGCGGGGCCGAACACGCCATGCGGGAGCAGCAGCGGGCTCCGGTGTCCGCGCCTCCGCGTGGCACCTGGGCTGGCGCTCGGGCCCGCAAAGCGTGGAACGACCGAACGCTCGTATCCGCCGCCTTCGTCACGAGTAGTTTTTCTAGTCGTCGTCGTCGTCGTCGTCGTCAGTACTATGGTCAAACTGAACCCTTGCGCTTATCGCTGCTGCGACGCATCGACTGCCCGCACTGGGAAGCGTGCGCCGGCTGCACGCTACAAGACGCGACAGCGCAAGCAAGACCACCTATTTTCGAGCAAGTTGCAACGTTCTTCGCTGAAACCTTCGGATACCAGTTACCTGAGCCAGTGGTTGCGTCGAGTTCTCATCACTGGCGAACACTGGCCAAGCTCGCGGTTCGACGTACACCAAAAACGCCCCACCACAACAGGGTGGACAAAGTGCGCAGCTGGGCGCCACAATTGGGCCTGTTTCGAGCAGGTACTCATGAGGTCGTCGCGATACCCGAGTGCCAAGTACATCACGCTGCCCTGAACAAGGCGTTCAAGTGCTTGGAATGCGTTCTTGCCCGTTCCGCTGTAGCAATCTACGATGAGCGTCGACCCCGGCTGGAGTCGCTGCGCTACGTTCAGCTGGCCGTTGAACGCCGAACCGGCCGGGTGCAGCTGGTACTTGTCGGGTACCGGGAGCCGACCAGCCAGCCGGTTGCACCATCCCGACGGCGCACTGATGCCAGCTTACTGACACCCACCTGGCGAATGCTCTGCGACCAGCTCTGGGAAGAGGGCAAGCGCTTCGGATCCAAGCAGCAGTTGTGGCATTCGATATGGGTGCATATGCACGCTGGGCGAGGCAATGCCATTTTTGCATCGGCACATGAAGCGAGCCAAACGGAGACCGCCCAGTGGCAACAGGTGTACGGTGACGCGCCGTTTATCATCGACGAACCTCTGGCTGGTGAACCAGGCCCGGTGATGGTGCTCCCACCGTTCGCTTTCCAGCAGGCGAATCTGACTGCGTACCGGGCGATGTTACCGCTGATCGGATTCTGGTGTATGCAGCCGCTGCCTAGCAGTGTCCAGCGACGCTGCAATGTTGCCGCGATGACCAGTCAGCCACAAGTCGGTACCGTGGCATCCAGGTCGATGCCAGTGCTCCGAATCGCCGAGTTCTGTGCGGGAGTCGGCTCGATTGGGCTCAGCGTTGTACGGCAAATGCAACAATTGCCGAATGCTCCTGCACACATCTACCTCTGGGCGAGCGATATTCATCCGGGTGGCCAGGTTGCGTTCTGGGAAACAGCACGCCGTAATGGCCTTCTTGACGAACGGGTGAGGTCCGCACTCGAGCTGCGCTACCAAGTCGGGTCGATGACGGCACTCGCACAGCGCGTCCATGACCCGAAGGTTGCGGCTTCGATCGTGATTGCGGACCCACCGCGTGCAGGTCTCGGACCAGTGTTCATCAGTGAGGTGCTGGGCAAAGCGTTGACTCCGTCCGCCACTGATGATGCTGCATCGAGTCGTCTGGAGCGCTTTATCTACGTGAGCTGTTCGATGTCATCGTTCATGCGGGATGTGCGACAACTGGTTTCTTTCGCACCGAATGATCGCAACAGAGACGCTTCTGAGCCGACGGTGTGCTGGACGTTACGTCACGCCCAACCGTATTTGTTTTTTCCTGGCGCAGATCACTTGGAAATGGTAGCTGTGTTTGACCGACAGGTTCGAGGACGTTGTCGGATGTCGTAAACGCTGCGCCTGTATCGCGAATGCAATTTCCAGCGGTTGCTAGTCAGCAGCAGCAGCAGCAGCAGCAGCATGCAAGCTGCTCTCGAGTACGACACCGGTGAGCACTTTCCAAAGCGTCTTTGGCGATACCCGAGCGTGTCGCGCAAATCCAACACTCAGTCACTGCAAAAGTAGCCGGCCTGCAGCAGGAGCTTTGCCCAGTTTCAGGTGCAGTGCCGCGGATGCTGGAATCATGCTCCTCGTTGCTCGTGCTCACTCGGCGCATCGACAGGTCAATGGCGAGCCTCAGAGACTAACGGTGGCACTGGTTCGAACCAGGATACTGTTGTTGCTGCTGCTGCTGCTGCTGCTGCTCATCTCGTCGAACATCGAGTCATCGGCGTGCGCACCAGCTGACACCGCCTTGCGATGCGCTCGTGTCGGAGACGATACCGCCGCCTGTCCCGATGTATACGCCGCTGCCGCTGCTCCTCGTGTTCTTTGCGGATGCATGAGGTTACTGGAATGCCTACCCTCGCGTCCTGGACGCAGCAACTCGTGTTCAGCGGCAAAGTGGCCACGACGGTAGCGGCCGCCACGGCAACCAATACGATGAATATCCCGGCGATCGACGTGCCGCCTCGACAACACCGCTGCTGCCTTTCCTTGTGCATCTTCTTCATCCTCCTTTGCCTCTATCTCTATCTGAATCGCTGCCTCTGCCTCTGTCGTAGACGTGTGCATCGAACGTCCACCGCTCTTGTCGCCAAGGCGGCGGGGCGATCGACGGCGCCTGCCCTGTGCGTTGAAACAAGGATCGGCACACAAGATGCCGTCTTCATCCGTATCGACGTCTTCTTCGTCTTCGTCTTCACGATGGTGACGATCACGATCATCATCGGTGTCGCCGAATGTAATCATCCAGGGGATATCGCCCAAGATACCGTTTCCAAAAGGCCCGAGGTCGTGTTCCAGTGGATCACCGGTCCACTGCCACCACTTGGGATCGATCACGATATCACCGTCACCGAGATCATCCGACTCCGGCCTGAACGGTGACCACAGGCCACTCGACTCGTCCGAAGACGAAAGTCGTAGTAGTTCTCGTTCATAGGCATCGATCTGTCGCATACGCTGGAGATGACGATAAGCAAATGCCAACTGGTCCAGGTTACGCGAACGCTTTCGACGCTGCTGCCTGCGACAGGATGTGCGTCGCCTGCTACGCACTCGTTCCGTTGCTTCGGTGAGCGCTGTGGCGGAAAGCATCGGAGGCTCGGAGCGTACGCTCTCGCGACGATGTCGCTTACGATGCCTGCGTCGAGCCTCGCGATACACTGGTGACGCATTCTCGATATGGTCAGCACCGCAATTACGATCATCGTCATCGTCATCAGTCAAGCTTTTCGGGGTTGCAGCTCCAGCACCGTGTCGCACCTGCGCTGCACGCCATGTTGCTGCTGCTCTTGGCGGTGGCGAGGGCAGGGCATGCTCACACGTCGCTACTGCCGTTGCCACTGCCACTGCTGCATGATCGAGGTGTTCACGCACGCTACCAGCATCCGGTGGTTGTGCTGTATCACCGCCAGCTTGCACTGGTATTGGCGTTCGTTCAAGCGCTCCAGTCGGTTCCGTTCGTGCGGAAACGGTACCAGATGCAGGCATCGTGCCAATGGGCGCACTCAACGCATCTTGTACCGTTGACGGTGCAACGTGCGGCACGTGCTCATCAGAAACACCGGTTACCGATACGTCGCGAGTGTCATCATCGGATATCTTTGTCGAATCTCTTCCGGGCGCTGATCTCTCCTCAGCGGATTGCAGCGGTGTTGCCGCGGGATCCCTCACCGTCGCTGCGAGATGTCGGCCTACTGCTTCGATAATGGTGTCGACGCTGACCATGTTGGCAGCAGGGTCGGTAACAGCCTCAGAAGATGCGGCACGCTGATCAGCGACCTGCGCAGTGCTCAGTACGGGATCCGTTCCGGGATGCTCACCAGGTGTTGGGGCGGCTGCAGCTAGCGCCGCTCCAATATGTCTCCCCGGAACAACCAGGTATCGTCGATGAGCGGCCGAGGACGCACTTGCACCTAACGAAGGCGCCTGTGGCGTGACGTCCACGCGTAAATCCGCTGTTGAAACTGCCTCCACGAATGCCTCTGGCGTTGCTTCCGTTTCCTGACGCAGTGCCTGGTGTGGTATAAGCAACACGAGGCCGTGTGCCGTTTTGATCGAGGTAATCGTAATGCGCTGATCACCGGCGTACGCTGGCAGCGTCGCAGTCGGTCCAATCGTTTCCGCTGATACCGGTCGATACTCTTCGATGCTGCCAAAGAGCACGCCTTCTGCCTCACTGGAGCTGGATACATCACTCTCCGCGGAGGATACGTCCGCTGCCGCATCGCTGCGCGACAGCGCATGCTCGACATCCGTCACAGAGGCACAGTCACTGCACGAGCAAGTGATGTCGAGGTGCTTGTACAGCTCGACCTCTGCCTCCAAACACTGGCCACAGCTGCACGACACGCCATGCGCGGCGATGCACCGGTACTCGACGCCGTTCGAGAACATCGCTGTATCGCCAGTGATGCCTGCAACCAGACCGTCTGCAACCTGGGGAATTGCTGCCAGGTCTGGCAACAAGAGTCGGGATGCTTCATCGTCAAGGAGCAGGGCCCGTGCGTCCGTGTTCTCATTCTGGATCACTGTCCCGGAGGATGGAGCCCTGCGCTCTGGAGCACTCGCTGCACTGGGACCGGATGCACCAGCTGCGGGGCCGAGTTTGTCACCCAGCTGCTGAATCGTAGCCATTCCAGCAAGCGCAGCACGATTCGGGACTGCAGTGGACCCGGTTCCATGCCCCAGGTTCAGATCCTGGCCAGTGTAGACTTCGCAATCCGGATGCCTCAGGAGATAGGCTTTCAGATTTTTGGCCAACGGCGACGCATTTCCCGAAATTTTCAGCTTCTTCACTCGATTCCATATAGGTACGTGCTCGCCGAGGCCTCCGCTCCCACTGCGCGCATCAAAAGAGCGTAGACGGCCCTGTTCATCGAGATCTTGGCCACAGTATACTTCACAATTGGTGTACTTTGCTAAGTATTTGCGCAGGTTTTTCGCCAAGGGTGCAGCGTTGCCGCTGATTTTGCGCAACTCTTCGCGGTTCCAAATAGCGACCCGATCCTTCGCCCGATACTTGATGGTTTCTTGATTCTGGGGAATGGACACTACGAGAATGACGGGATCCGCGAGATCACCATTCGAACCGGGTTTCTCTACAAAGCGCACATTCTGCTGGACGAGCGATGACGGCGTCGTGTCGAGCGCGGGGCGCCATGCAGACTGCTCTGGGGCAGCGTTCATGTTCGTTACAGTAGTGCTGTTCGTTTCCGTATGTGCGGATTCGGTGCTCCCCGGAGCACCACATGTATTGCAGGATGGTTCCGAATCCGTGGCTGGAGGTGTGGACGGTAGCTCGCAGGCTGCGCTTGCCCCGGTAGCCGCAGGTTCTCCCGTTTGTGCAGGCGTCAATGCCGAAGCGCTCGACATTTCAGGGATTCCAGCGGCACCAGTGCCTGCAGTGCGCCCTAGTGCACACGCTGAAGGCACTGCATGGCTCGGCGATAGCTGCGAATACTCGTTTGCCGTGTTTCCTGCTGGATCGGTGACGTCAGACTCCAGCATCGGTGCTTTGCGTTCATGAGCTGCAGTTTTCGAGCTGCCTTGTATTTCGCTTGCGCTTCGTAATCGATTGTTCTCTACGTTGCCCACAGAAGCGTTCGACAATTCGGTGAGCTCTGGGGTATTTACCGCGAGGGGCGTATCCGCATACTGGACGCCCTCGTCGGATCGAACTGCTGCCGTTTCTTGCTGGTCCTTCTCAACGTCCGGAGAACCGTCTCGAACAACAACCTCCCCTGCTTCGTCTCCAGTTGGAGCTTGTGCAGCCTCTACAGGTTCCAGCACCCTTTCAAGCGCACTCTCCCGTGCAAATGTTGATGGAGGTCGCTGTGGATTGCCTCGCACGGCATCCGATACGGTTCGGTTCGCATCTGTGTCTGCGCAAGCATCCACCGTTAAACATTCAACCGGCACTTGAACTTGGCGAGCACCGCGCTTCTTTTCGATGCTGATACGTTCTGCAATTGTTTCAGTTGTTGGCTCCAAAGTGCCCCTAGCGTCATGCTGCTGACAGTTGATATTGCTCCATGGTGCACGAGCAACCGAAGGTAGCGTTCTCCTAGCGGGTACGCTCACTCGGGTGGCTGCTTTTCGGGTTAGGCCACTTGTCTGGGTGCAGGCCTCGTCCGGCGGTGCGTGCACCAGGGACTCCAGCTCGACACCCGGGCATCCACTGCTTGGCGGACTCATCGGAACCCCATCCGAAAACTCAGTGGCTTGTTCAAGCTCGGTCATTCCGGTACACTTCTCGTTCGTACAGACCGCAGTTTACACGCAGCGTGCAGTAAAAACTCTCCGTAGCGCTCGTGCTCGTGTCAGCAGCTATGGTGGTGTGCGATCGCCCTTGCAGCAGTTTCGAACTGAACACAGGTAGCAGGCTGCGCGGGTGACCAGAGCCAACTCGTCCAAGAATGCCTCGCTTTCAGCCTCGTCAGTACCTTCAACTCTATGTACTTGTCAATGAACCGCAGGAAAAAACGGCGTAGGCCCGAGATCGTTCACAGCTCGGCCCTGATCTGCGGCCGCAGCTCGAGCAAGCCGTCACCAGGCCGCGTCGCTGCGTCTATGGACCACCTATGGAGCGTGTGTCCCGAACGGCCAACTGCTGGTCGCCTTCCAACAGGATGACCCTCTATATCCAAAACCCAAGCTGATTACTCAAGAAGCGAATAGGAACACACAGCAGCTTGGATGCACCTGTTACACACAACCACCCGTTACCAATAGACCTCCAGCGGGAGAAAGCGCCGCCCATCCATAGATTGGGACACCGGCGTCGGCGTCGATGTCGCCGTCGTCGATGTCGGCGTCGACGGCCTCATCGCGATGAGTCCACCGAACACCCGACATTCGTATGGCATTGCGGTAACGTGCAGTCATCGATCGACCATAAACTGGATGGCTACTTGCGATATGTCGTCAATGACTGGTCGACTGTGGGCTTGTGATCGTTGTTCAAATGAATGAGCGCGTTCCGTAATCATGTGGGGTACATGAATACCGACGGGCAGACGCCTCCTTGCCTTGTTCGACGCGCCCTCTGCTATCGGTGTCAGCCTCTCCTTGTACACGTCGGGTCTGAGAGGGGGTGCCCCTCAAGGCTGGTATACCGCAGCTGCACAGGTCTCTGCTTCAGTAACGCACACCTCCTGATATGTATAGCAGCGTGTAAGTTTCGATTCACAATCACAGTGTGTTGCTTGCTTCTGATTGTGTTCACCAGTGCAAGGAGTCCTCGAACTCGTGCCTTCAGTGCCACGGCAGTCTCGTCATCTTGCCATCGGGTGAACACCTCTTTATTTCCCTTCTTCTTCTTATTTTTGGTCACTTGTGCTTCTTCGATGGCTTGTTGACAAGAAGAGGATTTATTCGTTTTTTTCCTGCAGGCGGAGATGGCGGCCTTCCAGGATCCTCCACTTGCCTGTCCATTGCTTCCCGTTGGATTTTTGTTTCTTCAAATGAACGCACTTCAGACGCATGAGCTGTAACCGCGAAAAAGTATATGATTTCGCACACCTAGGAGAGTTACCAATTGAAGGGAACGTCTAGCAACGGCAGACGGTGCCATTTCCGCACGTCCGGTAAAGGCGTCACGATTTCGCTGGACGCCACGAAGCACTGCTTCATATGATCTTTCTACTCTGTTTTATGGAACGACTGCTGTGGTGTGTAGCAAGCCACGGAAATTACCATGCCATGTATCATGCAGGTCTTAGAAGAATTGCCTGTAGTTTCTATATTCTTAACTGAACATTGCAAGGAGGACTACATTCCTCTTCAGGTCAGTCATATCACAATACCCAGATGATTGGGGAACACTGGATGAAACAAGTAGATGCGCTCCGCGCGAAACATCGATATTCTCGAAGAGTCCTTGCGGTCAATGGTAGGACAGGATAAACACCATGTGGTAAGCGAAAGCGACGATCGCAGTCACCACGGGCGGCTGTGTTTCTCAACAACGTTTGAATATTGTCCTGAAAACTCTAGGATGCTGGCACAATACAGTGCTCGTACAATTACGGTCATCTTTCACCGAAATCGCTACGACAACGTTTCTGGAACATCGCGATCGGCATGAAGTACAGGGACGTCGGTTTGTTTTCTCAATCGATGAGACTGACTTGGGACGAGCCAGTCGGAGTGTATATGGGAATTCGCGGAGCATGGTGCCCGTTGTATTTACGATCGGACGCGAGGAGAAGGGTGGCATCATCTGTTCTAGGTGGAGCGGATTCATTATGCGACCTCGGATTCGCTCGCAGACATGGCTCGTACAACAGCTTCGACCACTTTATCAAATCATAGAAGGCTTTTTTCCTGACGTCTCGCGCCATGCTTCCATGAAGCAACATGGCATTTGACCGGTCCCGTTGCGTTCGAGCTTTTGCCGATTCTGTCGGAATGTAGAGCCGCTTTTCATTGCTCGGTACCCGCGGTGGTTCAACTCCATCGAACGCATGTTTTCTATCTTGAACCGTAATGATCGCTCCACTGGGCGAATCGCGGATGCTTCCAGAACACAGGGACACAACGGGGCACAGGTCGTGTTTGTTCCGCAAGCCCTTCTCGCTAGGGGCAGGTCCTCGTCGATGGTCATAACAAAGTGCGTCCATTCGAAGACAAAAAGATCCAAAGGAAACTTTTGGTGATGCACGTCGGGGATCGTGGAAGCCTGGTGTCTCCAGGATCTACAAAGAAACGAACATATCCTCTTCTCTCCGAACAAGGAGCGAAGAGGAAGAGCACGGAAGATGGCGGAGGAGTCTGCCTGACGGGACGCCAACGGGACTGTCGAGACACAGAGGGAACGAGTTCGAGCAATCCTTGCATTGGAGCGTTCAATCATCGGCAAAAATCGCATGGAGTTCGTGAACCGAGACTTGTATGCCTCCGCCTCTATCGGGCGACGTGCGGTGCCGAGGACGAGACCCAGGTAGCTGACACGATCCGACTTTATGGGACAACCTCCCAGGATCGAACTGTACAATGAGAAACTGAAGCCGACGGCAGTCGGCCGGTCGACAATGGCAGGAAGGCGTCTGCGCGTGGGTATGTGTATTTACTCTCCATATTCGGAAATTGCTGTTCGCTTCACTGACGTGTATTGCGTTCATGCCAGCCATGTGCTGTTCTAGACTGAGTTAATGATCAAAACTATGTGGATGTATCGAAGCAGTGCCTGAAGCGTACTCGAATTCTAAGGTTCGGACAAGGCGCTCCGACGCACACACAGCGCGCTAATAGATTCATGTCCATCGGGAGAAGCACTGCATCAGACCGATGGCGTGCTCGTCTTTTGAATCCATACTTTGGGATGAAGGTTGCGGCGCATCTAGATATCTTGAAGCTCGTAACTGCCGGACAGACAGAAAAACGCATCATTCCAAGGGATTGCTCAAGCATGTCTTGCATCGCTGGATCAGGTTCGGATGCCTGGCAGTGCTTCAACATCTGGGCTCGATCGAAACCGAAAGTCTTCGTACAAGGAGCCAAAATCCCTTTTCTGCTGACTTGCAGCATTTCCGTATTCGAAATACTCGAACTGGATGTACTGATTCTTCACGTAAATGATTACTGACGGGGTCCATGCAGATTTTCGGCTTTTCTCACGTCCATTCTACAAGAATATCTTTGCGTTTCCATGGACTGCAAAAAGGCGAGCCTGCGTCTTCGCATTCTATCGATAGTGAGGAAATTGGCGACAGAAAACAAACCCCTACGAAACGTTGCTGCTGTCACGAGACACTTTGAGCCTGCACGCCGCATATTCCAGGAACGGAATAGGTGCCTGTTGCTCCGAGCACATACCAGGCTGCGGCGGTGGCGTTGTACTGACACCATGCACCAGTTGACAGTCGCATGTGGTAATTTTCCGGCTCCGGCGAGAGATCGGTTGCAACCCAGAGGCCAATGGAATTGTTGCCAGAGGATCATGTCGAGATTGGGTAGACCCGTGGTATTCGGATTTGTTCATCGATCATCATCGTTCGTGACACGATCGACAGAGTGCATCCACGGACAACAAGGCAGGCAATTCGGATGACATGCGCTCGACCACTGGCTATGAAATCATTTGGTGCTTAGCTGTGAACGAGCATGGCGGTGAATCTTCAAATCGAGGGTTGTTTAGGTGTGCAACACGGGTCAATGTGCCGGGCGCGTTCCGGGCAAGAGAGATCCGCGTCCACCATCAAGTCACTGGACGTATCCAGTTGCCCGATCGATACCGTTCTGCTTATCGATGATGACGTCGTCATTGAAGACCAGACACAGGCGCGGAAGAACCGAGGATACTCACCTGGTCCCGATCGACAGTGTATCGCGTCCACGTCACTGAGACGACAACAAGTTCCAGCCGCTACTGCCCAGGAAATGGCGCATGCTCTGGTCCTCCTCATTTCAGGATGGACGGGTTTCACGCCAGATGCGCTGGGCGCAGAAAAGCACGGGCCGTGATCTTCGCGTGCGCTTCTGGTAAACCGAGCAGGCCTCGTTGACATTAGTAGCGGCTGCACAGCCGTCTGCGTTTCATTTGGAGTGCCATCCAATCGGAGCATCGTCAAGGACGCCGGCCCCGGGTGTGCCGCGTACTCGCCAGTGATTGATTTCATTCATCATCACACGAGGAGATGGCTTGCTGCGGTGGTGCCTGCTCGTGACTGCGCAGCTCACGCAGTACGGCATCAAGCTGCTCTCGAAAGTGTCGCAGGCGCTGGCGTAGGCGCGTGTTCGCCCGAGCATTGGCGACACAAGCGCGTCGCCAAGCGTCCGATTCAGAACGTAAGCGAGCGATTTCCGCTCGCAAGCGCTGCAACTCCTCGTAAGCCTCCGTACTGCGACAGGCTGCTTGTGATTTAGGGTATGCGGTGTCGACACGAGACGGGCTGGCGCATCGAGTGGCGATTTTCGTATCTAGGGCGATGTTCGAGAATCTTGTTCCTCGTCTCCGATGTTGGTTGTCTCCCAACGACTGTGACTGTATGAAAGCACCGGACGATGTTCCATTGCGTATCTTAGGCACCGAACCGCGCGGAAGCCGAACCTGCGGCTGCCGTATCCGACTCGTCACCGGCGATAGGTCATCGGACTGCGCTCGGTTTACGAAACTCGACTCGGTCCTGGAAGACGAATTCGCTCGGCTTCCGTTGCGGCCATTCTGGAATCCGATGCCTGCTTCAGACGGATCACAAGGCTGCTTCCATTCAAAATACGACGGCGTCTCATCGACGAGGCTCATATGAAGACCGCTTTGGATGCCTTCGAGCATGCGCTCCAATGGCGGGGTCCATGCTTCCGGATCCGTCGCTGACACTCGAGACATGTCCGCAGCAGCTTTGGTGTTTCCTTCGGTCGATAAGCACAGCACGTCTCGACTGGTAGACGAGGCGGCGCGGGTCCGGGCTCCGCCTCCTCGCGCAAGCCACGGAGTCCCATATGCTTGTTTCGAAGCAGCAGCAGCAGCAGCAGCAGCTGGTGTTGCGACAGACCGACTTTGTCTCAACGCAAAGCTCCCCGGCACAACGACCTGTTCGTCGGAACGCGACCCCTCCGCCTCTTTCGGGCTGCTCGCTTCACCTGCCCGGCTGTCGAACAAGCCCGGCGTTCTGGACGTGCCATCTACCTGACGACAGCGCCCGCGTTCTTTCGAAAATGTGAGCCTCCGAGCGACGTCCTCCATGAGGATCACGATATCTCGAGTACGTCCGCTTGGTTTAAGCGTGACGCCCACACGCTACCCAGAGGATACAAACAGCGTTGGCAGCGGAAGGGCCTCAGATTCCAGCGCAGTTGCGCGCCGTGCTCGGATTCGGAACCTCCACCGTCGCTGTCGCTCCACTGGGCGAATCGCTGCGTGCGTTCGCGCCAACGCGGACACGTGTCCTACACGCGATCGATTGCGCACGCATAGAGGGAATGCTGCTGTTGCATCGCGTGTTGATGGCTGATGATCGACTCCAGACTGCGCGATGCATACTGGGAAAGCACCTATGATGCCGCAGCCGACCTCCATGATCGATGAGCAATACGTCCTGCCCGATGCACTGGTTGTTTCGTGCGTTCCATTGGGTGCCGAGTGTCTGCGGGGCGTTCCCGCGATAACGCCCTACAGCACCGGTGAGGAACGCGATCCAGTGGCAAACGCAGCGCGCAGCAACGACGTTCGCAAGCATATGGCCGGGCATCGTTTCGTTTGCACGTGGCGCGCACAGCGTTACTGCATGGGGCCTGCGCGCCATCCCGTAATGGAGGCGCTCGTCTCAGGAGGTACCCAGTGTCAATAAGCACACATGGGGCGAGGTGTCCGCAGGCGGCATCTGCGCATCTGTGAGCGTGTTGTGGCAGGGGATTTGGGTTAGACGAACGCGTTCTGGAATAGATGGCGAGGGTTCCTTTATCCGGTATCTTGTCCCGACATATTCCCTGATCTGCTGGTTGCACATTCGATGCATTCATGCTGCATAGCGATCAGCTCAACGGTACTAGCATGCGTTCGAGGCGGCTAATCAACGCTCCATGTCGACAGAGGTTCGCTGAAAATGTGCGTTGATCTCCATCGGGACGCACCCGAGGTGATCTCCTCACCACATCACATCGATGATCCTGTCCATAAAAACCATCAGTGTGCGCGAGTGGATCTCTAAATGGGCGCTGATTCTGTACGAAAAGGTGTTCGTCCACGGTCTGCAGTGAAGTGCCTGCAACGGCGTGGCGCACTCACGGCGTGCAAGCTGACCAGCACGCTGCGCGCTTCCGCCGCTTTCTCCAAAACGAGCTGCGTCCGGGCGACTGTGAGCCCCGTAACGGAAAGTGCCCCCTGTGCGCAGCTGGTCGACCATCGCCCGCACGACTACGCTTTTGATAACCGTGGACACTGCACGTGAAAGAAACATCGCCACCAGGGTCTATGCTGCACTACCGAAAATACTCGATCATACAAGCAGATGCACTGCTTAGGATAGGATCCGTCTGCTCGTGAAGGTAACGGTGCCCGCACAGAGCTGTTGCGGCTTGTATCCCACGACAGACTGGCGCGATTGCCTCATCGTCCGATGAATTTTCGGTGAATACCTGAACACGAAACTCATCGCCGCATACTCCCTGCAATTTCTATGCAGAGCGTACACGTATGCATCTCAGTAGGCTGTCGCATCGGCCTTGGTCTCTATTTCGCCCAGCAAAACATGAGCTCCGCTTCCCTACCGAGCCTTTCGGGGGTAACGGTGCGCGCGCGCTAAGCCACACATTGTGGCGCAGCGAATCGTGGCGCTCCGGCCTCCGCCCGCATCACCCGCGCAACGGGCACACGCTGCGCACCATTCGCGTACCCGAGCTGAACACCTATCGGGTATGTCTGGCGTAAGCGGGTGTGGTACCTCAGCGTGATGCAACGGAACCTCAGCACCAACAGAACATGATTTGGAGTAATGTTGATATTTTTGACTCCGGTAGAATGCATTTACGAGCGTCCAGCACCAACGTACCGAAACAAGGCCTTTACAACACCCGAGGTGCGCGTACCGCATCGCGAGCGACTGCATCGCGTTCGGCGTCGAGCACTGACCCCAGTGCGGGTGCCTGGGGTTGTCGCAATTGCCTCGGACGCCAACGAAGGATCTACTCCTTCCGATGAACCCTGGTGGCGAGAACGCGCGAGGTTAGTGGTATCGAGACAGTCTCAGGCGACCGGAGACGCACCGACAAGTCGCCGGAGGTTTCTCCAAGCGCTCGTGCTGGCCTTGGTTGGTTTCGTTGCGGGTAGCCTTGGCAAAAGCGCTTCTTCAGGAAAAGCAGGGACGCAAGCGCAAGCAGTTACTTTGGCTCCGACACCTACAAATCCGTATGCCCGCCGTCGTCAGAAGAAGCAGTACGAGAAATACCTCGAGATACAGAAAGCGCTCATTGAGCGCAATCGACTACGTCGCAAGTATTCACGAAAGCCGCCTATAGATACGGATGCGCTTCCGTATTCCCTGTCAGCATTGAGTGCCTTTGTGGCTTCAGCAATCAGTACATTCATTGTACATCCTATTGACACGATCAAGACGCGGCTGCAGATGCGCGGAGCCTCGTGCCCGCTCCCGCCGAATCAGCTGTACCGAGGCGTTGTGTCCAATGTCTGGAAGGAGGCACCGAACGCAGCGATCTACCTAGGCGTCTATGAAGCCTTCAAGGATATATTCTTGCGAACACCAGTTCTGGGATCTTATCCAATGCTTTGCTTTCTGCTGGCCGGCGGGCTCGGGGATGCCATCGGTAGCGTCGTGCGGGTTCCGGCGGAGATTCTGAACAAGCGTTTGCAACTCGGTCTGAGCGCGACGCTAAGTGATGCATGGCGCGAAGTGTTTTGCGATCCAAACAACCGGGAGGTTGTGAAAGTCACCTGGATGGCTGTGCTGGCGCGCGACGTTCCCTACGGTGCCTTGCAGATCGCTTTCTATGAGCAACTGAAAATCCTGGTGTTGGTTCATCATGCAATGGGAGCGCAGAGCGCGAAGGGGCTCTTTCTTGATGCGTTACTGGGAGCGATTGCGGGTTGTGCAGCCGCCTTCCTTACGACGCCAGCGGATGTTATCGTGACGAGGCTGGCGTCACAGTACCCCCAGTCGTACATAGATACACGGCGTTTTATGGGCGTTTTGGGTACCGCACGGCGCATCGTCGAGATGGATGGCTGGCGAGGCTTCTTCTCCGGATCCCTTCAGCGAGCCGCCTACTATGCGCCGCTGATCGGCCTCTTCTTCTTCCTCTATGAGACGTGTCGCTATGTTGCGCTCCATCCAGAGACGGTGTCGCAGCTTGTCACCTCATACTTACCGTTATAAGCAGCGAGCGTGTGCGAACGACGGTGTGATGGATGAGGAGGATTTCGCGAGTGCCGTGTTACACTGTGCTGTTCGACGATTCGGGGCATGGCAGGTCGCTTCAGACCGTTCAGGCGAGCTGCTGCCGTCCGACGCCCTGCAGCACACACTGTGTAGGGTGACTCTACGGTCCAGCGTGTTTTTTCGATACGAACACGCTCGAGGACAGCAGCAGACTCGCCGTAGTGGATTCGCTCGGGAAATAGCGTGACTCTCGTCAGGTGTATGCCTGTAAAAAGATTGTTAGCTGCAGGATACGAGTTTCCATTGCCGTTCTGGAAACGCGCAGCTTCCTCAACAGCAGACACCGGGCACGGAGATTCTCGTCGATATCGCTTTCGAGCGAACAGGAGCATTGCGGACGAAGCGAATGGTCGTTTTCGATCTGTCGTGGACACTGGTCCAGGCGGATAGCGTCGAGCTCCTCTGCCAGGCGGCTGCAGTGGATGCGGATGCAGTCGCGGAAGTGCGCCGTTGTCACTCGCTCGGATCCGACGA
>Ga0080006_1134363_pt1 | contig 77214 bp, 73 predicted proteins | sample RS3BMetagenome_FD_69209 | JGI IMG/M metagenome (GOLD analysis project Ga0080006, IMG submission 69209) | Ferric oxide microbial mat and aquatic microbial communities from Rainbow Spring, Yellowstone National Park, USA - RS3B (SPADES... ... | reverse complement strand
AACCCTTTTCCCCCCCCTCCTGCATCACAGGATCCTCCTCTTTGTTTTCTTCATCCATCGTGACAGGCGCAGCCGAGGGCGGAACTGGCCAATCTTTCTTCGACCGCCGATAGTGTACACACAAGGCTACTCCATCGGTTTCGATCATCCCAGTGAATACCTTTTGTTTGCTCACTTTGAGACTTTTGAAATCGAAGACGTTCTTCCGGTACGTCTCCCGGTTTTCGCCGGTGAATTCCCCCCCTGCTGACACTGAACCCCAGACTGATCTCCTTCATGATGCCGTAAAGGATTCTGGAATCGATGCTCACAAAATGTGACTTGATGTTGCACACTGGAACGGCACTGAAGCGCCTCCCCATTAGGAAAGTCTTCCGGTCTAACGACTCTTCATTTTTTCCTCACTCAGATCCATCTCCGCCTTGCGTTCGAGTTCTCGGTCCAAAAATACGAAATCGCGCAGAATTAAGGGACCACATCTTTTCCTATGTCTTCTCATATCTGATACCTCTGCTGCTGGATTCGCCAGCCCCAAGACTGCACGTTGCTCTTGTATAGCCGCACGGATTGCAGAAGCTTAATTCTTTCTCTTGCGTAATCTCTTCTTGTCAACGAACTCGATCTCATCTTGATACTTTCGATCGTTCGTGATGCCATTGATCATCGCCCATTTTCCATCGCGAGATAGGCCCGAGTAGAGTGCAAACATGGCGCCTATCATGAAACGTTCGAGGTTTACTGTCAAATGGTTCTTCAGATTCGTGAGGTACTTCATCGCCCCATAGTCGTACATATCCCGGTCACCCCTGTATCGAGTACGCTCGAAGCGGAATTCCGCGAAGTTTTCGTGGAGGGCATCCACTAGCACATTTTCCTTCAGCGCTTGCGCTGTGCCAAGCATCAGTTGACGAGTAAAGGTCTTGTCGAAGAATTCTTCCGGAATCTCGACTGTTTCCATGTGCATCACGTCGCCGTACATCTCCCTCGCCAAATGCATCAGCCCTGACGACGCCTTGACAATACTCTTCGAGTCTGAGTTGACACGTTTTTGATAGCATCTCGCAAGTTTTCCTTCGACGGATCCTTGATATATTTAAGAAGACCGGCGTTCACCACCATCTCGTCGTACTGTCGTCTTTCTTGCCGCCTTCGACGTAGCACCTCGCCCTTTTGCTTCTTCGCCTTTTCCTGTTCCTCTATATTCGGAACTGGTTCCGTTTTTCTCCGGCAGCTGTCCACGCTACTCCTCCAGGATATTTTACTTCCTTTTCCATAACTTTCCTTTTTTCAGTATTTTTCGGAAAGAACGCTCTTTGAACGCTTCTGTTATAAACCGCGAAAAATCACTTGAATTATCTAAACCGAGGTTTGAGACACGATTGAACAGAAAACTATAGTTTGCTACGACTTGAACGCAAATGCAACTTGTACGGCAGAGCAAGATCATAAACATCAGGACCACGTTTCCCTCCAACGGCAACATGCGCGTAGTATCTCATGCCTGCATGATCTCCCAGGTACGCGTATCGAACACACTATGTGGAACAAAGAACAGAGACGAACGATTCACGAGCTTCGATAAATATATATATTTCGTTTCCCCCTCTACGATGAACGTTACAAGGGGGAAGATTTCGGTATTTTAGAAAGTTTACCTCCTAGGCGGAAGGTCCATAGAGCCGTACGAGTCTGCTAGGCTGGTGCTCGGTGTGCCTCTAAAGTGGCTGGTGCTTTAGCGAGACCTGAGCAACTCGTCTGCAACGCAGTTTATACTAGGTCTCGGATAGGGTATGCTGCGTTTGGGCGTCGCCCAGGTCCTAGTGGGCTCCTTGTATATCGCTTCGCGCTACCGCAGTCAGAACGTCTCTCTGTACAGCTTGCAGGCTCCCAGAATGATAATTAACCGTGATTCCGTGTCAGGTGTAGGATTCTGCGAGCCAACGCCCTCAGTGGTATGGCAAAGTCGTTCTGTCTCCGTGCAGCGTCTGCTCCAGTGGTATAGGCGCTACGGCGGGTGCAGCAAGGCAGGCACTCGGCACACGACAGAACATACGAAACGGCCAGTATACCCGAGAGGAAGTATAAGTAGTGGAACTTGAATATAGGTGCTTCATCACAGACGCTTTCCCGCAAGCCATGACCCATCCCGAATTCTGGGATGCATGGTCAATGTAATCGTTTTGTCATCTGGAAAAACAGCAACATGAACATCGACGACATGCGTCATGAGAAACGTGCCAAGGAATGCTAGTCATATACAAAGCGGTCATGCGAATCCAGAAATCATGGACATGGGCATCGCAATGCCGGTCCATGATCGACAGCCATGCGAACATGCATGACATGTCCATTGCAATGCGACAATCTATGACATGCGGCGATGAAAGAGCGTGCAGCGAACGCGCGCGCCGATCGACATGGCGCGCCGCGATCGAGACGCGCGCGTCGTTCGCGCGGCGGTGACCTGTTTTCGGTAACGCACAAACGACGACGAGTTTGGCTTTCGAACGTCTACACATGGCACGAGTTCTCGGGTCGGTGGCTGCCCAACCGAAATGGGTGCCACTGGAATCGAACCCAGACTTATGGAATGAATATATGTATCACCTAGGTGTTGAAGGAGGACGTCCAGCGTTCGTGGACGTCCTGTCGCTGACGGAGGCAGTGGCGCAGCTTCCGCAACCTGTCCACGCGCTGGTGGTGTGTTTCCCACTGGGCGCACGGGAAGCCAGCTCCCCGGTTAGAACTGTAGGGTCTGACGTGTGCTATTATTTTTGCGCACAAACAGTACAAAACGCTTGTGGAACTATGGCGCTGCTGCACGCTGTCTTGAACAACTGTGAACGCGCGTCCATCCAGCTTCGGCCGAGCTCCGTACTGGAAAAGTTGCAGGCGCACGCTCGTGACTTTCCAAACGCAACGCCTTTAGAACGAGCAGAGTTTCTAGAAGGTGACGAGGCCCTGGCTGCAGCGCACGATGCATATGCTGCCGCGGGACAGACAACGGCACCTGCACCAGACACCGACACCGATATGCACTTCATTTGCCTAATTCGGGACCGCAGCGGCCGTCGTCTTCTCGAGCTCGATGGCAGGAAACACGGTCCAGTAGACCATGGGGAAACGAACGCCGAAACTTTTGTAGAGGATGCGTGTAGGCTAATCCAGAACAAATTTGTGCAGCGGGGTCCGTACCTAACTGTCATGGCGCTGTGCGGCTGAGCTTGCGTATCGTTTGCGCTCTGACCAGTGGGCATCGTTGGATTGTGGTGCTCGCAGCCGTGTCTGCCGCGCTGACTTATCTTCTCCTCCAGCAAAAGTGTAGATGTTGCTTAGGCGGCTGCAGAGAGCATGATCGTGAATATAGGCAACGATTCCTGAAAGGTCGTCGCTGTATCTGCGGGTCCTGGCTCCACTGTTGATGCAGCAGTCGCTGGGATTCCGGGCCGGGCGAGAAGATCTGAAAAGTGTACAAGCGACTTAGGCGCAAGGAGCAAGTTGCGTGGACGGATCGACGCGGTCTTCTTATCGAGAGAACGCGAGCAATCAGGGTACTGTCACTTGCGCTCGACCAAGACTGGCGGTTCGTTTCCCGCGTGGCATCTGTCGTGCCATCCAGGAGCCGCTGCGCGTCTTCGTCACGCTCGGTAGGCTTGATGCGGTATTCCGCAAACTGGACTGGTTTGAGCAGCATGACGTAACGTTGTGTGGATGCTGTCGCCTTGTTCGCGTTTCCAGGACACCTGCTTTGGGTAGTCCAGTCGAGTACACGTAGCTTTCTGATGCTACAAGCTCGATAGACCCGTTACCCACGCGTGCGCATTTTTGCAGCCTTTACTGGCACTCCACAGAGCGTATCTACTTCGTCGAACGTAGGCGACATGGCGCACGGGCCGAGCAAGTGATCATCTAGGTGCGATCAAAACGGTACATTGCCATCCACGACGCAAGAGCGCTTGGTAGACGGCATGCAACCATACCAGCATTTATTGCATAGTGCATAATGCGCATCCAGCGTATATCACTGACGAGAGGCGGGCATGTCGCAGAGAAGACACGCCAGCTACGCAGGTCTGAGATTGCGATTGGGGCAGGGCGTTGCGAGCGGCGACGCTCAATGAAGAGCCAACGGAATCCAGTGGCTGGGCACTAACGATACCCCGCACAACGCTGGTTGTACATGGAAACTGTCTAGCATATACTCAGCAATAGCGAATAACAGAACGCCATCATGGTTCACAAACTGCACAGGAAAGTTGTTCGCGGTATATACATACGGCGCTCGTGCTGTACTGCGTTGCGGACCGCACCATACCAGTGCCTTGCTTCGGGCGAGAATTCTAAGGGACTCCTCTCGAGGCTTTTGGATTTTAGTCATAGAAAGTCTCGAACGTTTCAGCACAATGCCCAGACTGCGTATTAAACGATTTTCTCGTACATTCGCTCGAGCCGAAGCTGCTGCATGCCACGGATGCATGCCACATTTCCAAATGTTTACGAATGCCCAGAGGTCTCGGTGCCGAACGTCAGCATACGCACTGTTGCCGGTGGACGCACACCAGCGCAAGCCGCTCACCATCGATTGCCACTCCACGTGACGTTCGGTCCGCGTACCGTGCAGTATACTGTGCACTCGTCTCTGTTTCATGCTCTTCTTCTCTAGCTGTCTCAACGGGCGCCCTCGCTGGTGATGCGTTCATGTCATCATGGATGCATCGACGGGAATGGTAACGAATCGAATCCTGCATTCGGTGAACGCGCTCGTCGAAGGTACAGGTGGGCGCCAATGTGTGATGCAGCATCTCCAGCGCCACTGGACCGAACCAAACGACACGAATTATCCGTCATTGCCTTTCCAGACACATTGAACAAGCTGATGAGTGCAAGCCTCGTGCCCGAGTATGACAGGAACCGTTGGCAAGCCGAGCGCTGTCCCGGGCACGCTCTAAAGCGTGCGTTGATACCTTCCATCGGTGCCCTGTTTTCTGGGCGATTGGCGTCAGGCTGCGATGGGTACAACCCAGACACGGTGCGCTTCATTCAGCGTTCGAGACCGATCCGTATCTAATTTTTGAGGCTGGTCTGATCATTGGTGGCAGCAGCGAAATAAACTTTTTTTGCGACGGCTGAAATCGCTTGGCGAAGCGTCGAGGTATTCTGGAGAGCGGGGCTTCGAATCTCTGATCCTTTGATCGGGCCGTTTCGCATCCTCTGTCCAGCACATCCTTCATGCTGTCGCGTGATGCTCTAATCGAGACATGATAGGGAAATGGGAATAGATGGGAGCTCTGCGTCCGGAAACTCGTACGACCGGTTCGTGGACGGGATATGTCAAGGCGAGCGTAGCCAGGCACGTCTTCTTCGAGTAAGAAGCTATGCGACTTTTAAAGGTGTCTTGCACCTTTCGGTATTAGGGAAGCGAACGACTCTTGTATGGATTCATGGGCGCTAGAACGGTGTGTGAAAACAGAGCGAATGCCTTTGACAGGATGCAACCTGGAAGAACATGCTGGCACGACGTCGAGTCGGCGCCAAGCTTAGCTTTGTTCCCAATAACCGATTTTTAGTGGCCGAAAAAGACGGTGCATAAGAGCAGGACAGAAGAATACGGGAAGCAGACGCCGCAGAATATGCTTCGGCCAAGGATCCGGGGTTGAATGATTCGCTTTGTTCGTGGATCCATGGGGAATCACAGGATTGCATGGTCATCAGGGCGGGTATTGTCGGGAAGCACGTTGATCGCTCTCGTTTACGAACAGCAGTGTTTTATTCTTCGAGTACCTATGCACAGGTGTACCTTTTCTTCCGAATCAAAAGTATCATCGAGAGAAACGAAGACTGGTGTCTTCTGCTGTGTAAGCGTTCGCTCTTCTCTGCGAAATCGATGGTGTCTTGTTTCACATGCAACGCTCTCCCATAGAAGCGCGGGATTTTCTCTGTCCACTTCTGTCCTTTCATCAGCTTCTGAATCAACGATATGGAAGATTCACATCCTATGGCTTCGTTGATCGTGCTATTTAGTAATTGTACGGAATAAATTGGATTGAACAGGTGAAAGTATATCATATAGTGTTTGATTAGCTCTGGTTTAAGTGCACGTCGTTCATGTTGTGGACGACGAGAACAGTTGTTCATCCACCAGGTTACCGTAGAATGACTGACTTGCATATGGGCGGGTAATTCTTCGCAAGCTCGCAGAGACGTCATATGGTCCTTTCGCGACCTTTTGCCCGTCTACAACATTCATTCCCTTTGTTCAATATCTGAGAGAAAAACAAACGAAATCAAGAAATACGTCCTGGTACATGTATTCACGAATTCAGTGCTCTGAATATGACCGAGTTCATGGCGATGCAACCGCGTATACCACACCGTAGCTGCAGGTGGTGCAGGTGTTGTTCGCGTCTCCCGAGTGTCGCACGTTCTCAACCAATTCACATGCGAAGAGCGTCCTGTGTCGAGACGTGCGCTGCGCGCTTGCGACGCAACGTCCTTTCGATAGCGAGTCAGCGCTCGAGACGTTGATGAGTCGAGATGATGACGACCTTGTCGTTTGATTTTACTTGAATAAAGTAGGCTCGAATTAGAAATGTGCATTCATTCGCGAATGATGTTCGTCGTTCATCGCAGTGTGGAACCGACCATGCCTACTGCGACATGTCCACGATGCCACCGATCCGGGGCAACACCCAGGTTCTAGACGACATAAATGGGCAGGTGCAGCACGCTATACCCCAGACCTGTTTCCACTCTGGTACAGTAGCCATGAACCGGCACCCAAGGACGACGCTCAAGTGCTCCGTGCGTGAATCGGAGAACCCAGCTATGCTCCGGCGGCGAGCGAGACCAACGCTAGATGGTTGAACGTGTGGTGGCGATATCGCCACATCCCTCGTCTTTGGTGAGCCCTCAGATCCAATCCTCCTCGTTTTTCTCCACCTCTTTAAGCGCGATTTTTGCTGTCCAGTTCCCTTTCCAGTCAGTGCTTAGCTGAACGCGACCTTGTTTCGCGACCCCAATGCACTTACCTGCAGTATCGCAGGCAACCCCGAGTTTGATTGGCGCGAACTCCTCCGGCTGCCCCTTCAGTCGGAAGGTTTTAATGAGTCCCGCGCGCACCACTGCGTACCGGTAGCGCAGCTTGCTGTGTGAGGTTGCCAGAATACCGTGCAAGCGGAAAGTCTCGCCAGAATCCAACACCCAATCCCGTTTGACAGCGACCCGTGAGCTGATCCGGTTATAGCAGTCGACTTTGCCACCCAGCGTAACCGTAGAAGGGAACCATGCGCCCCTTACCGAAAAGTCCTTCTGGTAGCTCGCCTGGAAGTAAGGGGAGCCCAGTCCGGGCGAAGCGATGCCCAGCAGCTGCAACACACCGCCGTCACGAAAGCAAAAGTCCCGTGATGCGACCGCATCCCAGTCACGGTTCACTGATTCATAAACGAGAGAAACCTCAGTTTTACTCATTATAAACAAAAAGCCGGTGCGCTTCACCTGATAACTCTGCTCTACGATAACCGTAGCCCGCGAGCGAACAGCACCAACAACGCACAGGCTGCGAGCTGCACCGATCCCGTTTCGAGCACGTTTAAACCGGCGTGCGGAACGCCCACGTGGCCGTGACCCCCCGTATACCGCACGCGGCTGTGCCTGCACACGCAGCGGCCGTCGTACGATCGAGCGCCGCCCCTGCGGGCACGCAGGGACGTTGCGCAGGGCGCTTGCCGCCACGGCCTGGGCATCCGCGGGAACACGAGACGGATCGCCTGCCGATGCATGCGCCAGGTACGCAAGAGGAGCTTTGTTCTGTTTTTTCCTATTTGTTTGCATAGGACGCATGATTTGTATGCACATGGCAGCGCCGCTTGGAGCAGCGATACAACGTCTTCGGCGAGCGTCGTCGCGCTGCACAGCAGACAGGGCGCATTCGCGACTAGACGAAGCGCACAGGTGGTATGCGGCTCGAGGTTCGCGTCTCGCGGCAACGTGTGGGCATCATCCGGGAGCGAGATGCGTCGCCACTGCGATGTTTGCGTTGGTTGCGCGGGCGCTCCGGACTCTTTCTGAATGGACTAGCACTGAAAACCCACGGGTCTGGAGTCGCATCCTCGAACTTGGTGGGCATGACTCACCAGTTCATTGCGAGTATCCGTCGAGGACACTAGAATGCCGGGGATTGGATGCATATCGAGAAATCACGCGTCTGGAGTCGCATCCTCGAACTTGATGGGTATGACTCACCAGTTCATTGCGAGTATCCGTCGAGGACACTAAAATGTCGGGGATTGGATGCATATCGAGAAATCACGCGTCTGGAGTCGCATCCTCGAACTTGATGGGTATGACTCACCACTTCATTGCGAGTATCCGTCGAGGACACAAAAATGTCTAGAGGTTGACTCCGCGTCTGGATGAGTCACCGGCGGAGCCGCTCATCCCTGGTGGTATTTCCTGCGCAAACACTTTCCAGGAAATCACCTGGGAACGTGATTCAGGTCGGTGTCACGCAACATTTTTCAGATGTCTTTTCGCAGGATATACAGAGTTGCGGCTCGCTGTTGCCACGACTATCGATAGGGATGGTGCTGAACACCTGGTAAACATCTCCTCGAAACAAGAGTGTTGTTCCGAAGCCACAAGAATGCGCCGCCGCCGAGCGCCAAAACTCGAACAGCGCACCTCTCCTCGTGATCCAATACAGGCTCAAATTTTGGGGAAAGATGCATTATGCACGAGAAAACGGCATACGCATGCTTGGACTAGATGTTTAAACGGGAAAGCGCGAGGGCCTGCCACACGCGACGTTTTTGAGCGCCACACCGCACGCTCTAATGGCAACGCCCCGAATATGGCAAAGCAACATGCGCGAAACTATGGTGCTGGACCCGACAGCTACCATGGCGAACAACTGACTCAGACCTTTGCACTGGACGTTCCGACCTGTGCATCGCCGCAGCTACGCAAAAGCTTCCGCTTCTGTTCCGAAACTGTGATCACAGGTCTTGCAGTGCTGCCGATCGCGAAACGCATAGCAGGCTGCGAGTCGAGGGGCAAGGTACCAGAGGCTGCCCTTCCCGGGCAGCACCAGGTCTCACACACGGACGAGGGCGAAGTTTCCGTATCGGGCGCGTACAAGAGGCAAGCGCTTCGCCTGGGCCGTACAGCGTAGAGCCTACGGAGCCACTTGTGTCCCGGTTCTGTGGCGAGTCAGAAGCAGTCGTTTTGGCTGTGAACCCGCGCTGCTGGGCACTGCGAAGCGTCGAGTGACGCGCACTTCGAACGCCGCGGGTACTCTCCAGGGTGTAGGCGGGCGCTTGTTTTCAATACCTACCGACCGTTCGGAACAGGAGCGTAGACACGACGACCAAGTGATCGCTCCCAGTCGGCCAGACGGCTACCAAAGTTTGGCTGCGAACGGCACCTGCTCACGGTACTAGCAGCGCAGGAGTAGCGACACCCGTGTCATGAACCTGTTCGCAGACCCGCCTTTAACTGCATTCGTGAAGGCGCTTCGTTCGCACCAGCACGAGGAGTTGTCTTTTGTGCAAAAGCAGCTTGAGCTGCTTCGAAGCGAGTGCGAGGACCGCGATCCGGAAAAGAAAGCCTGGGCCTTGCTGAAGCTGACTCACCTGAACCAGCACCTACTAGCAGGCGACCTATCGTTCACCGCTTTTCCTATCGTGGAAACAGCCACTCGGTCTGTTCTATGGCAAAAACAGGTCGGATTGCTTGCTGCGAGTCTGCTCTTCCATTCTCAGACTCCGGAGACACTGCTACTCGCGAATCAATTGAGAAAAGATCTTCACAGTGGCAACCGCAACGAACAGGCGCTTGCGCTGACAGGGTTTGCGGGTTTCGCCTCCGCGGACCTCGCTGAGGCTTTGTGGCCCGACGTTGCAGCGCTGTTCACGAGCGCTCGTCCGTACCTGCGTAAGCGAGCAGTGGTCGCCTTCCATCGCAGCGTTCGTCAGTGCCCAGAGGTGCTGCCAGCGTGCTGGCCTCGCTTTGTCAACCTCCTGCAGGACGCCGACCCTTCCGTGGTCTGCGCATCAGTCACCGTTGCACTCGAAGAGGTGCATACGTATCCAGAACTGTTTATACAAGTGATTCCCCGTTTTTACGAAATCGCCAGCCAGGGCGGTAGCAATTGGTTGCTCATCAAAGTCCTGATGGTTCTCGACGCTCTGTGTGCACATGAACCGCGTCTACCAAAGAAACTCGCATCTTTGGTGACAAGCATGATAGAGGCAACCCAGGCCAAGTCGTTGGTGTTCGAATGTTGCCGAGTCGCATGTCGTCGCTTGGCCGATGACGGCCATTTGCTCTGTGTTGCCATTGCTCGTCTAATTGCGTTTGTTGAGGGCGCCGATCAGAACCTTCGATACTTGGCGCTGAAAGTACTCCGCAATGTTGTCGAGTACCGGCCATCGATCATTTCGCAGAAACAGTTGCAAGGGGTTCTCAACGAGTTACAGAACAACGACATCCTGGTGCGGCTTGCAGCGCTAGAATTGCTTTCGAGCAGAGTGCATACTGCCGATGACTTACGATGCCTGGCTCAGAGCATGGAGCGGATGTCGCTGTTAGAGCCCGCACCGGGGCGGGCCCCGAACCGGGACACATCCGAGGAGCTGCGATTTCGCTCGATGTTGTTCAGTGAGCTGTGGCGATGCATTCGAAGGGTGTTTCCGGATGGATCCACTGATCTGGCAGAGGCAGATGCAGCGTGGTTGCTTGTGTCCATCGTTCGCCCGGCGCTTGTTCGGGCATCACAACTCGATGAGAAAAACGTGGAGCGGTTTGCGGTGTTGCTTTGGAAGCTTGTTCAATTACATGAATCGCTACGCGGATCTGCAGCGGCTGTGTGTCGTCAGGTTCTCGACCGCTGCCTCTCGGAATCACACGATTGGATCCGGTACTACGGCGCTATTCGAGTTTGTGTTTGGATACTGGGCACCAGTCTTGAAGGTATGAACGACTCGTCTCGTGCCGCCAATGACCTGGAACGACTCACGGGACTGTTCCAGCTTTTCGAATGCGTACGCACGGGCGACGAGGAATTGGACAGTTTCGCAGCACTCCAGACGACGGTGCTGCGAACATTGCGCTTTTGCTGTGAGCACTTGCAGGCTGACTTTTCCTTGCAAGTCAGAGAGCGCCTCCAAAGAATCGTTCTATTGAGTCCAAGCGCCTTTGAGGAGCACTGGCGCCTCCTGGGCATCCAGCGAGACGTCCAACGCCGAGCGGGAGAGATCACTCGTCGCAGCGCCCCGCACCCCGGGGCACTCCAAGCGCTTTTGCGTTCGCTGCCCGCTCTCTCGTCACACGAACTCTCCGAGTGTTGGGCTGATCCGCACGACTTGCCGCCACCGACACCGACACCAGCGATACGTCGACCACGAAAGCATTCGGAATCACAGGGCGCATCTCGGAGTGGCAACAATGCCGAGGCGGCGCTCCTGCTGCTCGACACCGTCGACGCCAATGATGTCGTACGTGCGCCGCTGACAGCACTGCCGTACAGGTCCGCTGCGCCCGCAAGTGCAACAAATGAATCCAGGGGCGAAAGAGACGCGAGCAGCGCGCATCCTCTGCAAGCGTCAGCGAGTGCGGGATTCACCACCGCATCTGATGTCTGGGCAGCACATCGTTTCGCGAGTGCCCCCGACGACACCTCAACGGATGCCACAGGAATGGAGGCAGCGGGAGCAAGCGCCCGCTCCACCACCGAGCTCGAGCACCTCGCATTCTACCTCCGTGATGCACCGAGCGCGCACGCACACGCACGACACGCACACGCACCAGCAGCCTCCGTGCCCTCGAATCAGCAGGCTGCTGATGCGCTCTCGATCGGCGCCAGTCTGCAGGGCAATGCGTGCACCAGGCATGATGCGATGCAGGGCGCACGCATCGCAGGTACCAGCGATGCCCCGGATGATGCCCTGTTGATTGACTTTTGTGCACCGTATGCAGCAATCGACGGTGGTGATGCTCCTGCAGGTGATGATGCACCATCTACGACCGGGGCTGACAACTTGGGACCGGGTCGGTGTGTTGCGACCCCGGAGCATACCCAAGCAGCAGTGTGAAGCGAGCTGCAGGCCGGACGTTCACACGGCAGTTTATGGGAAGCATGTGCTCGGCATCCTGGATCATAGCAGACACGAGCGTCGACGCTGCAACAGGGACGTCTTGCTATTGCTATTGCTGTTGCTGGTGTTGGTGTTGTGGTGCGCTGACGTGCGTCTCGCACCAGTCCAGCATCGCGGAGGCCATTGGCCGGTGCAGAGCGCGCGCTGGGGTGAGGATCAGTCGGCAGCGGACGCAAGGTTACGGACGCGAATGCACGGGGCTCGTGCGGATTCACTCCAGAGTCTGGGTGCTTGCTGTTCATGGCTGTCGGGCCTGGATGTGTCTGGTATGGGGCTTGCGTCGCAGTTTGCGGCCGCGGCGACAGCTACAATTGATGACACGAGTGCGTGGATCATCGGCAGGCGCGGCTGCTCCATCTGTCACGGTGCGCTGCCACGTGTGCACTGACCGGCCTTTCGACACACGGACGATCCATGGAAAATGAAAGCGGAGTAGCGAAATGGACACGGATGCGCTCGAGTGCCTGCAACAGGCGGTAAGGAAGCGACTGGCGATGTGTGAACGCTCCCACTGGGCGGCCGTCGGGCGACCCGGGGCTGGTCCATGAGTAGCTACCGCTTCGGGGGTCTACTTGTCATGACGGACACGCCAGCACAGTGGAAGCGAGGCTGCTTCGTGTAACGCAGAGCGTCCGGACTGCGCCTCCAGGCGGAGCGGCGAGGCCGTCTTTGTCGTCGTCGTCGTCGTCGCTGCTGCTGCTGCTACTGCTGGTACTCGCTGTGAAGCAGGCGGGTGCTAGCGATCGTCAGGCGTTCATCAATACGAAGCTCGAGGGCGGCGGATGAAGTGCTCGCCGTAAAATCATCTGCTGTAGCAAGTTTGTCAAGCACCTAGTATAGACCCGTGCGTGTTCCGCGTCTTACGCACCGTGGAACAGCCACCAGTGCGGTGCGCTCGCTGCCCAGCGCGTTTGCAACATGTTCCTAGGTGCTGGACTTCGGGTTGGCCACGTCTCGAACAAAGTAATTGGACGCGATCGTCGGCAACCGTACGGTTTCCTGCGGTCGGTTCAAGGTGTCGTTTGCGCTTGCGCCGATAACGCCGGCTTCTTGCGTGCGCTGCAGAAGTGTCGAACGCGGATACGCGCTCCGTTCTGCTGCCCGGGGCACCACGGCCAGCCGGAGAAGCTGTGGCCCCCGCTCCGAGAAGTACTCGATCGAGAGCGTCATGCCCTCGTAACGCTTGATCTAGCAGAGCAACCCGAACTCGATAACCTGCAACAACCGACCGGCATTCTTCGTGCGGTGCAGGAGCGAGCAGCGGCCGTCTTCGATACCGTACATACCTTCTTTCTGGTCAATGGCTCGACCAGTGGCATCCTTGCTGCGCTGCTTGCAGTCTGCAGTCAGCTGGGTCAGGATCCGAGCCGCTTTTATGCCCTGGTGCCGAGAAATGCCCATCAGTCTGTTTTTCATGCGCTAGCGCTGACTGGACTTCATCCCGTGTATTTAACCCCAGAGGTTGTGGATTCTCGCTACGATATCCTCGGGCCGGTTTCCGAGTCGACAATAGAGGCGGCACTCGTTGCTTTCGCGCCGCAGGTGGCGGTGGTGCTGCTGACCTCACCAACCTACCACGGGTTTGTGGCGAATGTGCGCAGTATCGCAGCTCGATGTCGTCGATACGGGGCGTGGTTGGTTGTCGACGAAGCGCATGGTGCGCATCTGGGCTTCTCTCCCGAGTTGCCGCAGAGTGCGCGACAGATGGGTGCGGATCTGGTTGTACAGTCGACGCACAAGACCCTGATGGCCCTGACCCAAGCAGCGATGCTGCACGTGCCATGCGGTTCACGCCTCGCTGTCGAGGATGTGGCCGAAGCAGTCCGCATGGTTTCCAGCACGTCGCCGAACGCGTGGTTGGTGGCGAGTCTCGACGCCACCGTCGCCGCTCTGGCGGATACGCCCTGGTGTCAGGCGTGGTTCGAGCGAGCCTGCACTCTAGGGCAAGCGATCCGAAGACGACTACCGACGCTTCCGAATGACGACGCAACACGTTGCTGTCTCCTGCTGCCGGACGACATCGATGGGTTTCTTTTCGATGCGCACTTGCTGGATCACTACGGGGTTTACATGGAACTTGCTGGACGTGCGACGAGCACAGGTATCGTCACCGGGGCCAATGATGCGAGCCATGTTGCCATTTTGGAGGAAGCGTTCACAGCGTTGACCACGGACTCCCGCCTAAGAGGCACTCGTGAATCCAGGGTGCACACTTTGCGCCCCATGGACAGCGTGCAAGGCGTGTTTCGGGCTGCAAGCTGCACGCTTCGTGTGTCTCTGCATCAACGACGCCGCTGGTGCCCGCTGCAGCACGCCGCAAACCAAGTCGCTTCCGCGACAATCAGCGTTTACCCACCGGGCATTCCGGTCGTCTTGCCTGGCGAACGCATCGATCCGCCACTGGTATCGTACTTGCTCGACGCATCGCGGTGTGGTTGTGCCATATCGGGCGTGCACGGCCCAGAGCAGCACGTTGCCGTCGTTGATGATGTACCACCGGCGACACGATGCCACCAGGCGCCTTGATCGATCCACGCTATGCGTATCGGATGTACCACATGGGGTGCACCGGTTCAAGGCACGTTGGTCGGGCAACGAGTTCAGCACGCTGGCATACAATCCATAGCATCGAGAGCGGGAATCGCGATGCCGGTGACACAGCTCGCATTCTACATTTGCGGTGACTTGCACGGGTGGCACGCATGCGCGGATGCATGGACCTGTCCATACATGTACATGTATAGATCGCTGTGTGGATGTGAGCATGCATGCACACCAACGCCGCTCGCCGCTGAGCTTGCGCGCATGCGTGGTGTTGCTCGACACGCGCGATGCAGATGCATGGCGCTGTGCGTGCGCATGCGTGTCCGCGGGCACAGACAGCGCGCTGCCCGCATCCGCTGCATCGACAGGGCGTTGGGGTGCGTGCCATGCGCGCGCCACCGGCGACACGTCGGCAGTGGAATCGCCACACAGATACCGCGTAGCTGTTTCGATGGCGCTGTCGAGATCTGTGACCTGCTTGCGTTTCGTCTGGGGGAAATTTCTTGCTGGCTCGCTGACTGGCGATCGATGCAAAGGCGTGATCCGTCCATCCCGGATGCTTGTTGTTGTTGTGGATGCGCTGATGCGCTTGCTTGTCGCGATGTCGCGTATACGTTCGGACGGCGCACGAGATGTGCTGGCTCTTTCCGAATCGATTCATATCGTGCTGGTGCGCTGCGCCTGGCCTACTGGTACGCTGCGACCCGCATGGAATCCCGAGAAGGCTACCTTCGGCCCATACGCTCCCTCTGCTGCCTCGTTCCGAATGGTTTGATATCGGGCAGGTACGGTGCAGCTGAAGATACCCGGTGCATGGAGATGCCACGCGGAAGCGCGTGTACCGCAGATGCGCCAACGAGAACACAAACGCTTGAGTGATGCGCCACAGCGCACCTCAGCCGAACTCCATATGCATCTGCGGCGCGTGCTTCTCGCGCGTTTCAGTCAGCGCACGGAGGAGTCGTCTTTCCCGCCATGGATACGGATATGACGGCCGGTGGAGTGCGCAAGTCGTCACCGTGGCCGGGCTGAAGCCAGAGGCGGAACCCGCCTCAACGAACGGCTAGCGGTACGCGGACGTCAGCGAAATGGTCGATCGCGTCTGGTTCATGCGCGGTAGTGTTTCTCTGGGAGGCTGCGAAGGCGTTCCGCAGCCTGCTCGGCAGTGAGATCACGCTGCGATTCGGCGAGCATTTCGAAACCGACCATGAACTTGCGAACGGTTGCACTCCTGAGCAATGGTGGATAGAAATGGATGTGAAAGAGTAGACCTGGTTCGGCGGTCGCGGCACCGTTCGCCACGGGCGCCTGGTGCAGCCCCATGCTGTACGGAAAACTGGTCTTGAAGAGATTGTCGTACCGAACTGTGACTCGCTGCAAAATGTCTGCCAGATCATCCTTCTGCGATGCATCTATGTCCAAGAGAGACTGGCACGAGCCAGTGGGAAGCACCATGACCTCGAACGGCCATACCGCCCAGAAAGGAACGAGTGCAACAAAATGCGGATTCTGGCAAACAATGCGCTCGTTAGGCCGCTGCAACTCTGCTTTCAAATAGTCCAAGAGTAGTTCTCGGCCCGTGTCAGCGTAATAGGCACTCTGCAGGCGCAGCTCGGTGGCAATCTCGTTCGGGATGAACGAGGATGCCCATATCTGGCCGTGCGGGTGCGGGTTGCTGCAGCCCATCGCAGAGCCCTTGTTCTCGAAGATCTGCACGTGCCGGATCTGCGGCATGGTCGCTAGCTCAGCGTACTGCTCTTGCCAGGCATCGACAACGCGCCGAATCTCCGAACGACTCATCTCCGCCAGCGTCAAGTCGTGCCGAGGCGAAAAGCACACGACGCGACAGGTACCGGACACGGGCCGCGCTTGGAACAGCGTGGCGTGCGGCGCCCGACTGGCCTCAGCGTCGGCACCGTCAGAGGGCCCATCTAACAGAAGCGCAGGAAAGTCGTTCGTAAACACAAACGTAGCATCATACTGGGGGTTTCGGTGCGCGCCACCAGCCCGCGTGTTACCAGGGCAGAGGTAGCACTCGGGATCGTAGCGGGGTCGTTCTTCGCCACCAACCGTCTCCTGGGCGCCTTGCCAAGGCCGTTTCGCTCTGTGCGGGGAGCACAAGACCCACTCCCCTTTCAAAGGATTAAACCTACGATGCGGGTGCTCGGTAAAGTCAAACGACGCCATAAAGACGGGAGTAGTGCAATGAAGCAAGCACCAAGCGCAACGACTGGTTTCCGCCTTAACACATCAGGGGCGCTCGCCGTCCCAAGAATCGTCAGACGCCGTGGACATGCGCGAGCCGTACGATGGACGCCTCGCTCGCCCGGAATGCCGATCAGCATCGCGCAGTCGAGGATCCCTGCTCCATCGCAACGCCCCGTTGATCCGGCGTTCAGGAGCGCTTCGCTCGCCCGGAATGCCGATCAGCATCGCGCAGTCGAGGATCCCTGCTCCATCGCAACGCCCCGTTGATCCGGCGTTCAGGAGCGCCTCGCTCGCCCGGAATGCCGATCAGCATCGCGCAGTCGAGGATCCCTGCTCCATCGCAACGCTCCGTTGATCGAGGAAATACGCCAAGCATCAAGCGGCCGTCACGTGTGCGTGCTGCTCCCGGTCGCACGCGCGCTCCTGCCGCCGACCCAGGCGATCTCGCGTCGGGCGCGCACCGCATCACGTCTGTACCATGATTTGTTTGCTATTTAGGGTATCTTCTCATCGAAGAAGCGCCCTGGGACCTAACATCCAACTACACCAAGCATGGCATTCGTTCTCTGTGCCGCTAAATATGGAAATCGTAGCTCCAGGAGGCGTTGCATGCGGAGGTCGCTGAACGCTCTGCACACCCGTCTCGCAGTAGCTGCGCACTTGAAGAAACTTAGGTGGAGTGAGTTCGAGGACCGTGCCGCGTACCAGCCACTGCCGGCAACGTGGCGAGGCGAGTTTGACTCGGTGTCGCCACTGGACGAGATGAGTGGTGGGCAAGTGAAACCTGTTAAAACCCAGGTTTTCGGACAAGTGTATGAGGAACCGGTTCCTCTGGAGCTTCGCGCCGAAGACGACGACGCCTTCCGTCGTTTCCAGGCGTTGATGCTCGCCGACCGTGCTGCAGAACTTGACGCTTTGCAGCAGCGGCGTGCAGCGTACGGCGACGACGCTGGAGTCATGAGCAACATGCGTATAGAGACGATCTACGGGCAGCCATGTGTGGAATACTGGCGAGGTCGTTCTTGAAACGGCTGGAGCCGTCTGGGCACACGTACTGTCCAGAACCTGTGCACCGGGAATAGTCCCTATGATGAAAAATTCCTATTTTACTCGGAACGTAAAGCACGGCGCGAATCGCTTTCGCCTTGAGCCGCCGACGCATCCGCGCGCCGTATTTTTTGACTGCGGCCGCATTTGAGTCTGGCGTCTTGTCCATGCGTTGTGAGCGCGCGATAACGTGCAGGAGAAACGAGTAGTTCCAGAATGTGCACCAGACACCATTCGGGTCGTAGGCCGATCTCCAAACGGCTTTTTGCGAGACGCACCTGTGAAGATGGAGGCTGTCGAGAGCGCGCGCCCTGCTCCGCACTGTACCAAATTCCGGGGACGATCGCGTTCGAGCGCGGGAGCAGCGCCTCCCGTAAGCAATACGGACCCCATCAAGGCAACCGCCGGGGCTGCGATGCGCGCTACCCCTGCGGGTGATGGCTCCTGAACGTGCACCATCACAGCTGGGCGTACCAGCGAGCGAACAAAGCGCATCAGCGAGCAGAGCACATGATCGTATGGAACATCGGCATCGGGGGAGCTTTTACTCGTAAACGCTGTAGCATCAAACGAATACTTAAACCCACATATACCAAGCATACCTACAAACCCGACGATTGTTTGCCCCTAACCGCACAAGCGGATGCATCGCAGCGGCGGCGGTGGCCGGGGCCGCTCCATATTTCTCCAGCAGGGATCCGATCGTTGACGCATCAAGCGGGTATCCCGGGATGGCGCGATCGCTGCCAGCCTCTGGGTATGCGGCTCCAGTCGGGACGGAACGGGACCAGCCGGGCGTGCCCGCTGGTGTGGCATTCTCGACGCATGCCTAGTCGATGCTCCTCGGCGGCGCGTAAAATCGGCATCACCACCCGTCCGTGCGAACGTGCTGTGCGCATGCAAGAACAATGAGCTGCAGCGCTCTCGCAGACAGCGTCAGGCGACGTCGAGTTCGAGTGTGTGGGTTTTTTCATTGAGAAAACGTTTACTTTGGCCAGCGTTCTCCGATCATGCGCATTGTTCTTTTCTTACCTTTTTTTCTCTTTTTTTCCAGTGCGCGGTAATGTATCTATCAACCCCCCACTCCCAAGTTACATTACCTGCACTTCTTCTCGGATATTCTGGTCGTTTCGTACGTCCAATCGTGTGCCTAGTGCCTGCCGAACGCGACAGCAATAGCGCCTATAGCGCCGGTACGGTCGCTGCACGGAGACAGAACGGCGTTGCTGTACCACACAAAGGGCGCCGGCTCGAGGTCGAGTGTGTGGGTGAGCGCGCGCGCGCGCGCGCGTGATCAGAGCGAGGCACACCGCACGCACACCTAGAGTCGCTGTCCATGCGCCACGTGTGCATGAACCCCGCGCACCGGTCCAAAACGGAGCGTGCGCCGTACCACCCCGGTGATCCAGGCGCGCCAAACTGGGACTAGGCGCGGCATCGCGACGAGCCTCTCGCAGAGCGCCCGTTAGCGACGTCCCGCACCGGCGCCGCCCAGTCGAGAACGAATGCCGCCCCCCGGTGATGCCAGACGCGCGCGAATGTTCGCCACTGTCGGAATGCTTCCTGTTGCTGCGTGCTGGAGCAATACCTCGGACGGGAATGAAGCATTTTTCGTGTGTTTGGAGTTTCATGTTTATGGTTGCCTGCTGGGCGAGCATATGCTTTGCCGGCGGTGCAGCCGAGCCGTCGCTGCGATCGGCGCGAGTAACGAACGCGTTTACGCTGCCTGTCGAGGTGCGCGTGACCTACGGGCGCTACAGTGCCAGCGCACAGAACGCCAGTCGACAACTGACAAGTGCAACTGTCGTTTTTCCAGGTGACTCTGCTGTTTTTGGAGAGGTTTTCGTACAACTCAGAGAAGCCGCTGTTGTCGGCGCACTGACCGGTACGGGCTCGTCTTCGTGCGTGCAGGTCACGCTACCGATCGATTCCGTGCTAGCGTGTGCGTTTCCGAGCAACGACACCAACATACCATACACTTACCCCGATAGTTGTGCATCGGCCAGTGCGCCGTACGGGGCTGAGAACCAGAAGAGAGGCAACTTTTTGGTATTGCCTGCAACCGCGGGCGGCTCGTCAGGGTCAGCACCTGTTTCGGTGGCGTACGCTGGTGGCGAGCCCGCCGCCAGTGCGCTGATTTCCGAAACCTGTAGCGTATAGAGAGGTTGTATAGGATTCTAGCATAGGATATAAGTAGCGGAAATAGGTTTGAATGCCGTGAAAGTTGATCGGCTTTCTAGAGAGAACTGGCGATCGCCTTGACGTTGCACGCAACGATGCCTGACCCAGAGCGCGCTCGCAGGCGCACCAAATCGTCGATTCCTCGGCACGAATACAAACGGGATGCTCAATGTTTCCGTAAAGATACGGAATACCGACGTTATGCGCACCGTCGCGGATCCACTGAGGACACAAGCGCGATGCATTTCTCGTGCGTTCGTTATCCTTATACGCATGCACCAGTAGTATCGGCAGTGTCTTGGTGCTGCTCCCGCGGTGTCCAGGCGTGCGCATCGCCTAAACACTGAGTCCATTGTGGCGGCACCTGACGTACAAGAGAGAGAGTTGTCGCCCACTCCGGATACCGGTAGTATACGTGCACGCAGTAATTTCTAATGCGAGTCGTCGACCTCACATCGTCTATGACTCCGTAGGTTCACGAGATTAACTGACGATCTGTTGTAAAAGGGAACCCCGAATCTGGGATTTTACAAGCACCCGTACAGCAACGCCGGCCTTGGCCACGATCGGTGCCGGTCGTATATGCGCTCGCTGCAACATCGAATTCGAGTCATCGATTCCATACCGTCCATGAGCTCGAGACGCCACCAGTGCCGGCGATATCCCCATACGTGCGCTCACAAGGCGATATGTGCCTGGGGCTTTCCAGCCGGCGGCTCAGCGGCGGACGTCCGCGAATCCGGGATGCTTCCCGTATTCCAGTCACGAAGGAGCGTTCTCCGTATAATTCCTGCTAAATGGAGCGATCCGATACAAACCACACTGTGCGGTTTTTCTGGACCAGCTGCCGTCGCAGCAAGCTCAACCGCACGGCGAAGCGCTTCTTCTGGAAGTGCCACTTTGAACACCGGCGTCTGAGACACCGCTGCAGCATGATTGGCCACAACCCGATGCGCCCGCTCGTGCAGCTCATCAGCCGGCATGTACGATGGGTCATCACCGACCCGAGTGCAGATGATCGCACGCGGTGCGAAGCGCATCAAGGCCTCGGTAAACTCCTCAACTCGCTTGTCGCGGCCCATGGCTAAGACGATCCACGCTCCGCAAGGGAGGCGTTGTACGGTTTCAGGAATATGGGCCCCATCGACGAGCACGTTCACCGATAGCGTCCCGCGATGGAGCGCAAACCACTCCATGCGTCCGGGAAGCATCTGCTTCATCTGCGGTTGAAGCAGCGACCAATCCGGTGGCTCGCACTGAAGCCAACCATACCGTGCTGCGAGCTCTTTTATTGCGCGCTCCGCCATCAACTGGTTCCGCTCTTCCCAGGAAGCCGCGTCTACGAAGACAACGGAGCGAGGAGCCGGCGGTGACAACTGCTCCACCGTCTCCCGAATGACTTGCCGCAGCTCCGGTTGATGGACGCCCGAGATCAGTATACAACTCGGCCGCCATGCAATACCTGCCTTTTCACGAGCTATATCGGCTAGACCTGGCCCGATGATCTCCGCATGCTCCAGGGCAACGCTCGTGAGCAGACAGACCTCAGCTCCGAGAACGTTCGTGGAGTCCTTGGCGCCGCCCATGCCGCACTCGATGACAGCGTACTCGACACCAGCCGTTTTCATTGCTAGGAATCCGGCCGCCGTCATAACGTCAAACCAGGTAGGACGCTCGACCACCGGTACGCCGTCTTGCAGGAATGGATCAGCCGCAGCAAGGGCGCTCTCGAGGGCGTCTGCGAGCGCTTCGTCTTCGATGCACGCACCCTGCAGCCTGACTCGCTCTTGGATGCGCTCTACATGTGGTGAGGTATATGTTCCGACTCGGAATCCTTTTTGTTTGACCAGATACGCCGTGAGCATAGCCGCTAGGGTCCCTTTGCCCTTTGTCCCGGCAATATGAACGGCGCGATAGCAGTGCTGCGGACTTCCAAGCGCGTCCAGCAAACGCTTCGCAGGCTTCACGTCTACACGCATCTCCCGCTGCCGTTGACCCGTGTTCGCTCTTTGCAACCGTTCCCAGTTCACAAGTTCATCTAAGCGAGTCAGCAACTGTCGCAGACGCTGTGAGACGGTACCGTCAACGCCACGAGTAAAGACACCGCTGGCAGTGCGCCAAGCCATGGCTTTGTTGAGGCAAGTTAGCAGGTCGATTAACGCTGAGATTTTACTGGAGGTGAGCAGACACTATTGTCGCGTGGCGAAGGCACTACATAACGGTACGCACTAGCAACAGCAACAGCAGAAACTGCAAGGTGAAGACTGTTCCAAGGTCAGCGCGAACTTTTCGGGTGATTAGGGCGGCGCGAGGACGGCGGCGGTGGCGGCGATAGTACCGGTACCCTCGCCGCTTGCGTCAGGTCCTGCATCCGATCCTCATCTGTCGAGTTGTCTTCGGATGCCGCAGAGGAAATACTATACTCCATGTCAGAGGCGGATGACGCGCGAACTTGGGCCGACGACTCCACCAGAATACCGTCACGATCGACCGGAACATTGCAGGCCTCGGTGTCCGACTCCCGCTTGTCCGTCCATGGCAACGGGCTCGTGAATCGGTTCAGCTCGGGATCAGTGCGGGCGAGATCCATCAGAGAAGACGAGCCCTGCTCGGTAATGGCGGCGGGAGCGATGTCAGGCGAAACGCGTGGCGTCAGCACAGCGCTTCGATGACGTGGGCTTGCGACCTCGGGACTGAGAGGCTGTTGGGTATGTTTCCCGGAAGACAAGTGCTCCGCGGCGAACTCACCGTCGACTTCGGTACGCTCCTGGCCTTTGCAAAGTCCTGGATGCCCGCGCTCTCCATATGGCGGCTGCTTTGGGCGTCCCGGGATGCCAAGCTGCCCCTGCGCTGCAGTTGGACCCGATGCCAGATCGGCATCTACACTGGAGCGCGCGCTCTTGACCCCTGGACCATAAGGGGTCTCATCGGAAACAGACCAGCTGGGCGGCTCTATTGGACGTTGTTGCTGTGCATTGAGTCGGAGTCTTGTGGAGAGCATTTGCCAGGCGACACGGGCGTCATCGCATGCTCGCAGCGCCCAGTGGTGCAGCTTGGATAGCGTCGTCACTGCCGTGTACATTCCGCCGGCAAGTTGGCGGAGCGCAAGCAATCGCTCATTTTTCACATCGTAGACAACACGGAGACGAGCATGGCAAGCGTTTTCCTCCGCTTGCGTGGGGTCCAGCACGCAGCATGTCTCTTGAGAGCCTCGATGCTCATCGAAAAACAGAGCATACTCCAGGATCACAGGGTATACTTGCAGCTGCAGCGGGACTGGCGGCCGCTCCCTCGGACTGAATAGTCGAACCCGTTCATCGCCATACCCGTGCCGCTCGATGGTAAAGTCTGGACGGCGAAAACGTTGTAGCGAACCGAGCGCAGCCAGTGACGCGTAAAAGAGCCCGCTACCATCCAGACTTTCGATACAGACTTGCACGGTAACCTGGAACGCGTATTTGCCGGCAACTATGCAGAGCGACTCGGGGTCAATACATCGAGACTCACGAAGGATGCGCTCTAGAAACACGGCCTCCTCTGAGAAGCTAACAGCGTCGCTTTGTTCGAGCAGCGTTCGCTCTGAGGCACCCGGCGAGATTCCGTAGACGACGCGGATCCATCCTTCGGTGGGTCGGTGCGGCGGCGGTGCAACCACTCGACAGGTTGTGGTTGCAAACGTGATCGCACTCGAGCCGGCGAACACGAGGACGCCGCTCTCGCCTACAAGCTGGAAACGAAGGCGCCGGGCCTCTTCGGGTCGGCGACCATCAACGCGGAGCGGCAGACTCTGTAGAACGAACAGGAGCTCGTTGCTCGAATAGGGCTCATCTCGCATCGAGTACGCTTTCTTCCGAAAGTGTTGGAAACGGGGTCAGCACCCCGTCAGACCAGGTGTCCGTCGACTCGTCGGAATCTTGAATGCTGCTGCGCTGCGCTGCTCGACGACGGGGTAGACGCCCAAGCTCTGCAAGGCATTTGTAAAAGGCGTGCTCAAACGTACTGAGACAGTCGTTTCATCCCAGTTTCTCCTGTGTGACTGTATCAGAATCTAATTCTCGTTATATACGAGACCTAGGATACCACATCCTCCATTTTGCATCAAGACACATCGGTCTCGAAGGATGGTGTGGTGTTTTTTGTCACTGAGCTGTGATGTTTGTGTTCCGTCTTACGACAAAACGGGGCAAGTCGCTGATTCGCTCTGACGCTGATCCTCAACTGCTCCGGATTGATGTGGCACTTGTTGTCATCGCGCTTCCCTTTGATGCCTGGGCTGGGAGCGTCTTCGACGAATCTAGCACTCTCGTAGCGCAGCACATAGTGGATCCGAGATAAACACACGACCTGCTTTCTTTTTCTTTCGTTTCTTTATTGGTAATGACCCTCGTCGTCATCATTCCGTTCAAATTCGTGAGGCGGCTTGCGCAACAAGAATACTCTGTCGACGCCCGGCATTCATAGCTATCCACCACATGCACATTCCGCAATTCCCCGCACTACTGTTTGGTGGTTTCTTCCTGCACCGAACGTTGGACAAGAGCTCGGATGCTTGGCTCGCGCATCCCGGTCTCCGAACCAGATGGCTGTATCTTGGCCACCTGGCACCAGCATGGGTTGCAGATCCCATGGATTGCATCCTGTTCGAATATGGGGCGGACGGCACCTCAGTCGCTCGTACCCGGAACGAGCTCTGCGCTTTAGTCATTCAGGAAGAACGCTTAAATGCGCTCGCAGATACGTTTTGTAAGCCAAGTCCGTCGTCTCGCATCTGGTGAGACGAGCAGTCACATGCTCTGTCTGTTGAATCTTGTTTTTTGCGTGTTCCTCGTGCTGTAAACGAGCCTCGCCTCGAGGCCGTATCTTCTGCTTCGGTCAACGGCACGTATCTGACCCTGGGCTCGAGTACGCGACGGCGACCAGGTCCAGAATACCTGGCTCTTGGCCCACGAGTCTTTCGTAATTTTTCAGAGGCGGGAGGCTTTCTTCGTCTGCCATTTGCCCCGAGATATTCGGCGATGCGCTCAGTTGAAAGCTAGAACCGAACCCATCCGAGAGAAAATGGAAACTGAATGCACCGTTTCTGGTTTCGGCTGCTTAGATATTAAGGTTTTCGCGTTAAACCTTCCTCTTCATTTCCTCACTCGCTTTCCTTTCATTCTCAGCATGCCGTGGCGTCGTAGAATGCCCACGACACTCAAGTAAGTTAAAGGAACGTAACCAGTGATGAAGCCACGCTTTGTAGACAAGAGAGTGTACGTCGTGGGGCGTAGTGTACCTCTTCTGTCTTGTGCATCCTATTTTCGCCGGGAATTTGAAGCATTTACACACTTTTCTACCAATTCGTTTCACAGCGAAAGAGGCCAACGCTTCTTGGAAGAATGTCTCAGAGACATGCCTTGGGGAATGCATCTCTTCACGTCTTCCACGATCTCTGCCGCCAAGTTCAGCTTCGAATTACTTGTTCGGTCACTCGGAGGGAAGCGAACCTCGAGACTTTCGAACGATCCAGCGGGTACGACACAGGAAATCTCTTTTTCTCTCTCCCGAGGGTCTCTTTATTCATTTTCTATGCTCCAGCTTGATCGAATCCTATCTAGGAACGACCACCCGTTTGTGGCCGCTCCGCTCGCCCGAGCTTCGGCCGTCTTGCATCCGCGTCCTCTCAGTGTCTGTTCGAAGCGAGATAAACGATCATGTGAACAGCGTCCGTCATCGCAAGCGAGAATCCCCAGAATGTGCAAGATCGCAAGGGCGTAGGGTTCCCTTCCCGGTCAGTTGCCCAAGGTAACTTTAAAACGGGAACGAGACACTTTATATTTCTTGGCGATGATGGTCTTGCGGGGAAGCAACCAGCTACATCTCGGTGAAGCGAACTTCCCCTTGGGTCACTCGCTCTCGTTCGTCATCCTCTCTCTCCCCAGCTCGAGACAGGCGGTACATTTTTTCTGTGTACCACAGGATGTGTTACCCTGGTCCCAACAGCATAATTTCTTTCTTCACGTGGAAACATACCTTGAATCTCTAATTTATTCGAGAAAACCGAAGACTCGATACGTCATTTTGTTGCTCCAGAGGAGCTGAACCAGCTTTGCACAAGCGCTGGTGTATGGACGCTGCACTCGGTAACGACGAAATGGAACACACCTGGTCGCAGTGTTGCGATTTCTTTTCCGGGTTTTTTCAATTGTCCCGCCTTCTTATTCGAAACCCAGAAATAGGAACTTTCGGATTGACACGAACAATACGTATACATGGTTGTCGACTCGGAGAGGCCCCTTCGATTCGTAGCCATTGGAATTCCGTAGCTCCCGGGAATCACGATGATTCGCGACGCTCTCGAACAAGAATTCGTAAAATAACCTATACCATCATGCAATGCATCCGTGCATGCCTCGAGTCATCTTGTATTTGCTAACATGCAGCATGTTCGAATAACGCATGCTTCATGTTTCGATCTTTGTGTCTCGAGGCAACTCGTCGGCGCTAGAATACGTACCGCTGGATTGACGACACAAGAAAAACGCGACATCGTTCATTGACGACTTGTTCGCAAGCTCGTGCTGAAAGTTTGCTGAGCAATCAAAGTCAAGTAATCGATTCCATTCGAGTGAAAAATCCTTCTCGGTTTACAATCATCGATGAAACGACATTCCACGTCATCTTGATACCTTGTATGGTGTATGGTTCCAGATGCTTCCGTCTTCGCATTTTGTACGGAAAACCGTCTTCGACTCGGACTTGAGTTGCCATGGCGATCGCTTCCGCTGGCGAGGTCGTCATTGCTCTGTAAGATGCTTGTAGAACGGATCGAAAGATCTCTGTTTGATCGCCAACCTGGATTTTGCTTCCAGTACTTGTTTCATTGTGGACCAGATCTCGTTCCACTAGCCCTCTATCGAATAGAACAGTGTACGCGTCACGGGTATCGCCCAGACGAAGCCCCTGGTTATAGAGTACGGCATCGAACGCGGAAGAGGAGGGCAGCATCAAGCCGATCCTCGTGCATTCGTCAAAGGAATGTACCAAGCGATAAAACAAGCGTTTACGCGCCACACGGCGACGCCGTGAGCAGGAGAAAGTGTACTAGACTCCTAGGAACATCTCACCACAGCCAGGTGTCACCAATACGAAGCGCGCACGGAGGCTCGACATCAATTTGTTGAAAATGACAAGCAAAGCGTAGATCACAACTTCCATATGTGCAAGAGGTAGGTTGACAACAACCGCAAACAGCGAAATCTGGACTTGGACGCTACGATCAATATCTTTCGAACGTTGCCAACGGAGCTGTAGTGAACGATGAGACCGGCGTTTTGAAAGCTCGAGATATGAGAGAGCATTATGGGGAAAAGTCGATGAAAAAGCGAGTATTGGTTGCTGCTGATGACAGCGGAAATAGATCCAAAGTTGAGCATGTACTCCCGAGTTAGCAGAATGCACCTGTTCCATTTTTATATTAACATTGGCGTAGAATGGATCAGGTTCATTCAAATTGCTCGATTGGGATCCTGACTGCGCGCAGAAGCTGCACTTTGTTCGCTGATGAACGCCCTGCCAGAGGCTGGTTTCCGAGGCACACCCCGCGTGGCCTCCGTCAGCCAGCCACCACCCGAGTCCTGGCCGTGACCGCTCGAAACCGCACTCGAGTTCATCGTTCGCCGTGAAGATGCGTCAGTGGTCGGCTCGATGTACTGCGCTGCGGGAGCCGAAACTCCACCCTTCTCCAGTCCGTCTGCCTGGTCGGTGTCCTCAGTGCCGGACGCTTGGCGTTTGCCCCAGAACCAGCCGCGCCCCGTTTTCGTGGACCCGGACGATGCTGATGCGGCCGCTGTGGTGTGCGTTGGGCCCGCATCCGCCGCAAACTCATGATTCTTGCCAAAGAAGACGTTGAGGAAACTGAAAGAGACGATGACGGCCCCAGATACAATTAGGAGCACTTTGCTCACGGTATCGCTGTCGCTAACACCAGCCGTGATAGCCAGCGAACCGGTGAACATCTCGAACAAGCCACGTCCCCAGCGCCCTTTCAAGAACCCGAACGGGCGGAAAAAGAAACGAGGCCGACCGATTTCACCAAATATAATCAGCAAACCGAAAAACGCGACATACAGCATCACAATGAAGCCCAGCGGGTTGCGCAGCGCCTGTGCTGCTGTCGTGAAAAGCGTCACGAGCCCGAAAACTCCGGTGAAAACGAGAAAACCCCCCGAAACCACTGTGCACCACCGGAGCACTGTGCTTACCTTCCGCAGATCAGCCTCAAAGCAAATGCAGTTCTTCATCGAAACGAGCCCAAAACGTGCGATGAACGACGCCGACCGTGTACAGCAGTGGCGAACCGTACGCCCTGGACAGACCGTGTCCAACTGACGTGTAGACGCCTCCCCGTCTTTTCGGACCGGGCATCCACCACTGCTTCCAACTTCTTCTCATATAATTCCACTTTTAGAGGTTGTCCAATAAAGTTCTCTCTTGTCCAATCTGGAGGTCTTTCCTCCAGCACCGCACATTTCCTTATATGGATAGCGGCATTGAAGTCTCGGTTCACATACTCCATCCGTTTTTTGTTGCCATCACTAATTGTACTTACTAATGCAAGTAGTCCACGAACTTTCGACATCCTTTCCATTTGCTCTTCCGTCAGCGGTCCATACTTTTTTATATCCTCGGGGCTCCGTTGGCACTTTTCTATCTCCACTCTCTGAAGTGTACACCCCAGTTCCTGGTGTGTATACGATGTTCGAAACTCATCTACAGGTATCGTAACGAAACGCCTTGCGCACTCCTTGTACACCCTCGTCGTTGGAGCTGGCGTAGTTCCTTTTTGGGTCATCCATCGCCCTGCCCCGTAGGCTACTACGAGCCTTTGACTTTCATCCTCCTTCAGGGCGCTCAACTCATTGAAAAAATTCGCAAACGCCCGCTGCTTACCACAGTATAGATTCATTCGCAAACGAGCCCACCGGGGCTTGGTATACTCCTCCCACAGCGCATCCCAATGCGCCATGCGAACTTCCATGAATTTCCGAAAAGCTTCAAAGTCCGCTCCTCGGCTCGTCACCTCGCTCAAAGCTTCCAGGTGATTTTTCATTCCTGCATTCCACGTCTCAATTTTCTTCCTCGCATTCATGATTCCCGATTCTCGATAGTATCTCGCTCTGGAGAACCTCAAAAGACGCATGTCTTTCTGACGAAAGTTGCCCTCAGTACCATCTTCCGCACGCTTCGGTGCTGCGATGGTGATGATATTTGTGTTTCCGGGGTCCGCGCCAACGACAAAGTCGTTATCCTGCACTTTCTGTGTCACAGGACCTGCCTTCTTGGTTTCTTCATGCTTCTCCGCGTAAACGACATGCACGTTATCCTCCACCTCCTGCGTCGCAGGATCCACCTCCTTCTTTTCTTCATCCTTCGCCGCGTAAACGACAAGGTCGTTATCCTCCACCTCCTGCATCGCAGGACCAGCCTCCTCCCTTTCTTCATGCTTCGTCGAGTCAACGACAAGGTCGTTATCTTGCACCCTCTGCGTCGCAGGATCCGCCTCCTTCTCATCTCCATCCTTCGCCACGTCAACGACATGCACGTTATCCTCCACCTCCTGCGTCGCAGGACCAGCCTCCTCCTTTTCTTCATCCTTCGTCACGGGCGCAGCTGAGGGAGGGACTGGCCGATCTGCCTTCAACCGCCGATAGTGTACACACAAGGCTACTCCATCGGTTTCGATCATTCCAGTGAATATCTTTTGTTTGCCGACTTTGAGCCGTTTGAAATCGAAGATATTCTTCCAGTACGTCTCCCGGTTTTCGCCGGTGAACTCTGTCCTCCTTACATCGAACTCCGGACTGATCTCCTTCATGATGCCGTAAAGGATTCTGGAATCGATGCTCACAAAATGTGACTTGATGTTGCACATTGGAACCACGTTGAAGCGCTTCCCCATTAGGACAGCCTCCCGTCTCTCCCACTCTTCATTTTTTTCCTCACTCAGCTTCATCTCCGCTTTGCGTTCGAGCTCTCGGTCCAGAAACACGAAATATCGCAGGACAAGGCGATAGTATCTTTTCTTATCTTTTTTCATCTCTGATATCTTGTCTGTTGGATTCACGAGCCCCAAGACTGCACGGTGCTCTTGTATAGCCGCACGGATTCCAGAAGCTTCATTCGTGAACTAGTTTGACGCTTTCTTGTCAACGATTTCGACCTCATCTTCACGCTTGCGATCTTTCGTGATGCCATTGATAATCGCCCATTTTCCATCGCGAGATAGGCCCGGGTAGAGTGCAAACACTGCGCGTATCATGAAACGTTCGGGGTGCACTGTCAAACGGTTCCTCAGATTCGTGAGGTACTTCATCGCCCCGTATATGTAAATATTCGAGTCGCCCTTGTATCGAGTACCCTCGAAGCGGATTTTGGCGAAGTTTTCGTGGAGGTGCACTAGCACATTTTCCCTCCGCGTTTTCTCTCCACCAAGCATCAGGTGTCGAATAAACGTCTTGTCGAAAAACTCGTCCGGAATCTCGACCGTTTCCATATCCGTCACGTCGCGATACATCTCCCTTGCCAAATGCATCAGTCCTGACGACGCCTTGACAACACTCTTGGAGTGCGAGTCGACACGTTTTTTGATAGCGTCTCGCAACTTTTCCCTGTAGGGATCCTTGATATGTCCAAGACGAAAGGTTTTCACCACCTTCTCGTCGTACAGTCGTCTCTCGTGACGCCTTCGACGTAGGGCCTCCCCCTTTCGGTTCTTCTTCTCTCCCTGTTCTTCTGGACTCGGCACTGTTTTTTGTTTTTTTCTAGCAGCCGGCGACCATGGTCCTCCAGGATCGTGGACTTGCTTTTTCATAACTTTCCTTTTTTTAGTTTTTTTGAAAAAGAACCCTCTTTGAACCCTTGTGTTATATACTGCGAAAAAACACTTGACTAGACTTGTTTGAGGTTTGAAGCAAAAACGAACTGAAAGACTGTACTTTGCTACGTCTTTAACGCAAGTACAACTTTTACATTAGAGCAGCACGCTATTGATCAGGATCGCGTTTCCCTTCAACGGCGACAAGTGCGTCGCGTCAGTTGACTGCCCGATCTCCCAGATGCGCTCAGTGAGCGCGCTGGGCGCATCGCCCCGTTAAAAACCCGCAAAGCACAGTGCCTCGACACAAGTCTACCCGTCGCGCACCGAGGCTAGGCGCAAGGCCGCTGGCGACGCCTTTGCTGGCCTGGTGTCGCTGTGCTCGGGAGACATCGACTCAGGTACGGGGTATGGTGCCTGCGCAGACGCCGAGCGCCCCGTTACGAATAGAGAACGCACCGGTGAGCGTTCAAAGACCCCAGCAGACCGACAAGCATCCGCAAGTAGTCGACCGGCAGGTGTAAATACCCCAACGATCCAGCGCGTTGTTGTGGCAGTAGCAGTACCAGCGTCTCGTTCGACTAACGCTGTTTGTAGAGACGCCAGCGGCAGTTACGGTTCAACGCGAATCACGCCCGTGCTTCCATACAGGTCGAACAGACCAAAGGAAGTTGTGCTAGTGTGCAGGACGTTACTAGGTCGAGTGCAGCGTCCCGCCCCGAGTTCGGTGGCGGCTCCAGCCACTCGGCTGAGAAAATACTGGCCAGCGAAAGCACTGCCTAAGCCACGAGCGCGACTGATGACCCAACGACCAAAACGCGCCTTTCTAACAAAACGAGTTTGATCAGGCGCAACAAGTCCCGTCGTAGCCGCGTCACCAGCTGTTGGAGACTCGTGTCGCCAATGGCGTCGCGGTCCAGGCACGCTGTTAGTCGCTGCAGCGCCACTGGTGTCGGTACCGGCAGTCGCTGCACTTCAGGGTCGCCCAACGCAGCCGCTTCCTCTTCATCCAGCGTCGTAACCAAGGTCCCGAAGCAGTCTCCCTGCCCAAAGCTATGTTTCGCAAAGTAACTGGCAACCACCGGCTCTAGTCGACTCGCTAGAAGCGCATACAGCGGCCAACGACTCAACAGTAGCACAGACTTTTGGACGAGACCTCGGGCTGTTGCAACAGCCTCCTCCTCAGCGCTAGCGATGCGACTGCAGTCCATCTGATGCTATCGGTAACAAGCTACACCGTACAACGTGTCGACAGTGACGCCCTGCCGAACCGTGAGGTACACAATGTCGTGCTCGCGTCCATGCGCACCGTCGGGAAGCGCTCGCACGGCCACCTCGCGAAGCCAGTCGTTGTCAAGGTTCTGCGCTGAAGCTCCGGAGTGATCTTCTGTCTGGCTCACTTGCCAGTTCACCGACAACTCATCCGCTAACTCAGTACACTCGACTTGGTACTCGTGCTTGGCGTGAAACCTGAACGCAAACCCGCGTTCACCGAACGGATCAGCAAAGCGCACGGCCGGTCGATCGTCGAGACGCCGCCCTCCTGCCCCATGCGATCCAGGCAGCGGGTGTCGCTCTGTGCACAGAAGCGCGTTAAAACGGGTAGGCGTCGACTTCAGTGCAGCGGTGCAGCGAGGTATCCGTCTGAGTTGACTGAAAGCAGTTCGTGTCATGGAGACACGGTCAGCGGTCAGCGGGAAGGAAACCACGCAGACAACACCGAGCGGCAGGGGTGCAACACGCGCACCTGAGGGCCGTCACGCGTCCGTGGGCGCTGCAGCTGCTCGTGACGCGACCCTCGTGTTCCCCGAGGCACCGAAACGCATGAGCCCTATGGCAACACGTCGTCTGCATAAAGAGCTCTCGGACTGGCACCTTTCGGGGCGGACCGCGGAAAGTAACCCACAGCCGGCCATCTTTCTGGAAACCCCGGTGACGCGCCTCGACGAGTGGTTTGTCTCCCTGCGCGGCGTCGAGTCGACGCTCTACGCAGGTGAGGTCTACCGTTTACGATTTCGCTTTCCCAGTGATTACCCCATCGAAGCACCGGAGGTGGTTTTTCTGGGAAATCCGCCGGTTCACGAACACGTGTACTCGAACGGTCATTTGTGTCTATCGATTCTCTACGATAACTGGTCGCCAGCGCTGACTGTCAACTCGGTGGCACTCTCTATTCAAAGCATGCTGAGCAGCGCAACTCAGAAACGACGCCCGCCAGATAACGATGCATACGTGCGAAACTGCCGAGGCAGGTCGCCGAAGCACACGCGCTGGCTCTTCCACGACGATGGGGTTTGAAACCGGTGCGCATCTCGCTGCTCCGAGCACAGCAGCGCGCACCATTGTCTCCACCAGGCATGCTCGAGCGGTTGCAAGCGTTCATTCGGAAGACTCGGTATCCATCGTGGATGTGTGTTCGGCGAACCCGGCTCGATGTCGCCGTCAACGCGCGACGCTCGGGCGCGCACCGCGACATCCAGCGAGCAACACCGGCGCCTATCGAACGCACCGCTCAGGAGCGTATCGTTGCCAAATCTGGATGCGGGCAGCGAATCGATACTGGGGCATCCAGGAGGGATCCTGGAACCCCGAACACTGCGACAAGCCGGACATTGGTGTCGTGAGTAGCGCGGCGAGCGATATCACGCACGCGCGGGATGCTGAGAACGCTCCTGGACATTAGTGGTCAGGGATTTGGAGCTGGCTGCGTTGCTTGATCAGATCGGTACCGTTGAACAGCGGGTACGGTGCCCGAATGATCATTGGGTAGCCTGGAACGATGTTCCCGAAGCGACGCTCTGCGACCGCAGCGCGACACGCTTTGGCACGTCCAGGGCAAGGCATCGTGTTCGGGTCGCCAGTCAATGGTGCCAGGTGCTGACCGCCCGCCGCCTGTGGTGATGTGTGCGGAGTGGCACCTGAGCCACCGCGTTGACAGCGGTGGCTACGTCAGATGCGGTTGTGGTTTGGAATCACGCGTGCACAAAATGCATCGCGTTGTAAGTGACGGTGGTGGCGGCGGTGGCGGCGGCGGTTTGAATCTATCGTAAGCATCCGCACTGAACATGCTCAGATGCTTGACGAGTGGCGTCCATGTGCCCGGTGATTTGGGATGTAGTTTGTACCTCCATTGCCGCCTAGTCAACTGAGGTCCGTAGCTCGCAGGGATGCGATTCGCGAACGCTGACGTTGCGGATGCATTCGAACGCGATCGACCCGCGCTCATCTGCAGTTGCAGCGTTTTACGAAATGGTCCCTGGTGAGCCTCGTGCAAGCGTAGTCCGCAAATCCCGAGTTTGCGGACACCCTGAAACATCATCGCTGCGCGTAAAACGCACCAGCTTTGCAAATAGCGGTGAGCCGTGTATCGCGTCAGGGTCTGAGCCATGTCAGCGGAAAAGGTAGGCATGTGCGAAGATGTCGGGTATCGTGGATTTGCTGAGACAGTTGCCGCACAGGTACCCGCTGGCATGGAATCATGGCCGCTAGCCCCGTGCCAGATGAAAATGGAACGCTGAACTGCTCGCTCTGTTCCTGAGCTTCGTCGTTGCTTCTGAAGATTTCATAGATATACAGGATCGATTTTCGAGGTCCAGCGACAGGGGCTTACGGATTCATGCGTTGATGGAGGATCCTCGGTTGAAGCTTAGGAGTGGCTTCTTCAACGCTTTGCTCCTGAAATTCGATATGTCTCGGGAATCGAAATGATTCGCGATGCCCTAGAACAAAGTTTCATAAAATACCCACCATCATGATAAAATTTACAAGTCGAAGCTTCGATTCGACTGCTTTCCTTACGTGTAGCATGCTCAGATCACGATTGCTCGAAGTTTTCCGCCTTTATGTTTCAGGGCCAATCGCGGGCACAGCACTGCGCGCCGCAGCATCGATGACCACGAAAAAATACATCGATCTCCGCTCTTGACGGCTTGTCCGGGTGCTCATGCAGAGAGTTCACTGAATCCGCCGGGGGTAAATACCGGATACCATTCGAAAAGAAAATTCGTTTGTCTTTGTGACGATCTATTGTACGGGATTCGAAAGAGACAGCACGATACTTCTGACGGGATATGCTCCAAAGGGTCACCGTCTCTGCTGGAGCTGTTGTGAGAGGTCTTACGCTCGGAGTTCGTTCATCGTCGAGATCGCTTCCAGTGGCGATTCCGTCATCGTTTTCCACATAGGGAGCGTAGACGAATCGGGATTTCTCGACTTTATTCTCCAGCCGAGAAATTTATCCTTACAGTACTTGCTTCATCATGGACAAGATCGCGTTCCAGAAATTCTCTATCGAATGCGACAGCCTGCGCTTGGGCGCGCAGCGTACTCGCCAAGGGCTTCGCCCGGAAGATGCCCCTGGTTATAGGGTATTGCGCCAGGTGCGGAGGCTGAGGCATGCAGCGGGGTGAGCCTTCTGTTCCTGGCAAAGGCATGCACACAGCACTGAAGCAAGCGTCAACACAGGGCAGTGCTCTGACAAGGAGGATGGAGTGTAGTGTGCATACGGGAACGCCTAACCAAAGCCATGTGTCACCGTTTCGATTGGCGCACCCAGGCTCTGTACAACGACAATGAACATGGCAAGCGAAGCGCAGATCGGTACCTTTCCCTGTGCATGAACTACGTTGACAGGAGACGGAAGCTGCGAATTCGGAAGCTGAACGCTGCAGGCAACATCCCTTGAATGCTGATAGCGGCGCTTGAGCGACAAACGAGACTAATGTGCTTTAAGACGGAGGCGAGCGAGGAAATGAAAGCAGACTTGGCGGGAAAAAGCCCGCAATGGCTGGTGTTGGTGACACTTGGACGAGGCCCGAGCGCCCACATGTAAGCCGGAGCTGGTGCTCACATTCCATTCTGTTCTGGCATCGGCACAGCCGCGACCAATACGTTCCGTTTAATCGTCGAGTCCCATGTAGTGCATGCCTTCTCGCCAAAACGATTCGTCGTGACGCAACGCCATGCTGCAGGATGGATCATGCGTAATCGAGCACATCCTGGTGCCACACAGCCGCGTCATTTCCATAGATTCGACGACGCGGTATCGCCATAGCGACACTGCGGCAGTCGGCTGCACGATGTACACGGGAGGCGCCGCGTCCGCATCGCCCATCCGTTGAATGCCGCTCACCCCGCAAAATCGTGCGTTTCCAGACGCTCACAGCAAGTAGGACGCGGTCATGTATGGCCATGTGTCAAGCCACGTGAATCGGAAGCAGGAACTGTGCCACTACACGATTCGAAGCCGAATCCTTGCATGAGGATAAAGACTGCGCCTCGCCTTTAGCTCCAAAAGTGTGGCGTTCGGTCTGTTCGGCCGCCGTCTCTACTTGCATCTCTGGCGGATGCTCGAATGCACCAGCGAAATTTGACGTAGCTGCCTAGTCTTCAGATAAACGCTCCTGCAGCGTGCATCTTGCGCTTACAGGGTCGGTGCCTGCCGCGATGCTCCGGCCGCAGCCTCGCATCCGAGGCGTGACAACCCACGCTGTGACATGGTTCGTACGCACGCGCACATTTCATCCTCCATTTTGTTCTCCTGTACGATTCTAGAGGCCGTCTGTAAAATCTTTTCTTTTGGCAGACTACGGAAAGGTCGAAGTTCGAAACCAATTCGCTTCGCCTGGACCTGCTCCAGCGCAGTGTCCAGCTCGGAGGGCCACTCGTACGCAGTGGTGTCACCCGTTGTCTGGTCCGCACTGACGCTTTCCATGCATTTCGCATTCGTATTCGTTTCCGCGGTAGGCAGTGGCGCGGTTCGTTGAGGGCTCGGCCCCGGATGGTAGTGCATCCGAATCTCGGCACGGAATAGATCTCGCAATCGCTCAGCGTCCAGGCGAGTGTTCTCGAAACCAAAGTCGCCCGCATCCCAGACTGCGACTGTATACGAAGGCGCTCGACCACCATCAACATCATCAAAATATGGATGAGAGAGCGCCTCGGCGGCCGTCAGCCGCAACCGTGGGTTCACGCACAGCATCTGACGCAAAAGATCGACGGCATGCGGCTCCGCTGCTGGGAACAGGCTCCCCAGATCCACCGGAGGTCGCTCAGGCATACGACGCAGATACTCACGCACCTGAGGAGAACGAAACTCTCGAACAGAATGCGCATCCGGTTTGCCAAGCAATCGAGTGATGAGGTCCAGTTGATCCAGTCCGTCTTTGCCGATAAAGAGCGGTCGGCCGCCAGAGAGCATCTCCGCAAAGATGCACCCAGCCGACCAAATGTCAATTGCAGTACTATAATGGGTGTAGTTGCATAGAAGAAGCTCTGGCGCTCGATACCAGCGTGTTTCCACATAGCCCGTCCATAGAACGAGATTCTCGGGCTCTCGCAGCTTCGCAGCGCGCGCCAGCCCAAAGTCGCAGATACACAGGCGCACGGTATTCGGCATATTCGTGACCAGCAGATTATCCGGCTTCAAATCTCGGTGATATATACCCGCTGCGTGCATGTATTGTAAGCCGCACAACAGGTCGTAAAGCAGCTTCTTGACTAGTCTATTGCGATATGCCGTCGTCAACTGCGAGTTGGTGTACAGGATCGCATTCGCGCGCCGCAGTGTCGCCGGCAGATACTCAAGAATAATGAACACGTCATCGAAGCGCAGCGTGTCCCTGGGCATCAATACGTCCAAAATCTGAACGATATTCGGGTGGCCGCGCAACAGACGCAACAACTTGAGTTCCCGGAGTACGCGAATCGCCTCGGGTGGGTGCTCAAACACGTTGCGAATGTGCTTGATGGCTACATCTCGGCCGCTGAGCGTATCTCGGGCCCGATAGACCTCACCATAGGCACCGCGGCCCACGAGGCACTGGAACGTATACCGCTGGGAGGAGAGAGCTGCAACGCCAAGCGCTGCCGCGTTCGGTACGGTTGTTGTTTCGGTTCGAGCACCTTGCAGCGGTGGTGTTTGCTGCTGCGACATCCGCTTGTCCACTGTATTCGTCAAAGAATATCGTCTAGAGATAGGTGCTGGCTTCCAGAGCCCAGGATCCGGTGAACGCTTCTCGTTGTTCGTGCAGCGAGCGTCCACTGTGCCCCAGGTATCTCGAAGGCACGAGTCAGTTCAAGGCATGCAATCGATAGTTCAGAATTGTTCGAACTAGAGATTTGCACTCTTCCTTGGTCTTTTCTCAAAAACAGTATGAAGAGAATCTGCTGCCAAACTCGCCTGGAGCTGGATTCGAGCTAGGTCAGCATATGCCGTACCGGGGCGAGGTCTGGGGCCCGTTTGAGCCTGCCCACTCGCTGGACAGCACTTGCCAACGAGATGCACTGACACGCCCTACGCTGCTTATCAGTTCAGCTCAGGAAATGCGGTTTTGCTGCGAACGCCCCCTGGGCCGTGGCGCAAGTCCACAGGCTGTATGAAGCCACCGGTAACGCTCGTCGTCGCGCCGGCTGGTGCGCGCATCCCGCACAGCCTCGAGCGACCGTGCGCAAGCGCACAGCGTTGCTGTTCATCGGTCGCTGGAGCGCAACAACAGCGACGGCATCGACAACGACGACGGCGAGATATACACGGCATTGCTTGTGTTGTGGGCATTTGCGGGATGCTCGAAACTCGGCGTATTGCTGAATCGATAGAGTCTCTACTTCCGAGAAATACTCCGCCCTGCGAACGGAGGTATGCAGGTTTGTTCCGAGATGGACTGCTTCTCCTCTCTGGTCTCCGATAGCATCCGCGCATCGCGAGCTTAACTCGTTGGATTCATCAATCTTATCCGATGCAACGAGTCGAGCGCCCACGCAAGCGTCTGGGGCAGGCTCAACCCGCCACCGGATAGACTGCTGGACATGGATCAAGCGCGCACTAGCGGCGGGACACCGTCCTGACCTTGATGGAAAGTTAGCGTCGCTGTTGACGAGCTGAGACTCCATCCAGAGTCACCCAGTCTTTTCGTTGTGCAGCAGAACGGTTTCCATGGACCCCAGATACCCGATTGCGCGAGATGCGTACGGGCATGCAAACGGCACGCGATGCCGCAGCTGTGTACAGATTTGTGTATTTGTGTACAGCGTGATGTGGATGCGTGCACGCGTGCATCCATCTCGCGGAACAGTCGATCGAGGCGGGACGCATCCAATAGGGACAATCATTGACAAGTTGTTCACGATCCTGCTGGTGTACCCAATGCTGCAGGGGAGCAATTCGGGATCGAGTCGTGTACGTTGTGCCTCGAACCTGGGTACCTGACTGTGCACCTGTGCTGCTATGGCCTCTGAGGAGGCCGTACTAGCTGGTAACTGTAGCAGCGAGCAGGATGCGTCGGGCACTGCAGTCGTTGCGTGCGCAGAGTCGGCGGCAGCAATCGACGAGCAGGCTGCAGCAGCGCAACAGAATCAACTGCTCACTGCCGCTGCAGCAACAGACGGCAGCAGTGCGCGCGATGAAAAACACAGCACGGAAACAGAGGAGGCTTTGAGGGCAAGCGTAGCGTCCGCGCCGTTCCAGCAGGGCTCCTCTGCTGGGGCGATGTTTCCCAGCGCCGCGGACGAGCTCGTGGAGCGAGCGCTGCACGATGATCGGTCGCTGGCAGCCTTGCTGAACGCGGACGGTCCGGTACGATGGCCGTCCTCCGAAGTGGTGCTCCATCAGGTAGCATGCTCTCTCGAGCGGCGTTACTTGCTGCACCCCGGAACCATGTACATCTCAAAAAGGTACTTGTGCTTCCAGCTCACGTCAAGCGGCAGCTCATCGTTTCTGGAGGCTGCGGGAGCCTCCGCTAGTAGCTTTCTCAGCTTTGGATATAGGTCCAGCCCAGCGGCAAACAGCGGTTCTGCTGCACTGGCCCAAGCGGAACGGCGCAGTGTCCCTGAAGCAGACGGAGACGCCGTCTGCTCCGCCAGGGACTGTCCCTCGAGCGTTGCTTCCCCGCGTTCTGCGAGCGGCAACGGTACCACGGTCTCGCCAGGAAGTTTGGCGCAGCAGAGGGCTAGCGATTCAGGGTCTACGACGCTCTGGCTGATTCCATTCGAGGCAGTGACTTCCGTTCGCAAATCATCATACCTGTATCTGGAGAGCGCGTTGGAGGTTTCGACGACCTTTGGTCTCTGCAATCATACTCGACATGGCGGCGTGTTCTGGACGAAACCGCAAGAGGCTGTCTCAGGGATCAAACTACTCCGGTTTGCTGCCTTTTCTGAGCCGAACCGGGATGTCGTGTACCAGTACGTCATGAAGGCTTGGATGGCTCGACTGAGTCTGCTCGCGCTGGAGGGTCGACTCCCGCTCACGATGCAGACACCCAGCACACAGCACGCTCTGGACAACGCAGGGAAGCCCGCGACGCAACCGGGCTCTGAAAACAATATGTTTATCGCGGGCGTTTCGGAGGTGAAAAACGAACCTCGCACCACCAAGACGAATACAGCGGTTACCGGTGGCCTCGCGCTGTCAAATGCTGTGGCTTCTCAGGAGACGCTGAAAACGCCAGACACCAGCGCCAACGGGTCTGTTGTGGAGTCACTATCACGGGAGGACGGTGCTGCGGTTGCAGTTGAAACGCCCTACGACATCGACGCGGGACAAGTTGTGCTCGAGATACCAGCACACATCACCTCTGCCCAGACAGCTGACAAGATCCCTGAGGCTTTGCTCTTTGAACTCTTTTTCGCCGATACCGCAACGCTGCCCAAGCAGTTGAATGAGGCCCTCGGACACACGGAGCTGCAGATGAGCACCTGGCAACTCATTGAGCCAGCCTCGGACGCAGCTGTGCATGCTGCGAGCGCTTTCCCATCACGCCATCGGACGATATCATATCAGGTGACGGTGCGGCGGGGTATCCTGAGCTTCACCGGTCACTGCACGGAGTCGCAATCGTTCCGCTTAACGCCCCCGGCATTGCGGGATGCCGGATACCCGTACGGAGCGCTCTACGAAATGTCCGTCATCACTCGAGACATGCCCTCATCGGACACGTTTCTTGTCCGCCAGCGCATTTTTTTCGATATGCAGCAGATAGACAAGGTGTGGCGAGTACGCGTTCGCGCGGTTCTCGGTATCCAGTGGCTTGGACGCACCGTCTGGCGGCCTTTCATCGAGCGCAGTGTGGCGGCTCAGAGCCGCCACGCCTTTGAGCAGTACAGCAAGCTGATGGACGCAGAAATATCCAAGTTTCGGGCACGAGAAGGTGCAGCTCAAATCCAGCATGATCCGCATGCCTCCAAACCAGAACCAATCATCGCCGTGATGTGGGTTGTGCTCGCGAGCAGGGTGCGATCGCTGGCGCAGCGCACTGCTCGGGCCGTGGAACAGGCCCTGGTGCGACTACCACCACCGCTGCTCGCTCGTCTGTTTCTTACGCAAACGGTTCTCTTAATGCTTTGCTCAGGTTTATGCGGGTATCTGTTGGGGCAGCTGAGTTCGCGCAGCTTGCCATAGGGCTTGCAAGCGCAAAAGATTTGGTGTACAGCGCTCCCGCTCTGGAACTCGCCATGCAATGAACAACGAGTCTGTGAAAGGCCACAGATTGTTTCAGTGTCAGAGCGTGATCGCTTCCGGGTTGCACGGTCACGATGACCAGCATTGACGCTGAGGTTTTGGCTGGCGCACCGCCCCTGGGAGCTTGCTTCCCTGGGAAACCGGGCATATGCCATGGTAGCGCCGTGCACCATGCATGCTGGTGCGACTGTGTAGCGCGCGCGTGCGCGATCACGACAAGTACGCACATCAGAGCGACGACAAACGCCACCAGGTTCGAAGCTGTGCTGCGAATGACTATCTGCGATTCGAGTCGGGATCAGTCTAACATCTGAGAATGATCACATTGAGCATGATTCGGCAAACCGTGTGTTGCTGTGTACTGCTTTGCGATGTTATGCGCCGTATGATTCCTTCATGGTACATGATCGACGAGTCAACGCAATCACGCACCAGATTCGTGAACACCGCCAGGAACCAGGCACCGATCGCAGCGCCTCCGCACACGCTACCACGCACACGTTGACCCAGTGCAGGATGCCGTTTGTGAATACTCCACAAGATCGATCCAGCGACGTTCAAGATGTTGTTCGGAGACCAGGCGGTTTGGCCTGGACCTTTCGCACTGCCGCTCGAGGCGCACGCAGGCACGCAGGTACGCGTGCACCACTGCAACACGGAAATATCCACGCGAAGCCGGTTCAATGCATCGATCGAACACTGGGCAAAGAAACTCGCTCATACCCATCCATCACGACGTTCGACGCTGCATCCATCGTGGGCGCGCTTGCACAGAATCCGTCCCATTCGGATCGCTTCATACGAGAACATCTGCACCCGGAGGAAGAGGCGCTCCCCGATTCCCCGACGACACGGTATGTGTACACTCGTGCGCAGCATCAGCCGTAACGTCTTGCCGTACCGGGTAGCCGTCTGCGTAGTAGACGCGCTCGAGGCATAGTCCGTGCGCCGGAGCAGGTTTCACCCGGGGCGCAATGAGCGCACGCCCTCGACTGCCTTGCTGCAGCGCATCGACAACAAGCGCATCATCTAACTCGCCTCGAGCGACTGCGAGAAATGTTCCCATGATGTTCCGAATCATCCTGTAAAGCGCACCATCGAGCTCGAACTCGAATTTCCACACAGGTACAATACTATCTACGGGGGATGGCTCGACCGAGATTCGTCGGATCGTTCGTACCGTTGAACGCTGGATCTGGTGGCGATCGGCCTTTCCCGGTGGGCTGCTTGCGAACGCTCCAAAATCATGTGTTCCTACGAATTTCTGCAACATCTGTTGCGCTACCGCCCAGTGCTGCATCTGGCGGTAATCTGTGTACGCGTAACGATGGTAGAGCGGGTCGATCCATGCACCAGCAGAAAGGCGATAAACGTAGCGTTTGCCTTGTGCTCGGTAGATTGCATGCCAGGGCAGCAGCTGGTACGTTCGTGTCGAGGGTACAAGATACCAGGCCGGCGGCGGTGAGACCTCCATCGCTCGTACCTGAATCGTTCGGGGAAGGAGTCGATTCAGGGCATGCTCCAGTCGAGATGGCTCAAATGCGGATGTAGCGGCCTTCTGCTCGGGAATATCAAAGTGTATGACTTGGCCTCGAGCATGAACACCAGCGTCGGTGCGTCCAGCACCGACTACCTGGCAGTGCCAGGGATAACCTCCGAGACGTTGTTGCAGGGCCGCTTCGAGTCGGCCCTGGATCGTTGGTGTCGCTCGTGACTTTGCCTGTCGCTGAAAGCCGTGAAAGTCGGTGCCATCGTAGGCGACTACAGCTCGATAGCGCACGAGGTTCTCTGTCGATGGTGCGCTACCCGCGTTGCGAGTAGGCTGCTCACCGGCGAGGCACGCAACCGGCGACAAGTGACTGCCTCCGGGCAGCCAGCAACGGCGCTCTCGAAGGCATCGCCAGAATTGGCCTAGCCTCGACGCGTGCACGACAAGAAGCAAGCGCTTCTTTTGCAACTGCGGTCGAGTGACACTCGTAACCCAAGCAGGACGTTGTTTGAGGTCGCCCAGTGCTGCTGGGAAACGCACCTGCTTTGAATCACTAGAGGCACTGTGAAACTGGAGTTTCATATATACATGATCAGTGAAACAAAAAACGTTCTACGACTTTTGAGGGTAAAAATATATCAACGCGCAGAAGCTTCCCAGTTTGTTTTTCGTACCGGCCGACTGCTATAGGCTTCAGCTCCTCCTGGTAAATCTCGAGAATCAGGGGCTGCCCCACGAGCTCTGATCGCCTAACCCCCTCAGGTCTTGTCTTCAGCGTCGCCCATGTCCTGATATATGAATGGCGGCGTTCAGGTTTCTATTCACGAACTCCATGCGTTTACGGACCCTGGTTGAACGCACGAATACACGGAGTCCTCGAACTCGTGCCGCCTGTGCCACTAAAGTCTCGACATACTCCCGTTGAGTAAACGCCTTTTCTCACCCATGTCCGTTCCTGTTCTTCTTATTGGTCAAATGGTCTGCTTCGCTCGGTGGTCGGCGAGGAGGAGGATTTTTCCTTTTTCAAGCATCCGGGGATGACAGGCCGTCAGGATCCGTGACCTCCGTGTCCATAACTTTCCCCTGGATTTTTATTTCTTCAAAACGAACGCATCCCTTTATGCCGTTCGATGAGGACCTTCCCGGAGGCAGAAGGACTTGCGGAATAAAGACGACCGGTGCCGCTGGTTTCACCGTGGGCTGTACGCCTCAGCGATTCGCTCCGTCGACCGATCATTACGCTTCACGATGGAAAACACGCCTGCGACGGGGATGGACCACGGAGTGTACCCAGGAATGAAAAGCAGCTCTACTCTCGATAGAATCCACAAAAGTTCGAATGCAATGGGAAAAGCCTCCAACGATTAGGGAACGGCGTGCTGTTGTATAAGTCTTCTCTACGAGCGAAACTGAGGCCGCCAAATGAATCCACTGCAAATAGAACAGATGAAGAGGTCATTGGCCTCTTGGATTTCGATCCTACATAGAAAGGACTCCATCTCCACGAATACCCATGAACGCTCCCATCGCCGCGTCCGCAGAAAGCCTCATCGACAGAAAAACAAACCCCAGTCCCTGTGCTTCATATCGATGGTAACTTACCAGGAACATTGCTGTAGTTACGATTTCGGTCGAAGATGGCCGCGCTTGAACTAGGACTTTTGCGACTATATCCCAGTGTTTTCGAGACTACACGAAAAAGCTGGTGAGAAATAGAGACGCCCGTTGCGGCTGATATCGTCGGTTTCACCTACCCCAAAGTGAACAACGGGTCGCCTTCGACCATCTTTCGCAAGCAGTCTATGAATGTACCTGTTTTGGCGCGGAACGCATATACTTGGTCCTTTCAGTGTTCCTCATCCAGCCGAGTCCATTGGTATGACTGATCTGAGGGAGGAATTCAGTCCTCGTTGAACTGTTCACTAGAGCATATATCTAGACGCAATGCGTCTACGCTCTATCGAGTACATCGCATAGCGATTTCGATCTCGTGCTATACACCGCAGCAGGGATGAAACAGTACTGCGTTGGAAGGCTATAAGAAGTGATGCTCCGTAGCGTTAAGCGAAACCGCGGCGCCTCGACCTGGCGCGCGTCATTCGCATCACCTGCCTTTTAGAGAATAAGCTATCGATGAAGCCTCGCTTTGACAGAAATGGGGCGCGCTGTGGTGTGTTCGACACCCACATTGCGCTTCTTGACAAACGTCCCAAACGAAGACCATTTGCGTTGACGCCGTACCGACGACGCGAAGCGCCCAGCCAGCGGATCCGTCCTAGGCCTCGCTGGAGGGCGGCGCCTCCTTTGAAACGGCTCCGACCAGCTACGGCTGCAACAGCTGTGCACGTTCAGGAGCGCCCGTGCAACGCGTCGTCAGGTCGCCGGCGTCGAATGCGTGTTCGCTCCGACGGCTGCCTGGAAGCTACTTGGGCACGTCACTGGACTCAGTAAAGTGACGCACTTCAGTCAATGTCATCCGGTGCATACGCGTTTACCAATAGTTCATGGTGAGAGGCGCAGCACGTCTGCATGTTCGGTCGACGATATCGCAACCGCAAGCACACGCGATTCCGCGCAGAAAAGCCTTCCCTGTCCCTCTGCATCGGAACGAAATATCCGCGCAGAAATGTCTTCTCGCATGGTGAAGCGCTTCGCTCCCGAACGCAGTGCGTCAACTGCAGGAATTGCTTCCCGCCAAGTGCGCACGCGCGTGATACGATACCATCATCATCATCATCATCATCATCATCATCATCATCATCATCCGTACTCGCCTAGGCGAACCACGCCACACTGCGTAGGACGTACATGCGTAATCCGTAGGCTAACGCGCAACACAGTGCCTGCAAGATCATCAAAACAAGGCAGAGCTGTCGCTCCGTCATTGGGCCGCAGAGCAGGAGGACCAGGTTGAGCAGGTTCATGTGGCTCGGAACGCCCTCAAGCTTGCGAGTCTTCGGATTCAGCCGCGGCAGTCGATGGCGCGGACACCGGATGATCCCCAGTAATTGCGGTAAGCTGTACAGGAAATTGAACACCTGCGGAACGAAGAAGAGGAGAAGCGTCTCGCTGTAGTGTCCCAAGATCGCAGCCATGGCCAAACACATACCTGCAAAGTAGCAGTAGGTATCGCCGACGAATACTGCCGAAGGATACCAGTTGTGAACAAAGAGCGCGGCGCTGGTCGCCAGGAATGGCACGATCAAGTCCAAGGAAAACAGATGGTTCGCTCGTAGACGTTCGGGGTCTGCAACTGGCAAGGCGAACCAGCCTCGCAAATGCGCTGCATTATGTAACGCAACAGCACAGCCGATGACGATGGCTTGACCAACTTCCAAACCATTGATTCCCGCGTGAATGTTAATGGCATTTGAGCAGAACACCGCCAGCAGGAGCATGTAGAGTTTGTATATCCAACCGAGATCGACCAGTCGCGGTACAACAACGGGTAGTTTCCAGAGCTTGGCCAATTCTTTGCCGTATGAAAACGAGGCCACTTTGGTGAGCAGCCAACCGAACCACTGTCGAACCGGCTGCGGTACGATGACCGTTGTGGAGCCGGTGTAGGCTGCCAACAACGGCAGAGCCGCCACGCTCGGTAGAATCATCTTATCGCGCCAACGCAGATCAAGCACATCATCCGCGAACCCAAGCAGAATCATAAATGTCACGGAGGCGAGGGCGGCGTTGTAGAAAGGGGTCGCCTCTGGACCCCGGAACAAGTGGAAGAAGCACAGCCCGCAGAGGTATACGGCAGCCGCTACAAGGCCCAGCGCTTCTGGCACCAAGGGCTGCTCTTGCGTCGCGTCAGCGCCCTCTTGCTTCGTCGGCGGCTTGTTCAAGTCACGCCCATAGAGTCCTGCTTTGATGAAAAGCGGTGAGAAACGCGGGATCAGAACGAGCGTCGCGAGGAACACACCGGCGGAGCTCCACCAGTTGAGCGCTATGTGCGCACGTGCCTCTGCATCCAGCTGTACGTAAACAGCTCCAAGTGCCGCCAAGATGAGCGCGAGCGCGTAACGAGCGTTCCATATGCGTGCTCGTAGGCAACGAGGATGCTTGATCGTACTTGACATTGTTGCACCGCTGACGCAGCACAAAACGCACGAGTCGCGTGCGTTCGAACACGTTGCGAAAGGATGGCGCTGTCGTAGCCGCTGTGGCGGTTATGCGCTTCTTCTTCAGAGAGATGCCGCGGCCTCGATTTTTTTTCATTGACAAAACGTTTACGTAGGCCAGCGTTCTCCGATTATGCGCATTTTTCTTTTCTTACTTTTTTTTTGTGTCCGCGGCCTCGATGCTGCGGTACCTCGCAGCGGGGGTCGGCGGGGAACCGTGGCGCCCTTTGGCTTCGCGGCAACGCAGATGCAGGTCGGTCCGGGAACGGACACCCAAATGCCGAAGCGCCCTTGCCTCCATGACAGGGGCATATATGCAAGCGTTAATGTTTGTTGCCTGATGATAGCCAGCACACCTGGTTTCGGGAGCTTCTGAGTCGAGTTCATTGATCCTCCAGGGATGAGCGTTCCTCGTTCGCCGCGTCGGGCGGGATCTTCGTGAATGTCGTCGAGGAAGGCGACATCTCCGCACTCCGCGAAAGCGTCCCGGATAGGCGCGTCCTTCTCGTTGAAGGAAGGACGGACAGGAGGTCAGGCGAATACAACGATGCCTGAAGTGGAAGGGCATGCCCTTCGTCGGTCCTCGGTCGCAGCAGGGCATTCGCGGGATTCGGCGTCAGCGCCATGGAACTTGCACAGAGACAACAAGATGCGCCGTTGAACGCGCTGAACCCGCATTCGATGAAGATGGAACACTGTACTGCTCGGTATGCGCCTGCCTTGGGATTTTTCTGGACTTTTTTTTTAAATTGTGGATTCTCGACACTCGACGTGCAGTGGTAAGGGCTTAAGGATTCGTTCGTAGTTTTAGTTTTCTCGACTTGATCTCCATCCTGGAATTTCGTTCCAATTCCTGCCTCATCATGGACAACACTCCGATGCACAAATCCGCTAGCGAGTAGAACAGCGTCTGCTTCTATGTGCAGCGGACAGGGTGCTCGCTGCGGGATTGTCGGGACGAAGCTCTTGATCGTTGTGTACGACAACTGGCGCTGCAAAACGAAGGCGAGCATCGAGTGTATCCCTGTGTACCCGTCACGCGCATGTGGCGAGCGATGAAGCAAGCATTCACCGGCCACAGGGCGGCGCTCGGAGGACACATTGTGGTGGATCTATGGAAAAATTGGCCCCAGTCCATCATCATCTGGGCGAAATTCGCACCAAACTTGTTCAACAAAGAATCTGAAAATGGCAAACAGGCTTTAGATCCAACCACCTGCTGGGCAGGATATGCGTCGACAAGAGCCCGCAGCAGAAAGTCAGGATATTGATGCTCTCCTTCGTATGATTCTTCGTGTGCTGGCAACGGAGCTCGAGTGAAGAAACACCCTGTCGAATTTGAATCCGGAGATATGCGAGACAGGGATAGGAATCAGTCGCAGAACAAGCCCGCAAAAACTGACCCTTCTGGGGACGCGTAGAGACTCGGACGCTGGTGCGTACGCCCGAGTCGCTCGGTACGTACACCTGCTCCATTGTAAGCGAACATGTATATAAAGATATCAATAGGCATCTAATGGAATAAAACTAGACACATATGGGCACAGGATGTGTGCGTTTACGCTGCGTGCCGCACGCCGCGCACCCCCGCGAAATCGAAACGCTTGCGTCGACAAGCCGCAGGAGCGCGCGCGCGCTCGTAGCCCCGCAGCCGTTTCGATCTGGAGCGCGCAGGGTACCCGGCCCCGACGCCGATGATGCGATGGGGTGACGGCCCTGGCGTTGCGTCCGCTGCAGCGGGTCGCTCGTCAGCGGGAGGCGTTGCAAACGGAACGTCCTGCGCTGGGCGGCAGCGATGCGCAGCGGCGCACTCCACAACGGCACCAGCAGCAGCACCAGCAGCAGAGCCGTTCTCGATTTCGGAGCATTCGTCGACCGCGGCAGCTGCTGAAGAGGCCGCGATACGCACAGCAGCCGCCCGTGCCTGCTACCAGGGGTCGCGTTCGGCTCTGCTGTATCAGGCGTCGACGTTCCGTTGTTGGGCGAGGTGTGTTGTCGCTGTGGGTGCACCAAACGGACCGATTCGGTCGTTGATTTCCTAACATACGAACTGCGTGCAAGCACAAGTTCTTGCTCATCGATCGTTAGAAGGTGTCCGAGCTCAGTACACAACGTTGTTCGCAGTATGCAGGCGACACCAGGCCTTGCGGTGCAAGCTGGTACGACGCCTGAGGTACGCAAATGGAAAGCTGACAACTCGCGGCAGCTTTACTCAGACGCAAAGGCATCACCCGAGAAACTGCTTGAAAGAGCGTGGCTGCGGCTTGGCCGGCGCGATGCAGACGCCTTGCGAGAAACGTCAACGCGAGCTACTGCCAATGCATCAGCGTCAGCGGCAGAGTTGGCTACCAGGGCACCGTTATCGCCAGTGCTGTCTCGGGTAGATAGCAAGGACGCCAAGCTCCACTATACGCTGCAGCGCAGCACGTCCAAGGCTGTCATCTATGCTTCCGAGGATCCTCATCGGAACAGCAAGAACAAGGCTATCTCCAAGAGACAACTCGTCACTGAATGGACTCCCGACAAACGCATAGCCATGCAGGTGCCGGATGAACGCCCGCGGGGCACTGTAACGGCAGCAACTGGCCCGGTGTCGACGGCGGTCCTGCGAACGCCAACCACCTCTACCCCGGAACGACGACCCTGGACGCTGGGCGACTTTGAGATCGGAAGGCCACTGGGGCGCGGCAAATTCGGTAATGTTTACCTTGCACGGGAAAAAAGGACGCGCTACATTGTGGCACTCAAGGTCCTGTTCAAGGCTCAGTTGCAGAAAGCCGGTGTCGAGCACCAACTGCGTCGCGAGATTGAGATCCAGTCGCATCTACGGCATCCGAATATTCTTCGCCTTTTCGGGTATTTCCACGACGATACGCGCGTCTTCCTAATCCTGGAATACGCCGGGCGAGGTGAGCTGTACCGCGAACTCCAGAGATGTGGCCGTTTCAGCGAGCGCCGCACGGCGACCTATATCGCGCAACTCGCACACGCACTGGAGTACTGTCACCGCAAGCACGTTATCCACCGAGATATCAAACCGGAAAACTTGCTCCTAGGCATCTTCGGAGAGTTGAAGATTGCCGATTTTGGTTGGAGCGTGCACGCACCGCAGTCTCGTCGGAATACACTGTGCGGCACCCTAGATTATTTACCGCCGGAAATGGTTGAGGGCGCGCCACATGATGCGCGCGTCGATATCTGGAGTTTGGGCGTGCTCACCTACGAGTTCCTGGTGGGAAATCCGCCTTTCGAAGCGCAGAGTCACGAAGAGACGTACCGACGCATTGCACGAGTGGATCTGCGCTTCCCGCCGAGCGTCTCTGCGGGGGCGCGAGACCTCATCCGGAAGCTGCTGGTGCGCGACCCGGCCGAGCGTCTGCCACTCGATGCTCTGCTGAAGCACCCGTGGATTCAGGCCAATGCTGAGTTCGTGCCACGAATCGGTGAGTTGTCTTTACCGCCGCGAATGCACGCTGCGGAACAATAGGCGACGGGCATCGCCTGCATCGAACTGCTCGGTTACGGCGCTGACATAAAGTCGGCAGTGCACTAGGTAGCTTTCGCAGCGAGCCCTGAATCCTCGATGCCGGTCCACGCTTCCATGCAGGCTGCTGCGGTGGACGTCACGCTGATGCGCAATCAGCAACGTTCGTTTCGCCCGCACTGTCGCTGCAGGTTCCGGGCGATGCGTTCACGCGAGTCCGTATTTCCCGTGGACGTCCGCCCGTACATCCATGCAAACAAGTGCAGATACCGTTGCCACGTGCGACTTGCGCACCTGCTCCGAGTGAAGCGCACGTTGCCGTCGCGTCGCATGACGCACGCTCGCTACCAACACGCTGACCAGACTTGCGTCTGCTATTGGCGAGGGCGCACGTGCCTCGCTGTGTGTGCATACATGTGTGCGCAGCTCAGCGCTCGTCGGAACGGGCCTCCCGCTTATCCTCCTTCAGCGCGTCTCGTTTGTAAATGACCTCATCGATGAGACCGAACGCTTTCGCGGCCTCCGCAGACATGAAATGATCGCGCTCCATTTTGTCCGCAATAACATGCTTATTCTGACCCGTGTGCTTGGCGTAGAGCTCGTGCAAACGCTCACGAAGAAACAGAATCTCATTGGCGTGGATGGCAATATCTGAAGCCTGCCCGCCGGCTTGCCCACTCGGCTGATGAATCATCACACGAGCGTTCGGTAAGCAGCGGCGCTCGCCCGGCTCACCCGCGCATAGCAGCAACGATGCCATAGAGCTCGCCTGGCCCAAGCAAACCGTGTGCACCGGAGCAGATATATATTGCATGGTGTCGTAGATCGCCATCCCCGCTGAGATGATGCCCCCTGGTGAGTGAATGTACATAGAGAGCGCCTTCGCCGGCGCTACCGACTCCAAGTACAGCAACTGCGCAACGACGAGAGAGGCCACGGTATCCGTGATAGGACCGTTGAGCACAATAATACGCTCTCTGAGCAGACGCGAGTATATGTCGTAGACGCGCTCTCCTCGCGGTGTCTGTTCGAGGACGATGGGTACGAGTTGCGCTTGAGCGGCGTCAGCGCCTGCTGTCGTGGGCCCAGCGTCGAAGCCCGGGCCGGTTCGGTTCGGAATCCCAGGGCGGAACCAGGAGTAAAAGCGAGCACGTGCACCTAGACGCGAAAAAGTTTGCGCAGACGGCAGGATTCGAACCTGCGCGGCGAGACACCACATGATACCGAGGCGTCAGCGCGAGGCAATGTATACCAGCACTGGCTGCAGAACGCGTTCGAGTCATGCACCTTAACCACTCGGTCACGTCTGCCGGATAATCATACCATTGCGTGCGAAATCTGTATATAAAGGGTATTGGGGGAGTTGCGGCTCGAGGCGGCGCTTGGCGCTAGCGGCGCGCGTGTGACCTTCGTCCACCCTGACTTGCTCGCTCGATTGCTTGCTGGAACGACCTGGCAATCGAGCTGCGCACTGTGCGGGGAACGCTTTCACAAGCTCACCGAGCGACTAGCGTTAAGCTGAGTGCGCGAATGCCTAGTGTCTTCGGCGCAACGGGACACTGACGCTGCTCTCTTGTTTCCCTTAGAATAGCGGTGTTAGGCACGTGATCGCGCACGGGGTCTGTGTTCGATGAGTCACGTGCCCGCTGCGCCTGTGTGTGTTGATGATGCGCGAACAAGGTATGAAGTGATCGAGTGTTGTAACGTTTAGGTCCTTCTCTGGCGTGATATGAGCGGGGGATAGGAATTAATCGCGAACATAGCGACCGGTTACTCGGGGAAGTGCATGCAGGCTGCCGTTGACTGTTACGAGGATCGCGGGGAGCGCGCTCGAGTCGCTGCTCTTGTTCAAGGGGCTCTCACGATGCTGAGTCGCAATGCGTGAGCGGTTCGCGCTGGTTAGCAGGGCGACCTGCTGTTCGAGCTTCTGCGTGACACGCTCTGCGCAGCGCATGTCATTTTCAATATCGGATAGTGTTGATGAGGACTCGCTGGGCGAGCGCCAGCGCGAGCTGTGCTCCGGATCAGCAGAAACTGGGCTGCGCAGCAGAGTGTCCGCTGGTGAGGGGTGCTCGTGCGCTGGGCTTTCTCCGGCAGAGTGAACATGCTCGGCGAGTGCGCAGGGTGAGGGATCTTCCGATGCCGAGTCGTCGCCCGTACTCGGGACCAGACCGGCAGCGATCTCCCGCCGCACTGCAGCAGCCTCGACCCGCAAGGCAGCGTTTGCGAGCATCATTCCCTCCAGCGTCGTCACGAGATTTTCAATAACGTCAATGGGTGGCACCCTGGCAAATGCACTCGCAACTAGTTTGGTATGCTCGCCACTCGCGTCACCACAAGCAGATGCATGTCTTTGGAGCAGACTAGCGGCTTCGTTCAAAAGTCTTGCATGGTCGGAATCGGTGCAGTCTCCTAGAAGAGAACGCAATCGAGAAGCGAGCGCGCCGAAAACCTCCGAATGACTCGCACACAATTGGTCGAGGGAGCTGCTTGACGCATTCGTGAAATCCCGAGCATAGGGTGGATCCCACTCCATCGAGTCCGAATTGGCTTTGTGCTGGAAGGCGCCTTCGTCACTGGTATCGATCGGATCTCTCTGCTTCTGGTGTTTGTTGCTGGATCGACAGCAATCCTCGTGACGAAGGGTAGCTGTTCGCTGGTTCGCTGGACGTGGTCCGCTCGTCTCGATGGACAGGCTCGGTGATGCAGATCGCCGCGAGTCATGATCGACTTGTTCAGCTTGTTCCTCGTATGGTCGGGGCACGGGCTCTCCGGTGATCTGAGACGCAGAAGCAGCCGGTCTTGACTCGGCTGTACTCGCTTTCGCATCGGGCTCGGCGTCTGCAGTTATCGTTTTGCCACTGCCAACATCTTCGCTCTTCGACGAGGGCATTTCAAGATTCCTGCAACCGATTTGCGCCACGTCTCGCGAGCCTCTCAATAAAGCATATGAGCGACGAGTATCAGGTTCTGGGGACTTGCCTGAAGGCAGCCCCCTGTGACCTGGAGCTGCTTGGGAGTCGTCCGCGAAACGCACGCAGACTGATCCAGGACGGCCTGCAAGCCCCAGTACAGAGTCGCTTTGCGAGCCACGCTGACCCTCACAAATCGCTTCCGTATCCGGGTCAGCGTCCTCGGCTGGCCGTGGTGCACAGCTGTCCTCGGTACACCTGTGTCTCCAAAAGGATGCGCGAGAGTTCGCGGCAACGTGAACGAGTGCTCGCGTTCGCAGCTCGAGAAACCTCCAGCATGCTACAATTATCAGGCGCAGCTTGCACCATACATAAACTGCGCGACGAAGAATCGCCCTCCACCAGATTCCCATTGTAGCACGCCAGCGCCAGTGCGCCAAGCCCCCAAGTGCCAGCAAAACTGCCGCCACCATAGCACCAACAGGCCGAGCGTGCTGACCCCAGCACTCGCGGGGTGGAGCGGTGGGCCAGTGAGAGACCAGCGCCTTCGTCCAGTGCTTGATGCGCAACAACGCGTGTCCAGGTGTTGCGGCCGCTTCGCCTTGCCCAAAGATGCGCCCATACTCTGGGTACTCTCGTAAGAGCGTCTGATGCGCGAGCGCACGGATTGACTCTCCTCGTCTTTCCGCAGCGACCCAGTGCGCGAGTGCCGCACCGCTTCCGATAACCATACCGATGTAGACTCGCCGGCAAGCCCGGTACCAGGCCTCAGGGAAAGCGCTTGAACAGCTGCGCTCCGCGTCAGGTGCAACCGTTGACGCCGCTACGCACACGTTGTCCATTGTTCTGCGCAAGCGCAGCGGGAATTTGAATTGATGTCGCTGGGGCTCGCCGCCCTGCCTGAATCGCTGGCGGACGGACGGACGCCCTGGGGGTGAGGCGGCACCAACGGCGACGGCAGCAGGCCACATCGCGATGCGCATCGGAATCGGCACGTTTAGGAGGTGCCATCGATGCGTTCGTTTGATCCAATATTGTAAAGACAAATCCTGTTTTATACAGTTTCTTCCGTTTTGTAGATGCAGGTACCGTTTCGATGATGCTGCCGACGACGCAGTGCAGCGCTGGGCGCCCGCGGCCAGCGCGCTCGCAACGGGCAGCGTTTGCGCGCATGCATGAACCTCTGCCAGTGCGCATGTGCGGCACCATGAAGCACTGAGACGTGTTCGAGGCTGTGCTCTGATGCCCGCCTGTCTGCCTGTCTGCCAATTGCGGACGCTGTGATCCCGGTAAATCATCCATGTGGCACCACTGCGGCAGGCAGTGCAGAGCTTGAATGCTGCACTCATCGACTACCCAGCGTACGATAGCGACGACGCACATTCCGCGTGTTGACACGCGCCGGGTACCTATGGTCGGTGGCTGGAGATCGACAGGGAATGCCAGGTACCGACGCCTTACAAAACGCTTTTGCCCGAACTGTGCCTGCTATGCAATGCGTATCGTCGGTCGAGCGACTGACGTCACACTGCAGCGCGCCCAGTAGCGAGATGGTGCCAGAAACCTCGTACACGTCATCCAGTCATGCGTCAGGACGATACCTGGAGCTATGAGCACGTCATTTTGACTCTTTTGCTGCAGAGTTCAGCGACGATCGACGACGGCATTCGGGAACTGTTTCTGTCCCATCTCCGTATGACAACAGCAGCGGGGTGCTTCCAGGGGCGCAACGGACCCGTGCGCCACACTTGCCACCCGGAGAGTCGCTTGAACGAATTATGATACCCCGATGCCAAGTAGGGTCTGCAGTTCGTCGAAATCAGGGTCGTGACTGGTGTGTGGACTACCATGCAGTCGAATACGGGTGAGTCTCGGCCGCTTTCCTGGCTACCGATAACCACGGCACATCCTGGAATCCCCGATTCGTCTCATCGATCCCAGACTATCAGGAAGGTTTCAGCGACATCGACGCGCTCGAAGCGAGAACGCATAACGCTTCACGATGCGAGGGTTTGCCTTCACCACGAGGGACTCGGATGCTTCCGAGTCGTTCATGCTGTGCATTCTGATGAACGAGTTGAGGTTAGGCGCAAGCGCCACCTGTTTCTACGTGCTCATCCTCTGACCGAGATCGCTCACAAAGATACGCGTTCACGTACCCTGGACATTGCCTATCGTATCGAGGAAGCGGGATGCAGTGCGCGATCCGCCACAAAAACGACCGCAGCGCGCTGGATGCGATGCAAAAGCGCAAAGGCACCCCTGCTGTGCACGAAACGCAACGAATGGCGGCGACTTGCAAGAGATCCACATTGAAACTGCTACAACAAAGCGGTTCATAACCGCCGGGCGAGCGCTATATAGCTGATACGTGAAGAAACGCAATACCACAAACGGCGCTTCTAGGACGGCCAACACACTCGCGTCATTCGCTCGATGCAGCAGAGCAATTTTTACATGCACCGTCGACGAAACCCAGCGCCCTGCCTGGACTTGTTTCGCAATATCGCAAGAACAAAGATGCGCTCGTAGGTACCAGAACATGCAGCGCATTGCTCTCTCGAGTGAAGCGTGCCGTTGAATCCGCATCCAATGTCATGCAGAATCTGGAACTGGCCCAGCATACACGAATTCATAATTGCCGGCAGGTACAGCACCTGTTGACGCGGCTACACCAAGCCGCATCTCGACGAGACTCGATTATGCTGTTTTCGTATCCCGTCAGCGGGTACGGAAAACGGAAACGGCAGCGGATCGCACCCCGTGATTTCGTGCTTATGGATCGGAAGCGCTGTTGTTCCTGTCATGGTGGCCTCGACGAGAGGTGCCACTCGCAATCCAAACATTCGCCACGAATCAGGCTACTGGTGCAGATGCAGTTGATGGTTCAGCAGACGTTGTCAAATGACATCCTCTGTCGCATACGATACTGCACAACGAACGGATTTAACGATGCTGCACATGTAGAACAAGTGCATCCGAGGAGACGCTCCACGTTCCGCAGCGTAGATTGCTTTCTGCCTTGACACTATTCCAAAGCGAACCGTCGCCCCAGGTGTCTCCATACAGCGCGGAGCGTCTGTGCTTCGACCGCGCATCCATTTACCACTGCAACCATTGAACAAGTCGTGCTTCTCGGCGTTATCTAGACCGGGTCCAACGGTGATGTGCATCGAACAAGTGACCTGTGAGCAACAATGGGCGTACTGGGGATGACAGACTCCGCAACTCGCGCGAGGTGCTCCTCGAAACCCCGTAATACTCGGGGAAAACGTCAGGCCATAAAGCCGAATGGCCCCGACGATGCATCATTGCATGCAAAGAAGCAGCATAACCTGGAAACCCCGTAATACTCGGGGAAAACGTCAGGCCATAAAGCTGAATGGCCTCGACGATGCATCATTGCATGCAAAGAAGCAGCATAACCTGGAGTTGCCTTAGCAACCCGAACATCGATCAAACATAGTCGAGTGTTGCCGGGTCTGGTTGCCAGAAGACCACATTCTGACACGCGCTTACGAGCAGTGCGTACTGCGGATTAAACCCTAACGCCCGCGAATACATGGAATGCCCGTGCAGAACGTGACACGTATTCCCCGTCGCCCTTTCCCAAATGTGAATGCTTGCATCTTCTGATCCCGAAAGCACGTACTGTGAGTCCGGACTAAAGCATGCGTCAAGCTCATAGGCCTGGTCATTCGCGTGGCCTCTACAGAGTGTCTGCAGACAACCGTTGAATGCGTCCAGTATCTGAATGCGTGGATTCGGTTCAGCCGCACCTACGAGCAGTGAGCGGCCGTCGCCGCTAAACTTGAGTACGGTTGGCTCAGAGGTTGTTACGTTGCTCTCAAAGTCGATAAATGGGCCCTCATCCCATTTGCGGAGATCGTAGAGCTTAATCACGAGTTTCAACAGGTCACTGAATGCTACTGCAGCGACAAGACCAGATGGATCGACGGCAACTGCGGGGCGCCCTCGTACCTGCAGCACGCCTGCACAATGGGGATAACGAATGTCCCAGAGCCGCATGGTGCCGTCCAATGCTGCTGACATGAACGAATCATCATTCGGCGTCACTGCGATGGAAACAACGCGCGCACGATGACCACGAAAGTACCGTATGTATTTGCTCTCCGTTAACGAGAGATAGCGAATATGATCGTCCCAGGAGAGCGGCGCATTGTCCGGTGCCCGAGCTTGGAGTGAACCGCTGCCGGGGTCCAGAACTGGTTTGCTTGCGCATAGTACTGCAGATTTGTGGTTACCGAAGCGAATGACACCGCACCCGTAGCGTTTCACTGGTATTGTCGTCAAGAGTCTGCCTTGAACGGCGCTGTACACACTGATGAGGCCATCATCACCACCGGCCGCTACGATTTCGCCATCAACCGAAAAGTCTAGAGTGCAGACCTGTTCTTGATGGACATTTTTGAAGACTTTTGTTTTGCGTAGGCTCTGCAGCGCTCGGTTGTTTAGCCTCACTATCGGAAGGTCTCGCTGCTGCGAAGTGAAAACTCTGGGCTCCATGCTCCAATTCCGTACTGAACAGCGAACGAAATTGACAACGTTCACTGCCAGGTTCTTTGAGCTTAAAGGTAGCGCTTCACAGCCAAGAGCACCTCGAGACGCCCGTGTCTAGTCCCAGTTAATATTTTGGCTCGGGAGCAAGTCACTTTGGAGCGCCCGCTCCCGAGGCACTGCCCTGCGTTCTCCGGCCACCGTTCAATGGCGCGTTAGCCCTGACGCGGGGGCTTGTGAAATCGCGGACCTGCAGCGACCACGTCTCTACACCCGCTTACTTGGTGGCAGCAAGCTGCGGTGTTTCAGCGTGTGTCGACGCAATGAACCAGTCCGCAAGCGGGAAAGCAACAAAAACAACACTGGCAAAAGTCCCCAGGTCTCCGAAAGCGATGAGTTAAACGGCTTGGCCTCGACTGAGCTAAACGTTCGCTACAGGGCCATGACACCAGTCAGGCCACTGAAATAACGCCAAGATTAATAATGGTGCAGGCACCGTGAACTTGCTCAGCAGATGCGGCGCGTTCCACAGGTCGTTTCAGACGTTGTTCGACACCAGAACCCGCCGCATACGAAGGCACGACGCGCTGCGTTGCAGAGCGAACATGTGCTGTCCAAATATATTCGAATAGTAACACTTTTGTACTATGTGCAATGGACGTCGACGCAGCGGCGAGCCACGAGCCGCGCCCCCACTCGACAGGGATGTCCATCGAACAGTGTACAAGGCAGCTGCGTCGCGCTCTGGAACGACTAGTGCACCATGCAGAACGCGAGTGGACGTATTGTCGATCTCTATGTACCTCGAAAATGTTCCGTGACGAACAGGCTGATTTCCGCAAAGGACCACGCATCCGTACAGCTGAATATCGCAAAAGTTGACCCTGATACGGGACGGATGGTTCCCGGCGAGCACCTGACCGTCGCTTTGACCGGATCGATAAGACGCTTGGGGCTGAGCGATCAGGCGGTTTTTAGACTGGCCAAGGAAAAGGGAGCGCTCGATGACTTGCGTGGTGGTGGTGCTGTTGGTGTTGGCTCAGGCGCTTCAGGCGGCGCGGAGGAGCGCACGGACTAGCTGACGCGGGCACGCACCTGCGCAGCGCTAGGGACCAGTCCGCGGCAGCGGCGCTAAGCACTGAGCGCCAGCTTCCCAAGTGCAACATTCGTCTGGTTTACGCGAAGACATCTGCCAAGGAAGAAACGCGTCGATATAGTTGCGTGAGCAACATGTAGACGCGCGACTCCCTGTGAGCGCCTCTTGCTCGAAAACGGAGAGCGTGACCGCAGCGCTCTGCTCGGGCGCGCGAGACGTTACCGCTTCGGTTTGCTTGAATCGATACAACTGGTCGGATTGTGCTGCTCGTAGGTATTCGGTGATTGCACAGCGTTATTTGGAGACCCACAACCAAGCTCTTGAAGTAAACGTTCCCGATGCGCCACTGAACCCCCAGAGCCGGGATCTGGGTTTCCCGGCTCGCTTGCAACGCTTTGCATGAGGTGCTCGAGGCGCTCCCGAGACATACCGGCTTCACGGATGCGCTGCACTAAATAGCGACGTAGGCCATCGGTGCCGTGGTTGTCACGAACGTGTCGTAGTTCCCGAAAGAGCATGCTCGATGCAGCTCTGATCGCGTCTGCCATACGCGGGTCCAAAGAAGTAGCGACCAGCGGCGAGACCTCTTCTGGCTTTTCCGCTGCTTTTGTGCGCTCTTGTTGCAGTTTCGTCGCAGCAGGCTCCGCCGTTCGGAGGCTTTGCTGTGCGGCAGACTGGCTTTTGAGAATAGGGAGCAGGTCAAGCGTGCTACGGCTCAGACGATGAAGTTCTTCCAGTGCCTTGTGTTGCGCCTGAGCGCGTTCCAGTAAGGCGCGGGCAACAGTTACTTCTTGCTGGAGTCTCTGGCGTACCAGTTTCTCCAACCGCCGTCCCTGCCTCCAATACGTAAAGAACTGGTACAACAATCTCACGCCGCTCCACATGACGTGAAGTGTCGGCTTTCTTGATCTGTAGCAGCCTCTAAAGCACAGCAATCAGGCCACGAAGAACCTGTCTAGGCAAAAAATGCCGATCCCATAGAAAGTCGACCGCTTCGCGCCCAGCAAACTCGACTTGTACGGCGCTGGCTCTCGCCGGTCCACGGGTAGTAGAGCGCTTCAGCCGGCGCACCGGGTGTGTGCCAGGAACGTCTTTGCAACACACGCTTTAGCAACCAAACCGCTGATTAAGAAGTGCCGTCAATTTCAGCCGTTCGTGCGGTATTCTGAAGTGAGGAAACAATCAACCAACCAACCGTTAGCCAGTCAGCCAGCGCTGAACCCTCAGCGTCGGCGAAGAGCAACCAGCCAAGGCGCAGGTGCACAAAAGACCAGGTCTAGCGCGGCGCTCACGCTCCGTTATGGGGGTTCTGGGAGACGCGTCCGCTCGTTGGCCCTGGCTGGTACAGTTGGGAACGGAGCCAGAGGACACCATCCTGAGGGTTGTTTATGAACACCAAAAAGTTGCAGCTGAAGAGGAGCGGCCCTGGTTCGTGACCCTATCGTTCGCCCAGTCACTTGACGGGCGGATCGACTTTCGCGAGACAACCGGGGCCGCTCCCCTGCGACTGTCTAGTCCCCGGGCGCAACGTCTGACACACGCACTTCGAGCTATGCATCATGCAGTTGCTGTCGGGTGGAACACCCTGGTATCAGACGACCCGTTGCTCACAGTGCGTTGCGGTATACCGGGAACGCATACGCCTCCAGGTTGGACGCAACCTCGACCAGTGGTCCTGCTCCCGCACGACGGCACCCGTGAGTCTACAGGCCTGAAGCAGTCACGCCTGTGGTGCCAGCGCCGACACGAGCTGCTGCTGGTGCCTCGCGAGGCTGACTGGCGCGCCGAGGTCAGTGCACCCTCGCTCTTTGTTGAAGGCGGCAGACGGGTGATCTCCAGTCTACTCCAAGCGACAACGACAGACGACGCGCTTGGGCGACGTTGCAACCTGGTTATCATCACGATTGCGAATTGCTTCATTGGAAACGACGTGCGGAGCGTTCCGGCCTTTACGCGTGGTTCATCGAGTGCGCACACGTGTCGACTTGGACACTTGCGCAGCTGGATGCTCGAAGATGAGCTGATTCTGCTCGGTATCCCGGCCGGTGCGGATACCGAGCGCACGCCATTCTGAACGGCTGTATGCAACGAAACCACCATCTCGAAACGCCTGGGGAGCAAAGCGATTTGCATATCCGGCAGCGAGCTGAAGGCCGGCGACTCGAGTCGCTGGGAAGCAGGGCACTGGGCACCACGGTAGCTCCGCCAGCAACCTCGAACGAGGCCATCAGACCTGGACTGACTGCCCAGGTGCTTTCGGTTCCACGACTGGCGCTCGCTCCCGGAAGCAGGTAAGCGAGTGTGCGGGTATCTCCTTCATTCGTCAAACTACAGCAGCGGCATCAGCAACAGAGCAGCCGATGATGAAGCTTCGGGGAAGCCGACGCCGACGCCGACGCCGCCCCACCTGCCCCCGGGTGCACGCCAAACGCCACGCGGATGCCGCGCAGATCGATCACGTGATCCATACGTCTGTGGCGGCGGCGGCGGCGGCGGCGGCGGCGGCGGGAATGCATGCGTGCACGCATACGCCCGCGCATCGATGAGCTGCCCTGTACTGGTGGCAGTCGTCGAGCGGCTGCGATTGCCGCCAGGCTCTATTGCGCGTGCATCGGTGCATTGGGACACGACGCAGTGCAGATTTTTCCTCTTTGACACATCGTTGAAACACCCACGCAGACGGACGGCAGACCAGCGATTCCCGATTGCGCGATGGATATGAGCGATTCGCGAAGCATCCGTCGTTGCACGCCGTCATTCCATACTCAAGACCCATACGTACTCGCGGGGGTACTTGTTACGTTTCACGTTGCATCGGGCGCGGCGTGCATGCTTTAAGCGTTCGCGATAGCACGCACGGCGCTGGCGCGTACGCAGCACAGACATAGAACGGCTGTGCGATACCACAGAAGGCATTGAATCCGTAATGTCGATGCTATTCGCTGCGGCGATCGGGGTACGGCGGAGCGCGTTCGGTGGGTGGCCCCCGCCCGAGAATCCCGCAACCACAGAATCAGGTTCCGAATTGCATGGCGAGCTCATGCACCTGCTCCCAGCAGCAGCGTATCGGAGCAGTCGGGGAACCCAGACCAGTAGTTGCATTGACAACGTAAACGAGCACCGTCTGATCGCGAGAATGGACCCAGCGACGTTGGCATCCGACCGGAGCCTGCGCTTCGTTGGCGCTCGTACTTGATGAAGCGCGCGACGCTGCGATCGGCAGGACTGACGTTGACCGCCATCTCTGTAGTCACGCACCTGGGATGCACGAATACCGCTGCTGGAGCGACGCTCGAGGATGCGCACGCGACCCATACCAATCGGGGAGCGCCATCGTCGACGATGGCGATAAAGGCACGGCGCCCGCTGGAACGCGTGAATACCGAATACCCGCGACCAACACGACGCCATGCGGCTGCACAGGGCCGGGCAGCCGGTGCTCCTGAGTCGTCGCGCGGGCTCGTGGCGGTGCAGCTGGTACCGACCGAAGCCCTGCCGCAGGCGCAGCTTCGTTTTCGACGGCGATCCGTCGTGTCGTTGGCGTCGTCGTCGTCGTCGAGACGATGCACCACACAGAGCTGCTGCCCCGGATCCGGCGAGGCCAGTGAACCACGCGCCCATGCTGCAAGCATACTTTATAGATCGATATCAAAGTGAACCGTGGGTTGCCAGCGAAACAGGGGCACCTTCCCGTGTCCCTCTTGTTCCGCAAGATCCGCGTCGTTGCAAATACTCGCGTTGAACGTGTGTGGACCGCGAGAAGTGCTCGCGATGAGCTGAAAGTTCCCGTATCCACGTCGACGTAAGGCGGTATTCAAACCGAAACCGATGACAACACCGCGCTGTTTTGACGGCGGTGCCATAGCCCGTTTCTCCATCCGCGTCATGGCCTGAAGCTGGGCAGTCGGCGAGTCCCGGTATTTGTTCGCTGCCTCGAGCAAAGTGTTCTGCAGATCTGTTCGGCTGCTACGATACGAGAGTCGCATGCTGGGTACCAGTAGTTCTTCGGCTTTTCGATTGAAAAATTCATCCATCCTCCGAACGAGGAACTGACACTCGAACTCGCTGACCATGCCGCTCCGATCTGCGATGAGGGCGAGCATCTGGTCTCGGAAACGGGTCATTGTTTGATTCTGTAGCAGCTGGATTTGTCGATTGAAAAGCGCTCGGATATGATTCTGAAGTGTCGACACGAGCTCGTGGCGTTTGCGGTTCCGAACGAGCGATGCGCTGCTACTGGTCAAGGCACTTGTTTCGGAGTCGTACTTTTCGCCGGTGGTCGTCAACAGTTCTTGGGCCTTACTCCCGAAACCATCCACCAACTTGCCGCTGTCGACCTGGTTGTACCACTTGGATATTTGCTCTAACGCTGAGCGGAGCAGGCGATCGTAGACGACTCCGCAACGATGCGCTGCTACTAGTTCCGCGTAGTCTGGCAGGCCTCCTTCCTTGGGCTCAATGAGTTCTCTCCATACCATGTCCACGTACGTCGCAAATCCTTCCACCGGTAGCTCCTTGGAGTAACGGGGCGCCAGTAGGTTTTGGTAGATTTCTGCTGCGTCCGCGGACGAGCTGCTCTGCGGCCAGAGCACTGCGCCAGTGGCACCCCTGCCGGTGAGAAAGCGGCTGCGAAGCGCATCGATCGCCTTGTTGTACGCCTCCGCCCGATAGCGGCGATGCGGAAGCGAGATAACTTCGATATCAAAGTGATCCCCAATGCGTGCATCGCGGTATTCAACTGGCTTCTCCACCTGAGTTGCCCATACAGCCTCGAGGTCACGCTCAATAATCGCAGCGATTGCCTCGAGAGGCGACCCATCATCGTGATCGTGGATGATGAATAAGATTTTGCTCCTAGCAGGCGATTCCTTCGTGAAGAGCTTCAGATGCTCACTAAATATGGTCCTTATGAGGGGCACATATCCAGAGGCCTCGGCTCGACCGATGTCTGCGTACCAAACGTTCACCAGCATCACATCCGATATCGTCGTTGCCAGCATCGCCACGCGTATCGCTCGTGGAACCGTCAGTTGGAGTGCGCGTTCACGAGCGCCAGCCCCGGCGTGATCGGCAGCGCTGGCGCTGTCTCCGCGGCGCCCAGTGAGCCTTGCTCGGGACTCCGCTTCGACGAGGAGTGCCTCAGCTTCGGCGTCTTCGAGCTCTGCAGTTTCCTCGGTTTCTCGGCCGTCGATTCCTTCTGAATCAAGAAGCAGCAGCCACGGCGCTTGAGGGCCGGCAACGCTGCAAAAACAACCACGAGTACCGCGAGCGTGTCGCGCAAATGTCCGTCCTGTCGCAAAACGGGTCCCAAAGAGGTCGTTCAAAAGCGCCGACTTGCCACTGCCCCGTGGTCCGAGACTCGTCACCACTGCGAGTTCGCGCTGTCCTAAGAAGCCGGCCTCGTTGCCGGCGACATTATTTGCGGTTAACTCGGCATCTAGAGGCCGTACGTTCAGAGATATCCAGTCGCCAAGCGCAGGATTCAGCTCCCCCTGCGTGCTGATCATGTGAAGCGGCGCAGTCGCCCCGCTCGCGACACCCGCACTTGCCATAGTCAGCGGCTTGTGTTGCGTTCTCGGTGAATCGCACTGTAGAAGTTTGACGCAGCACCGGTCCTCTCAGCAGGTGTCTCTATCGCTGGCACGTGCCGAGCACACCAGGAACAGTGCAACGCGCTAGACTAGGTAGGACAGACGGCGCACTGCTGCTGCTGCTGCTGTTGCTGTTGCCTACAATCGCTGTGCCGGGCGGCGTACGCAGCCGTGTAGGAGCAGCAGCAGCAGCGCCTTTCGCTCGACTGATGCTCACCGAGCGCCGGCGGCGCCGCGGGCGAGGCGTACCGTCGCCGCCGCGGTCCATCACCTCAGAATCTGTACTAATCTGTCCATCCGCATTCGTGCGCTTGGAGCGCCTCTCAAGCGGCAGTGTGCTGTTCCATGACGGGCATGGCGCTTGGCACCGGCGGGATCGCTTGAACGAGCCGTTACCCCCCAGGAGATGAGTCGCTGATGGTTGATCAGACCTGGAGAATCTGGTATGGCATGACCGGTGCTTTTCCTAGTGGCGTTTGGAAACGTGCAACTGGGATCATTGGTTAGACGTACCGATCCCAGAAGAGAAAAAATGGGATACAGAGTCTCGGTGTCAGCGCAAGAACCTGCTGAAACCGAGTACGAACTCGGTGTGCAACGGCTTGTCGTAGAGCGTCCCGCGCTCCATGGTCGCATCCTGCGAGGCTGTAGTCGACCTAGACTTCTCGACACGCTGGGATTTTCTGTGAATAAGAGCTTTATCTATCCACGATGCGGAACGAAGGGATTCGCTGCGCTTTGCGGGTACGGACACTTCCGCTGTACACGTCCAGTCTAAGAGCGGACTCAAGTTCCATGTGGGAAGCCTCAAACTGCGTCGTTATCGCACCTTTCCAAGGCGGGCGGCAAATCCTCAATTCGCATGTTCCATCACATCGGATGACCCGAGCGTCTATGGGCGTCCTCATACACTGGCTGCACTCACGGTTCCCGGTCAATGATCGTAGTGTGCTATCTCGAGTAGCGGGATCCGAAACCCCTGACGCGCGCACACGTGCATCTCTGTGTCGGGCGTACGCAAGTCCACCAGCGCCTCCAATGGTTATGCCGATTCCGATGTGTTATGCCATGTTGGACGCGTCTCCGGTACACTGGATGGCTGGCGCGCTCGCGAAACGGCCCCAGGAATGGTGGTGGTCGAGGACCCCGCTCTCGTTTAGGAGACGAGTCATGATATGAGGCGATAGGCGACAACATACCGCTCGGACGGTGTCTCCGAGGTGCGCCCCGTGAAAACATGCCTCTCCAAAGTGACGGGAGCGATCTCGTAGAGAGATATCTATCAGCAACACGCGGGTTTCAATGCATGGTCTGCAAAGCGAGGCAGCAAGCAGGCACAAACACCATCCCGAGCGACTATGGCCGCGGTGGAAGCGTTGACGTTGGACCCGCTAAACCAGGACCCATACCGCCGGGCATTGTACCCTGACCCGGCAGTTCGTCCTCAAACCATTCGTGGCGCTTATCATTCCAGGCATAGCGCAGAGACTTTTCTATGAGATCTACGTGCGTCAGGAGCATTCGCCGACAGCAGTATCGCTTCAGCCCCAGGGCGTCAAGCGCCTCTGCTTCTGTTTTCTCTCGCAGTAACTGGAGATAGGGTTCCCACTTATCACCTATAACCTTTCCACACGTAAAACACCGCACTGGTATGATCATCGCGTTCAGCGCGCAGCGTCTACGCGTGAACGTGCCGAGGTACCCGCGCTCTACGATGCTCCCTCACGACCAAGCTTCACCTTCAGAAGCGATCCTTGGTTGATTTGGAGTAGACTTGTCCCCGTTTATGAGCTCTTTGCTGTCAAAGAGCGCGCACAGACGCAAGTCAAACAGAAAGCTCTCGATGATCTGGTGTTCACGCGATAGCGGATAGCGCCAGAACGCCAGCGAGAACGCGCACACGAATCCAGCGCTAACTCTGGTGGAGCGCGGAGCGTTTGCGCCCCCTCTGAAACAGTGGACTTTCTTTCATGGTGCAAGACGACTTTCGCGTTCCTGGGTGTATCTGGTCTAGAGCAATGGATTTTAGACGAGAACGAATATTGGCTGTGGGAGCTTCGGCCCAGTTTTGCTCCAGCGCAAACGCTGAACTCCGGGCAAAGCATGGATGTCCCAGCGCTACGACGCGTGCGTTAGAGAAGCGTCCGCATCGACATGCATCAGAGCGTTCTCGAAACCCATGCAACACTAAAAACTCGTTGCGTCGAGTACGTAAAACAAAACCGCTCGAATCCGAGACAATGCAGCAGTGATACATCGGCCTTGAGTCTCGATTGTTGGAGAAGATACAAGGGCGTGCTCGCTGGGTGTACTCGGATGGTAACAAGGGCGGTTTCGCGGCTCAGGGCGGACGCCTCGACAGCAAGGGCCATTACGGACGCACGCTGCAGCGTATCCTGGTACACCCATATCAGACTGAAAAAGGGACGGGTTCTACCGAGTTGAATCGGGCGTACGCGCTCAAGTTCGGGTCCGTTCCCGTTATCATGAAGACCAGTCGTTGTGGGCTTTCTCTGTAATCGCTTCCCTTTCGTTCATCCTATATCAGAGCTTTAGAACGCTCTACTCTTGTTTAACCATAACTCCGTCATCAACAGTGAAAAGATGTTGCGTAGAGCGTACAAGCTCTGATTTAGACGCTTCCGCCGGTTTTCGACGTATTTCATACACAGGCGGATGCCGCCATCTCCGCATCGCCTGGCGCTTCCGACTTGTCTGCTCCTACAAACTCAGTGCGCCCTTCGCAGGGGTACCTCTCGGGTTTTATCTACTGTTCCCATTTATTCAACAAAATTCCTCCTCCGAGTGCATCCCCGTGGCACGACAGAGCTTGCTTCATCGCTCGGTAGATGCTCTTGAAGCGTACGCGATGCTCGCTTAATGCATTGGTACGTTTGCGCACCATGTGCCGTACTGACAATCATGGGCTGCTGGTTCTGAGCGAGCCCATCGAAGGCCGTTCTGTTCGCTGCACGTGCAGGCGGACACTTTACCATTCCATAGATGATTTTTTGAACGCGATGTCGTCCATGATAATTCGAGTCCTTGAATGAAAATCCAGGTTGGAAAACGAGAATTCGAGAAATTTCGATGCTTCTACGCTCGCATCGTGCAAAGCAGCGACGCACCCTCCACTGAAAGCAATTGCTAAGGTTGCTCGAGCTTGAGCCAAAAATCCGTTTCCATCCAAATAGAAGAGACGGGAATCTCCAGAAGCATATCTCACGAGAACGATCATGCCGCTGTCGAGTACCAATTCCTTGATGTCTCGCATGGAGTTAGTGTGCGCCTTTCGAACGAACTCGATTGCTTGATGTGACAAGTTCAGCGAACTTTCGGCACGAGCGTAGGAGCAAGTCCTCGAAGTACGACGTCGAGTTTTCTTCTCTCCGGTCCAGTGGCGCGCCTTGTGGCGCTCGCAAGCTGTTGTAGAAAATGCGAAAGCTTGATGCATGTGTGATTTGAGCATGCTTCTCGTCATGAAAAGAGAAGCATCGAGACCTTTACACATCAACCGGATATCGATATCGGCTGCTTTACGAACCTTTGCTCGAGGGCGTGGCGAATCATCTTGATTCCGGCAACGACCATGAACTCCAGCGGCGAAGAATCGAGTGCGCCACTATGAAAAAAACACCAAGAAGCCGAAAACCACGTGTGCACTCGTGCGCCCTTATTGCTGTTCTTGGAATACCGAGGCTGCGCATCCAAAAAAAACGGAAAAAAATCGAAAGGCAGGAACAGAGCGAGCAGTTCAGGGTTCCGTTTCAGTCTGAAACTGATGTTTGCGTACAGGGCCGAGCACCGCGCCGTTGCCGCAGTTGCTTGGCGCTCCGCATAGCGCTGGACTCGACAGGGACCATTCGCCACTGGACAGCGTGCTTTTAGATAAACGTGCGGCAAGCATTGCCGAGACACCGTGGAAAACCGAGACCGCTCCCGGAGCTTGGCATGCGGCAAATTCAAACCCATGCTGACCGGTTGCCGCTGCCAGTGGCAAACGTCATCTATTCGGTGCCCGCCGGTGAAGTTGCAGAGCTTGTGCCGGTCCGGATGCGTTTCCGTGGTCGCGCAGACGGGGCAAGTTCCAGCGTTTCCAGACTCTGACGCGGCAGGTAAACTTTTCCGACCTTGGACAATCGGGTTGGATCATATTTCACGTTCTTCTCACGACGTGGTAGCGTAGAGCCGGCAGCTGCACGCAGTTGCTCCTGCGTGGGCATTGTTTGACGCATCAGCGCATCACTCGCAAAGCGAGTACGACGCACTCGCCAATCCATCCACGGCATGGCGGGTTCGAGTCGTACCAGCGGCAGGCGCACGTCGCCCTCGGCTCGTTTCTTCAGTCGCACAAGATAGTGTCGAAACAGAATGCGCAGATCCCCGCATCCATCCGACTCAACGGTTTCCAATACGCTTCTAGGCGGCGACTGCGCCACCAGTACGATCACTTGATCGATGCCAGCAAGGTTCACCTCTTCCAAATCGTAAGCCCGGAAAAAGTCCAGAAACAAGTTCCGCAGTCGCTCGCCGTGGGGTACTTTCGCCCATGCATCGCCCAGGAAACACAAGCAAGGTTTCGACCCTATGGAGCCAGCGCGTTTTGGGGCCTCAGTGTCCTGTTCCGGGGTTTTCAGTGACTCGACGCCTACTTCGATCATGTCCAGCACCCGACCGTCGAAACTTCGGCCAAGCACGAGGCCATGCGGACGCTTTTTAGCGTGCGTGGCGATCGCGAACAAGGAGCAGTCATTTCTCTGTAATAAGAACTCTAACGGGCCCTCACCGCCGAGCTCGAAAGGACGCACTTCGTTCCGCTTCCTTAGAACAGTTACCAGAGGTGCTTTGAGCCGCGCTAGCGAACGAAGAGCGCCAATCGCTACCTGCGAAGTCTTGCTTGCTCGCAGGACAAGCAGCCTTTTCGGGTTTTCCTCGAGTTTCGGTTCTCGCTTTTGGAGGGCACGCTTACCCGCCCTCGTGCGCGGTTTTGTTGTTGACGACATGGACAACGTCTGGGGCAAGGCGCAGCACGAAACGAAGCGATAGGTTGATGACCGATCGACGGGAGGCGACGCTACGCGTGCTGCGCAAGCGAGTCCAGCATCATATGTCTTTATGGAATACGTGCGCTGTGGACCCATTTTCTCTCCGACGATAAAACGTTTCCATGGACAATGGGTCCCAGATTGTGAGATGGATAATGATCATCGAAAGAGTGTCCATCATGACGCACTTACCTCCGAGTTCCATTACCTATACTTGCTTCCAGATGTACTGGTCGTTTCGTATGTCCTATCGGTCACAGAGTACCTGCTTTGGGCGCCTGCGGTAGCGCTTATATATCGCTGATGCCGATGCATCACGGAGACAGAACAGCGTTGCCATACCGTTGAGTTCGCTCGGGCGTACTGTGAAATGTTTGGCTCCCTTCCCAGTGTCATCAATACCAACCTTTGCAGGCTTTTTCTGTGACCGTTTCCCGTCGCTTTCTCTTATCCCTGGCTTGACATGCACCAATCTCGCCTTTCTATCAAGAACAGCTGTCCAGTGTCGAAGGATGTTGATCACAGCGTTCAATGGCCGACTTGCCGCTTCAGGCTGTTGTCGACGCATACCATGCACAGGTGAACGTTGCGATCTATGCTTCGCTTGCGATTTTCATCTTCCATGGATATAGCTTCGGTGGCCCTGTCGCAGATTTGGCACGTCCGTGTAATCGGATGTTCGCATATGTCCACCACACCGCATCCTCCGAGGTGCACCCTGTTTCACGTGAACACTCGCGTCGTCGCTCGCTACGTACCCGTGATGAATACGAGAAATCGTCTCGATGCCTTCCTCCATCTACGCGCCCGGTGCAGTACCCTGGAATCACGGGCTTCTTCTGTGCGATCCGACGGTCGCTGCTCTGTCTGTTGCAAGCACGTGTTGTACTATTCTATAACGGACTTATCGAAGACGATGTATTCCACGACGAAACTATTACTTGAAGCACAATCAAGGCTGGACAAGAAGGCAGGGAACCTCGATCTGTCTATGGTCGCTTCGCGCAAGGCGGTTTCGCATAGTCCACTGGAAGCGATCTCCACGATGACTAAAGACCGAGTCCGAGGCACTTTTCTATGCGAAGAGAAGAGACAGGAGCTCCTGGGGGCATACCCCGTGTAACATATCTCGCTGATGTCGCATGCCGTTCCGTTGATGGCCACCAAAATAGGAGGTTTTTTTTTCTCGACCGGAATTGCTTATCTTACGAGACATGTTGCGTGAGCTTCCGTCATGAGCTTGTGCACAAGCCTCCGATAGACGACGTTGGGTCTCCCTTCATCTTCTGTTGGCTGGCGAGAATTGCTGCACCATCGAATCGCTTTGTAAGAGAAAATCGATAAGTTGGAGGATGTGTGATTTGAGCGTGCTTCATGTCAGTAAAGCAGAAGCATGCGGACGTGTGCATACGCATTGGATGAACCATTCGGCTCTTTTAAGGATCTTTTTTTTGAGGGTGTCGCGAATCCGGTTCATCCCAGGCACGGTACGCGTTCCAGCGCCACTGCGTCGGGCGGAGCCACACTGGGGCTACGATCGAGCATACGAAAACGACGTATGCGTCCGCAATCCCTTACTGCGTCACTGCGCACGCCACTGCTGTAGACTAAAAATACGTATGGAGAAAAGTCGAAATGCAGCCCGAGAGCCAGCAGTTCCGTTTTCCATGATGATCCTCTGCTCCCGTTCGTGAAAGCGCAGTCTGCTTCGCCGCAGCCTGTGCCGCACGACACACCGATGGCGCTGTCGCGATCCTTTCATGAGGCTGTGCCGATGCCGCTCCAAAAAGCGCAACGCACTACCCATGCCTTCGTTCTACCACGATTGCAGGGGCGTTGATAAGGCACTCTTGTGGCGACCGGCACTGGGTGCAATACAAACGCACGAGCGCTGCCACTCGGCGCCTTGTCTTCTGGTGCAGCAACCCGCCCGATCCTTGTTCGGCAGCGGCACAGTGCCGGTGGTGCAAACGAGGCGCTCATCGCATCCTATTCGGACTGGTGTGCGTGCTTCGATCCGTCATGAGTCAGGAAGCGTTGTTTCGTGACTTGCAGCTCATCCAGCGTCTCAATCATATGACGCCACTGTGGATTTTAGAAGACCCCAGCACCTTCACGTACGCGGGGTTTGTGCCTATCAAGACTGCGTCGCGGGAGAATCGCGCTTGCTTCTTGCGCGTACAGTGTCCAAAAGGACCCGCCGACCTGTGTGACGCCTCATATGCGCTTGAAAGTTGGGCAGAAAACCTCATTTCATATTATGGCCTCGATGGCGCCCTGCGAAAGCGGTTAGAGCGAGCGCACGACCTAGCAGAGTTCGTTGCTGAGGTCCAGGACCTGCTCGAGCGCTGCGCAGATGGGCGTGCAGCGGTTCCACGAACGCCGGTACCACCACCGGCACCTACAGTGACAGGTAGCACGTTGTTGGCAGCGCTACCGGACCCTTTTTTCTACCGGAGACTGTGTACGGATCTGAAGCATATCGGATGGTCTTGCCTGCGGCATCTGGCGATGGATTTTGAGTCTGTCACATTGCAGGCTATAGACACGGGCGGGCGCCTCCACGAGCTCCAGATCCTCGACCTCATGCGCGAGCAACCAACTTGCATAGCAGCGCTGCCATGGCGTCCAACGGCAATTTGCAGACCTGCATCCGAAGACGGACGCTTATTTATCTCGATCTATGAGACCTATCGTCGATTCCGCAGTATGCTCGATGAACTTGAGCCTTACTTCCGCGTACTGGATGACTTTGATGCGCACACCTGGGTTCTCGAGCCGGAGCATCCAACGTATGCGGTGTCGTCAAGGCGTCTGAACCTGGCGCCACAATGCTCACTAGTCGTGGAAATCGACCCAGCAGATCCATGCCGCCTCCCGAATGTTCGTTTCTTTGGTAGCGAACAGCGGATCGAGGCCATGCGGAATCGTTTCTTTGAGCGCCGAGCACTCTGGGACTCGTCCGCGCGGACTCCGCGAGAGAACCTACAAGTCGTGCTCATGATGGCCTTGCCGCCGCGTCCAGCGGATATGATGCAGAACGCAAAAGACAACGAGTGCGGTATTTGCTATACGTATGAGCTGGAGGGTGAGGGCATCCCCGATTGGGCGTGCGATGCGGCATCATGCGGGCGACCGTATCACCGCAGCTGCCTGCGCACCTGGCTTGCAAGTATTCCGGAGACACGGCAGCTGTTCCAAATGTATCATGGCTCTTGTCCGTACTGTGGCGAACCGATTCAGGTGAGCAAGATCTGAACGTATCGCTCAAGGACTGGGCGTAGACGTTAAAGCTGACGCATCGCCCTCGCCGATAGGCACCGATTTCTTCCACGAATCTGATCACAAGTTACGCTGATCATGCTGCATATGCGTTGCAAAGTGGATAAAGATGCGCATTCGAACTGTGGCTTTGAAACGCTCTCAGCGACAAGCACGGGAGCGTCGTCAAGATCCCGCCATTCCAGACGCATTGCTGAACGAGCACTGAACATGCTGCATCGCGCCATAAACGAATGCGATTCGTTCAGAGCACATGGCACGAATCACGAAGCGATTTTTCTCCGGATCAATCTAGCTGGGTAGCGAGATAAGGTGAGCACCTGATGAGACGCGACACACACGCTTGGAATAGGTGCGCTCGAAACTACACCGGTGCTGGGTGCCAACCGCGTCTGCAGGTCGCATCACAGTCGCTCGTCTGCCACGGACGTCCACGAAACCCCGACAAGTCTGGAACTTTCAAGCACGTCTATGATCCGGTTCGGGTCCAGGATCCGTTCAACAAACTGCTGCTTGTAGCGGGGCGCCTATGATCCAGCATTCGAACCCGGATCCGATGAGGGCGGGCGCTTTCCACGCAGCCCGAAGACGCGGTTCATCACGGCATGCTCTTGGTAGCCGAGTTCGTGCATCCGTCGGCGAGCTGCTCGATAAATTGACGATCGTGCTGTATCCACATATCATGGTGGCTAGTGTGCTGCCAAGTAACGTGTTCAAGCGATCACGCAGACTGTTCAGCTGTGATCATCGTCGAACGACGCTATTCCACGACAGACGGGATGCCTACCGGACGCATGTCATCCGCTGTGATGAACGTGGACGCAAACCGCGCGCGTTTGACAGCGTGTCTCTGAAGTGAACGGTGCTGTCCGGTTATCACAAAAAGTTCGACGTCTCGATCATCGTATTCAGGTCTCTGCAGAGAAGTCCGGGATTTGTGGATCCGTTGCACCACGAGGAGCTCGCTCATCATTGCGAGCGCCACGCGCCCGCGATGCTTTGTCCAACGCAAGATCGCTGGCGAGGAAACACTGCCGAAGAATCACAGCGTACTCGCTGCACGAGGGCCGTTACGGTCAGCTGCTGAGGACCCAGAAGCGCCCATGCGGAACGCAATAGAACAAGGCAACTCCGCCAGGCTGCGCCTGGAAAGCGATGCGCTATCACCGACAATCGGGCGAAGTTTGCAGCTCGGTCCCCGAAACGTCTGAATGCGTCAACTGGCTAGACCAGCAGCTTGACCACGGAGCAAACGGAGCACCGCGGTTTGCTCGCGTTCGGATACCCCGTGACAAGCTCGTACATTCCAGACGCCAGAGCACGACAGCAGGCAACAGGGCGTGCGGCGCAAGCGATGCGCTCAGCTTCACCGCGCTGTTCTCGATCGCTCGACTTGTGATCGACAGCCGACTACTTCCACAGGGAATGCCCATCATGACAGTGCCGTTGGTACGCTTCGTATACATGCGCAGGTTTCTCGTTCACAACGAATACCATAAACCGCGCTCACAACGCACTGCGCTCTGTCTCGAGTCTGAGCAGAACGCGCACCGGACGATGATCCGACAGATCATAGCGCTCAATATCCGGCCACTGATCCGCTTCCAATTCAGGCGGCAATAACTGAGCACTTTGAAAGATCTTCTCCGAGGCCCAGTCCAAAAAAACATGATCGCAACAGATCTGCTTACCGTCGTGCGTCAGGTGCGTCACAGAGCGCTGAGGTAAGCGGCAGCGGACGTACATATTGGACTCCAGGTAGCGAAGAACGGGATCCTCAGCACCGAGGGTATTCCAGTCGCCACAGAGCACAACGACTCGATGGCAAGGAGGAATCTCCTCACGAGCCTGTGCCGTCATATGATGCACAGTTCGAACCTGGTGCTTCCGCAGAGCGTTGTCCCAGATATGATGTGGATACGTCAGATGTACATTCAGGACAAGAAGATGCATATGCGGGGCCCACGTGGATCGAAGGTGCACCAGCAGGCCGATACGGTCACCGAGTGGGGTCAAAGTGAAGCATCGCCACTTTTCTACATGAAAGTCTGTGCGCCGAAAAAATACCGCCAGACCGTCTCGTTTGCTACCAGGACGCTTCGCTTTGATCCAGCGAAAGGTCTCCGCGGGAAACCGCGTTTGAAAGATCTCCTCATACGCAGGTTCGAACAGGTACTCTTGGAGACAAATGATGTCTCCTATGAGTTTTGGCTGCTCACGAATGCCATCCTCGCGCTGTTGGACTGTGCAAGTGCCGTCCGCGAGGAACGTGCACGTTCTTTCTGCTCTCTGCTGCCAGCGTTGCGGCTGCGACCACTCCGGGCTCCCTCCACTGCACCCGCTGTTCTGAGAACGCTCACAGAGCGCTGGCGGACGCACAGCGTAACACGGAGCCAGTAGATTGAAAGTAACGATACTGAACTGTAGAGGTTTTGGGTGACCTCTCAGTGTAAAGGCGGCGTCATGCGCGTGCTGCTGTTGGCTCGCCATTTCACGGGTTTGACGCGCCTTTCCAAAAAGCGTTTTTCAGGGCCAACACCTCAGCTGCTGCTGCTGCTGCAGAGATACTCGGTCAGCGCCAGCAGCGCCAGTATGTACTGTGGCTCGCACGTGCAGCAAAGGAAAAGTTTTGGCTTCACTGTAACCAGACAATACAACGACGCACATGGAATGGGAGATTCTAGCTAGGACCCTGTATGCCCCGGGCGCACGCTCGACTTGAGCATTTGTCTCCAAGCAATGCTCGTAAGCGGGCAGTTGAACTCTATCGGAAACAGTAGAAAGCAGCAGTTTATAAAGTTCTCTATGCAGCGTCGGCAACGCGTCGAGACTATTCATGACACGAGAACTCCGCTGGAATCAACAGAAACCAGCTATTTCAAAAGTCCTCCGTACACACCCAAGATGCTGGTAGGCATGCCCTCGTGCTTATCTTCCTCAGGAAAAGCGGTCCAGTGAATCGGACGGAGTCGCCGCCGCCGCCGCCGCCTCTACTCAGGCTAGACCATGAACGAAACCGAACAGCGATCGACCGCGGCATTATCCGCACACAGCGTCCACTACTGTATCACAAATAAAAATAGCAAAGGTCGACGACGAGCTTCGCGGTTCACTGTATACTGTCGCTTTTCGAAGCGTCGCTTACATAGGCTCGTCTGCTCATGCGGGGGAGCGTCATTGCATGCGTGCTCGTGCTTGCACACAAGGCTGTGCCTGAGGCGTCGCTCGGCATGGATAACAAGTTCCATCCTTCGTCTCGATTAGTGTCCAGTCGAGCTGCATACTCTTCGTGACAACCAGTCTCCAGGTCGTTGTAGACGCCACATCGAACGGAGCGTCTATGATGAGGTGCTCGAGCAATCGAAGCAGCAACATCCGGTAGAAACGTAAAGCCTGCAGTTTTCCCACAATATCGACGATAAACCTTCGCATTAGCGCTCTCCGACCGCACCCAGTGTCGCTCACGAAACTCGAGGATATCTTGCTGCTGAGAAACGAACGCTGTTCGCCTTGCTTGCCACCCTAACGCACTCAGAGAAAAACAGCACTGCATGAACACACAGTTGCAGCAGAGGAAAGGCTGGCGCCCTCGTCGAACTGTCCCTTTCCGAAACGCTCACTTGTGCGCCTGCTCTTGGCGCATGTTACGCTCAAACCGGAGAACAGCCCTTCGGGTTTCCTCCAGCCAGAACTTGACGTTCGGTACTCGGTACTGCTGAGCAACGTACATACCTGTACAGGTACCCATTAGGAATACAAAAGTTACCGTGGCAATTGACATTGCGCACAGTGGACGATTTGTACTGCAAAACGTGTGTCCAGGTGCGAAACGAAACACGAAACTGCGAACGAAAAAACGGACGGGAGTGTTCTGCGCCAGCGCCGCGCCGATCGTGAAGCCCTCCGTACACTCGCCGCGAATCGCAGGCTATGCTCCTGCCTGATGGGGATGAATCACGGAACTGCTCGATCTAATCATGTCTTGCGAATTTTTCCAAACTTGTATCGGTATGCAGCCTCGACTTTCCAAGTGCAGCGATACTGGTTTACGGGTTCATTTGTCGTTTTTAGGATGATCGGTCGTGGTTTCGGTGTGGTGCATGCGACTATCTGGCGCTGGATCTCGCTAGGTGACTGGAATCAAGATCATCGGCGGCATTCGCGACTAAGGGCTCGTAACATAACCGACATGATCACAGCGTTCAGACGTGCAAGCCTCCAGGATTCTCCTTTTAT
>Ga0080006_1142178_pt1 | contig 77479 bp, 72 predicted proteins | sample RS3BMetagenome_FD_69209 | JGI IMG/M metagenome (GOLD analysis project Ga0080006, IMG submission 69209) | Ferric oxide microbial mat and aquatic microbial communities from Rainbow Spring, Yellowstone National Park, USA - RS3B (SPADES... ... | reverse complement strand
AGGATGGCGGCGTCGGGACCCGAGTACCGGGCCGGCTCGAAGGAGCCGACGAAGCCTTCGAGCCGCTCGGCCAGGCCGGACAGCAGGGCCTCCGCCCCGGAACCGGACGTCCCCGCCCCGGGACCCGACGTCCCCGCCCCGGGACCCGACGTCCCCGATCCGGGAACGGGACCGGACGTCCCCGCCCCGGAACCCGACGTCTCCTCGCTCTCGTCGGTGATCGCCCCGCCGGGGACCGTCAACGTCATGGGAGCAGTGTGTCAGGGGGGTGTATCACTCACTGCGACAAGATCCCGATCAGGTCTGGTGCCACGGACCGACGAGGGGCCTATTTGCCTTCTTCCTCCACGCCTCCCGGCGGCTCGACCCCAGCCCCAGCCCCAGCCCCAGCCCCAGCCCCAGGCGACCGGACGATGGCCACGGTCTTCCTGGGGTCATCGGGATCGAACCGCAGGTCGATCGGACCCTCGGGGCCGTGCGGGTCGCTCGACGCCTTGATCACGAAGGCCGGCTCCTGGCGCTCGGGCTCGAGGGCCTTCTGGAAGCCGATGGCGATCCCGGTCATCATGACGCCCGCGGTCGACTTCCGGATGCGGCCGAACCGGTCCGGGGGTGGGGACGGTTCGGAGTCGGGGACCTCGTCCTCGAGAGACCACTCGTCCTCAACCTCGGGCACCGAACCGGACCACGCTTCGACGGGCCCGTCCGGCGCCGGGATGTCGTCGGCTCCGCCACCGGGTCCCGTCCGCTCCTCGACCGGCTCGCCGGCACGACCCTCCTCCACCAGGTCCACGGTAGTGCGGTCCGTCCGCTTCCCGTCCCCGACCGGTCGGCCGGTACGCTCGTCGCCGGAACCCGGAGCATGGCCGGGTCGAGAACCGGGGGCCCCAATCGCGATGAGCACCGCTGACCGAACCGTCGACGTCGTGGTGGCCGGGGCCGGGTACTCGGGACTGAACGCCGCCCGCCATCTGGTGGCTTCCGGGCTCGACGTCCTGGTGCTCGAGGCGCGAGACCGCGTCGGTGGCCGCGTGTGGACCGAGGTGACGCCAGGGGGTGCCACGGTCGACCACGGGGGTCAGTGGCTCGGCCCCACCCAGGACCACCTGGCCACGCTGGCGGGGGAGTTCGAGGCACCGACCTTCCCCACCTGGGTCGACGGCGCCAACCTCGAGGTGCGCGACGGAACCCGCCACGAGTTCACCGGTCTGGTCCCGACGTCCGACGCCGACGCGTCGGCCGACGCCGTCGCCGCCCTCCTCGATCTCGACCTCCTGGCCCTGGAGGTCTCCGCTTCGGAGCCCTGGACGCACCCCGACGCCCTCGACCTCGACCAGCGCACCGTCGCCTCCTGGATGGAGGAGAACGTCGAGAGCCGGGGCGCCCGCGACATGATCGCCACGGCGGTCCTGGCCGTCTACGGCGCCGAACCGTCCGAGCTGTCACTGCTCTTCGCCCTCGGGTACGCCCACGGCGGCGGCAGCATGTCGGCGCTGATCCGGACCGCCGGCGGTGCCCAGGAGACCCGCTTCACCGGGGGCGCCCAGCAGCTCGCACTGCGGCTGGCCGAGGAGCTGGGGGACCGGGTGATCCTCGACGCGCCGGTGGTCGAGGTCGCCCATGGACCCGACGGCGTGACCGTGGTGGCCCGGCGGACGGCACACGGCGGCCCGACCACGGACGGCGGCCCGACCACGGACGGCGACCCGACCACGGACGGCGGCTCGCGCCAGCCGTGGCGGGTGCGGGCACGACGGCTGGTGGTGGCCATGCCCCCCGCCGTGCAGGCCCGGATCGCCTTCAACCCACCGCTGCCCGGGGCACGCGAGCAGCTGGCCCAGCACGCCCCGATGGGGTCGGTCACCAAGATCCACGCCGTCTACGACCGGCCGTTCTGGCGAGACGAAGGCCTGTCCGGTCAGCTGATCGCCGACACGGGAGCGGTTCGGGCGGTCTTCGACGACTCACCGGACGACGCCGCCCACGGCATCCTGGTCGGGTTCATCGCCGGGCGCGAGGACCGCCGGCTCGAGCACGCCGGCCCCGATGGCCGCCGGGCGTTGGCCCTGGACGAGCTGGCGTTCGGCTTCGGTCCGCTCGCGGCCGAGCCGGTCGAGTTCGTGGAGCAGCGTTGGTCGGCGGAGCCCTACTCCCGTGGTGGCCCCGTGGCGTGCTTCGCACCCGGACTCCTCACCGGGTGCGGCGAAGCCCTCCGGGAGGCGGTCGGCCCCATCCACTGGGCCGGAACGGAGACGGCCACCGCGTGGAGCGGCTACATCGACGGCGCCCTCTCGTCCGGTGAGCGGGCCGCCGCCGAGGTCGCCACCGCCCTGGGAGCGGGCTGATGGCCACCACCGACGAGATCGCCGAGGCCTATGCCGACTGGCAGGTGCGCTGCAATGCGAACCGGCGGCTGTCCAAGATGCTGCGTGGCTGGGACCGGGTGGTGCACCTGGCGGCCTCCGACACCGGCGACGGCTTCACGGTGACGGTGGCCGGCTCGGTCCTCACCGATCTGGTGGTGGGCCTTGTGGGCCAGCCCGACCTGGTGGTCACCGCCACCAGCGAGGACTTCGCCGACCTGTTCTGGGGCGACCTCAACCCGTCGGAGAAGTACCTCAGCGGCGACATCATCCTGGCCGGCTCCTCCGAGGACGTCATGCGGCTCGACGCCATGTCCATGGTCGCCTTCCTCGACCAGTGACCGGCACCGCCGCCTCCGCCTCCGGCACCACCGCCGCCACCACCACCACCACCGGGCTCCGGCGGGCGATGGGGCTCCGGACCGCCACCTCCACGTCGGCCGGCCTGGCCTTCGCCGCCCTCCAGTACCTGGCCGCCGCCGGCCTGGTCACCTACGTGGCCGGGGACTCGGCATGGATCTCGATCCTGGTGGCCGGGCTCCTGGCCCTGCTCGCCTGGGGGTACTTCGGGGAGCTGAACGGGATGTTCCCCACCGCCGCGGCCATCCGCCGGTACATGTCCCAGGCGATGGACGACCGGGTGGCGCTCACCATCACCTTCACGTACCTGAGCACCATCGTGCTGGTGGTGGCGGCGGACGCCTTCGTGGTCGGGGCCGCCCTCACCCACGTCCTCCACGTCCCGTCCTGGCTGACGGCGGTCTGGACCCTGGCCCTGCTCGGGCTGGCGGTGGCGTCGAACCTCCGCGGCGTCAGGGTGGCCGGCTGGGTCCAGGACTTCGCCACCCTGATCGTCCTGGTGGCCACCCTGGCGGTGTCGGGGGTCGCCCTGGCCCGCTCGGGCACCGCGCTGCACGCTCCGCTGCAGCCGTTCCACCACAGCTCCGGCACCAATTTCGTCGAGTCGGTGGCACTCGGCATCTTCCTGTACTCGGCCTTCGAGTGGGTCACCACCAGTGCCGAGGAGGTCCGCCAGCCGAAGCACATCCACCGGGCCATGTTCCTGGCGGTGTGCATCCTCTTCGTGGTCTGCGCGGTGATGACCACGGCCATGGGCCACCTGCTCTCCCATGGGCAGCTGGTCTCCGCCTACCCCCAGCTGTTCCTGGGGCAGCGGGCGTTCGGGGCGGCCGGGCTCTGGTTCATGGCGGGGGTCACCGCGGTGACGGCGGTGAACACCTTCAACGGGGGGTTCATCACCGCCTCGCGGTTCATCTACGCCACCGCCCGGGAGGGCAGCCTCCCGCCGGTCCTTGCCCGCCTGAACGACCGGGCCGTGCCCTGGGTGCCGGTGGTGGGGCTGGGGGCGGCCTCGTTCATCGTGGCGCTCGTCGTCGAGGCGGTGGGCGGGTCGAGCTGGGAGGTGCTGGTGGCGATGGGCGCCGCCCTCGAGGGGATGATCTACGCGGTCGCCGCCTACTGCGTCCTCCGGCTCCGGGGGCGCCTGCCCGAGCACCACCGGCCCTTCCGGGTGCCGCTGGTCCGGGTTCTGGCTGTCGCCGGGATGGTGATCTTCGGCGCCCTGGGCCTGGTGGCGTCGGTGTCGGTGTCGAACCGGTTCGACCCGGTGCCACTGGTGGTGATCCTGGTCACCGGGGGCCTGTCGGCCTGGTACACCGTCCGGCAGGTGCCCAGGCTCCGGGCGGCCGAAGCGGCCAGGCGGGCCGCCACCGGCCGCCGCCGTCCGACACGTCCGGCCGCCGCCGGGGGCTGGTCCCCCTCCGACACCCCCCCGGTCCCCGCGCCGCCGGCCCCGGACGCCGCCATGGCCGACCCGTCCCCACGGGACGGGACCCCGGCCGACCCGCCCTCCCCGGCCGTGCCGTAGGATCGGGCCCATGCTCGACCGCTTCCACCCGCCGGTCGAGGAGTACCTCGAGGCGATCTTCTCCCTGGAGGAGGAGGGCATCCCGGTCATCCAGGCGCGCCTCGCCGAGCGCCTCGACAAGGCGGCACCCTCGGTGTCGGAGATGCTCGACCGCCTGGAGGGGGAGGGCTTCATCTCCCGCAGCGCCCGGCAGATCTCCCTCACCCCGGAGGGCGCCGCCCTGGCCGAGGGCGTGGTCCGCAAGCACCGCCTGGCCGAGCGCCTGCTGGTCGACATCATCGGCCTCGAGTGGGACAAGGCCCACCTCGAGGCCGGACGGTGGGAGCACGTGATCTCCGACGACGTCGAGGCCCGGCTGGTGGAGCTCCTCCACCACCCGACGACCTGTCCCCACGGGAACCCGATCCCGGGGATGGAGCCGACCGGGCCCGAGCAGCACCGGCTGGCCGACGCAGTGCCCGGCGACCAGGTCCGCATCGAACGGATCACCGAGAGCGTCGAGCACGACGCCGCCTCCCTCTCGTACCTGGGCGACAACGGACTGACCCCGGGGACCACGGCGACCATCCACGCCAAGGCCCCCGACGGCACCCTGACCCTGGTGGTGGGGGACGCCACCATCGCCCTCGGGCCCACCATCACCAACCAGCTCTTCGTCGCCGCCGTCTGACCCGCGGTCCGACCCGCCGTCCGGCCCGCCGGCACCGCCACCGGGCGGCCGCCCGATCCGGGCCAGCACTCGGTACAATGGAGTGCCAACCAGCAGGGGACCTGAGGTCGGCGCACCATCGCCGGCCGACCGGACGAGGCAGCCACTACCGATGCAGACCACCGAATCCAGGCAGCCCGAAGGGACCGAACCGGGTCCCGAGGCGCTCGACGCCCGGAAGTCGGCCATCCTCAACGCCGTGGTGACCGAGTACATCGGCTCGGCGCAGCCGGTGGGCTCCCAACACGTGGTCGACGCTCCGGGCGTCAGCGTCTCGTCGGCGACCGTCCGCGCCGACATGGCCGCCCTCGAGCGCGACGGCTACCTCGCCCAGCCGCACACCAGCGCCGGACGGATCCCGACCGACAAGGGGTACCGGTTCTTCGTCGACCACCTCGTCGAACCGGGACCGCTCGACCCGGTCGGACGCCAGCAGGTGCGACAGTTCTTCGACCACGCCCACGGCGAGATCGAGCACATGCTCGAGCAGACCTCCGGGCTCCTCGCCGACCTCACCGACTGCACGGCCATGGTGGTCGGGCCGTCCCACGAGTCGGCGGAGGTCCGCTCCATCCAGCTGGTCGGGCTGTCGCCCAAGACGGCGCTGCTGGTGGTGGTGCTGGCCGACGGTGCCGTCCAGAAGCACTCGGTCGAGCTCTCCGACGAGGCCGACGACCACCGCCTCAGCGACGCCGCCCGTCATCTGGCCGCCCACAGCCTCGGTCACCCGGTCGCCCAGGTGCCCCCCGCCGTTCCCGGCACCGGCGACCCGGCGACCGACGCGGTGGTGGCCGCCGGGCTCGAGGGCCTGCGGATGCTCGGCACGGCCGACGCCGGCGACCAGCTCTTCGTGGGCGGCTCGTCGCGGATGGTGGCGGCCTTCGACGCCGTCGACACCGTGCGGTCGGTCCTGAGCATCCTGGAGCAGCAGCTGGTGGTGGTCACGCTGCTGCGCGACGTGCTCGACCGCGGCCTCTCGGTGGCCATCGGCACCGAGCACGGCGTCGAGCCGCTGGCCTCCTGTGCGGTGGTGGTGATGCCGGTGTCGGTGGACGGGATGGAGGCGGGCACCATCGGGCTACTCGGCCCGACCCGGATGAACTACCCCCAGGCCCTGGCGGCGGCCCGGGTGGTGGGCGACGGCCTCAGCCGGCGCCTCGGGGAGTCGGCCCGGTGACCGACGCCGACCTCTACGAGCTGCTCGGGGTCGGGCGGAACGCCACCGACGACGAGCTCAAGCGCGCCTACCGGCAGAAGGCACGGGAGTTCCACCCCGATGCCAACCAGGGCGACGAGCTGACCGAGGAGCGGTTCAAGGAGGTCAGCCTGGCCTACGAGGTGCTTCGCGATCCCGAACGGCGGGCCCGCTACGACCGCTTCGGGGCCGAGGGCGTCTTCGGGGCCGCGGCGGGCGGGGGCGGTGGCTTCGGGGCCGGCGACCCGTTCGGCGGCGGCCTCGGCGACCTGTTCGACTCCTTCTTCAACGGGGCCGGCGGGGCCTCGGCCGGCCGGGGCCGTCGACCGGGCCCGGTGCCGGGTCCCGACGCCGAGATGGTGCTCCGCCTGAGCTTCAAGGAGGCCGTGTTCGGGGTCCACCGCGAGATCGCGGTGCAGACACCGGTGCACTGCGACACCTGCGAGGGGAGCGGGGCCATGCCCGGCACCTCGGCCTCGCGCTGCCCCGAGTGCGACGGTGCCGGTGAGCTGCGCCGGGTCCGGCAGTCCATCCTCGGACAGATCATCACTGCGGTCCCCTGCAACCGCTGCCAGGGTACCGGCCAGGTCATCGCCAGCCCCTGTGCCGATTGCGGGGGCGACGGTCGACGGAACGAGGAGCGGACGCTCACCGTCGACGTGCCCGCGGGCGTGGACGACGGCTCGACGCTGCGCCTCTCGGGGCACGGTCCCGCCGGGTTCCGGGGCGGTCCCAACGGTGCCTTGTTCGTCCACCTGTCGGTGGAGCCCGACCCCGTGTTCGAGCGCTCGGGTGTCGACCTCCACGCCTCGGTCCAGGTGTCCATGACCCAGGCGGCACTCGGGACCGTCATCGGGTTCGACACACTGGACGGCGAACGCGACCTGACCATCGTTCCCGGCACCCAGACCGGGGCGGTCCTCCACGTGAAGCATCTCGGGGTCCCGCGCCTGCGCGGCCGCGGACGGGGCGACCTCTTCGTCCATGTGGTGGTGGAGACCCCCACCGACCTCGACGACGCCCAGCGGCAGCTGCTGGTGGCTCTGGCCGAGGCGCGGGGCGAGCACCTCGAGGGCACGCCGTCGGGCGACGGCCTCTTCTCGAAGCTGCGCTCGGCCCTGAGCTGACCGTGGCGGGCCGGTGACCACGCCGGAGGGCCTCCCACCGGAGGGCCCGTCACCCGATCCGCGGCTGGTGTCCGCCGCCGCCATGGTGTTCGTGCCCGATCCGGCCGTGCCGGTGGTCGAGCCGGCGGACGCCCGCCACCTGCTCGACGTCCTGCGCCTCCGACCGGGCGAGCCGGTGATCGCCTCGGACGGCGCCGGGGCGTGGGTGCCGTGCCGGGTGGGCCCGGCCACTGCCGGCCGGGCCGGGAGGTCCGTCGATCCGACCGCCATCCTGGTGGCCGACGGGGACCCCGTCAGCCGGCCGCCGGCGGGCCCGGTCCTGACGCTGGCCTTCGCCCCGGTGAAGGGGGACCGACCCGAGTGGGTGGTGCAGAAGCTCACCGAGCTCGGGGTGGACCGCATCGTGCCCCTCCTGACCCGGCGGTCGGTCGTCCGGTGGGAGGGCGAGCGGGGTGTGCGGGCGGTCGAGCGGCTCCGCCGGGTGGCGCTCGAGGCCTCGGCCCAGTGCCGCCGACCGGTGCTGCCCGAGGTGCTGGCGGTCACGTCGCTGTCGGGGTTGGCCGATCTCACCGGGGCGGCGCCGGTGCTGGCCCATCCCGGTGGGGCCCCGCCCCGGCTGGCCGACACCGTGGTGGCCATCGGTCCCGAGGGCGGCTGGGACGATGGGGAGTTGGCCGGGACCGGTTCGCTGCTCGGCCTGGGGCCGACCGTCCTGCGGGCGGAGACGGCGGCGGTGGTGACCGGCACCCTGCTGTGCGCTCTCCGGAGCGCACTCATTGCACCCCTTGCATTACCACGCTGAGTGGGCAAAACTGAGGGAGGGTCAGCGGAAGCGGTGTGCGGTAGGTGGTGCCGGCCGGAGTCCGAGGCGACCCGAGTGCGAGGATCCGAGACCGTCGGCGACTGCGCCGTGGATGAGAGGGGTGACCATGAGCTTGGCTGAGAAGCGGGTGCCGGTGATGGACGACGACGACGAGCAGGAAGAGTCGGCGCGCGTCGCGTACGCCCGGGCGGTGGGCGCCCGGCTCCGGGCGATGCGCAAGCAGATGCGGCTGTCCCTGCAGGCCGTGGAGGCCATGTCCGACCAGGAGTTCAAGGCGTCGGTGCTGGGCGCTTACGAGCGGGGGGAGCGGGCCATCTCGGTGCCGCGCCTCCAGCGCCTGGCCAAGCTCTACGACGTCCCGGTGGATCAGCTGCTGCCACCCGACGACGACGCCACCACCCGCTGGGGGAGCGCCGGTAGTACCCCCGAAACCGCTCCGCTGAGCGCCCGACGGGCCCTGCAGGGCGCACCCGGGAACGAGAAGGTCACCATCGACCTCACCAAGCTCCACTCGGTGAGCGGGCCCGAGCGCGACCTGCTCCGCCGGTTCCTGTCGATGATCCAGGTCCACCGGCAGGACTTCAACGGTCGGATGATCACCATCCGAGCCGAGGACGTCCGGGCCATCGCCTGCCTCTTCGGGGTGACACCCGACGCCATGAGCAAGCGCCTCGACGAGCTCGGCCTGCTGGTCACCCTCTGAGCCGGCGCCCGGGGAACGGGCGGACCCGACGCCGGCCCCACCCGGCGCCGAACGGGGAGCGGTGGCCCCGGGACCGGCGGGGGTGCATAGTCTGGGTGGGATGGGTATAAGAGGACGACCATGACAGATCCGATCGTTTGGCTCAGTACCAAGGAGGCTTCCGAGCGCCTGGGCATCACCCTTCGCAGCCTCTACCGGTTCATCGACGAGGGGGACCTGGTGGCATACAAGTTCGGCCGGGTCATCCGTATCCAGGAACAGGACGTGGTGCATTTCATCGAGGGCAGCCGGATCTCTCCGGGCAGCCTCGAGCATCTCTACCCGGAGCTGAAGGGCAATGGGCGGGCGAAGGAGCACTCCCAGACTCCGGCGTCGCCTTCCTCCCACGCACCGCAGGCGAACTGACCCCCGGGGGAGGGTACGCTGCCCACGTGAGCGTCGAGGCGTGCCTGTTCTGCGGCATCGTGGCGGGTGATGTCCCCGCCGAGGTGGTCCGTTCCGACCATGCCACGGTCGCCTTCCGCGACATCAACCCGGCCGCCCCGGTCCACGTCCTGGTGGTGCCGCGCCGGCACATCACCGACGCCTCGACCGTCACCACCGAGGACGCCGCCGATGTCGCCGCCCTCCTGGTGGCGGGAAAGGCCGTCGCCGACGGCGAAGGGATCGGCGGCGAGGACCGGGGCTACCGGCTGGTCTTGAATGTCGGACCGGATGCCCTCAACTCCGTTCCCCACCTACACCTGCACGTCCTGGGCGGGCGGGCCTTCGACTGGCCGCCGGGCTGAGCCCGCCGTCCCGCACCGGTCCCGGGCAGTCGGACCGCGCCGCCCGGTCCGCTGGTAGGGTCGGGCAGAGAGCACCCGTGGCATCCACTCAGGTAAAGATCCTCGTCCCCGGCAACCATCTCATGGCCGGCCTCCTCGGCCCGCGCGACGAGTTGCTGCGCCTGATCGAGGACGACAACCCCGGGGCCCGGATCTCGGTCCGTGGCAACGAGATCTCCATCGCCGGCGAGGATGCCGAACGGATCGGACGCCTCTTCGAGGAGATGATCGTGATCCTCGAGACGGGACAGTCGCTCGATCCGACGCAGCTGCGCCGCACCATCGACATGGTGAGCCACGACGTCTCCCCCTCGAAGGTCTTGACCGCCGAGGTGCTGCGCTCGTCTCGCGGCCGGGCCGTGCGACCCAAGACGGCCGGGCAGAAGGAGTACACCGACGCCATCGCGTCGAACATCGTGACCTTCGGCATCGGCCCCGCCGGGACCGGCAAGTCGTACCTGGCGGTGGCGCTGGCCGTCCAGGCCCTCCAGGCGCACCAGGTCAGCAAGATCATCCTCACCCGCCCCGCCGTCGAGGCGGGCGAGCGACTCGGCTTCCTCCCCGGCGACCTGATGGCGAAGGTCGACCCCTACCTGCGCCCGCTCTACGACGCCCTCAACGACCTCCTCGAGCCCGAGGGTGCCCAGCGCCTCCTCGAGCGGGGGGCTGTGGAGGTTGCACCGCTGGCCTTCATGCGGGGTCGTACGCTGAACTCCAGCTTCATCATCCTCGACGAGGCCCAGAACACCTCACCGGAGCAGATGAAGATGTTCCTGACCCGGATCGGGTTCGGATCGAAGGCGGTGGTCACCGGGGATGTCACCCAGGTCGACATCCCCGGCGGTCGATCGGGTCTGGTGGGCCTCGAGGCCGTCCTCGGAGGGGTGAAGGACCTGGCCTTCGTGCACCTGACCCAACAGGACGTGGTCCGGCATCGCATCGTCGCCGATATCGTCGCCGCCTACGAGCGGGGCAGGGGCCCGGCCGCCGTTACCACCGACGGCACCGGGATTGTGCCGTCCGCGACGTCGGCGGCCGCTCCGGCCGAGCCGGCCGTCGCCGGATGACCGACCGATGAGCCTCGACATCTTCGCCGCCGACGAGCAGGCCGACCATCCCGTCGCCGTGGCGCGCTGGTCGGTGCTGGCCCGGTCGGTCCTCGAGGCCGAGGGCGTGACGGGTGACACCGAGGTGTCGCTCCTCTTCGTCGACGAGCCGACCATCGCCTCCCTGAACGAGCGGTTCCTCGGCAAGGCCGGCCCCACCGACGTCCTGTCGTTCCCGATCGAGGACGAGGTGGAGCGGAGCGGTCGGTCGCCCGATCAGGGCGGTACCGGACCGGGCACCATCGAGACCGACAGCGACCGGTTGCTGCTCCTCGGGGACGTGGTGCTCTGCCCGTCGGTCGCCGCCCGCAACGCCGTCGAGCACGGTGTCGACCTCGACGACGAGCTGGCGCTCTTGGTCGTCCACGGCATCCTCCACCTGCTCGGCATGGACCACGAGGTCACCGCGGAGGCGGAGGCGATGGAGCGTCGCGAGCAGCAGCTCCTCGACCGCTACTACCGCGCGGACCCGTGACCCCGGTCGCCTCCGGGCTGCTGGCCACCGGCACCTTCACCACGGTCGACGCCCTGCTCATCACCACCGTGGTGGTGCTGCTGGCCGCCTCGGCCCTCCTGGCGCTGGCCGAGACCAGCCTGGTGCGGATGAGCCGGGCCAAGGCGGCCGCCCTGGTCGACGAGGGGCGCCGGGGCGCCAAGGTCCTGGTCCGGCTGACCGAGAACCCGCAGGGGTTCCTCAACCCGGTGCTGCTGCTGGTGCTCATCTGTCAGCTGGTGGTGGCCACCCTGGTCGGGATCCTGGCGGCGAGCTGGTTCGGGGCGTGGGGAGTGCTGGCCGCCACGGTCTTCGAGGTGATCGTGATCTTCGTCCTCGGCGAGGCGGTACCCAAGAACTGGGCGGTCCACCACTCGGAGCGGGCGGCGCTGTTCAGTGCGCCGCTGGTGGCGGCCATCATCGGCTTCTGGCCGATCCGGGTGCTCTCCGGTGGTCTGATCGGACTGGCCAACCTGATCATCGGCCAGCAGGGCGGCGGCCACGGCTCGGATGTCACCGAGTCGGAACTCCTGGCCATGGCCGACGTGGCTGTCGAGGACGACGTGATCGAGACCGAGGAGCGTGCCCTCATCCACTCGATCATCGAGTTCGGGGACACGGTGGTGCGCGAGGTGATGGTCCCGCGGCCGGACATGGTCACGGTGGAGTCCGACGAGACCGTCGAGGCGGTCTTGGAGAAGGCCCTCGCCGTCGGCTACAGCCGTCTGCCGGTCCTCGACCGCGGCGAGGACGACGTGGTCGGCATCACCTACGCCAAGGACCTCATCCGGACCGTCCAGAGCGGCCAGGGCGGCGCCGTGGTCGGGCAGCACGTGCGGACGCCGCACTTCGTGCCCGAGACGAAGCGGGTGGCCGCCCTGATGCGCGAGATGCAGGCGGAGAAGTTCCACCTGGCCGTGGTGGTCAACGAGTACGGCGGCACCGCCGGGCTGGTGACGCTGGAAGACCTCATCGAGGAGCTGGTCGGCGAGATCGTCGACGAGTTCGACGTCGAGGAGCCGCCGGTCGAGCACTTCCCGTCGGGTGATGCCAGCGTCAGCGGCCGGATGGTGGTGACGGAGGCCAACGAGCAGTTCGACGCCCACCTGCCCACCGGGGCCTGGGACACCGTCGGCGGCCTGCTCTTCGACCTCCTCGGCCACGTGCCCGAGGTGGGGGAGTCGGTCGAGGTCGACGGGCTCCGCCTGGTGGCCGACCGGGTGAAGGGCCGGCGCATCGAGCGGGTCCGCATCGTCCCGCTGCGCGCACCGACGTCGGGGGTGGATCGGTGACCGGGTCGTTCCGTTCGGGATTCGCCGCGGTGGTCGGGCGTCCCAACGTGGGAAAGTCCACGCTGGTCAACCGCATCGTCGGCTCGAAGGTCACCATCACGTCTCCCCGGCCCAATACCACCCGGGCCCAGGTGCGGGGCGTGCTGACCCGGCCGGACGCCCAGGTGGTGTTCGTCGACACCCCCGGCCTCCACCGACCTCGGACCGCCCTCGGTGAGCGGATGAACGACTCGGCGACATCGTCGATGGACGATGTCGACGTGGTGGTGGCCATGGTCGAGGCGACCGGTGCGGTCGGGCCCGGCGACCGCATGGTCCTGGCCCAGGGTGCCCGCCGGGTCCGGGCCATGGCGCGGGCGGCGGCCCTCCTCCGCGAGGTCAACCCGGAGGCGGCCGGTGCGGCCGGTGACCCCACCCTCCTGGTGGTGGTCAACAAGATCGACCGGGTCGGTGACGACGGGATCCTCACCCACCTGACGGCCGTCTCCGAGGTGATCGCCGAGCTGAACGAGACCGACGGCGCCGGTCTCCTGCCGGTGGAGTACTTCCCGATCTCCGCCCTCACCGGCAACGGCGTGGAGGAGCTCGTCGAGGCGGTGGTGGCCCGGATGCCCGAAGGGCCCCACTACTACCCGGAGGGGATGATCTCCGACACCACCGAGGCGCAGTGGGTGGCCGACCTGGTGCGGGAGGAGCTCCTCCACCGGGTCAAGGACGAGCTGCCCCACAGCATCGCCTGCCGGGTGACCGAGTGGGAGTGGCCGCGGGTCCGCTGCGAGATCCTGGTCGAGCGTGACTCGCAGAAGGGGATCGTCATCGGTGCCGGGGGCGCCACCCTCAAGGAGGTGGGCACCGCCGTACGCGAGCAGATGCCTCCGGGGGCCTACCTCGAGCTCTTCGTCCGGGTGGAGAAGCGCTGGCAGCACCGCGAAGACGCCCTGGACCGCCTCGGCTTCTGAGCCGCCGCCGGGTCCGGGGACCCGGGCGCGCGGGTGCCGGAAAGCTGGCCCTACGGGCCCGGGCGGGATCCCGTGTCGGCGTCAGCCGTCGGCGATGGAGGCCAGGAAGGCCACGACCTCGTCGCGGTCGAGGGTTCGACGCATCGGTGGCACCCGGGCCAGCAGGGCGCCCCGGTAGCCGGCGGTGGCGAGCCGGCTGTCCAGCACCGCCACCACGCCCCGGTCCCGGGACGACCGGATCAGGCGGCCGGCACCCTGGGCGAGCAGGGTGCCGGCTCGGGGCAGGTCCACCGAGCCGAACGCCCCGGCGCCGGCCCGGTCCCGGCGGGCCTGGAGGACCGGCTCGTCGGGTCTCGGGAAGGGAATCCGGTCGATGGTGACCAGGCTGAGTGTCGGTCCGGGTACGTCGACCCCCTGCCAGAACCCGAGCGTGGCGAACAGGCAGGTCGATTCCTCCGCCCGGAAGGTCTCGACCAGCGCCGGCTTGGGGAGGTCCGACTGGGCGAGCACCTGGAAGGGGAGCCGGGGTCGGAGCGCCTCCACCGCGGCACTCATCGCCCGCCAGCTGGTGAACAGGGCCAGCGTCCGACCGCCGGCGGCGATGATCAGTGTCTCGAGCTCGTCGTGGATGGCGGGTTCCGACTCGGGCCGTCGCCGGTCGGGGATCGACTTGGCCACGTAGAGGAGGGCATTGTCGCGGTAGTCGAACGGGCTGCCGACGTCGAGCTCCTCGGTGCGCTCCGCGGGCAGTCCCAGCCGCTCGATCAGTCCGATGGGGACGGTGGCCGAGGTCAGCACCGCGGAGGTGTGCTCCCACAGCTGGGCGGCGAGTACCGGCCCCACGTCGATCGGCGACACCCGGAGCGTGGGGGAGCGCTGGCCGCCGTCCACCCAGGCCACATCGTCGTCGCCCAGGGCCACCAGCCGGGCCAGGTCGTCGGCAAGGTGGCCGGCGGCCAACAGGAGTCGATCGCGCCGCGCCCGCTCGGCGGTGGGCTCGTCGTCCCCGGCTACGCGCTCGGACTGGCGGAGGACGCCGACCAACCGGTCGAGCCGCCCGTTGGCCAGGCCGATGACCTCCCCGAGCCCGGGACCACTCCCCCCGCCGGACCCGTCCGTCCCGTCCGTCCCGTCCGTCCCGTCCGTCCCGCCGGCGATGAGCGACCGGGGGATGCGCTTTCCGGACAGGGGCTGGAGCACGCGCTGGAGGTGGTCGCCGACCTCGGCCAGGAGGTCGACGGCGGAGGCGGTACCCGTGACGCCCGCATCCAAGATCGCCCGTGCACCCGTGGCCAGGGCCCGGAACCGCCCGGGTCCGATCTCCAGGCCGAGGCTGTCGGTCATGACCTCCTCGACCTCGTGCGCCTCGTCGAAGACCACCAGGTCGTGGTCCGGGAGCACGGCGCCCCCGCTGGCCAGGTGGGCCCCGTAGAGGTGGGTGTTGACCACCACCACGTCGGCGGCGGCGGCCCGTGACCGGGCCTCCTCGGCGAAGCAGTCCTGGCCGGACGGGCAGCGGAACGCCCCGGGGCACTCCCGGGCGGTGGTGGAGACCATCGCCCAGGCCCGGACGTGGGGCTCGAAGTTGAGCTCGGCCCGGTCACCGGTCGGTGTGTCCTGTGCCCAGCGCAGGAGCCGTCGCACCTGGTCGCCGAGGGTGCCGGCATCGAGTCGGTCGGAGCCGTCGACGGGCGTGAGGGTGTCGTCGGCGTCGGGGGGGTCGATCGAGCCGGTGGCGTTGCCACCGGCGAGACTGAGCTGCTGCCCGGCCCCGCCGACCTCCGAGGCGCGCTGGACGCAGAGGTAGTTGCTCCGCCCCTTGAGGACCGCGAAGGTGAGTCCACCGTCAAGTGCACCGGCCACCAACGGCAGGTCCTTGCCGGCCAGCTGGTCCTGGAGGGCCTTGGTGGCCGTGGCCACCACCACCTTCTCGCCGGCCAGGGCGGCGGGGACCAGGTAGGCGAGCGACTTCCCGGTGCCGGTACCGGCCTGGACCACCAGGTGGCGTCGGTCGGCGAACGCCCGTCCGACCGCCCCGGCCATCCGCTGCTGGCCCTTGCGTGGCTCACCCCCACCCGGCAGGGATGCCGCCACCTCGGCGAGCGTGGCGATCACCTGGTCGGTCATGCGATGACCCTATCCGTGGGCCTGACCGCCACCGTGCCCGACACCGTGCCCGACACCGTGCCCGACACCGTGCCCGACACCGTGCCCGACACCGTGCCCGACACCGTGCCCGACACCGTGCCCGGTGGGCCGTCGGTCAGAACCACTCGACGGCGAGCACCACGGCGACCACCACCCCTACCACCACGATCGTCCACCGGAACACCGGTGCGGGCAGCCGGCGCCCGACCCGGGCCCCGACCTGGCCGCCGATCACGGTGCCGGCGCCGATCAGCGCCGCCACCGACCAGAGGACGTGGGAGAAGAGCACGAACACCAGGGCGGCGACGAGGTTGACCAAGGTGACGAGGACGTTCTTGGTGGCGTTCAGTCGCTGGAGGCCGTCGTCGATGAAGATGGCCAGCAGTGTGATGAGGATGACCCCCTGGGCGGCCCCGAAGTACCCGCCGTAGACGGCGGTCAGGAAGACGCCGACCAGCAGCACGGTTCCGCCGTGGAGCTGGCGGTCGCCCCGCTCCTCGAGCAGCCGGGTCAGGCGGGGCTGGACCGCCATCAGGACCGAGGCGACCAGGATGAGCACGGGCACCGCGGTCCGGAACACCGTCCCGGGGAGCGTCAGCAGCAGCACGGCCCCCGTGATGGCCCCGGCCACCGAGGCACCACCGAGGCGGGCGACCCGGCCGCGCTGGCCGGCCAGCTCCGGCCGGTAGGCGATCGAACCGCTGACGTTCCCCGGGACCAGGCCCACGTTGTTGGCCACGTTGGCCAGCACCGGCGGGTAGCCGAGGGCCAGGAGCAGCGGAAAGGTGATCAGCGAGCCGGCCCCGACGATCACGTTGACCGTTCCGGCGGCGAGCCCGGCCGCGAAGATGGCCAGGGCGGTCCACGGGGACATGGAGAGGGTCTAGCCGTCGGACCCGGCCGGGCTCAAGGTCCGGCGAGGGCCCGGCCGGGTCCGGGCGCTCCCGGACGGTGCCGGCGGGTGGAGGCGATAGGTTTCGGACCGTGCAATCGGAGAGCTCGGAACCAGGGACGGCGTCACCCGGGCGTCCCCTGGTGGCCGCCGATGTCGCCGACGGTCCGATCCCGGTCCATGTCGCCTGCATCATGGACGGCAACGGGCGGTGGGCCAGCCGGCGGGGGCTGCCCCGGACCGAGGGCCACGGGGCCGGCGAGGAGGCCCTGCTCGACGCGGTCAACGGCGCCCTCGACCTGGGCATCCCCTGGATCACCATGTATGCCTTCTCCACCGAGAACTGGCGGCGGCCGGCCGACGAGGTCCGGTACCTGATGGGGTTCAACGAATCGCTCCTGATGCGCCGCCGGGACGAACTGAACGACAAGGGCGTCCGTATCCGCTTCGCCGGGCGGCGGGACTGGCGGGTCCCCAAGCGGGTGCTCAAGCGCATGGACGAATCGGTCGAGCTGACCAGGCGCAACCGCCGCTCCACCCTCACCATGGCCTTCAACTACGGCGGTCGGGCGGAGATCGTCGACGCGGTCCGGGCGCTGGTCGATGCCGGTGTCCCGGCCTCGAAGATCGACGAGAAGGCCATCCACAAGCACCTCTACTACCCGGACCAACCCGACCCCGACCTGATGATCCGTACCTCCGGCGAGCACCGGATCTCCAACTTCCTGCTGTGGCAGCTGGCCTACAGCGAGCTGGTCTTCACCGAGGTGCTGTGGCCCGACTTCCGGCGTCACCACCTCTTCGAGGCCGTCCGTGAGTTCCAGCAGCGACAGCGCCGCTACGGCGGGGTGACGTGAGCGCCACCCGGGTGCCGAAGACCCCCGGCGGCCGGGCGGAGGAGCGCCGCAGGGACGACGAGGGCAGACTCTGGATCCGGATGGGCATCGTCCTCGGCGTGCTCTTCTACGGTTTCATGGTGGTGCTGTGGGCGGCGGGCTTCACGGCCATCCTGCCGTTCGTGGTCATCCCACTGGTACTGGTGGCGCTGATCGGGTCGAACGCCCTCCTCGGAGGGCCCCGACGGCGGCAGCAGCTCGACCCCCGGCCCGTCGGCCCGACCGACCGCGGGGCGGACCCCTCTGCGTACCGTTCGGGGGCGCCTGCGTCCGAGCAGGTGCCGGGTGTCATTGCGGAACCGGCCACCGACGGGACGCCGGCCGCCGACGGGACGCCGGCCACCCGGACCCGGCCGTGCGGTCCGGACGGCGGGAAGCCCGGCACCGGGCCATGAGCCTCTTCCGCGACCAGGGCGTCGTGCTCCGCACCATCCGGCTGGGCGAGGCCGACCGGATCGTGACGCTGATCACCGAGCAGCACGGCAAGGTCCGGGCGGTGGCCAAGGGGGTCCGGCGGACCGGCTCCAAGTTCGGTTCACGCCTGGAGCCGTTCAGCCACGTGGCGCTCCTGGGCTGGCAGGGTCGCGGCGACCTCGACATCGTCAACCAGGTCGAGGTCATCGACACCTTCCGCCCCGTTCGCGAGGACCTCGACCGGATGTCCGCGGCGATGTCCATGCTCGAGGTCGTCGACCAGGTGGGCCAGGAGCGTCACGCCAACCCCCGGCTCTACACCATGCTGGTGGGCGCGCTTGCCGCCCTGGCCGAGCGCGACTCGCCCATGGTGGCCGCCGCCTTCTTCCTGAAGGTCCTGGCCCTGGAGGGGTCCGAGCCGGTACTGGACACCTGCGTGTCGTGCGGCGAGGACGACCCCGACCTGCTGGTCGCCTTCGACCTGGTGGAGGGCGGCGTGCTCTGCCGGAGCTGCCGGAGGGGCCGGTCGGTGAGCCCCGAGGCGCTGGCCCTGATGCGGCGGACCCTGGGGGGCGGGCTGGCCGGCGTGCTGGCGGAACCCCGATCGGGGACCACCGACGAGGTCTCGGCGCTGGCCACCGAGGCGATGGAGGGTCACCTCGACCGCCGGCTGCGGTCGGTGCGATCCGGCTCGGTCTCGTGACCAGGACCGCCGGGCCCCTCCCCCGGGGGACGGCCCGGGGCCCGGCCGGTGCCGCGCCCTTCGGCGTCTACGTCCACGTCCCGTTCTGCCGGTCGCGCTGCGACTACTGCGCCTTCGCCACCTACTCCGACCGGGACCACCTGATGGAGGCGTACGCCCGGGCATGCATCGACGAGGTCGCCGCCGCGGTGGCCGACGAGGCGCTCCCCCCGGCCACCTCCGTCTTCTTCGGCGGCGGCACACCCAGCCGACTCGCCCCCGATCTGCTGGTCTCGATCCTCGACGCCGTCCCCCGGGCAGAGGGGGCCGAGGTCACCGTGGAGTGCAATCCCGAGGACGCCGAACCCGACCGGCTGGCCCGCTACCGCCGGGCCGGCGTTACCCGGATCTCCCTGGGGGTGCAGTCGACGGTGCCCCACGTCCTCGCCGGGCTCGGCCGCCGGCACACCGCCGGGGCGGTCACGTCGGCGGCCCGGGCGGTGGCTGACGCCGGCTTCGACTCATGGAGCATGGACCTGATCATCGGCGGTGCCGGCGAGACCGACGCGGACTGGGAGCGCAGCCTCTCGGACGTCCTGGGCCTCCCCTCCCCACCGCCGCACGTCAGTGCCTATTCGCTGACCGTGGAGCCGGGCACCCCCCTGGCCACGGACACCGCCCGCCACCCGGACGACGACGTCCAGGCCCGCCGGTACGAGCGGGCCGATGCCGTCCTGTCGGCCGCCGGCTACGGGTGGGAGGAGATCTCCAACTGGGCGCTGCCCGGTCACGAGTGCCGGCACAACCGGCTCTACTGGGACCAGGGCGACTACCGCGGCATCGGCTCCGCCGCCCACTCCCACCGGGACGGGCGGCGCTGGTGGAACGTGCGCACCCCGGACCGGTACGTCCGCGAGATCGACGCCGGGCGGTCGCCGACGGCCGGCGACGAGCTCCTCACCGACGAGCAGCGCCGCTTCGAGGCGCTGGCGCTGCGGATCCGCACCCGGGAGGGGGTGCCCACCGGGACACTGCCCGACGACCCGGACCTCGACGGGCTCGTCGAGCGGGGCGGCGGGCGGGCGGTCCTGACCGTCCGGGGGCGCCTGCTGGCGAACGTGGTGACCGCCCGGCTGGTACCGGCGTAGCATGACCAGCACCTGATCGGGAGGGGTCCGAGTGAACCAGTGGCGAGTGATTCCGCTGGACGAGCACGATCCGGCCGTCCCTGCCGAGGAGATCGTCCGCCTCATCGACCTCTCCGACGCCGCCACCAGTGCCGCCTTCAGCCGGAGCGACGTGGTGGAGGCCCTCCACGAGCACCAGCCGGCCGCGGTGGCGGTCGCCCCCGGGGGTGCGCTGCTGGGTGCCTGCGTGGCCCGGGTGTGCGGCACCGATGCCCACCTGATGACCCTGGCCCTGCACCCGGACTGGCGCCGGCGGGGGATCGGTTCGGCGCTCCTGCGTCAGCTCGACCAGGAGATCATCCACCGCGGCGCCCGCCGCCTCCTAGCCCTGGTGCGCCCCGGGCAGGTGGGGGAGCTGGCCTTCTCCAACCAGGGGTTCACCCACCTCGACGGCCTGCACCTCTACCTCCGCGACGCCTCGATGGTCCCCGAGGAGCTCGCCGTCGTCGAGCGGTTCGGCGGCTCGGTGCCGGTCGAGGGCCTGTGGGAGGCGATGAAGGGCTTCTCGGCGGCCAAGGAGATCCTCGACCGCCGGGTGGTCGCCCCCCTGGCCCACACCGACCTCGCCGATCGGCTCGGCCTGGTCCCGCCGGCGGCGGTGATGCTCTTCGGACCGCCGGGCACCGGAAAGACGTCGTTCGCCCGGGCCATCGCCTCCCGCCTGTCCTGGGCGTTCGTCGAGCTGCACCCGTCGCTGCTCGGACAGGGCGTCGAGGGGGCCCGGGCCCTCCGCGAGGCGCTCGCCGAGCTGGGGCGGGTCGACCGACTGGTCTGCTTCATCGACGAGGCCGACGAGATCGCCTCGGACCGCAGCACCCGTCCGGACAGCCAGCCGCTGGTGAACGAGCTCCTGAAGGCCATCCCCGTCTTCAAGGCCCGGCCGGACCGCCTGATGGTGATGGCCACCAACTCCATCGCCACCATCGACCCGGCGCTGCTGCGGCCCGGCCGGTTCGACCTGATCATCCCGGTCGGTGCCCCCGACGAGGCCGAGCGTGCCGACCTGGCGGCCGAGTTCCTCAGTGCCGGCGATCCGGGGGAGGTGGCGGCCCGGACCGCGGGCTTCACGCCGGCCGACTTCGCCCTGGTGGCGCAGCGGGGGGCCCAGCTCGCCTTCGACCGCGCCGTCGGCGGCGGCACCGCGGTGGTGGGTCCCGAGGACGTGCTGGCCGCCATCGCGCTGACCCGGCCGTCGGTGAGCCCGGAGGCGGCCGGCCGGTTCGACCGCGAGGCGGGGCTCTATTCGAGGCTGTAGCGCCGCGGCGTCCGGCGGGAGGCCGCCTCCCTGAGCCCGTCCGGTACGCTCTCTCCCCATGCCCGAGCACGTACCTCCCACCGACGCGCCCGACACCGGCGATCTGATGGAGAAGGTGGTCGGCCTCTGCAAGCGCCGGGGGTTCATCTTCCAATCGGCCGAGATCTACGGCGGCTTCCGGTCCACCTACGACTACGGCCCGCTCGGCGTCAACCTCCTCCGCAACGTGAAGAATGCCTGGTGGGAGGCGATGGTCCAGCGGCGGACCGACGTCGTCGGCCTCGACGCCGCCATCCTGTCGCCGCCGGCGGTCTGGCAGGCCTCGGGCCACCTGGCCAACTTCACCGACCCCCTGGTGGACTGCCGGAGCTGCCACCAGCGGTGGCGCCAGGACAAGATCGACGGCGTCTGCCCGAACTGCGGCTCGACCGAGTTCACCGAGGCCCGGGCGTTCAACCTGATGTTCAAGACCCATGCCGGACCGCTGGAGGACGAGGGGGCGGTCGCCTACCTGCGGCCGGAGACGGCCCAGGGGATGTTCATCAATTTCGTCAACGTCCTCCAGACCACCCGGAAGAAGCCGCCCTTCGGCATCGCCCAGGTCGGGAAGTCGTTCCGCAACGAGATCACCCCCCAGAACTTCGTGTTCCGCACCCGTGAGTTCGAGCAGATGGAGATGGAGTTCTTCGTGCCGCCGGCCGAGGCACAGCACTGGTTCGCGTACTGGTTGGACGAGCGGTTCCGCTGGTACCTGGGCCTCGGCATCCCCGAAGGGAAGTTGCGTCTGCGCCATCACGATCCCGACGAGCTCTCCCACTACTCGGCAGGCACCGCTGACGTGGAGTTCCTCTTTCCCTGGGGATGGGACGAACTGGAGGGCATCGCCAACCGCACCGACTTCGACCTCAAGGCCCACGCCGCCGCCTCGGGGGAGAAGCTCGACTACTTCGACCCCGCCACCAACGAGCGGTATACGCCGTACGTGATCGAGCCGGCGGCCGGGGCCACCCGGACGATGATGGCCTTCCTCCTCGCCGCCTACGACGAGGACGAGGTCGGCGGCGAGCCCCGCACCGTCCTGCGGATCCACCCCCGGCTGGCCCCTTATCAGGTGGCGGTGCTGCCGCTGTCCAAGAAGGACACGCTCGAGCCGCTGTCCCGACGTGTCCTCGAGCTGCTGCAACCGAACTTCATGGTCGATTACGACGTCACCCAGGGCATCGGCAAGCGCTACCGGCGTCAGGACGAGGTCGGGACGCCGTGGTGCGTCACCATCGACTTCGACTCCCTGGAGGACGGCGGGGTGACGGTCCGCGACCGCGACTCCACCGAGCAGGTGCGGGTGCCGGTCGAGGGCCTCCTCGACGAGCTCCGCCGGCGGATGGACGCCGTCTGAGCGGCGGCCTCCGGAGAGGCGCCGGTCCCGCCGGGACCGGATCGCGCCGCCGGGCCCGGCCCCTACGCTGGCCCGGACGAGAAGAGGTGCGCACATGTCCGACACGACCCTTCCCGGTGGCACGTACTCCCTGGCCCCGGACCTGACCGTCCACCGTGTCGGCTACGGCGCCATGCAGCTGGCCGGACCCGGTGTCTTCGGGCCGCCGGCCGACCGCGCCGCCGCCGTCGCCGTGCTTCGCGAGGCGGTGGCGCTGGGGATCGACCACATCGACACCAGCGACTTCTACGGGCCCTTCGTCACCAACGAGATCATCCGGGAGGCCCTGCACCCCTATCCCGTGGGGCTGCACATCGTCACCAAGGTCGGTGCCCGGCGCGACGCCGAGGGCGGCTGGCCCCCCGCCCGGTCGCCCGAGGAGCTCCGCCGGGCCGTCCACGACAACCTCGACCACCTGGGGCTCGATGTCCTCGATGTGGTCAACCTGCGGGTCGGGGCGGTCGACGGCCCGGCGCCCGGATCGATCGCCGAAGGGTTCGCCACCCTGGCCCAGCTCCGTGACGACGGCCTGATCCGGCACCTCGGCGTGTCCAATGTGAGCGCCGACCAGGTCGCCGAGGCCCAGTCCATCGCCCCGGTGGCCTGCGTCCAGAACTACTACAACCTCGCCCACCGGGCCGACGACGACCTGATCGAATCGCTCGGCGCCCAGGGCATCGCCTACGTGCCGTTCTTCCCGCTCGGCGGCTTCACCCCGCTGCAGGCCGACGAGCTGGGATCGGTCGCCGCCCGGCTCGGCGTCGGTCCGATGGCGGTGGCGCTGGCCTGGCTGCTCGGTCGCTCGCCGAACGTGCTGCTCATCCCGGGGACGTCCTCGATCGACCATCTCCGCGAGAACGTCGATGGTGCCGGGCTGCTCCTCTCGGACGAGGACCTGTCCGAGCTCGACCGCATCGGGGCCTGAACGGCGGCTGGGCGGCCGGGCCCGTCCGTGCCCCGGACAGGCGCCGGGTAGGATCGATCCCCTGCCCCTACGCAGCACCGAACCCAGAACACCAGTCCAGGAGACCCGTCCCGATGCCGTTCGTCTACGACTTCGACCACAAGCACCGCAAGCCCCCGATGGAGATGAAGGACCTCCTCGGCGGCAAGGGCGCCAACCTGGCCGAGATGACGTCGGTGCTGGAGCTGCCGGTCCCGCCGGGCTTCACCATCTCCACCGACGCCTGCCGGGCCTCCATGGCCGACGGCTGGCCCGAGGGACTCACCGCCGAGATCGGGAAGGCCCGCACCCGGCTCGAAAAGACCATGGGCAAGCGGATCGGCGACCCGTCCGACCCGCTGCTCGTCTCGGTTCGCTCCGGGGCCAAGTTCTCCATGCCCGGCATGATGGACACGGTCCTCAACCTCGGGCTCAACGACCGGTCGGTCGAGGGCCTGGCCAAGCAGACCGACGACGAGCGGTTCGCCTACGACTCCTACCGGCGCTTCGTGGCCATGTACGGCCGCATCGTCCTCGGGATTCCCGGTGAGGAGTTCGACACGCTGCTCGAGGCGGCCAAGGAGCTGGCCGGCACCGATTCCGACGCCGGGGTGCCAACCGAGCTCCTCCGCTATCTGGTCGAGGCCTACCAGCAGATCGTGGAGCGCCACACCGGCAAGCCGTTCCCCCAGGACCCGGACGACCAGCTGCGGGGCGCGGTGGAGGCCGTCTTCGAGTCGTGGAACGGTCCCCGGGCCATCGCCTACCGGAACCAGGAGCGCATCGCCCACGATCTGGGCACCGCGGTCAACGTCCAGGCCATGGTGTTCGGAAACCGCGACGACGCCTCGGGTACCGGGGTGGGATTCACCCGGGACCCGGCCACCGGTGCACGGGGCGAGTACGGCGACTTTCTGGTCAACGCCCAGGGAGAGGACGTGGTGGCGGGCATCCGGAACACCGAGCCACTGTCGGCGCTGAAGGGCCACTTCCCCAAGATCCACAAAGAGCTGCTGGCCATCTTCGCCCGGCTCGAGGCCCACTACCGCGACATGTGTGACACCGAGTTCACCATCGAGCAGGGCAAGCTCTGGATGCTGCAGACCCGGGTGGGCAAGCGCACCGGGGCGGCCGCCCTCCGGATGGCGGTCGACATGGTCGGGGAGAAGGCCATCAAGCTGACCCGGGAGGAGGCGGTGGGACGGATCACCGGCGACCACCTCGACCAGGTGCTCCACCCCCAGTTCGCGGCGTCGGGCCACAAGATCCTGACCAAGGGTCTCGGCGCCTCCCCGGGGGCGGCGGTCGGTCGCGTCTACCTCACCGCCGACGGCGCCCAGGCCGCCGCCGAGGCGGGGGAGCCGGTGGTGCTGGTCCGCAGTGAGACGTCCCCCGAGGACGTCCACGGGATGCTGGCCGCCGAGGGGATCCTGACCGCCCGGGGTGGGCTGGTCAGCCACGCCGCGGTGGTGGCCCGGGGCTGGGGCAAGCCCGCCGTGGTGGGTGCCGAGGGCCTCCGCATCGCCGCCACCTCGTTCTCGGTCGGGGACACCGTGGTCGAGGAGGGCGACTGGATCTCGGTCGACGGCACCAACGGCACCGTGGTGCTCGGGCAGGTGCCGGTCTCCCAGGGTGAGACGCCGCCGGAGTTCGACACCATCCTGGCCTGGGCGGACGCCATCCGTGCCGGCCGGCTCGGTGTCCGGGCCAATGCCGACAACGGCCCTGACGCCATCAACGCCCGGAATCTGGGCGCCGAGGGCATCGGGCTCTGCCGGACCGAGCACATGTTTCTGGGGGAGGACCGGCTGCCGGTCGTCCGGCGGATGATCCTGGCGTCGACGCCGCAGGAGGAGCAGGACTCCCTCGAGCACCTCCGCGTGGCCCAGAAGGCCGACTTCGAGGAGATCCTGGAAGCCATGGACGGCCTGCCCGTCACCATCCGGCTGCTCGACCCGCCGCTGCACGAATTCCTTCCCGACATCGGCGAGCTCGCCATCAGGGAGGCCACCGTCGGCCTGACCGCCGAGGAGGCCCGGCTCTACGAGGCCGGCAAGCAGTGGCACGAGTTCAACCCCATGCTCGGGACCCGCGGGGTGCGCCTCGGCGTCATCAAGCCGGGCCTCTACGCCATGCAGGTGCGGGCGCTGATGGAGGCAGCCCTCTCGCGGGTGGCCGCCGGCGGCCACCCCATCGTGGAGATCATGATCCCCCTGACGGTCACCCGCGAGGAGATGGCCCTCGCCCGCTCGTGGGTCGAGGCGGCGGTTGCCACCGCCCTGGAGCAGGCGGCGCCGTCCAAGGGTCGCAAGGGCGCCAAGGCCCCGGTCGACGCCGGAGCCCTCGAGGTCCTCATCGGCACCATGATCGAGACGCCCAGGGCCGCCCTGCGGGCCGCAGAGATCGCTGAGGAGGCGGAGTTCTTCTCCTTCGGTACCAACGACCTGACCCAGATGACCTTCGGCTTCAGCCGCGACGACGTGGAGGGCCGGATGATGTCGGCCTACCTCGAGCTCGGTCTGCTCAAGCGGAACCCCTTCGAGGTGGTCGACCCCGACGGGGTCGGCGAACTGGTCCGGCTGGGGGTCGAGCGGGGGCGTTCGACCCGCCCCGGGCTGAAGATCGGCGTGTGCGGCGAGCACGGGGGTGACCCCGAGTCGATCCAGACCTTCGCCAAGGCCGGCTTGGACTACGTGAGCTGCTCGCCGTTCCGCGTGCCGATCGCCCGGCTGGCCGCCGCCCAGGCGGTGCTGGCCGGCCACACCGGCCAGCGGTCCGGAGCGAAGGCCAAGACCAAGGCCAAGGCCAAGGCCGGGACCGCCCCCCAGGCGTAGGCACGCCTGGACGGCCCGACGACCGGACGCGGTACCGTCGGGACCTATGGGGATTCCCGACGAGGACGTCGCCCGGGTCCGGGCGGCGACGGACATCGTCGCCCTGATCGGTGAGCATGCCGCCCTCAAGCGGCAGGGCCGGCGGTGGGTCGGCCTGTGCCCCTTCCACGGGGAGAAGACGCCGTCGTTCAGCGTCAATGCCGAGGAAGGGTTCTACTACTGCTTCGGCTGCCAGGCCAAGGGTGACGCCATCAGCTTCGTCCGAGCCACCGAGCACCTCGACTTCGTGGACGCCGTCCGCCGGCTGGCCGACAAGGCCGGGATCACCATCCACGAGGATGCCAACGCCGGCCGCGACAGCATGCGGCGCAAGGTGTTCACCGATGCCATGGAGCGGGCGACTGAGTGGTACCACCAGCGTCTGCTGACCGGACCCGACGCCGGCTCGGCCCGCGACTACCTCCGGTCCCGGGGGTACGACGGGGAGGTGGTCCGTCGCTTCCGGCTCGGCTGGGCCCCGGACGACTGGGATGCGCTGTGCCGGGGCCTCCGCCTCGACGAGGATCTGGCGGTCGGTTCGGGCCTCGGCTTCGTCAACCGTGCCGGCCGGCTGCAGGACGCCTTCCGGGCCCGCATCCTCTTCCCCATCTGCGATCCGTCGGGCCATCCGGTGGCCCTGGGGGGTCGGGTGCTGCCGGGGAGCCCCGACCCGGCCAAGTACAAGAATTCGGCGGAGAACCCGATCTACTCCAAGCGGAAGACCCTCTACGCCCTCAACTGGGCGAAGAACGACATCATCCACTCGGGTGAGGTGGTGGTCTGCGAGGGGTACACCGACGTCATCGGCTTCTTCGAGGTGGGCATCGAGCGCGCCGTCGCCACCTGCGGTACCGCGCTGGGCGACGAGCACTTCCGCCTGCTCCGGAACTTCGCCAAGCGTGTGGTGCTGGCCTTCGATGCCGACGGGGCCGGCCAGTCCGCCGCCGGGCGCTTCTACGAGTGGGAGCGCCGCCACGAGGTCGACGTGGTGGTGGCCGACCTGCCGCCGGGGTCGGACCCCGGCGACCTGGCCCACCGCGACCCCCAGGCGCTCCGGGACGCGGTGGCCAACGCCAAGCCGTTCCTCCGCTTTCGGGTGGAGCGGTTGCTGGCGGCCGCCGACCTGGCCACCGCCGAGGGCCGGGCCAAGGCCGCGGACGCCGCCCTCAGCGCGGTGGCCGAGCATCCCGATGACCTGGTGCGCGATCAGTACGTGATGACGGTGGCGGAGCGATGTCGGTTGGAGCCCGCACCGCTGCGCGACCGGCTGGAGCGCCTGCGCCGGGAGGGGCCGAAGCCCGAGGCCGCCAGGAGCGGCGGTCGGCGAGCGGAGTCGAACGCCGCCGGCCGGGGGACGGTCCTCCGTCCGGGCGGCCCCCGACCCGTCACCGATGGTGCGGGCGACGCCGGGTGGGTGCGCGATCCGGACGACGACGGATGGGACGCCGACGGGTTCGACGACGACGGCCGATGGCCCGACAGCGGCGGTGGCAGCGGTCGTGGCGGGCGGATCCCGGGGGGCGATGCGTCGGCCGGCACCGCCGGGGCCGGCAGCTTCCGGCCGGGTCTGGAGGCGCTCCGGCTGGCCATCCACCGCCCCGAGGACGTGGCGGATCGGCTCGAGGCCCCCCTGTTCCGGGACGAGCTGCAGCGGTGCGCCTTCGTGGCGCTGGTGGAGGCCGACGACCTCCCCGGGGCCATCGACTCGGCCACCCCGGAGGTCCGGGCGCTCCTGCTGCGCCTGGTGGTGGAGGAGCCGATGGGGGAGCCCGGCGAGGTGGTGCTCCAACTGGTACGGGACGCCGCCCGCCGCGAGCTGGCCCTGGTCACCCAGGAGGCCCGCACCTCGCCCGGGGCGGTGGCCGAGGCGGCTTCTGCCAGCGTGTGGGTCCAGGAGCTCGACGACCCCGCCGCCGCGGCGGCGGCCACCGATCGGTTGGTAGCCTGGCTCGTCGGGAGGGGCCAGGGCGACGATGTCGTGGGAGAACTGTGAACACCAGCGCTGAGCAGTCGAGGGGCACGGTGGACCACACCGACGGCCCGCTCGTGCTGACGCCGGCGATCGCCGATTCCCACGCGGTCCCCGCCCTCGAGGCGGCGCTGACCGAGCTGCCACAGGCCGAATTCGACGGGCTCATCGTGCTCGGGCGGTCCCGGGGGTTCCTCACCCAGGACGACGTGGTGACGGTGTTCCGGTCGGTTGAGCTCAGCGAGGATCTCATCAGCGGTGTGGTCGACCGGATCCGTGCGGAGGGGATCGAGTTCACCTACGACACCGGGGAGACCGTCATCGTCGAGGTGGCGGGCGTCCCGATGGTGGTCGACGACCCCGATGGAGCAGGGCCGGAGGCCACCCCCGCCGAGGCGGGGCCGGTGGACGCCGGGTCGGAGGCGCCGACCGCGGCGGCCGAACCGGCGCCGCCGGGCAACGGCAGGCGCGCCCCGGCGGCGACCAACGGTGCGACACGGAAGGCCCGGCCGTCCCGGGCGTCCTCGGCCAACGACTCCTATGCCGGTGGGGACCGGTTCAGCGGCTCGGCCGCCGATCCGGTGCACACCTACCTGAAGGAGATCGGGAAGGTGAAGCTCCTCGACGCCGCCCTCGAGGTGGAGCTGGCAGAGCGCATCGTGGCCGGCACCGAGGCGGCCGAACGGCTGGCCCGCATCCGCCCCGACGGCACCTCGGGCACCGAGCGCGAGCGGGCGGAGGACCGGAAGCTGGTGCGCCGGGGCCAGCAGGCCAAAGAGGCGCTGATCGAGGCCAATCTCCGCCTGGTGGTGTCGATCGCCAAGCGCTACCGCAACCGGGGCCTGGCCTTCCTCGACCTGATCCAAGAAGGCAACCTCGGACTGATGCGGGCGGTCGAGAAGTTCGACCACACCAAGGGATTCAAGTTCTCCACCTATGCCACCTGGTGGATCCGCCAGGCCATCACCCGGGCCATCGCCGACCAGGCGCGGACCATCCGGATCCCGGTCCACATGGTCGAGACCATCAACAAGGTGGTGTGGGCCCAGCGACAGCTCCTCCAGGAGCTCGGACGAGAGCCGACCGCCGAGGAGGTGGCCAACCGGGTGGACTTCACCATCGAGCGGGTCCGGGAGATCCAGCGGATCAACCAGGACACCGTCTCCCTCGAGCAGCCGATGGGCGACGAGGACGACTTCAGCCTCTCCGACCTCATCGAGGACCGGGGGGCGGTGGTCCCCGATGACGCCGCGGCGCGGATCATGCTCGACGAGGCGGTCCGCGAGGCGCTGGGCCACCTGTCGCCGCGCGAACAGGACGTGGTGCGTCTGCGGTTCGGCCTGGAGGACGGCAAGATCCGCACCCTCGAGGAGGTCGGAAAGGCCTTCGGGGTGACGCGGGAGCGCATCCGCCAGATCGAGGCCAAGACCCTGGCCAAGCTGCGGCGTCCCGACTCGGCCCAGCTCCTGCGCGACTACCTCGACGAGGCGTAGCCGGCGGCGAGCCGATCGACGGGTCGGGTCGGTGCCTGCACCACCTGGCGGCGGATCAGTCGGTGCGGCGACCGGTGGCGATGGTGCGCTGGCCGACGAGGGCCGAGGCCACGTCCTGGGCCATGCCGGCGGCGATGGCGTCGGCGGCGTCGTCACCGTTCCGCCAGCCCAGCCGGACGCCGACGGCGTCCCGGACCCGTTCCACCCCGAGGGTGCCAAGCGCCCGGGCACGGTCGCCGGCGACGCCGAGGGTCCCCGACACCGGCGCCGAGTGCAGGACCGACTCGGAGGCCCGGACGATCTGGCGGTACCGCTCCCGGCCGGCCTTCGAACCGAGGGTGTACCCGACGCCGAAGGCGATGACCGTGCCGATCCGAAGCTTCACCGGTCCATTGTGGCCCGGCGACCCGGCGGGGCGCACCTCCGCCCGGACGGCGGGTGTGGCGCCACCGGCTAATGTCCTCTGGACGCCAACCGGGGTGCTCGGTCGGCGGCGTGTTTCCGGGGTAGCTCAATCGGCAGAGCGAGCGGCTGTTAACCGCTAGGTTGAGAGTTCGAGTCTCTCCCCCGGAGCTTGGCCAGGTCAGGGGGCCGGAACGTGCATCCGTAAGGGGGCACATGACCGTACCTCCATCCGCAGTCCGACCGGCCCGTCCGGTCCGCCCGCTCCGCCTCCGGCGGCGGGTCGGGGTCGGGGCCCTGGCGGTGGTGGTGGTAGCCGGCCTGGTGACGCTGGGCTGGATCGGCGCCGACCGGCTGTCGGCCGGCCACGCCGCCGAGGCCGGCCATGTCACCTCCCCGAAGCCGGTCACCTCCCCGAAGCCGGTCACCTCCCCGAGCGCCCCCGGCACCTACGCGGTGACGCAGCAGACCGTCACCCTCACCGACCCCACCCGCCAGACGCCGGCCCGGGGTTCGGTGCCTGCCCGGTCCGGTCGGCTGCTGTCCACGATCGTTCGGCGCCCGGTCGGCGTGGCGGGGAACCTGCCGCTGGTGGTCTTCGCCCACGGATGGGACTCCGACCCGGCGACGTACGCCACCCTCCTCGACGCCTGGGCATCGGCGGGCTATCTGGTGGCGGCCCCCACCTTCCCCGATTCGGCGGACACCCTCCCGGGCACGCCGGTGAGCGACACCGGCGACCAGTCCGCCGACCTCTCGTTCGTGATCACCTCGATGCTCGGCGGCGCCTACGGCCCCGTCGACCCGACCCGGATCGCGGTGGCCGGCCACTCGGACGGCGGCACCGACGTGGCGCTGCTGGCCCTCGACCCCGCCGACGCCGACCACCGGATCCGCGCCTATCTGTCCCTGTCCGGGCAGATCCCCACCTGGCTGCCGGGGCCGTTCGACGCGGTGACCCCCGGCTCGCTGCTGGTGGCGGTGGGCACCGGAGACGAGTACGGGCTCTACCCGAAGGCCTTCGGGGTGTACCAGGCGGCGTCCATGGCCAAGGTGTTCGTGTCCGCCGCCGGCGGGAACCACCTCGACACCTTCCTCGGCGCGACCCCGGCGGCGGTGGCCATGCGGGCCGAGACGGTGCGGTTCCTCGATGCCGCCCTGGCCCCGGGCACCCCCACCTCGGGGAGCCTGGCGGGCGCCCTCACACCGACCCCGGACCCCGGACTGTCGGTGGACGTGCCGCCACCGGGCGCCTGAGCGGGGTGCCACCGGCGACATCGGGCGTAACGTGCCGGCATGGAGGAACGTTGCCCCGTCTGCCACCACGAGGGCGCCCACACGCCGGGGTCACCGGCCGACGGGCCGTTCTGCGAGCGGTGCGACCGCTGCTGGGCCGAGCGCCAGGACCGCGACCGCCCGCCCCACCACGGCGAGCGTTGAGGGCATCCTGTCCGGGTCGGCAGGGGAGTTCCCGTCACGACGGGGCTGCAGGTGTCGGAACATGTGACGGGGTGGCCGTCGATGCGATACTCCGGGGGTCGGCGGGACGGACCACCCGCGCGGGGCAGTAGCTCAGTGGTTAGAGCAGGGGACTCATAATCCCGAAAGTACCGTCCTACCTGGTCTTTTGTCCCACCAGGGCATACCTGTTTGTCCTGGTAACTCGGGGTGCTATCCCATCCCGTAACACGGGGTCATGGTCGGTTGATGGGATGGCCGATGGGATGGCAGGGCATACCGACGACCACCTCTGTGACCGTGGGAGATCGGTCCCGTGGTCACATGGACCGGGGGGTCCTTCCCTTTCCCACGGCGGACGCTATAGGGTCGAAACCGTCAACGGGAGAGGAGGTGAGCAGTGGGCTACGGATCGAACCTGATATCGCGAGATGTCGAGTGCCGCCCTCGGCTCGGTCGATTCACCCCCGTCTCCCCGGGCAACGTCCCAGCATCGGTGATCGTCGCAAATCTGTACTCCGGCGATGGGATTGACCCCGTCGTGGCAACGAGGGCCCGGGATCACCTCGACACCCTACGATGCCGACGCGACAAGAGCCGATATGGCGGAACCGCAGGCTCCCATCGCCATCACGTTGAATCGCTCAGGGAGTCGATGGGGATCATCCTCGAGGCCCTGGAGGGGGCCCTGACACACTTCGGTCCAGAGCTCTGCCGGCCGGCCGGCTTCATCTTCGGGGTAACAACCGATGCGGCCCCCGAGGCGGTCTGGACGGCCATCGGGACGCGAATCAAAGCCGACGCGACATTCGATCAGCCCGTCTCCGCCTACCTGACGGGATCGAGAACGGTGTTCGACGTATCCCATGCGGCGATTCAGCGCCGGTGGGACCATCTCGCCCTCTGGTGGGACACCCCCGAGGCTGACGAGCCGGATGGCGAAGTCGCCGCCGACCTGTACCGCCGGTACCAGGCGGTTCAACGTCACCTGCTCGATTCCATGTACATGGTCTCGTTGCTTTGCAACGCGATCTCAGCTTGCAATTAAACCCTGATGGCTTGTTCAGGCAGCTTTTTTGATGGCCGGGTAGCGGGTTCGGGGCGGTTTTCGGGTGCCTTTTGGGCGGCCCGGGCCGGGCGTCGTGGATTTCGGTGGCAGGGCGGGTGTGCCGAGAGTTACACGCAGTCGACGAAAGTCTCTGCGGACACGACCAGGTGTGAGCTTGTTCGGGTTGAGCGGCTTCTCCCAGGGGAGCCGGACGTCGGTGACGAGACTGCGGGCGAGGCGGAGCTGGGTGTATGCGGCGGCGATCAGGGAGGTCCAGCGATCGGCTTGGGCGGGCGTGGAGAGCTTCGGTGTCGTCCAGCCCAAGGAGCCCTTCAAGTACCGGAACGCATGCTCGATGTCGAAGCGGCGCAGGTAGGAGCGGAAGCACCGCTCGAGGTCCGCGTGGCCCGGCCCGGTCCACCACAGCCACAGTGTTTTGTCGGCGCGCCCGGTCGGTTTCGGGAGGTGCTCGACGTCGACGCGGATCACGGTGCCGCGCACGATCGGCAGCTCGTCGCGGTCGGCCCACCGTCGCCGGCCGTGCAGTTTCGGGTGCAGTTCACGCCAGGAGCGGACGCGCACCTCCCCGTAGGAGTGATCGTGAACGAAGATCTCGTCGTCAGGTGGCGTCCAGGTCGCTTCGTCTGCGAGCACGAACCGATTTCCGTGGCGGGACGGCCGGCCCCGTGCGCCAGGTGGTCGTGGGGTGGGGTCGTGGTGGAAGACTCTCGCCGAGGAGATGCGGACGAGGACCTCGCAACGAGCTTCACCGAGTGCTTCGCTGAGGGCGATTCCGTCGTAGCCGGCGTCGAAGACGAACAGCGGCACCTCCCGGTCGGCGGGGAGCAAACCAACGAGACGGCGGACCTGGTCGATCGTCGCCGTCGCCGTGTCCGTCTTCGGCGCCAGGCGCGCCACGTCGGCGGGGGCGGTCCAGGAGTCCTTCGCCCACGACAGCTGGCTGATCCACTGGTAACTCCACCCAGCCACGATCGGCTGACCGGCCGAGTGGTGCGAGGCCGAGTAGTGAAAGCCCCGCTCAGGGCTGCACTCGGCGTCACAGCGCGCCCAGGTCGAGGCGTCGACGGCGAACACGAGCGGCCACTCGGCCGGCAGGTTGGCGACGAGGAGCGAGCGGAGGCGGTCCTCGTCGATGCGTCCTCGGTCCAAGGCTTTGTAGAGGCTGCCGTGGCTGCGGGAGAACTCCGGCTCCAAGGAGAGCTGGGGCACCGAGTGCACCGGCCCGTTCGCGCACAGACACGCGTCGGTGAGCTCGAACAGGGCGTCAGGCCAGCAGGTGAAGGTGTCGTAGAGGTCGCGACGGAACGCGACGAGCTGGTCGGTCAGCGGTGCCGGCATGTCGAGAGCATTACTACTCTCGATATGGAAGTGGTGGACCATCTCGGACGACGCGACCGGCAAGGATGAGAGCGTGGCTGGACAGAGTGCGGCGAGCCGGCTCGCGAAGAGCCGAGCCCGCTACGACAAGCTCGCAACAGAGCTCGCAGACGTCGGCATCATCGCCGCCGGGAGCCTCGCGCTGCGCTCACACCGTTGCGGCAAGGCGAATTGCGCCTGCATGGCCGATCCGCCACGTCTGCACGGGCCGTACTGGCATCTCACGACCAAGGTCGCCGGCAAGACCGTGAACCGTCGCCTGAGCGAGACCGAAGCCCTCGCCTACCGGGAATGGATCGACAACGACCGGCGGCTACGGGCCCTCATCGCAGAACTGCGGCGTGTCGGCCAAGAGGTGATCGAACTCACGCTCAGTGAGCAGACACACCCCTCAAGGGTTTAATTGCAAGCTAAGCCGACTCATTTTGGAGCTTGGTCTATATCTTGGTCTATATTTTCGGGTCCGTCATTGTCCGCCCCTTCAAATCGTGCCTGGCAGGCAACTTGCGAGTCCGAGGATTTGTGCCTGAGTCCCGCGATTCGCTGGTTAGCAGTGAGTCCGATTCGGCCGCTCTCGCACCTCTCCTTGCCCCTTGGACTGTCAGTTGGCCCAGCTTTCCAGCGTGGAAGGCGAGACCAGGTCCTCGAGACGGGCCAAGGTTACAGGAACGATTCAGCGGCGAGGTACGGGAACGTGGCGGCTTCGTGCCTTCGTGGGGACCGACCCTGTCAGCTTTCCTATGACGGTCGAGGCCCGGAGCAGGACGGAGGTCCAGCACCTCCGCCGAGTTGAGTCACGGCAAGTGGTGTACAGCCCCAAATGGACTCCTCGGTACCGTTCAGATTTGATCATCCGCCAGCTTTCCTCAGCTACAGCAGCTGAGGGCGCGATCTGGGCGCTCAGATCCAAGCATCGGGTTCCATCCGCACTCGCTACTCGGACACCCGGAGCTTCGAAGCGATCGCCTCAACGTCGACCGACGTGGACGCGATCTCCCACACCAGGTCGAACGCCTCGTCGTCGGACAGATTGGGGGCAAGGCCGTTGAGGTCGAGGAACACGGAGGTGGCCAACCATGCGAGGCGCTTGTTGCCGTCGACCAGGGCGTGGTTGTTGGTGATGGAATGCAGGAGGGCAGCGGCCTTCAGGCTGATCGAGGAATAGGCGTCTTCGCCGAAAGCACTCGAGCGAGGCCTGGCGACTGCAGAGTCCAAGAGCCCGACATCACGTACCGGCCCGACCCCGAGACGTCGCACCAACTGCAGGATGTCCTCGAGCTCGAGGTACTCGATGCCGCTCACTCCGTCCCGAGGCGCTCAAGCACATCACCCCAGCGCTCGGTCATCCGTCTCGCAGAAGAGTCGACTCGGCTGGCATGCCCGGACCGCTCGTAGCGTTCCAGGACTGCACGCCGGATGACTTCCTGTTTCGACGTGCCTTCCGTTTCAGCGAGTGCATCGAGTGCCTGCTCCAGCTGTTCGTCGGTGCGGACTGTCAGTGCCATGGTCAAATGGTATCAGGGTGATACCACCCGTCGAGTATGCGGGTCTTACCCACCCCTTGCGTCTGGAGTCCTCAGATTCCGAGGCTGGGTGCGAAGTTCGACCGAGTGCGTCACAGGGCGTGAGGTCCGGTCGATCTAGGACCCAGCCCTGAAAGCGTGGGCTCCATCCGAGACCAGATTTGGTACCATTAATGCGTGGATGCCACAGTGTTGCTTCAAGAGGCCCGTCGCAGGAGTGGGCTGTCTCGCAGGAAGCTCGCCCAACTCGGAGGCACCTCGGCGTCCACCTTGTCCGCCTATGAGTCGGGGGCTTCCGTCCCTTCAGTTGCAACCTTGGAGCGGCTTCTCCGGGCTGCCGGATTTGAGGCTGACGTCAGCTTGCGGCCAGCTCCCCCGGACAACGAGCGAGACCTGACCGAGAACATCGAGGCCTTGTTTGCCTTTGTCGATGCCCTGCCACGACGCCAGCGAGGCCCGCTCACGTACCCAGCCTTTGGCGCCAACAGGGCATCCAGTCGATGAGGCCGATCCTCGATGCAGTCGTCGAGCTGCATGACAACCTCGACGCAGCAGGAATACCCCACGCGTTCGGCGGGGCCTTCGCTCTGCTGTGGTGCACGGGTGAACCCCGGGCCACCGTTGACATCGATCTCAACATCTTCGTGGCGCCGGACGAGGCCCAGCAAGTCCTCGACGCGTTGCCGGAGGAGATCGTGCCTTCCACTGAAGTGATGGCGCAGTTGATGACAGCCGGCCAGTGCCGGGTGATGTTCGACGGGATCCCGGTCGACCTCTTCCTGGACACGACTCCGTTTCACCACGATGTGCGCTTGCATCTCAGGGAGCACCAGCTGGCCGAGAGGAAGATCCCCTTCCTGGGCTGTAACGACCTTGCCGTCTTCAAGGCCTTCTTCAATCGACGCAAAGACTGGGCTGACATCGAAGAGATGCTCCGGGCAGGGCGGCTCGACGTTCCCTACGTGGCCGGGCTGCTGACCGACTACCTCGGTGCCGACGACGAACGCATTCGTGAACTGCTTGCCATTCGCGACGAGGTCGCAGGCTCGTCGGATTCCTGAGTGCTCAGCTTCTGAACCAGCAGCTCGATCTGCCTCACATCAGGTTGACGCAGAGGGGAAACGGCAACAGCATGTCGTGGGCCGAGCCGACGCCTCCGTTGCGCGGGCGTTCTCAGTGCTGACCAAGGGGAGGAGAGCTTGAAGAACGACAAGGATCTGCGACAAGCCACCGAGTGGTGGCAGCGCCGCTGGTACCTTCGGCTTGGCAAGGCAGCCGTGGTCGTTTCGGTCCTTGCGGCAACCCTTGGGTCGTGCGGCGGGTCGCCCTCGGTCGCGACCACACCGTCGACCCCGGTCGTGCACGGTTTCGCCGTGCCGCCGGTCACCGGCCACGTCGGACGGTGGCTGACCGATGCGTACGGAAGAGTCGTCCTGCTCGACGGCGTGAACGTGGTGGCCAAGGGCACTGCGACGCCCGCCGGGGAGGGATTCGGCGCCGCCGACGTGAAATGGCTCCAGGCGAACGGGATCGACGCCGTGCGCCTCGGGTTCACCGCGTCCGCGCTGATGCCGACCCCGGGGCAGGTCGACCAGACATGGCTCTCATACTTCGTCAAGACGGTCGACGAGCTGACGTCGCACGGCATCCTGGTGCTGGTCGACATGCACCAGGACGGGTGGGGCCCGACGCTCGGATCGGACGGGTTCCCCGGGTGGATGACCCAGACGGGCGGGGCGACGAACACCCACGCCTCCTTCCCCCTCTATTACATCAACAACCCGGCAGTGCAACAGGCCTTCCAGCACTTCTGGCAGGACTCGCCGGGGCCGGATGGGACGCCGCTCCAGACTCAGGCGGCCGCCGTTCTCGGATCGGTGGTGTCGTCCATCTCCGCCAACCCCAGAATCCTGGGATACGACCTCTTGAACGAACCGTGGCCCGGGACGACGTGGCAACCGTGTCTGTCGCCGCCGGACGGTTGTCCCTCGCTGGATGCCAGCGGGCTGGATCCGTACTTCGCACGGGCGATCACAGCCGTGCGGGCCCACGACAGCAGGCACCTCGTGTTCGCCGAGCCCTACGTGCTCTTCGACTTCGGGGGGTCGGGCACCACGGTGTCCCTCCCACCCGGCGAGCACGACGGGGGGCTGAGCTTCCACATGTACGCCACCAGCGCGTCCGAAGAGCCTGCGGTGCTCCAGCATGCGCTGTCCTGGTCGAAGTCGACCGGCGGCGCGCTGCTCGAGACCGAGTTCGGGGCGACGACCGAGACCGCATCGATCGATCGGATGATCTCGGAGGCCGACCAGGCACTGGTGCCGTGGATGTTCTGGACGTTCGACGAGGACGTGGTGCACTCCTTGGCCTCGCCACCGACGCGGACGAACCTGATCGGGTCGACCGTGGCGGCGATTGTGCGGCCGCACCCGGTGGCGATCGCGGGTACCCCGGCCTCGTCGTCGTACGATCCGGCGACGCGGACGATGGCCGCTTCGTGGTCGACGATCGGACCCGGGGGCCGCCGCTACCCGGCCGCGGCGCCGACGCTCTTCAACGTGCCGGCCTCCGTCTATCCGTCCGGTTACCGGGTGGCGGTCACCGGAGGGCGCACCCTGGTCTCCGGCGGCCAGTCCCTGACCGTCGCCGCGGACCCGGGTGCCACGATGGTGACGGTGACCGTCTCGCCCGTCGGGTGACGGGACCGTGATACCTATGGAGGAGTCGCGGAGATGTCTGCCGCAACTATCGGTTCGGTGGTCTCTGGGCACACAACCCGAACCGGTCGGCGTTCACCAGCGCCCCCGCTTCGCTCCTCGTGTCGACAGGCGTTCCGCACGCCACCGGCCGAGTTCGCCCGGACCTGGCAGATGCAGCACCAAAACCGACTCGCATCAGCTGTGGCTCACTGATCGGGGTCCCCTCACGTGGCCCACGCGACGGCCTCCTCGACTTCTCAGTCAGCTGCATCAGCTTGGAAGGCTGAGCCGAGGGGCCACTGCGAAACTGGCGGCGCCGAGGCGATCCCCGGCGTTTCACCGTGCGAGAGTTCGTCGATGGGCTCACCCATGGGCAACATGGCGATCGGCGTCGTCAAGTCACCGTTCGATCGCGGCGAGGAGGTCCCCGGCAAGTGCGGCACACGCTGCCGCCACCACGGCCGGGTCGCCGACGAGCTCCTCTGCGCGGCCAGCCATGACGGAGCCGACGCCGTAGTCCTGTCCGAATAGTTGGGCGAGGTAATCCAGGGCTGTGTCTGTGACATCTCCAGCCAGTCCATTGGCGAGCAACTGAACAATCGACGCGGCCAGATCTTGCGTGGGCACAGTGATGAGCAGGCGATATACGTCGTAGGCATCCTTATCCACGAGGCGGTTCACTGATTCCTGCCGTTCGCCAATCTTGTGCAGCTTCGCCACGAGCAGGGCCGCAGGGCCGCAGGGCCGGCAACACGAGCCTCGACTGCGCGTTCATCATCGGCAGCGAGTGCGCGGATGACTATTGGAGCGTTGTCTACGACGGCAGCCTCAAGACCCACAGCGCGGCGAAGTGCCCGCCGGTCGTGTGGCGGCGCTTCGACGCTTCGACGACCTCTCCCTGCGATTGCATCGGGGACCATGAGGTCGACCGGGATTCCGTTCGGGCTCAGCCATGACCCCGGCTGGTCGGCAAGCGGGTCATGGCGGAACCCGGCACGACTCATCGCCTCTTCGATGCGCGGGTCATCCGCAAGGGTGCGCAGGTCGATGCCGAGGTCGCTGTCTTTGGTGGCCTCCGCTACCGCCACGGGTGCGCTGCCGGTCTGCAGGTAGATGGCTTGTGCTCCGATCACAACTACAGAATTACGGTGCGCGTCCAGGGCGATCAGGGCGTCGAGGAGCACCGATCGCGCTCGGGCCAATAGGTCTTCACTGCCGCCATTCGGGTTCATTCTTCTCCATCCAATTGAGCAAGGCACGGCCTTCCTCCGGGCCACGACCCGGCGCGGTGAGGAGATCGACTGCCGCCTGACTCGGGGCCACGATCACCGTCCCATCCAGTCGTTGCGTTCGTTCGAATGCTGCTGTCGCCTCAGAGGATGCGATGATCACGTTTGCCCCTGCGTCGACCCGCCGCAGGTCAGTGCGAGCGACAAACTGGTCTGGCCGCTCGGCGTAGATCATTGCGTTCCTCGCTGGTGCGTATCCCTCCCACTTCGGCGTAACAAGCGATCCGGTCACCGCATACCGCCCAGCTTCTTCGTCCGTCCCGAGGCCAGCCAGTCGCTTCATCAAATCGGGTAGTCCGCGCGGATAGAGGTAGGTGCCCTCGTTGGCAAGTTTGGCGAAGCTGTAGTCCTTCGACCATCGTTCCAGCAATGCGCGCCAACGTACGTTGATGATCTTGCCATCTTCCGATCGAGTGAGCAGGTCCTGCTCCTCGATGAAGGCGACCGCACGATAGGTGTTTCCGCTGGGCGTCTCAGCGAGTTTCATCAGCCCTGGAATTGTGTACGGAGGACAAAAGTCCACAAGCGAGCGCACGATGCGTGCTGCTGACGCGCCGGTGAGGTTCCCCTTCGGTCGTCCTGGACCACGCCATGGGTCCCGCTGCGCACCCACGTCGCGAACGAATAGCGCCGGCGTGTCGAGCGACACACGGATGTTCCCCGCTGCGTCGGCGTATGGGATGTTCCGGTCGGTCAGCCACTGCTGCAGTGGTGGCGCCAGGTACCGCGCGACGAGGAGGGGTCTGGCAATGCCTTGTCTCGGAGGGTTGTCGCTGTCGATGTACAGCTGGGCCTGCTCCAGCATTGCGGGCAGGTCCTTGGTGACGACGCTCCTGCGCGCTTCGGCGTAGAGGGTTGCTTGGTCGCCTGTTGGTCCAGCGATCGTGATTACGGCGTCTGCTCGGTAGCGGCCGATCATCGTTTCGCGCTCAACATCCGTCCTCCAGGCGGCAGGCAGACGCGACGCCAGGGCGTCGAGTGCCGCGTTGAGGATGTCCGTCTCGTTCGCAAAGGGAGCAGTGTTCGAGCTCATCGGGACTCCTCCTCTCTCGCCGTTCGTAGGTTCTTCCGGAAACCCTACAGTTCCGTTGCCGACGGAATCAAGTGATTTACGGAAATCAACCAATTCCGACGACAACGGAATAGTTTAATAAGCGGAACCGTCGCCGCGATGGCCACAATCGCCGTCCACCGGCACAACCCCAAGTCCTGGCGTCCGGCGTCGTCGCCCAGATCCCCAGCCCAGGCGTGACCCTCACCACCCCACCTGCTGTCCGTCAACGGACGTTTCGAGGGGATCGCCCTGGACGACCTCTACGCGGTGGCCGAACGCCATCGGGTGCCGGCCTACCGACGGGTCACCGCAGACGTGCTGGCCGCCGTCGACTCCTGGCCCGCACACGCCGGTGTCGCCGAGGTTCCCGATGACGTGGCTCTGGCGATCGCCGTCGACCTCGACCGCTTCCGGCCCCGGTAGGCCGCCGGTCATCTGCCGCAGTCGACGGCGACCTCCAGCGCGGCGCAGACCTCGCCCATCCTCACGTCCGCCAGGCGTCCGATCCTCTCGACCAGAACCGCGGTTGCGACGCTCTCCACCGCATCGAGGTTCACAGCAGATTGCCGCGGGATGGGGCCCTCGCTCGGGTCGAGGACGACTTCGCTCGGCAGGCCCCGGATGGTCGTCGTGCACGGAGCGACCAGGGCACGACGCAATCGGGGAATCGCCGCGTCGCGTGACAGGACGACGACCGGCCTCCGGCCGATCTCGGGCAGTTCGCACCACCAGACCTCACCCCTGGCTGGCATGAGGCTTACGACGCCCCCGCAGCCTCACGGAAGGCGGCCAGATCCCCCCACTCGTCGTGCTCGGTCAGCGGGCGCTCGTCATAGGCCGCATAGGCCGCGTCCACCTGGGCGGAACGATGGCGTGCGAGAAGTGCAGCCAGCGCGTCGTCGATGACGATCGAATCAGGCTTGCCCCCATGGATTCGGCGGGCGTCTTCGAGCAGTTGCTCGTCGACCGTGGTGCTGAGTCGTACGCGGGTCATGCCACAATCATACGACGTTGATGCTACAACCATGCCACCCTGCTGACCCTGGTACAGGACACCGTTCATTCGACGCAGTCCCCGCACTTCTCCCCTTCGCAGCTGGCACCATGCCGCCAGAACTACGGCGATCCGCAGGTCCGGAGGCATCAGCTTCGCCAATTCCCCCACCTCGGCCATCGTGGCGATCGGTCGTTCCGGAGCCCGCTCCACGGCGGCTCCCCGGACCTGGCACGGGTTGGTCTCGAGGAGCCCGTCGGCCACGGCGGTCCGCATGATCGAGGACAGCAAGCGGTAGGCCTTGGCCGCGGTTGTCGGACGTGTCCGGGCGATTCCCACATGCCATCGGCGCACCGCCGGTGTGCCGATCGACCGGAGCGGTAGGGGCCCGAACGTCGGGTTGACGTGGCGGGAGAGCAGCCAGGTGTAGAGCTCCTGGGTGCGCTCTGCAAGGTCGATCCGCTGGTCGAGCCATTCCAGGGCGTACCTGTCGAACCTTGCTTCTTCGTCGATGAGGACCACCGCCTCCGGAGTGAGGACATCCCTTCCGCGGCAGGTTCTCGTGGCCCTGCGACCGGCTGGCTTCGACCGTACGGGCAGGATGTGACGGCACACCTCCGCACCGGCACGGTGGCCCGATCGATCGTGCTCAGCCCGCCTGACCAGAGCCTCGATGGCGGACCTCAGCGGAACGACCTGAGGAGGGCGGGAGTCCCACGCTCCCGGTCCGGCTCCGCCTGTTTGCCGGGCTCCGCCGGCAGTTCACGAAGCATTGCCCGCAGCCTGGCTACCGACGGGTAGGTCGTCGATCCCTCGAACTGCACCAGTGGCCGGCGGTCGCATCCGATCGACGCCGGAACCTCGGGCCGACGCCCGGTCAGCAGGCGGCCGAGGCGGCGTCGCGGTCGAGGACCGCGGCGAGCCGGTGCTCGAGTTGGAGCTCGTAGACGAGGAGGCTGTCGAGCTCGGCGAGCGGGGCGCTGACGGCGACGCCGCGCAGCGAGCGCAGCTGGCGCTCCGCCTGCTCACGACGGGCGTGGCTCCGCTCGAGGGCGGTGAGGATCTGTGTCTGGTGGTTCATGGTGTTGCATTCCTTGGTCTGGTCGGTGCGTCGGTGACGCGTCACGTTGCCCGACGGGTACACGGCCGTCCGGCCGGTGCACGGGTGGGCACCCGGAACGGTTCCGGGCGGGCGCTGCGGCAGGGATCGTCGCCGGGGAACCGGTGACCTCCATGGCCGCATCGAAGGGATCGGTGCGAGCCGGGTGCGTGGAGCCGAGCGCCGCAGCCATGGAAGGCTCACGACCTCGCGCTGCACACGTACCGTGCATGCCGCTCAGACACACCCTACACGCCGGGCGGCACCGATCCCCCGGCGGTCAGCGACGATCCGGCGCCGGATCGGCGAACTCGACGTACCGCTCGCGCGGCAGCCAGTACCGCCGGTCGAGGTCGTGGCGGTCGTCGGGCTCGGGGATCGCCTCGCCGCCGGCCCGGGCGATCATCTCCACCTGGCGCATCAGCACCCGGCGCTGCCCGGCCGTGCGGGACAGGGCCAGCACCTTGCCCATGCCGTCCGTCTGCCGGATCAGCACCGCGGCATGCCCCGGCCCGCCCGGCGGATCTTGTCGCAGGCCCGGTCGACGATCCGGCCGTAGTCCGGCGACGGCTCGATGAGCCGCACCCGTCCCGCCGGGTCGCGGTGGATCCCCGACGGGAGGTGGCGGCGGCGCCCCGGCGCGCGGCCGGAATGCTACCGGAGCTCCCCGGCGGTCACCCGAGCGGTCACCGTTGCCACCGGGGTGCCTCGGACGTAGCATCTCCGCATCCGAAGGCCGTCGGCGCCGATGCGGCGACGTCGCGACGCATGAGGAGGGGGCTCGATGACCGACACCAGGGTGGAGGTGCCCACGTCGGCACCGGTGCTCGACGGGGCGGGCCCGGCCCCCGGTGCGGGACCGCCGCCGGTCCCCGAGTTCTCCATCGTCCCCCTGCGCGGGCTCCCGATCGTGGCCGCCCTCCTCGCCGGACTCATCGCGGCCATCGCCAGCAACAACCTGTGGGCACTCACGTTCTTCCACGTCGGTGGGGGCGGTCTCTGGACGAGCATCGACCTGTTCCTCGGCCTCATCATCGGTCCGATCCTCGGGCGCCTGTCGGTGCCGGCCCGGATCGAATTCACCACCCGGTTCATGCCGAAGATGCTGCTGATCATGCCGACCCTGGTGGCGATGACCCTGGGCGCCGGCTTCCAGCTGGCCCGCCACGTCGGCAACCTCGACGCCGCCTACCCCCACCACGCCTGGCTGGTTGCCTCCTACGTGATCGTGGGCGTCATGGCCGTCATCGCCCTCGGCCTCCTCGAGCCGGCCAACCTGGCGGTGCTCTTCGAGCTCAAGAAGCCCCGCCCCAACGGTGAGCGGATCGGCCGGTTGATGAAGGTGTTCATCTACACCGCCGGCATCACGGGCATCCTGCAGATCGCCACCATCGTGATCATGACCTTCCTGGCCTCCCGATGAGCGCGGCACCGCCCTCCCCCGCCGGCGCTCCGCCCGCCCCCGACGAGGTGGACCGCAGACAGGCGGACCTGCCTCCGGTGGCGCGGCTCGCCACCGTCACCCTCATCCTGGTGGTCGCCGGTGGGATCTACCTGGCCGCCAACATCAACCGCTCGGCCTCACTGACGCCGGCGACGGTCCTGGCCGTGGCGGCCGCCCTCGTGCTGGTGGTCAACGGGATCCTGCTCGCCCGCATTCCGGCGTTCGCCTGGGGCACCTTCCGCCGGGTGGGCGGATGGGCGCTCCTCGCCTACCTGGTCATCGCCGGCATTCTCGAATTCGTCTTCGTCTTCGACCACACCCCCGGTCACGAGCTGGCGCTCTTCACGGCAATGCTCGTCCTGTTCGCCGTCGACGTCCCCCTGCTGCTGGCCTTTTCGGTGGCCCGCTATCAGCCCGTCGGACCGCCCGGCGACGGCGTGGCGGCGGCCGCACCGGCCACCTGACCGGAGGCCGCGTCCGGACCCCCGAGGCCTACGCTGAGGCGGTGCTGGTCCTCCTCACCTCGGTCGCCCGCGACAGCTTCGGGGACGACCTCCGACGTCCCGGCGTCGAATGGCTCACCTTGCAGCCCGACGGGACGCTCCTCGACGAGGAGGGTGCCACGGTCGCCTGGGAGGACGCCCGACCCGAGGTGGCCTGGGGCACCTCCGACCTCTTCCGCGACGGCGCGCCGGTCGGGAAGTTCTTCGGGCTGCTGACCAGGCTCCCCGGGCTGCGGTGGTTCGCCTCCCCCGCCGCCGGCTACGACGCCCCGGTGTTCGCCCGGCTGGCGGCCGGCGGCACCCGCATCACCAATGCCCACGTGAACAGCCTCCCCATCGCCGAGTTCGTGCTCCGGTCCGTCCTCGACGTGTTTCAGGACGCCCGACGTTGGCGCCACCAGGAGGCCGAGGCGACCTGGCGGATCCATGACTGGCGCGAGGTGGCCGGCACCTCGTGGCTGATCATCGGCCTCGGTGGCATCGGCGGGGCGGTGGCCGTCCGGGCCCGGGCCTTCGGGGCCGAGGTGGTCGGCTGCCGGCGCACTCCGTCACCCGGCGACCCCGTCGATCGCACCGTCACCCCCGACCACCTCCTCGACGAGGTCGGGGGGGCCGACGTGATCGTGCTGGCGGCACCGGCCTCCCCCGAGACCGAGGGGCTGGTCGATGCGGCGTTTCTGGAGCGGATGCGGCCGGGCAGCGTGCTGGTGAACGTGGCGCGGGGATCCCTGGTGGACGAGGACGCCCTGCTGGCGTCGCTCGAGGAGGGCCGCCCGGGCACCGCGGTGCTCGACGTCTTCCGCCACGAGCCGCTGCCGCCGGACCACCCGTTCTGGACGCACCCCTCGGTGCGGGTCACACCCCACAACGCCGCCGGTGGCGAGGGGCGGCTCCGGCGTCAGGCGGACCTGTTCGCCGACAACCTGGACCGCTACCTAGCGGGCGAGCCGCTGCGGGACGACATCACCGAGGAGCTGCGTCCGGGGGCCTGAACATCCCGGGGTGCCGGGACGGGACCGGAAAGAGGGCCCCGGCCCGCGCGTGGGTGGCGGAACCTACGCCGGGCCGGGACGAGCCCAGGTTATCGACTCCCGGCGTCCCACCGTTCGCGGAGGCGGGGCAACCCATTACATCTTTGGTGCAACTTCACTGCGGCGGTCCGGGGGCCGGCCCCGGCGGACGTCGGCGCCGCCGATCCGGGATGCCGGGTGGTAGGGCTGGACGGAGGGACGGCCCTGGGGGAACAGCTGCCGGCGGTGGACCGGTTCAGGTCGGGCCGGACGGCGCTCGATCGCACCGCCGGTCCCGCCTCGGCCATCGGGTCCGAGGTGCGGGTGCTCCACCGGCGCGAGGTGTCGCGCAACCTGCGGATCCGGCGGTGGGAGTCCCCGGCGGTGGCCCGGGCCCTGGTGGAGGACGCCGTGCGCTCCCTGCGCCTGGCGAGCGTGGCGAACGGAGGGCGGGCGTCGGCGTCCCGTACCGGCGCAGACGGGGCGGTACGATCCTCGGGTTGCAGGGACGGGGATCCCGAACCCGCCCGGCGCGGCGTCGTCAGTCGTGCCGGGGGGGCCGGTCCGAAAAGGGGGCGCATGAAGGGACGACGCGGGTGGATTGTGGTGGTGGCCGGGTTGGTCGTCACGGCCACGGTGCTGGGGTCCACCCCGCCGGTCGCCGGGGCGGCCGACTCGAGTGGGATCGCCTCCGGGTCGATCACGGGGGGGGCGGACCGACGGCACCCACCCCCACCGCCGGAAGCGTCATCAGCCCGAACGCCACGCCACCGCGGGCCGCCTTCCAGGGCCACGGTTCGATCTTCCAGGCCTACGAGCTCGGGGCCACCCCGGGCGCCCACCTCGACCTGGTCGACGGCCGGGGCAAGGTGGTCGGGCACGGGGTCGCCGACGCCTACGGCTCCCTGGTCGTCCGCAACCTGCCGGCCGGCCCGGGCTACCGGTTCCGGACGGCCGCCGCCCCGGTCCGGACCACCCGGCCGTTCCGCGTCCTCCGTCCCTCGGACACACCGTCGGCCGGCTTCTACGCCGGCCAGCACCTGCATGCCGGCCTCAACTACCTCACCATGCGCGACGGCATCACCCTGGCCGCCACCGTCCGCCTGCCGCTGGGCAAGACGATGGCCGACGGGCCCTTCCCCACCGTCATCGAGTACTCGGGCTACGACGTGGCCGGTCCCCACAGCCTGGTCAGCGCCCTCCTGAGCTCCCTCCAGGGAAACAAGAGCGCCCTGAGCGACCCGCTCCTCCCGTCGACCGCCACCGCGGTGGGGTCCGTCATCGCCCCCCTCCTGGGCTTCGCCACCGTCAGCCTGCAGATCCGCGGCACCGGGTGCTCGGGCGGCGCCTTCGACCTGTTCGACCTGCCCACCGATTACGACGGGTACGACGCCGTGCAGATCGTGGGCTCGCAGCCCTGGGTGGCCCACCACAAGGTCGGGCTGGTCGGCATCTCCTTCTCGGGGCTCTCGCAGTTCTTCGTGGCCGGCACCCGGCCACCGGACCTGGCCGCCATCGCCCCGATGAGCCCGACCAACGACCTCTACGCCACCGGCTACCCGGGCGGCATCCTGAACGACGGCTTCGCCGCCAGCTGGATCGCCGAGCGGGTCTCCGACGCCAAGCCGGCGCCGGAGGGGGGACAGCCCTGGGCGGACGCCGAGATCGAGAGCGGCGACCGGCAGTGCCTGGCCAACCAGGACCTCCGCCTCCAGACCCAGAACGTGGCCACGTTGATGGGCGCCAACGCCACCCGCGACCCCGCCCTGTTCGACCCCCGCTCGGACCAGCTGTGGGCGAAGAAGGTGACGGTGCCCGTCTTTCTGGTGGGGGCCCTGCAGGACGAGCAGACGGGACCGCAGTGGCCGGCGCTCATCAACGCCCTCTCGGGCGACCGGAACGTCTTCGTCACCATGATCAACGGGACCCACGTCGACTCGCTGGGACCGGCGTCGCTGACCCGGTGGGCCGAGTTCCTGGACGTCTTCGTGGCCCAGCAGGTCCCCCACCTCCCCGCCATCGCCACCGCCCTGTCGGGCCAGCTCTACCAGCAGATCGCCAGCGCCCCGGCCGAGCCTCTGCCGCCCCTCCGCTTCACCGGCGCGCCGAACGCCTCGGTGGCCAGGGCCATGTTCATCAAGGCCGACCCCCGGGTCCGGGTCCTGATGGACAACGGCTCGGGCAGTAAGGGCCCCGGCGCCATGCAGCCCACCTGGGAGGTCGACCTGCCCAGCTGGCCGCCCCCCCGGGCCGTGGCGACGGCCCTCCACCTGGGGACCGGCGGCACCCTGTCCCCGAAGGCGTCCGCCCGCGCCACCACCGTCAGCTTCCACCCGGACCCGGCCGCCCGGCCGGCCACCAGCCTCCCCGCCTCGGGGAACGCCTGGGCCGCCCTGCCCGCCTACGACTGGGCCCCGGTCACCGGCGCCGCCGGCCTGGGCTTCGTCACGCCCCCGTTGGCCAAGAACACGGTGGTGATCGGTCCGGCCAGCCTCGACCTCCGGGTGGCGTCGTCGGCCACCGACACCGACCTGCAGGTCACGGTGTCCGAGGTCCGGCCCGACGGCCACGAGATGTACGTGACCTCCGGCTTCCTCCGGGTCGGGTTCCGCAGCCTCGACCGGAGCGCCTCCACCGCCCTCGCCCCGGTGCCCACCTACCTCCACCTCCAGCCGCTGCGTCCCGGGGTGCTGACCACCGTCCGCATCCCGATCGACCCCATCGCCTACGCCTTCCGGGCCGGCTCCCGCATCCGGATCACCGTCACCGCCCCCGGCGGCGACCGTCCGGTCTGGGCCTTCGCCACCCCCGCCACCGGCGGCCGGGTGGTGGACACCGTGGCCATCGGCGGCAACGGCGGCTCGACCCTGGTGCTGCCGGTGGTGGCCGGCATCACGCCCGGCGACGCCCAGCCGGCCTGCCCCAGCCTGCGGGGCCAGCCGTGCCGGACCTACCAGGCGGCGGGTAACGGGGGCTGACGGCGGCGGCCGGCGGCCGGGGGGCGGCCAAAGGGGCTTTCGCCCCTAGCTCGCCGGACCGGTGGTGGCCACCATGGGCGGCACAGCGGGGTGCGCCGCGCGCCCCCCGTCGGACGTCTGGACCGGTGACATGCACGAATTCGAGGTGATCAGCGTCGGGGACATCACCACCGACGCGCTGGTCCGGCTGTCGGAGGACCACGCCCACGTCTACGAGGACGACCGCGGCCCCTGGCTGGTGATGCCGTTCGCCACCAAGCTCCCCTTCGAGGAGGCGTTCGTCCTCGAGGCGGTCGGCAACGCCGGCAACGCCGCGGTGGCGATGGCCCGGCTGGGCCTGTCCACCAGCCTGGTCACCAACGTCGGCGGCGACCGCCACGGCATCGACATGATCCACGCCCTCCACCAGCAGGGGGTGGACACCCGGTTCGTCCGGGTCAACCCGGGTCGGGACAGCAACTACCACTACGCCCTGTGGTACCGGAACGAGCGGACCATTTTGGTGAAGCACGAGGAGTTCGACTACCACTGGCCCCACCTCAGCGACCGCGAGGTCCCGGCGTGGCTGTACTTCAGCTCGGTGAGCGAGCACACCGCCGACTACCACGAGCAGCTGGCCGACTGGCTCGAGGCCAACCCCGGCACCCGGCTGGCCTTCCAGCCCGGCACCTTCCAGCTGGAGGCGGGCCCGGTCCGCCTGGAGCGCATCTACCGGATGACCGACGTCCTGGTGCTGAACCGCGAGGAGGCGGTGCAGGTCTCCGGTGGCCGCGTCGGCGACGTGCACGGCCTGCTCGAGCGGCTGCACAAGCTCGGTCCCCGGACCGTGGTCATCACCGACGGCCCGGACGGTGCCTATGCCAGCGACGGTGCGCACCACCTCCGGATGCCGACCTACCCCGACCCCCTGCCGCCGTTCGAGCGGACCGGCGCCGGGGACGCCTTCGCCTCGACCCTGGTGGCCGCCCTGATCAAGGGGAAGCCGCTCGACGAGGCGCTGCGCTGGGCACCGGTCAACGCCATGAGCGTGGTCCAGTACGTGGGCCCGCAGCACGGGCTGCTGTCGGTCGAGGCCCTCGAGGCGCACCTGCTCGACGCGCCCGACGACTACGGTCCCCGACCCTTCTGAGCAGGGCGGTCGGCGGGGCCGGCCGGGCTGTGACCTTCGGCCCTACGGCGCCGAGTTCGGAGGTCCCATCATGGACGGTGACGCGGCCCGTGCCTGCTGGGTCGCCACCACGAGAGAAGGCAGACCGTGACGTCGATGCAGCCCACCACGACCACCCCCGGAGCGGCCATGGAACTGGTCCGCTGGTTCGACCGGATACGGGTGACCGACGCCGCCCTGGTCGGGGGGAAGGGTGCCAACCTGGGCGAGCTGACCGCCGCCGGCCTTCCGGTCCCCCCGGGGTTCGTCGTCACCGCCCAGGCCTACCGCTACGCCCTGGAGGCGGCCGGCATCGACGACCAGCTCCTCGACCTGGTGACCGGGGCCCGTCCCGACGACCCCAACGACCTCGAGCGGGCGGCTACCGCCGCCCAGGAGCTGGTCCGCACCGTCACCCTGCCGCCCGACCTGTCCGCCGCCGTGCTGGACGCCTACCACCGCCTCGGTGCGGGCGTGCGGGTGGCGGTGCGGTCGTCGGGGACCGCGGAGGACGGGTCCGACACCTCGTTCGCCGGCATGAACGCCACCTTTACCAACATCGCCGGGGACCGCGAGCTGCTCAGCGCCGTGGTGGGCTGCTGGGCCTCCCTCTACGGCGCCCGGGTCATCTCCTACCGGGCCAGCCAGTCGGTCACCGAGGTGCCGACCCTCGGTGTGGTGGTGCAGGTGATGATCCCCTCGGAGCGGTCGGGGGTGATGTTCACCGCCGACCCCTCCACCGGCGACACCGGTCGCGTGGTGGTGGAGGCGGCGTTCGGCCAGGGCGAGGTGGTGGTGAGCGGCCTGGTCGAGCCCGACACCTACATCCTCGCCAAGGAGGGCCCCACGCTCCTCCACGTCCGCATCGGCACCCAGTCCTTCAAGATCGTCCGCGGGCCGGACGGCCGCGACCTGCAGGTCGACCTCGATCCGGGCGAGGGCAGCCACCGCGTGCTGACCGACGGCGAGGTGGTGGAGCTGGCCCGACTGGGCCTCGACACCGAGCGCCACTACGGCGCCCCCCAGGACACCGAGTGGGCCATCGCCGACGGCCGCACCTACCTGGTGCAGTCGCGCCCCATCACCACCCTCGGACCGTCGGGCGGTGACGGCGACGAGCCGGACGACACCCAGGCCGACGCCGGCCGGGTGCTCGTCCGGGGCATGGCCGCCTCGGCGGGCGTGGCCGTCGGCCGGGTGCGGGTCCTCGACTCGTTGGACCAGGCCGACCAGCTGCTGGCCGGCGAGGTGCTGGTCACCCGGATGACCAGCCCCGACTGGGTGCCCACCATGCGACGGGCCGCCGCCCTGGTCACCGACGGCGGGGGTATGACCTGCCATGCCGCCATCGTCTCGCGGGAGCTCCGGGTCCCCTGCGTGGTCGGTGCCCGCACCGCCACCTCGGTCCTGCGCGACGGCGAGCTGGTCACCGTGGACGGCGCCCGGGGCATCGTCTCCGAGGGGGACGTCGGCACCGCCGCAGTGCCGGCGGCACCCGCCGGAGCGCCGGCGGCCGCCCGGGAGCCGGCACCCGCCACCACCCCCCTGGCCACCAGGCTCTACGTGAACCTGGCCTTCGCCGAGCACGCCGAGGAGGTCGCCGCCCTGGACGTGGACGGCGTGGGGCTGCTGCGGGCCGAGTTCATGGTCACCGACGCGCTGGGCGGGGTCCATCCCCGGCTGCTGATGGAGCGGGGCGAGCAGGACAAGTTCGTCGATGCCATGGCCGACTCCCTCCTCCGGATCACCCGGGCGTTCGCCCCCCGGCCGGTCGTCTACCGGAGCATCGACTTCCGCAGCAACGAGTTCTCCAACCTCGAGGGCGGCAAGCGGTTCGAGCCGGTCGAGGAGAACCCGATGATCGGCTACCGCGGCTGCTACCGCTACGTCCGCGAGCCCGACCTCTTCCGCCTGGAGCTGGAGGTGCTGGCCAAGGTGCTCGAGCAGACCCCCAACCTGACCCTGATGATCCCCTTCGTCCGCACCGCCTGGGAGCTCGAGGCGTGCCTGGACGTGGTCGACACCAGCCCGGTGACCGGCGCCCTGCCGGTCTGGGTGATGGCGGAGGTCCCCTCGGTCGCCTTCCGGATCCCCGAGTACGCCGCCATGGGCGTCGAGGGGGTGTCGATCGGCAGCAACGATCTCACCCAGCTGATGCTGGGGGTCGACCGCGACTCGGAGGTGTGCGCCGAGCTGTTCGACGAGTCGGACGCCGCGGTGCTCGACGCCATCGCCCGCATCGTGGCGGGAGCCCGGGCGTCAGGGATCACCTCGTCGCTGTGCGGGCAGGCCCCGTCCAACCGGCCCGACTTCGCCGAGTTCCTGGTGCGCCAGGGCATCACCTCGGTCTCGGTCAACCCCGACGCGGTGCCCGCCGCCCGACGGTCCATCGCCCGGGCCGAGTGGCGGATGCTGCTCGAGAGCGCCGACCCGGACCACCGGGAGCCCCCGGGCGGCTCGGCCAGCGTCACCCCGCGGTCACGGAAGTCGACGCGGTACCGGAAGGCCTAACGTGTGCGCCCGGCCGTCGCCGGAACCGTCCGACGACCACCGAGGAGGAGCGCCATGCGCGTCGTGAACGAGGCCGCCGTGGCCGATCGCCTCTCGTCCCTGCCCTGCGAGGTGCCGAGGGTGGTGGTGTCGGGGAACTTCGCCACCCCCTGGGAGCTGGTGCGGCTGCTCGACGCCTCGGTCCCCCGGTGCCGGGCCTTCGTGCTCAACCCGCAGGTGGGCTGGCCCTGCCGGGAGGGGTTCGTCACCGAATCGCCCTTCGTCGGTCCGGGCATCCGTTGCGACCCGCGCCTCGACTACCTGCCGATGCGACTGTCGCTGGTCCCGCGGCTCTTCGACACCATCCGGCCGCCCGACGTCGTGCTGGTCCACACCTCGGCGCCGAGGGACGGCCGCGTCTCCCTCGGTATCGAGGTCAACATCCTCCCGGCGGCCATCGAGCGGGTGCGGCGACGGGGCGGCCTGGTGGTGGCCCAGGTCAACCCGGCCATGCCCTACACCCGGGGCGACGCCGAGCTCGACGTGGACCTGGTCGACCTGGCCCTCGAGGTCGACACCCCGCTCCCGTCACCGGTGGAGCGCCCCCCGGACGACACCGCCGCGTCCATCGGCGAGCGGGTGGTGCGGTTCGCCGGCGACGGGGGCACCATCCAGCTCGGGATCGGGCAGGTCCCCGACGCCGCCGCCCGCTGCCTCCGGGACAAGCGCCGGCTCGGCGTCTGGTCGGAGCTGGTCAGCGACGGGGTGCTCGCCCTCGAGCGGAGCGGCTCGCTCGACCCGGCCCGGCCGGTGTGCGCGACGTTCCTGTTCGGTTCCCCCGAGCTCTACGCCTGGGCCGACGACAACCCGCGACTGGTGATGCGGCGGACCGAGGTGGTCAACGACCCGGCCCGGATCTCCGCCCAGCCGGGGATGCTGTCGATCAACACGGCCCTGCAGGTCGACCTCTTCGCCCAGGCCAACGCCAGCTACGTCCGCGGCGCCATCTACTCGGGCTTCGGTGGGCAGCCCGATTTCGTCGGCGGTGCCCTCCACTCCGAGGGCGGCCACTCGGTGATCGCCCTGCGGGCCTGGCACGACAAGTCCGACGCCTCCAACATCGTCCCCCTGCTCCGCGAGCCGTCCAGCTCCTTCCAGCACTCGGTGGTGATCACCGAGCACGGTGAGGCGGAGCTCTTCGGGCACAGCCAGCACGACCAGGCCCGCCGACTCATCGACGGGACCGCCGACCCCCGGGCGCGCGAGGCGCTGTGGGACGCGGCGGGGACCCTCGGGCTGGTCCGCGGCCCCGACGGCCTCTGACCGGACCCGCCCCGGTGCGGGCGGCGGCCGACCCGGCCCGCCGAGGACCGGCCGGGACCCGGTGCGGCTCATCCCGGTGCGGCCCGCACCTCCAGGCTCCAGAGGCGGGCGAGGTCGGGGCAGACCTCGCCGGGGTTGCAGGGAAGGGTGCCGACGGCCTTCACCGTGGCCTGGCCCGGTCCCATCACCGCCAGCACCGCGTCGAGCCCCCGACCGTCGGGTGGCCGCTGGACGTCCTCCACCAGCACCGAGGCGGCGTCACTGGTCGGATCGCTCCAGTCGAACCCGGCGTCGAGCCGGAGCCCGATGCGGGCCCCCACCGTCGCGGTGACCAGGCACGGTTGGACCCCGCTGACGACGGTGACACCGGCCGCGGGGACGACGCCGCAGGAGAGGCCGCCCCCGGCCGTTGCCGTGGTCGTGGTGGTGGTCGGTCCCGTGGTGGTGGTGGCCGGCACCCCGGTCGTGGTGGTCGCCGGCACCGTGGTGGTGGCCGTGGTGGCCGGCGACCGGGCCGAGGTGGTGCAGCCGGTCAGCGAGGCGGTGGCCAGGACGCACAGCACGGCGGCCGGGACCGCCCGTCGGGCTCGGGAAGCGCGTGCACCGGGCGTCGCGGCCATGCCACCAGGTTCCCACGGGTGCCGCCCGCACCGGCGGGGCCGGCCGGTGCCCGCCCTCAGCGCGGCTCGGGGACCAGGTCGATCGCCCCGCAGGGGCACTCCTCCACGCAGATGCCGCACCCCTTGCAGAAGTCGAGGTCGATCTCGTAGCGCTTGCCGGGCCCCAGCTTGATCACCGCGTTGTCGGGGCAGACGCCGAAGCAGTTGTCGCACTCGAAGCAGTTGCCGCACGACAGGCAGCGGCGTGCCTCGAACAGCGCCTCCTCGGCGTCGAGCCCGCCCACCACCTCGTCGAAGGTGGTCCGGCGCCGGGCGGCGTCGAGGCGGGGGCGGATCGACGGGGGGGCGTCCTCGTAGTACCAGGTGTTGAGCCGGTCGGCGGTGGCCAGCGGCCGGTCGGCCGGTCGCTCGGGGGCCCGCCTGTCCAGGTAGGCGTCGATGGCACCGGCCGCCCGCCGGCCCTCGCCCACCGCCGCGGTGATGGTGCGCTCGCCGCCCACCACGTCGCCCCCGGCGAACACACCGGGTTGGCCGGTCATCTGGTCCGGATCGACGGCCACCACCCCGCCGTCGGTCCGCACGCCGGCCATGCCGTCCAGGAGCGCCAGGTCGGCATCCTGCCCCAGCGCCAGTACCAGCGAGTCGGCCGCCAACTCCTCGAGCTCGCCCGTCGGCCGGGGGAAGCCGTCGTCGCCGAGCTCCATCCGCTCGACCACCAGGTGGCCGCCCTCGACCCGCTGGACCGTCGACAGCCAGCGCATCCGGACCCCCTCGGCCAGGGCGTCCTCCACCTCCTCGTCGTGGGCCGGCATGCGGTCGCGGTTCCGCCGGTAGACCACCACCGTCTCGGTGGCCCCCAGGCGCCCGGCGGTGCGGGCGGCGTCCATGGCGGTGTCGCCACCGCCGTAGACCACCACGGTGCGGCCCAGGGTCGGCGGGCGCCCGTCCTCCAGACCGTGGAGGAGCGACACGGCATCCACCACCCGGCCGGCGTCACCGGCGGGGATCTCCGCCTGGCGGCCCCGCTGGGCCCCCACCCCCACGAACACGGCGTCGAAGCCCCCCTCGGCCATGGCCCGGGCGGCGTCGGCCACCGGGCTTCCGGTGACCAGGGTCACCCCCATGGCCACGATGCGGGCCACCTCGGCGTCGACCACGTCACGGGGCAGGCGGTAGGCGGGGATCCCGTAGCGGAGCATGCCGCCGGGCAGCTCGGCGGCGTCGCGGATCTCCACCGCGTGGCCGGCCAGCCGTAGGTGGTAGGCGGCGGAGAGCCCGGCCGGTCCCGAGCCCACCACCAGCACCCGGCGCCCCGATGGCGGCGCCGTCACCGGCACCGTCCATCCCTCCTCGAGGGCCCGGTCCCCCAGAAACCGCTCGATCCCGTTGATCCCCACCGCCTCGTCGACCTGGGCCCGGTTGCAGGCAGTCTCGCAGGGATGGAAGCAGGCCCGGCCCATCACCCCCGGCAGGGGGTTGGCCTCCATGATCCGGCGCCACGCCCCCTCGGTGTCCCCCTCCTCGGCCCGGTACAGCCAGCCCTGAATGTCCTCGCCGGCCGGGCAGCCGTGGTTGCAGGGGGGCAGCCGGTCGACGTAGACGGGGCGCTCGACCCGCCAGGAGCCGGTCTTGTTGGCCAGGCTCGAGCCGACGTCGAGGGTGATGGCGAACGGTAGCTCCCTCACGACCCCTCCTCCCCGGGCGCATCGCCCAGCAGTCCGTAGCGGGCGATGTTCCGGTCGGCCATGGCCTGCAGCCGGCCGACCACCGCGGCGGCGGCCACCGCCCCCGAGGCGTCGAACAGGTGGGCGAAGCGGCGCTGGGGCCGGAGGTACTGCTCGACCGGCACCGGCCGGCGGATGGGCGAGACGCCGGTGACCTCGCCGTGCTCGGCCTCGAAGACGGGGAAGAGCCCCGTCTGCTGGGCCAGGCGGGCGAGCCGGATGGTGTCCTTCGGGGCCGCCCCCCACCCGAGCGGGCAGGGGACCAGCACGTGGAGGTAGCGGGCACCGTGGAACGTCATGGCCCGTTCCACCTTGGTCTCGAGGTCGAAGAGGTCGCCGACCGTAGCGGTGGCCACGTAGGGGATCTCGTGGGCCATGGCGATGCGGGGCATGTCCTTGCCCTGTCCGAAGACGTTGCCCGGCTCGAGCCCCACCGCCTGCGTGGTGGCGGTGCGGGCGGCGGGCGGGGTGGCCCCCGAGCGCTGCACGCCGGTGTTCATGTACGCCTCGTTGTCGTAGCAGACGAACAGGACGTCGTCGTTGCGCTCGAACATGCCCGACAGGGAGCCCATACCGATGTCGACGGTGCCGCCGTCGCCGGCCTGGCCCACCACCCGCACCTCCCCCTTGCCCTGGACCCGGAGGGCGGCGGCCACCCCGGTGGCCACCGAGGGGGCGTTGGCGAACAGCGAGTGCAGCCACGGCAGGCGCCAGGAGGTCTGGGGGTAGGGCGTGGAGAACACCTCGAGGCAGCCGGTGGCGTTGACGGCCACCGCCTGGCCGCCGGTGGCGCGCATCACCGCGTCGAGGACGTACCGGGCACCCAGCGCCTCGCCGCACCCCTGGCAGGCGCGGTGGCCCGAGGTGAGCGAGTTGGTGCGGTCCGGGTCGGACTGGGCGCTGCGCTGGTCGGCGTCGACCAGACGGTTGCCGACCGCGGTGCTGCCCACCTGGTAGAAGCGGACGCGGCTCCGGGTGGGCCCGCTCATCGGCCGTGGGGGGCCACGAGGCCCAGATCGGCGAGGACGTTCTCGGCCGGCGGCCCCGAGCGCCGGTGGGCGGCCATCCGGGCCAGTTCGGCCTCGACCACCGCGGTGTTCAGATCGCCGAAGACCACCGGGGCCATACCCCCGGCCGCCGCCTCCACCAGCAGGGAACGCATCGAGGCCGACCGCACCGGCCGGCCGCCGAGACCGGCCACCACCGTGTGGACGGGAACCGGCCGGCCCCGGAGGGCGAGGGCGACGTCGGCGGCCAGCACCCCGCCGAAGCCGGTGCTGAAGGCCTTCTCCACCACCACCACCCGGTCGGCGCCGGCCAGCGCCCGCTCGAGCACCTCGGCGGGGAAGGGACGGAAGCACGAGACCCCGACCACGCCGACCGGCTCGCCCTCCGCCCGCAGCCCGTCGACCACGTCCTTCAGGGTGCCGAGCACCGAGCCCATGGCCACCACCAGCGTCCTCGCCCCCTCGGCGCGGTAGGGGTGGACCAGCCCGCCGGCCGGCCGGCCGAGCACCGCGGCGCTCCGCCCGGCCAGGGTCGGGATGACTTCGAGGGCCCGGGCGAGGCGGGCATGGGCCAGGTAGCGCACCTCGGTGAACGCCTCGGGGCCGACCATGGCGCCGATGGACACCGGATCGTCGGGGTCGAGCACCTGGCGCGGCACGTACGGCGGCAACAGCTCGTCCACCTGGGCCTGCTCGGGCAGGTCCACCGCCTCGACGGCGTGGGTGAGGATGAAGCCGTCCATGCAGACCATCACCGGGACCGACAGCTCCTCGGCCAGGGCGAAGGCGAGGACGTGGAGGTCGACCGCCTCCTGGTTCGTCTCGGCGAAGAGCTGTACCCAGCCGGCGTCGCGGGCGGCCATGGCGTCCGAGTGGTCGTTCCAGATGTTGATGGGGGCGCCCACCGCCCGGTTGGCCAGGGTCATCACGATGGGCAGCCCCAGCCCGGCGGCGTTGAACACCGCCTCCATCATGAAGAGGAGCCCCTGGCTGGCGGTGGCCGTGTAGGCGCGGGCGCCGGCCGCCGAGGCCCCGATGGCCATGGACATGGCCGCGAACTCGGAGTCGGCGTTGATGGACTCGCAGGGAGCCAGCTCGCCCGTCTTCACCATGGCACCGAGCGCCTCGATGATGTGGGTCTGGGGGGAGATGGGATAGGTGGAGACGACCTGGGGCCGGCAGAGGGCCACCGCCCGCGCCACCGCCCGGGATCCCTCAATCTGCTGCAACACGATCGAGCTCCTCCTCTTCCTCTTCCTCCTGGGTGACGTGGACGAAGGCCGCCTCGGCGGTGGAGACGTTCCGCTCGCCCACCACGCCGGGGAACCGGCGGCGGAAGGCGCCGGCGATGGCCTCCATGGACACCAGGCCGGTGAGGGCGGCGAACCCGCCGAGCAGCGCCGAGTTCGGCGTGGCCCGGCCCAGCAGCCGCCGGGCCAGCTCGGTGGCCGGCACCGTGAGGAGGCGGTCGTGGCGGAACCGGGCGGTGAGCTCGCCGAGGCCCTCGTCGTCGAAGCTGCCGGCCGAGTTGAGCAGCACGTAGCCGTCGGGCCGCAGGCCGGTGAAGAGGTCGACCGAGTGCACCAGCGTCGGGTCCTGGATGATGAGGGCGTCCGGCTCCATCACCGGCTCGCGGGTGCGGATGGGTGCCTCGCCGATGCGGCAGTAGGCCTCCACCGGGGCGCCCATCCGCTCGGAGCCGAAGCTGGGGAAGGCCTGGGCGTGGAGCCCGTCCTCGAAGGCGGCCACCGACAGGAGCTCGGCGGCGGTGACCGTCCCCTGGCCGCCACGCCCGTGGAGGCGGACCTCGAACACGCCCCGGGGGAGCAGGCCCTCGCGGCCGGACGGCGCCGCCGTCACGGCCGTGGCGCCCCGCCGACCTTGACGGTCAGCTCGGCCAGGCGGCTGGCGTAGCCCCACTCGTTGTCGTACCAGCCGAGGACCTTCACCAGCCGTCCCCGGACCATGGACATCCCGGCGTCGTACACGCACGAGGCCGACGAGCCGATGATGTCGGTGGACACCAGGTCGTCCTCCGAGTACTCGAGGCGACCCGCCAGGGGACCGGCACCCGCCGCGGACCGGAAGGCGGCGTTGACCTCGTCGAGCGAGGCCGGGGTGCGCACCATGGCCACCAGGTCGGTGATGGAGGCGTCGGGCACCGGCACCCGGAGCGCCAGGCCGTCGAGGTGCCCGTCGACGGAGGGCACCACCTGACCGGTGGCCCGGGCGGCGCCGGTGGTGGTCGGCACGATGTTGACGGCCGCGGCCCGGGCCCGGCGCGGGTCCTGGTGGAGCGAGTCGACCAGGCGCTGGTCGCCGGTGTAGGCGTGGACGGTGGTCATCAGGCCGTCCTCGATCCCGAAGGCGTCGTCGAGGACCTTGACCAGCGCCGCGAGGCAGTTGGTGGTGCACGAGGCGTTGGAGACCACGAGGTGGCGGGCGGGGTCGAACTCCCCGTCGTTGATGCCCATCACGAAGGTGCCGTCCGCCCCCTTGGAGGGGGCCGAGACCACCACCCGGGGGGCGCCGGCGTCGAGGTGGGCGGCGGCCTGGTCCCGGGCGGTGAAGCGGCCGGTGGCCTCGACCACCACGTCGACGTCCAGCGGGCCCCACGGCAGGGACTTGACCTCGGGCTCGGCGAGCAGCCGGACCCGGGCACCGTCGACGACGAGATCGTCCCCGTCGACCTCCACCGTGCCGGGGAAGCGGCCGTAGACCGAGTCGCGGCGGACCAGCTTGGCCAGCTGCTCGGGAGGGCCGAGGTCGTTGACGGCCACGATCTCGAAGTCGTCGGCGGTCCGGGCGATGCGCAGCAGGGCCCGGCCCATCCGTCCGAACCCGTTCACTCCGACCCGAACCGTCACGACCGACCTCCTGGTGGTTGCACACCCCACCCGACCGACGGGCGGGGCCTCAGGGGACAGCCTGCACCGGGCGGGTTCGGGGTCACTAGGGGCCTAGGTCACAACCTCGGCCCGGGGGTTCGGGAGCCGGCCCCGAACGCGCCGACGACCGGCCCCGACCGTGACGAGTGCGTGTCACGGACGGGACCGGTCGGGCGGCCGGGAAGGCCGTGCAACCTCCCGGGATCGTGGGTCAGGAGACCCTGACCGGCGTCACCATCGCCGCCACCGGGGCGGATCCGACCGGGGTGCCGGCGTCGATGCCCTCCACCGCCGGGTCGGGGTCGAGCTCGTGCTCGATGGGGGCGACGATGGTCGCCGACTGCGGCTCGGTGCGCTCGAGGTCCCGGCCGATGTCGGCCAGGATCCCCGGCCGGCGACGGCTGACCACCAGCAGCCAGACGGCCCCGACCACCAGGTAGGCGGCGAAGAGGTACGGGAAGATCCGGACCGGGTAGGGCGGCACCGGGTAGAAGCTGCCGATGGTGGGCACCAGCAGCAGCACGAAGGCGAACACCGCCATCGCCACGTTGACCGGCCGGAGCTGGCCCAGCTTCCGCAGGTAGACCGGCGCCGCCACGGTGATGAGGAAGTAGGCCAGGAGGAAGCCGAAGGCGGCCAGGGTGCCGGCATCGCCGAAGGTGGTCAGTGGGTTGGTGAAGATCTCCAGCACCATGGGCACCGCCACGATCATCCCCATGTAGACGGTGATGGCCACGTGCGGCGTGCGGTTGTGCTCGTGGGTCCGGCCCAGGTGGCGCGGGAGGATCCGGTGCCCGGCCATCGGGTAGATGATCCGGGAGCCGGCGTTGAGGCACGACAGGGTCAGGGAGAAGAAGCTGGCCATGGCGCACAGCGACAGCGGCACCTTGAAGAACGGCACCCCGTAGAGGCTGGACAGCACGTTCAGCGGGGCGGCGATGGCGCTCAGCGGCGTCGAGTAGTGCCGGGTCCCGTAGACCTCCACGTAGCTCATGAACACGAAGAAGGCGCCGGCGATGATCAGGCTCCACCGGACCGCCCTCGGCACATTGCGGAGCGGGTTCTTCGCCTCGCCGCCGAGGGCGGTGGCGCTCTCGAAGCCGACGAGGGAGAAGATGCTGATCACCACACCCAGGCTCAGGCCGTGGGCGCTCATGCCCTTGAGGGTCAGCTGGTTGGTGTCGACGCTGAACCCGTGCTTGAAGAGCACCACCGCCGACAGGGCCAGGATGCAGGCCATCGACAGCGCCTCGATGAAGAGCGTGAGCACCGACGAGACCCGGATGTCCCGATAGGCGATGAACCAGCACGCCCCGGCGCTGATCAGGAACAGCAGGACGGGCGCCACCGTGACGTGGATGCCCACCGCGTCGAGGAGCTGCTGGGCGAAGACGGCGAACCCGGCCAGTCCGGCCACGCCGATGAACAGGTACGACCAGATGAGGGTCCACCCGGAGAACACGCCGGCCGTGGGGCCGAGGCCGCGCCCGGTGTAGGAGTACATCGAGCCCGGGGCCGCCGACCGTCGGGCGAACTGGTTGAGGCACGCCACGACGAAGAGCAGCATCACCGTGCCGAACAGGTAGGTCAGCCAGGTGCCCTGGCCGGCGTCGGCGAACGCCAGGGGGATGATCAGCACCGCCGTCATGGTCGGGGAGATCAGGGCGATGGACTGGGCCAGGACGGTGGGGAAGCCCAGGGCGTCCGGTCGAAGTCCCGGCGATCGAACGGTGGAGTCGGGGGGTGTCCCGGCGGTTGTCGTGGTCATCGTGATCGATGCTCCTTTCGTCGCATGTGCGACCTCCAACCGTGCGCAGCGATCTGGATTTGCAGTGAATACTGCAGATATACAATCGCTCCGCTCGTACTATGAGGTACGCCTTGTACCTCAATTAGAGCGTAGATAGGTCGCGTGTCAATCGGATATCCTACCTGTTAACAGCCTGTTACAACGCCAGCTATCGGACAGTGGGACCGGTCTCTACCTTGTATAATTCCAGGCGCGCCTAATGGAATTCTTTTACTATTTCTTTTCAATACCGGCGGATCTATTTTGGCCATGCGGACCCACGCCACCCGGGCCCGGGTCGTGGCCGGTCGTCGAGAGCGTCGGTCGTCGGGAGCGTCGGGGTCGGCTCGCGACCCCGATTCAGCCGGCCGGCGGCGTCGCCGGGTCGGACACCCACGCCGGGAAGGACTGGTCCTCGAGGAGCAGGTCCTCGTAGAAGGCACCGAAGGGTCGGTCCGGGTGGACGATGGCGATCTCGAGCACCTACCGGTCGGCGTGCAGCTCGAAGGGGACCTCCGCGATGGACCCGTCGTAGTGGGCCGAGTGCGGATAGTCCGAGAGCCGGTGCCCCGACAGGTCGAAGTTCAGCTTCCACCCCAGGTCGGCCGCCGTCCGGTCGGCGAAGGCGTAGAGCTCCTCGCCGGTGACCCCCCGGTCGAGCCAGTGGCCCCGCACCGCCTCCCAGATGGCCCGCACGTCGCGCTTGGCCCGGTGGTGCTCGGGGTCGCCGCCCACCACGAAGGTGTCGCCGGCATCACCCTCGCACCCCTCGTAGATGGGCCCGATGTCGACGAAGAAGATGTCATCGGGCCCCAGGACGACCCCGGGCTCGGACCGCTCCATGAAGTCCTTGGTGGTGTTGGTCCCCAACCGCACGATGATGTGGTGCCACCCACGCCGCATCCCCAGCTTCGACAGGGTGTCCCGGGCCATGGCCTTGGCGTCCTCCTCGGACATCCCCACGGCGACCTGGGAGGCGATGGCGTGCACCGCCCAGCGGGTCCGGTCGCGGACGGTCATCAGGGCGTCCACCGAGAAGGTGGGCCCGGTCGCCTCGAGCTCGGCCAGGGTGGTGGCGGTCTGCGGGATGGTCGTCATGGTGGCCTCCGTCGTGGGGGGGTGGTCGGATCGGGTGGATGTGCGGGTGCGGTGTCGCCTACCGGTGGATGGCGGAGAGGCTGCGGGTGTCCTTGGCGGCCAGCATCAGGAGTTCCGTCGGGCCGCCGACCGCGCCCAGACGATGGGGTCGGTCGGCGTCGAAGTGGGCGCACGAGCCCGGATCCAGCAGGTGGACCGAGCCGTCGAACTCCAGACTGAGCGTTCCGGAGAGCACATAGAGCCACTCCTCCCCGCGGTGACGGGCGGGTGGCGAGGGCTTCCGGTCGGGGTCGATGGTGATGCTCAGCGCTTCGAGGATGGACGAGCCCGGGAACCCGCTCCTCGCGGTGATGGCCAGGCCGTTGGTGTCATGGCGGGGCTCGTCCCCAACCGAGATGGAGAGGGGTGGTCCCTCGTGGTCCTCGCCGAGCAGGGTGTTCACCGAGACACCGAGGGTGGACGAGAGGTCGAGGAGGGCGGCGATGGAGGGCTGGCGCTCGCCGGACTCGAGGCGCGAGAGGTGGGCCTTGGACAGCCCGCTGGCCTCGGACAGCTGGTCGAGCGTGAGGCCCTGACGGTCCCGGGCGCTGCGGAGTCGTTCGCCGATGGATGCCAAGGTGGCCGGGGTTGCCATGGGGGGACTCTACGCCCGTGTTGCCTAGGAGGCAACAGAGGTTGTCAACTCTTAACAGCGGGGAAACAGAGGCGCTTCAGGCCCGCCCGACCAGCTCCGGGTCGTGGTGCTGGCCGACCACCAGACCGGCGAACCTTCCGGCCACCCGGTCACGCGTCGTCGCCAGTGCCCCGAGGGCGGCGGCTGTCGAGACGCGGATGGCGTCCGGATCGACCCCCGCCGCCCGGGCCTCCTCCCCGAAGGCGGCGAGGAAGGCGTCGACGGCCGGCCGGTCGACCTCGAGGTGGAACTGGAGCCCCCAGGCCCGCTCGCCGACCCGGAACGCCTGGTTCGGGTAGCGCTCGCTGGACGCCAGACGTGTCGACCCGGGGGGCGGGTCGAAGGTGTCCCCGTGCCAGTGGAGCACCGTCGGCCGGGGCTCGGTGCCCGCCAGCAGGGGGTCGGCGTCCGCCGTGGCGGCCAGGTCGACCGGCGCCCATCCGATTTCGGCGCCGGCATCCCCGGCGCGGACGGTGCCCCCGGTGGCCAGCGCCAGCAGCTGGGCCCCCAGGCAGACGCCGAGGACCGGAATCCCCCGTTCGACCGCATCGGCGAGGAGGGCCAGCTCACCCCGGCGGCTGGGGAAGCCGTCGTCCGAGGTGGCCGAGGCGGGCCCGCCCATCACCACCAGTCCGTCGAGTCCATCGGTGTCCTCGGGGAGCCGGTCGCCGTCGTAGGTCCGGCACACCTCGACGGTGCCGCCGGCCACCCGCAAGGCCGTCCCGATGGCGTAGGGACCCTCGGGCTCGACATGCTGCACCACCAGACACCTCGGCATGCGCCCTCCCGGGACGGGCGTCGGCCGAACGTCGTCGGCCCACGGCTCTCAGACGAGGCACGATACTCCGCACCGGGCCACGCCGACGACCCGCCGCTACGCTCGGTGCCATGCCGACCGACCGCGTCGACCAGGCCATCGAGGCCATCCGGCTGTCGGGGGGGAGGGTCACCGTCGACCGCCGGGCGGTCGTCGAGGCGCTCGACCGGAGCACCGACCACCTCACCGCCGATCAGCTGGCCGCAGCGGTCTGGGCCGACCACCCCGACATCAACATGGCCACCATCTACCGCACCCTCGAGCTCCTCGAGCGCCTCCACATCGCCTTCCATGTCCACCTCGGCCACGGCCCCTCCCGCTGGCACCTGGCCGACGAGGTCCACCATCACCTGGTCTGCGAGGTGTGCGACGCCGTCATCGAGGTCCCCGACCGCACCTTCGACCCCCTCCGCCGCCGCCTGCTGGCCGACACCGGCTTCGTCATCGACCCGCACCACTTCTCGCTCAGTGGCCGCTGTGCGGCCTGCACCGCCGCCGCCGTCACGGCCGACGCCGGCTGAACGCCCGGTTCGGCACCCGGGCCCGGTGACCGGCCCGGTCCGGCACCCGGGCCCTGTCTATCCGTCCGTCGGCCTCTGTTGCGACTGGTTCGCACCTGACGTACAGTCGCAGCTATGGCCGATCGGAGCACCTTCCCGTCGTGGTGACCGCCGTGGCCGGCCGCCTCCGGACCGTGCGGAACGCCCTGCGACCCGCCGAGTGGCGCCGGGTGGGCGGCATGGCGGCCACGGTGATCGCCCTCCACCTGGTGGGCATCGGCCTGCTGCTCGCGGCCATCTCCCACCACTACCGGCTGAGCGGCACGGGACTGTTCGGGATGGGCACCGGCATTCTGGCGTACACGCTGGGGATGCGGCATGCCTTCGACGCCGACCACATCTCGGCCATCGACAACACCACCCGGAAGCTGATGGCCGACGGCGAACGCCCGCTCAGCGTGGGCTTCTGGTTCTCGCTCGGACACTCCTCAGTGGTCTTCGCCCTGTCAGTGGCGCTCAACTTCGGGATCCGGGCCCTCGACGCCCAGGTTCGCAACGGCGGCTCCGGACTCCACCGGTGGACCGGGATCATCGGCACCTCGGTGTCCGGCTTCTTCCTCTACGTCATCGCCGCCCTCAACGTGGTGATCCTCGTCTCCATCGTGAGGATCTTCCTCGGCCTCCGCCACGGCCGCTACGACGACGGCGAGCTCGAGGTCCAGCTCGACCAGCGCGGCCTGATGAACCGCTTCTTCGGCCCCATGTCCCGCCGGATCGACGCGCCGTGGAAGATGTACCCGGTGGGCGTGCTCTTCGGGCTCGGCTTCGACACCGCCACCGAGGTGGCGCTGCTCGTCCTGTCGGGGACCGCGGTGGCCAGCGGCCTCCCCTTCTGGGCCATCCTGTCGCTGCCGCTCCTCTTCGCCGCCGGCATGAGCCTGTTCGACACCCTGGACGGCTGCTTCATGAACTTCGCCTACGGCTGGGCGTTCTCGAAGCCGATCCGGAAGGTGTACTACAACATCACCATCACCGGGCTCTCGGTGGCCGTGGCGTTCTGCATCGGCACCATCGAGCTCTTCGGGCTCCTCGGGCAGGAGGCCCACCTCCACGGATCGGTCTGGTCGTGGCTGGGTGCCTTCAACCTCAACCGGGCGGGCTTCTACATCGTCGGCCTGTTCGTGGTGGTGTGGGCCGTGGCGCTCCTGGTCTGGCGGTTCGGCCGCATCGAGGCCCGCTGGGAGGCCGCCGCCGGGCGGTCGCGCCCTCGCCCGGCCGTCGAACCGGCGCACCTCGGTGGTCTCGAGGGGCGGGGTGGTCTCGAGGGGCGGGGTGGTCTCGACGGGTTGGGGGGTCTCGATGAGCTCGGGGGCCTCCCCGAGCTGCAGGCCGAACCGGCCTGAGCCCGCCGGGCCGGTGCGCGCCCGGATCGACGTGGCGGGGCGCCTCCCCGGGCCCTCAGACCGACAGGGCCCGGACCACGAAGTCGGCGACCTCCGTCGCCGCCTCGTCCCGCGGGAGCGGTCCGGGGTCGCCGGCCCGCACCGACATGGCGCCGTAGATCTGCTGGCCGATCAGGGAGGTGGCCCGGTCGGGGTCCATCGGGCGGTACCGGCCGGTGGCCACCCCCTCCACGTACAGGTCCTGGATGAGCCGGGCCATGTCCAGGCTGATGAGGGCGAGCTCCGAGCCGAGCGCGGCGCCACCCCCGGTGACCGCCTCCTGCGTGACCAGCGCCAGGCGGAAGAAGGCCGGGTTGTCGTCGAGGCGCTCGAACATCGCCCCGATCAGGGCACGGAGCCGGGTGGTCGGGTCGGTCTCGCCCTCCCAGACCACCGCCAACGACTCGAGCAGCTGGTTGTGCATGCGCTTGAGGCACGCCCGCAGCAGTTCGTCCCGGTTGGCAAAGTAGACGTAGACGGTCGACCGGGCGACGCCCGCCTCGCCGGCGATCTCGTCCATCGACACGTCGGTGGTCCCGCGCTCGCCGAAGAGGCGACGGGCGACGTCGATCACCTGGTCACGCCGGAAGTCCCGGATGACCTCCTTCAGGTTGTCGGACGATCGGCGCCCGGCCACTCAGGCGGACACGCGGGCCGAGGGTGTGAACGCCACCGGGATGTGCTTCACGCCGTTGATGAACTGGGACTGGAGCCGCTGGACGTCGCCGTCGAGCTTGATGTCGGGCAGGCGGTCGAGGATGTGCTCGAACATCACCCGGATCTCCATGCGGGCCAGGTTGGCGCCCAGGCAGAAATGGGGGCCGCCGCCGCCGAAGGCGATGTGCGGGTTCGGGTTGCGGGTGATGTCGAAGGTCTGGGGGCGGTCGAACACCGTCTCGTCGCGGTTGGCCGAGATGTGGAAGAACACCACCTTCTCGTCGGCGCCGATCTGCTGGCCGCCCAGCTCGAACGGACTGGTCGACTGGCGGCGGAAGTTCATCACCGGGGTGACGAACCGGAGCATCTCCTCGACGGCCGAAGGCAGCAGCGAACGGTCGTTCCGCAGCAGCTCCCACTGGTCGGGGTACTCGAAGAAGGTCGCCATGGCCCCCGAGATCAGGTTGCGCGTGGTCTCGTTGCCGGCCACCGTCAGCAGCAGGAAGAAGAGCTCGAGCTCGAAGTCGGAGAGCCGCTCCCCCTCCATCTCCACCTCGGTGAGCACGCTCATGAGATCCGTCTGCGGATCGGCCCGCTTGCGGGCGAAGAGCTCGGAGGCGTAGGCGTAGAGCTCCATGGAGGCGACCTGGGCCACCTCCTCGGTGTGCTGGTACTCGGCGTCCTCGTTGCCGACCATCCGGTTCGACCAGTCGAACATCCGGTGACGGTCCTCGTTCGGCACCCCCAGGAGCTCGGCGATGACCACCAGCGGCAGCTCGGCGGCGATGTCGGTCACGAAGTCGGCCCGGCCGGCCTCGATCACGTTGTCGATGATGGTGTCGGTGGCAACATGGATGCGCTCATGGAGCTGGGCGACCATCCGAGGGGTGAACCCCTTGTTCACCAGGCGCCGGTACCGGGTGTGGAGCGGCGGGTCCATGTTCAACATGACCAGCTGCTGCTGGGCGAGGATCTCCTCGGTCAGCTCCCAGATATAGGTGGCCTTGCGGTGCGAGGAGAAGTGCTCGTAGTCGCGGTTGACCAGGCTGCAGTCGTTGTAGCCGGTCACCGCCCAGAACCCGGGGCCGTCGGACTCCTCGTGCCACCACACCGGGGCGTTCTGTCGGAGGAAGGCGAACCACTCGTGGGGCACGCCGTCGACGAAGTGCTTCGAGTCGGTCAGATCGATGTCGTCGAAGCTGACGGTGTCATGCGGCATGCCGGACGCCCCCTCCCCTTGTTCGGACACGTTGTCCGATCGTTCGGATCCTAAGTCCGACCACCCTTGCTGTCAACGGCAGGAAGGGCGCGGCCGGCGGGGCCGGGCGGTGTCGGCGTCCGTCCGGGGCGGCTCCGTCGCTAGGACCAGTCGACCTCGCCGTCCATCACCACCAGGGGCTTCTCGGTGAGGACGAACTCGAGGTGGTCGACATCCAGGAAGGTGGCGATGTCGGCCATCATTTCGGGGAAGTCGTCCTCGCCCATGTGGGCGTAGTACTCCTCCATGGAGGGGAACCACTGGACGGTGACCCCGTCATAGCCCGAGCGGTCGTCGTCGTCCGGGTAGTCGGAGAGGGGGCGGGGGTTCTGCTCGTACCGGACGACGTGGCTCCCGGCGCGGCCGTTGGCCACCAGCGGCCCGTGGACGTCGCGCCAGTGGGCGTGGAACTCGGCCGGGGTCAGTCCCTCCTTGCGCCGCAGCAGACACGTCAACTTCACCATCGACAGAACCCTCCCCTGGACGTGCCCGCCGCCACGGCGGGACTGGAACAGGTTCCACCCTTCGGGTGGCTGAGGGCAAACCGCCCGGGTCACCAGAGCTTCACGAGGCCGGGCGGGCGGGGTGGCCGGACGGTCCGGCGAGGCGGGCGGGCGAGGCGGGCGGGCGAGGCGGGCGGGCGAGGCGGGCGGGCGAGGCGGGCGACCCGGCGGACGACCAGGCCGGCGAGGCGGGAATCAGCCGAGCCGGTCGGCGGTGAAGAGGTCGTAGAGGTACGGCAGCTCGATCGGCTCGGCGAGGGTGGCCCCGAATGCCGCCACCTCGGCCAGGAACCGCTCGCGCTCGGCCTCCTCGAGCACGCGGACGTAGCTCCGTGACGCCACCTGCTCTACGAACGCGGTCCGGTGCACGGCCTGCACGAACGAACCCCGGGTCCGGGTGACCGGGCCGAACCGTCCGCTCTCGTCGATCTGGGGGGAGAAGTCCTGACCCACCGGGTACGGCTGGTGCCGGTCCCACCGGCTGATCCGCACCAGCTCGGCCATCACCGGGTCCGAGTCGTCGCGCTCGTTCCAGACGAGGGACAGGGAGCCCCCGGGGCGCAGTACCCGGGCGATCTCGGCCAGGGCGACCGGCGCATCGAACCAGTGGAAGGCCTGGGCGACGACCACCGCGTCCATGGACCCGTCGGCCAGCGGGAGGTCCTCGGCGGTGCCTCCCACCACCGGCACACCGGGGACCACCCGGGCGAAGACCTCGCGCATCGACGCCGAGGGCTCCACGGCCATGCACGTCGCCCCGAACGGCGGCAGGCAGCGGGTCAGCTTTCCGGTACCGGCGGCGATATCGGCCACCCGGCTTCCCGGCCCGATCCCGGCCAGGTCGACCAGGGTGGCCACCGTCTCCTCGGCGTACCCCGGGCGGGCCCGCTCGTAGACGTCGGAGGCCGACTCGAAGCCACCCCGCCCCAGTCGGACCTGCTCCGCCCGGTACGTGGCCGCCCGATCGTCCGGGTCGGAGGCGTCGGTGGTCGCCGGCACGTTCCCGATGGTAGGCGGTCAGGTAGCGTCGCAGGATGCTCGGAACCGACCCTCCTCCGGCGAACCGCCGACCGGCCGGCGGTTCGACCAGGCCGGCCGGCGCCGGGGCGACGGCGGCGATCGGGCTGTCGGGACGGCTCTATCGCCAGCTGACCAACCGGGCGGTCCTGGCCGGATGGGAGTGGGTGGTGCGCCAGGGCGCCATCGGTCCGGGTAGCCCCCGGGCCCGGAGGTTCGGCGCCATCGGTCGTGGCAGCTGCCTGGCCTTCCCGCCCGGGGCCCAGTTCGGGGAGCGGTGGATCCGCATCGGGGAGGACACCCTCATCGGCCCCCACGTGAGCATCTCGGCCGGGATGGTCCCCGGCCAGCAGATGGTGACCGACCCGGTGGTCCGCATCGGCGACCGGTGCATGATCGGGCGTGGGAGCCACATCGTGGGCCACTTCAACATCGACATCGGCGACGATGTCCACACCGGCCCGTACGTCTACATCACCGATCAGAACCACGGCTACGAGGACCCCGACGAGGTGGTCCACACCCAGTGGCCGAACGACGTGCCGGTCGTGATCGGCACCGGGAGCTGGCTCGGTACCGGCGTGGTCGTCCTCCCCGGCGCGGTGCTGGGGCGAAATGTGGTGGTCGGCGCCGGGTCGGTGGTCCGGGGTACGTTCCCCGACCACTGCGTGATCGCCGGGGTCCCCGCCCGGATCGTCCGGCACTACGAGCCCGAGAAGGGCTGGATCGCCGGCCCCTGACCCTGTGGGGGAACCGGACGGCCGACCGGTCACACCGGGACCGAACCCGGGAGATTCAACCCGGGGGGATAATCCCGGCTGGCGATCCGTGGCGAAGAGGCCGCCCCCACTGGTACCCCCGCTCAACATCGGGGTGACGGTGACCGGGGTCCCCGGCACCGGCAGGTAGGTCCCGGTTCTCCCCGTCCGTCGCCCCGAGCTGCCACAGGGGCGTGAGGGGATTCGGGGGCCCAGCAGGGGCGGCATGCCGACGCCAGGGATACCGGGAACGGGGAACCCGGCAGTGCGGAGCGCACAAGCGTCGACAACTGGTGAGGTCGGGTCCGTGCGGAGTCGCCGTGCAGCCGGTCGGCACTGATCTGCCACTTCCTGCCCTCACGGTCACCCCTCGCATGGCCTCCGGTGGCGCGTCGCCACCTCCTCTGGAGAGGGGAACGGGCCGACCCCCGTGGACTGGCGAAATTTCTGAGACCGGTCGCACCGGCACCGCAAGGTCGGCGACGTCGATCGGTTCCCACTGCAGGCGGCATCGACGGTCACCGGTCGGGACTCACCGGTCGGGACTGACGGGCCGGGACAGGCGGGCCGGGGATCGCGGGTCGGTGGTCACCAGGTGCTGAAGGGCAGGAACGGATGGCTCGCACGAGCGAGGGACGGGACGTCGGGACGGTCGGGGGACGGCGCGCCGCCGGGGAAGGACCGATGACGATGGGGCGCCAGTTCGACGAGGGCTGGCCCGACGACGAATCCCGGGCGGTCATCGAGGCCATCCGCTCGGTGGTGACCGATCCCTCGTCCCGGTCGACCTCGGAGCGCCTCTTGAACGAAGCCGGTCGGCGATGGGCGGAGGCACACCGGTCGGGCACCCTGATGCGGGGTCGTCTGGAGGCGCTGGGGGCGCTCCTCGAGGCCAAACCGGAGCCGGCGCGCTCCGACTACCTGGCGGCGCTGCGCCTGGTCACCGACGCCGCCACCTGGACCTCGCTCGATCACCTCGAGCGCGAAGCCCTCGTCGACCCCCTCACCGGCGCCGGTAATCGGCGAGCGCTCGACCTGGCACTGGAGGGTGCCTCGAGCGCCGCCCTCCAGCTCGGCATCGGTCTGGTGGTGGTGGCCATCGACGTCGACGGTCTCAAGCGGATCAACGACGAGTCCGGCCACCGCTCGGGCGATCGGGCGCTGGTGGCCCTGGTCGACGCCCTGGCCGGCACCATCCGCGCCTCTGATGCCGTCTTCCGGACCGGTGGGGACGAGTTCGTCCTGGTCCTCCAGGGCACCGGGCTGGACACGACAGGTCCCCTGATGGATCGGATCGCCGGGGCTGGCGCACCGCCGTTCTCGTGGGGAGCGGCCGCCCTCACCCACCATCGCTCCCGACCCGCTGACCTGGTGGCGGCGGCCGACGACGACCTCTATCGCCGGCGGAAGGCCGCCCGTCACCCCGGTGCCATCGCGTTGTCGACGGAGGACCGCCGGTCAGAGCCGGCGACACCGACGGACCTGACGGCCGCCACCACGGCCGGGGCGGACGTGCCGGCCGGCGGGCGTCCGGCGGCCGTCCGGATGGACGCCCGGCGAGCTCGGCCCCGATGGCCCGAGTCCCGTCGGCGAACGATGGTGGCGGCGGCCGCCGCGATGGTTCTCATCGGCGGCGTCGCCGGCACGGTGGTCGGGCTCTCCCCGCAACCACCCACCCGGACCGCGTCGGCGCCCACCACCGTCAACGGTCCGGCCGGGCACGGGGCCATTGCCGGACGGACGGGCGCCGGATCCCTCCCGACGCCGTCCACCGTCGTCACCCCGTCTGCGATCGAACCGACAGCCTCCGGTGGGTTCGCCCCGGCCGGAGGTGGCCGGCTCGCCGGCGTGGCACCGGTGCCGACCACCGCCTCTCCGAGCCGGGCTTCGGCGGACACGGTGGCGCCGACGGTGTCGCAGGCCACCGCCGCGGGCGGCGGGGCCGTGAACGGAGCGCCACCGGCCACGGGCTCCCCGACCCCGGGGGTGCCGCCGGCCACGGCACCGACGGTGCCGTCGACGACCCCGCCGGCCACGTCGCCCCTCGGGGCCGTCGTCTCCGGCCTGGTCGGCACGGTCGACGGGGTGGCGGGGACCGCCGGCCAGGTGCTCTCCGGCCTGCTCGGAATCCTCGCAGAGTCGGCACCCGTCCCCTGATCGGCAGGACCGCCGGCAGTCGACCGGACCGATTTGTCCGATGGTCCACTGGGTACAACCGTGGGGTGGGGCCGGTTGGATCCGGGTCGACGGGAGGAGAACGACGATGGCAACAGGACGATTGGTGCTGCGGGCGGCGGTGGGTGGCCTCATGATGGGCCACGGCCTCCAGAAGCTGACCGGCAGTTTCGGCGGTCCGGGCCTGGAGGGCACCGGCCGGACGATGGAGTCGCTCGACATCCATCCCGCCAAGCAGCAGGCGGTGGCGGTCGCCCTCACCGAGACCGTCGGCGGCGGTCTGACGGCCGTCGGGTTCCTCAGCCCCCTGGGCCCCGCCATGATCACCGGGGCCATGGCCGTCGCCATCCGGAAGGTGCACGCCAAGCACGGCGTCTGGGTTCAGGACGGGGGCTTCGAGTACAACGCCGTCCTGATGGCCTTGGCCTTCGCTCTGGCCGCCGAGGGTCCGGGGCCGCTCTCCATCGACGGGTTGCTCCGTCGACGACGTTCGGGCCTGCGCTGGGCCATCGTGGAGCTGGTCGTGGGGCTCGGGGCCGCCGCCGCGGTCATGGCGCTGTCCGACAACCTGGCCGCCCGCCACGAGACCTACGACGACGGGTCGATCGACGACGGGTCGGGTCTCGCGACGGCCACCGACAACACCGTGGCCCTCCGCCGGGCCTGACCATCCTCGCCCGGGGTCTACTGACCGGTCGGGACGCCTCCGGGGCGGTGGCCGGGCAGCAGGCACGGTGGCGATCGCCGGTGGTCAGCCCCCGGGGGTGAGTCCCCCGAGGAGGCCCCCGAGCAGCCCGGCCAGTCCACCCGACCCGCCGCTGGGGGCCGTGGTGGCCGGGGGCGTGGTGGCCGGGGGCGTGGTGGGAGGGGGCGTGGTGGGAGGCGGCGTGGTGGGAGGCGGCGAGGTGGCCGGGGGCGTGGTGGGAGGGGGCGACGAGACCGGCGCATCGGACCCGCTGTTGCCGGACCCGCCGCTGCCGGACCCGGGCGTGGTCACCGATCCCCCGCCGGGAACGGGAATGCTGGCGGTACCCGACGGGACCCCGGCCGTCACCGGAGCCGGACCGGATGTCGGCGCATGGCCGGTGGTGGCGTTCCCCGACGTCGGGACGCCCCCGGCGGTCGGGGCCGCCTTCCCCGAGGCGGCCGTCCTGCCCGTGGAGGAGCCGGTCGCACCTGTCTGGCCGGCCGTGTCGGACAGGCCGGTCGTGCCGGACACGGTGCGGGTGCCCGAGGTCGCGTGCGTGGAGGAGCTCCCGATCGGGCCACCGGCCGGCCGGGCGTCCGACGCGGTACCGCCGTGGGCGGATCCCCCACCGTGGGAGGCGACCACCGAGATGGCGTGCACCCCGGGGAGCGAAGCGGTGACCTGGTCACCCACGCCACCGAGCAGGCCGCCGATCACCAGGCTGGCGATGCCGCCACACACCACCACGACGGCCCGGGCGCGGTGCCGGACGAAGCGGGCCGCGACGGCGCCGGCCGCCACCACCGGAACGACCGTCGGCGCGATGCGACGGCACGCCAACCGGGCGAGACCGACCACCACGAAAACGGCCACCACCGCGAGGTAGACACCTCTCGAGCCGACCACCGCCAGCGGTACCCAGAGCCGCTCCACGACGAACGCCCGGGCCGCACCGGTCGCCGCCAGCGGCGAGGGGGCGGGCACCTCGCGGATGGCCGCGGCGTGCACGCCCAGCGAGTGCCGGCCGTAGAGCGGCGGCATCCCTCCTGCCATCGGACCGTCAGACATGTGTCATCCCCCATGATCGGATCGTCACCGTGGAACCGGCCACGCCCAGCGTGACCGCCTGGTTGTAGGTGCCGGGCGCCGCGCCACCGGACACCGTGACCTCGGTGGAGAGCGTCACCGTCGAGGGTGAGCCGTCCACCGAATCGATGGCCACGTCGAGCGGGGTGTCGTGACCGGTGATCTGGGCGCCGACGAGCGGGGTCGGCATGGCCGCCGCCGGGGCGATGGCCGTCCACCAGTCCGTCCGGTTCTGTTCGGAGGCGTGGATCCCGCCGAAGTACGCCTCCAGCGCGGCACCGGTCAGGCTGAGCGGACCGGGCGACTCCTCGAACGACGGCGAGGTGTCGCCGGACAGGGTCAGGGTTCCCATCGGCGCCTCGTTCTGGGTGAGCGTGAGGCCCTGGGCCACCAGCCCGGGCGGGGCCGGGGTGGTGTAGCTGACCGAGGAGGCGGCGGGGTTGACCAGCGGCGGCGGCACCGTCGTGGTGGTCGCTCCGGTACCGGACCGACCCTTGGCCCGGCCGGCCGGCCTGGTCGTCGGGGCCGGGGAGTTCGGGACCTCCGCCGCCGTCACCAGCAGTCGCTGAGACGTATAGAAGAGCGCGTTGGTCGGCCAGCAGGTGTCGAGCACCAGCGTGGGTGGCGTCGAGTTGTAGACCGGCGAACCCGCGGTCACCACCTGCTGCCCGGTCACCTGGAAGGACACGGTGCTGCACTGGTTCCGGTAGGTGATCAGGTCACCCGGCTTCAGATCGCCGAGGTGGACGAAGTAGCTCACGTCGTGGGCGAGCATCACCGAGGTGCCACTGCTCCCCGGCCAGACCGAGGCCGGAGCGTGGCCGGCGGCCACGTTGAGCTCGGCGTCGTCGGTGCCCTCCTCCACCGGCGCCTGCAGTCCGAGGGCGGGGATGGAGAGGACGCCGGCGAGCTGGCCCAGCTGCGGTGGTGTCTGGACGCAGGGCACCGCAGGCCGGGCCGCCGAGGTGGCGGACGGCTTCGGGGTCCGGATCTGGGACACCAGCTCACTGCTGGCGTGGTGCTTGCGCACCGTCCAGCCCGCCGCGTACCCGACGAAGCCGAGCGACGACCAGATCAGGGCCACGCCGATCACCGGCACCACCCACCGGCCGAGCGCCTTCCATGGCAGGCGGTGCGGCCGCCGATGCGGGTGGGGCGTCCCCCTGCGCAGCAGACGGACGCCCCCGTGGAGGCTGGGCATCACACGCTCCCGTTGCCACCTCGGCCGCTCCCCGGAAGGTGCTGGGCGATGCAGCCGGCCACCGAGAGCAGTCGCCGACGCCAGACCATGGCGATCCCGAGGGCGAGGGCGCTCGCCGCCAGTGGCAGCGAGCCCGCCCACGGCTCACCGGTGTGGACGGCGGTCACGTTGGGCACGGCAGCGGCGGTCACCGGGGCGGCGGCGGTCACCGGGGCGGCGGCGGTGACCGGGGCGGCGGCGGTGACGTTCGGCGGCGTGACCGGCACGGTGGCGGGGGCCACCCCGTTCACCGTGGCGGTACCGGTGGCCAGGTCGATGACGATGCCCCCGTCGACCCCGGTGAGGAGATCGAGGGTGACGCCGTGCGAGGTGGCCGTGGCCGTGCCGCCGGACTGGGAGGTGGTGCCGCTCCCGACCGAGATGGTCGACTCGAGCGGGGTACCGGCCAACACGGTGTCGGAGGCACCCACGTTGAGGGTGATGGTCTGGGCGGGCGTCAGCGGCGAGCTGACGGTGACGGTGGCCAGTGCCGGGTTGTCGGTGGCGGTGGCGGTGCCCGCGCCCCGATCCAGGGTGGCGGCCGAGGAGGCCTTGCCCACCGTGATGGTCACGGCGGGGCCGCCGCCGGCACCGGCACCCTGCAGGAGCGAGATGGTGGCACCGCTCTCCGAAGAGGTGGCGGTCACGGTGCTGGCGGTGGTCGTCACCGCCGAGGTGGAGGAGCCGGCATTGACCGACAGGAGCCCGGTGGTCGAGGCGGCCGACACACCGAGCTGGGTGAGCAGCGTGCTGAGGTCGATGCCCCCGGCCGGCAGGGCGGGCAAGGCGCCGAACAGCGTCTGCAGGGCCCCGGCGAGCGGGGATCCGGCGGTGACCACCTGGGTCAGGAGGTTGCCGACCCCGACGTTGATCGAGGCGGCGGTGCCGGACCCGGTGGAGGAGGGGAGTCCGTTGCCGTCCACCGCCGACTGGGCCGAGCCGCAGCCCAGACCCAGCGACAGCAGGGTACCGAGCGGCGCCGGAAGCGACGGCACCGGCGGCGTGCCGCATACCTGCGGGAGGATCTGGCTCGAGCTCGCCGTTGTGCTCGTGGCGTGCTGGCTGCCGGTGAGCACCGGCAGCAGCTCGCCCGCACCGGTGGCGTCCGCCGACGGCGTGTTGTCGTCGGCGGCGGTGGAGTCGCCCCCGACCAGCTTGTTGCCGCCCAGGGACACGACCAGCGCGTCGCCGGCGGCGGTTCCCGAGAACGAGCCGGGAGCAGCCGGGGCCGCCCCGGCCACCGAGGCCCACGGAATGACGACCATGCCACCGATGAGCACCGTTGCTGCAATCTTCGCGATCCCTGCCCGCATCTGGTACCTCCTCTGTGCGTCTGGTGTGCTCCAGACGTCTCCGACACATGCCGGACAGAAGAAGAACGGCGCCGGGCGGTCACCCTTGCGAAGTTTTTCGCGGGTAATTCCACGTCTTCCTTTCCGGTCGCCGATTCTCTAGGATCGCCAATGGGACACCGGTGCGGATGGTTGCAGCGGGAGCGACAGATTCGATTACCCGGCCGAATGTAAACGGGGGAAGTGAGTACCAGATCTGACTTTCCGCATGTGCGGAGACCCTTTTACGTCCCCCACCCCTCAGCACGCTCGACTCGACTGATCTCGAGTTCGTCCAGTTCGACGAGCAGTTCGGTGAACTGGTGCCCACGCTCGATGGCGGGGCGGTAACGCTCAGCCTGTTCGGCGGACAGTCGTCGGGTGATTCGTTCGCGGCCCTGGCTGTATCCCCACTGGACGTAGGGACCGTGGAGTTGCGGGGGCTCGCCGACACAGCGGCAATTCGGCTTTCCGCACCGGGTCATCCGTTCGACGAGCCCACCGGGGAGGATCACCTCGTCCTCGGCCAGCAGATCAACCAGTCGTCTGCGTGCAGTGGCGACCCGCTGATCGTCACGAACGCTCATGGTTCTCCGGGGAAGGGATCCACCAGTGCATGTCTGTCACTGTATAAGGTGGCAGACATGACAGCAAGCATGGCTGGTGATTCCGGCCCG